>Ga0182189_1000082_pt1 | contig 5369 bp, 4 predicted proteins | sample G6R1MG_44_FD_123223 | JGI IMG/M metagenome (GOLD analysis project Ga0182189, IMG submission 123223) | Miscanthus phyllosphere microbial communities from Michigan, USA - G6R4_MAIN_22AUG2016_LD1 MG | ecosystem: Host-associated > Plants > Phyllosphere > Phylloplane/Leaf | place: USA: Michigan... | reverse complement strand
TTCTTTATATGTGACCTAGCCTCGGACTCTATATAAGGACTGCTAGGGCACCCTTCTCATGATCATCTTCACAATCTCCGAACTCCCAAAGGTTTCCTTTGGGTTGTTCATCTCCTAGCTCTAGCTCTCCTACCTCTTCCACCATTCTTGCACCCCCATTGTAAGAACTTCAGAGCATTCAAGCGAGGAACACGCACTCAATCATCTCTGAGACTGGACGTAGGGCTCCGGCCTGAACCAGTATAAATCCTCATGCCTTCTGGATGCTACCATCGTTTTCCTGGAGCAGCGTGGCAATCATATAAGTTTACTAGTCCAGTTTACGAAATACCGATAACGTCCTTGAGAGGACGGGTCGTTACATTTCCAATAAGTTGAAAAATTCTTAGCAAGTCATGCTTACTTAGGATAGGTACTACCTCTGTCCCTAAAAGAATACTACTATGGATTACGTGTCAGTTAAAGTTCTTCATGTTTAACTAAGTTTCTAGTAAATAATATTCATGTTTATGACTCCAAATCAATTTATTATAAAAATACATTTCATAATTAATTTAATGGTTTTATTTGATATTATATTTATACTTTTTTTATCTATAATTGGTCAAACTTGATATTTAAAACATGATTACTCTCTTTTAGAGACGAACCACGTTTGACAAAGCTGGAGATGTATTAGTACAATTTCACCAACAATTTAATCTCTTTACAGGCAAGACATCCTTTTATAAGAAATAAGCTTATAATTTTTGGATGGAAGGAGTAGTCTGTAAGGGATGATTTAGAGATGGACCAACTAATTCCCATAAAACGGAAATGACTTGAGTGAGAAGATGATAAATCAACCCATGCCTCAAACAGTACTCTCTCCGTTCCAAATTATAATTCGTTTGACTTTTTTTTTACCTTAAGTTGGATCGCTCATCTTATTCAAAAAAATATATGCAAACATAGTCAAATTTAAGTCATTCTTGAAGAACTTTTGTTAATAAAGCAAGACACAACAAAAGAAGTGACATTTAGCATAAGTTTTTAAATAATACGAGTGGTCAAACTTATGGTAAAAAATCAAACAAACTATAATAATTTGGAATGGATTTAGTATTTCTTTACGTGCACACTGTTCTCATCGATGTCCGTCACAGCAGGCACGTAAAAGTGCTGGCAACTTCATGCATCATCACATAGGAAAAACACGTCATTATTGAACACTTACACATCGCATGACACAGAAGTGCGAACGAACGGTTACACGAGAGATTAAGAGACGAAACAGCGTTTCGTAATTATTGTTACCACGCGCAGCTCCTCAAAAGTTCCTTTTCGCATCAGATGGACAGCTCCGTCGTCGCCATCTCCTCCCTCTTCTGGAGCGCGTTCGCCTCCATCTTACAGCACTTGCACGGCGGGCTCACTATCGGCACCGCGCCGCGCGCATGCGCGTGCCCATTCTGAAGTCCCTTCGCGTGGGCGTCGATCTTACGCGCGACGATGACGGAGTTGATGACCTCGTCGTCCGGGTGGTACACTGCAAGCACGTCGAACCCGCCGCGCCGGATGTCCTCCGGATCGACGATCGGGTACAGGAACCCGCGAGCCCCGTGAGCGCTCCGCACGACGAGAGCCGCTCCGTCCGCCATGTGCCTGCCAAGGTGCGCGACCACCTTGGCCTTGTCCTCGGCCGCCATGCCGACGAGCGCCGCCAGGAAGACCACGTCGTACTTGCAGAGCTCGACCGTGAGGTTGGCGACGTCGGCGGTGTGGAAGGACATTCGCTTGCGCAGGCCCTCGTCCGCGCGGACCAGCTTCCGGGCACGGTCATTGGCGGCGCCGCACCGGTCGTAGTTGTCGAACAGCGCGTTCGGCAGGTGGCGGGCGGCGAGCACGAGTGAGCTGAACGGCAGGGGGCCTGACCCGACGAAGGCGATGCGGGAAGGCGCCAGGCCCGGGACATAGCGGATCAGGAGGTCGTACTCGAGCTTGCTCAGGTTGATGTAGTTGCTGAAGTAAGGGAAGCGGCCGAGGTGGTCGAGCGGGTTGTCGAAGGCGGCGAGCATGTCGGCGTAGTGCACCTCAAGGTGTCCCTCGGCGTCGGAGCAGAGGCGGATGAGTTCCTCTCGCACCCTCTGCGCGTCCGGGCCGAGCTTGGTCACGTCGACGGGGCTCGGCGGGACGCAGGCCATGACGAGGTTGGTGAACAGCGCGTCGACGACGGGGGACGGGCTCAGCGACGGCAGCTTGGCGATGTCGGCGTGGAGGGCCGCGATCTTCTGCACCAGGGCAGCAACCTCCACGTTCTGGGCATCCATGGCAGTTGGTAGAGTTTCGCTGCTACAGTTGCAGTTGGGAAGCTGAGGAGAGCACGAGAAGCAGCCGATGATGTCTTTGAGCTCAAGAGCAGGCAAGTGTTCGACAACTCGTGCTGCTTGATGAGAATTGGAACAGGGACCGAGGGTATATATAGAATGTCACGGCAGTTCGTTCATCAGTGCCTCACTGTCACTGATCCGGCCTTCAGAGATGCGGCATGTAAACCGATGGCGGCTCCAGTTGACGTGCATGTGTTTTGTTTTTGATGAAACGTGGACGTATGTGGCTGTGAAGTACTCCAGTAGTTTATTATTAGTAGTACCTGAGGAGGACTGCGAGCCATCCGATTACATGCATGTCGAACGCATGGCGCGCTTCACGCGTCCACGGCCAACGCCAGTTTCATGCCTCGTTATAATTATGATGATGATGTTTACATTTCACGGCGAATGTTCCGGATCTTCAACACGTCCACGTCACGCCCTGAAAGTGGTAGCCCTGTTTTTGGTCCCTTCCCGAAGTGGGCTTGCCACGTCCACACCATGACCTGGTCAGGCAACTGAGCATCTCCACCTGAGAATAAATAATCGTCTTTTCTTAATAACGAGTGATTAAAAAAAATTAAAACAAAAAACAAGTTTTTTTAAAACAATTAATTAAGAAAACTCCTCCCTCAATCCCAATAAGAAAAAGGAAGAGCAAACCAATCTCATTTCTCTTTCTCTCTAATGTTGATGTGGTCTACATCAAAGTTGAAGCTATCAATATGTAACTTTGTGGTTGATAATATTTTTTTTCTAGGTTCGTTTAGAGGCCCAAATGTTTATTTTAATTTCTCAGATTTTGAAATCCAATTTCTTTGAATTTTCCGAACACAAAAAATTCAGTCCTCTTAATGATCTCAATAAAAAAGTTATCAACTACAAAATTATAGATCATGTTGAGAGCTACAACTTTGGTGTATACCAAGTCAACACCAGAGGTAATTTGAAAAATTCAAAAGAATAAATTTCAAAATTAGAAAAACATAAAAAGAAAATTTGGGTCTCTAAACAATCTCAGATTTTAAAAGTTGTGGACTACAAGGTATAGACTACGTCAACATTCGACGCCATTTGAAAAGAATCAAAAAAATTGAATTTTAAAGTCTAGTAACTTAAAACGTATATTTAAGCATCTAAAATATATTAAATAAAAAGTTATCAATTATAAAGTCATGGATCGTGTCGAGCTCTACAACTTTGATATAAAATCTGTATTCACACTACTTTATATGAAAAGTTATGCTTTTTTATATAAGAGAAAGAGAGAGACCAAATGACAGGTGGGACCCACTGCCACATCAGCAAAAACATCCAACAAACCATTTTGAAATGGTCAATGGGGTATTTTGTTTGGTTTTAAAAGTTAAAATGTGTATGTTATCCGGTACTAAAGTTCAAAGAGTTTCAAAATCAACTAGTTCAGGGGACACATTAACCTTTTACTATTTAAAGTTTGTAGGTTGTGTATCGTAATATGCAGAGATCTTGAGTGCTATCGAGAGGGTTGTATCAACTCGAACACTCGATGCAGGTGACTTCAATTTTAATAATCTCCTTATTGAGAAAAGCATCAGATGCTAGGTGCTAATGGCAGATGATAAAAAGTTCTCACTAAACACCTTCTCTAAGCACCTCCATTTCCAAATGTTCTACCGACCAATGCGAGCAAGCAGCTGGCTTACGCTGACTGTCACTGAGCCTAGCAAGCTAACAAACACAATCATACGGCGTGACTCGTACAGGAGACCAGGAGGTCATACACAAGCACCGGCGCTCCAGGCGTATCGGTTGTCTGTCCTGTATATTTCGAGAAGATACAGGCAATATGATGTGCTTTGATAGCAACTGGAAAGTGCTGCAATGTGCGCCAGTGTAATTACACTGATTTTTTTGCCCCCCGTGATGCCCCACTGAGTAAATCAAGTCATCTCCCGATTTTGTTGCTAAAGGAACTAAGAAATGCCTAGTGATACACATCATTGCGAACTCCATTGTTACTCTTATCCTCTCGCTCCTCCATGAGTTTGGCTGCTCTGTCCCGCGCCTCTCAAATGGGCAATGAATGTCAGTACAACAGCTGCAGTAAAGCCTGGTAGCAGGTAAAATGCGACGATGCCAAGACATCGGAGTACATGATAAGCAGAGTTCCATTATTTATTAATTTATTTTTGTTTGCTGTCCAAGAATAGCAATATATCAGTTCGCCACCAAGTGCAAGAGATGGGATCAAAACTGCAAAAGGCTACATTCCTGTACAAGTTATTAATCGCAAGAATTACAGTTTCATTGGCCTCTAACAATTGAATACAAATTGACCCAGATATATCTGGGTGCAGTGGCCACCAGGGACTAGGCCTTGCCTATACCTTTTTTTTGTGGTTGTTGTGGGGAGGAGGCTCCTACATGTCAGTAACATGATCACTTGAAGAAATCCAAACAAATATGATGCCAATCAAGCCATCCCTGGTAGACGGTAAGGAGCACCAGTTCTGGCACAAGTGCAACGATACACTTTATTTTTCCCTTTAGGCTTGCTGTCAGTTGTCCAGATAATGTTTCATGAACACCAACTGAAGAAAGTTGATCTGTACGAAATCAAGGTGTTATCATATTTTTTATGAAGGATACATATTGAGAAAAGTATACAAGTTCATGCAGATGGATGCACAATTCAACCATTAAACACTCCTCTATAAGCTGCACAAAATAAAACTAACAAGTTACTGAAACTGAAACCATTTCTTTTATTATCATTTAGTATTGACATGCTTAATTTTTAAAATGCATCACAACAAAAGTTTGTTTACACGATTACATGCATTTGCACAGTAAGAGATTTAAGACAAAATTGTTAGCAGCCTGCTCCGTGTGGAAACTTTGATATAAGATAATTAAGCGGATGAGAAATTTATTTCATAGTCTGTACAACGAGCTTCAAAGCAGGTATCATAAATCCTATGTAAGACAATCTCAGGAGCGCCAATTAACCCAACAGACAAACAAGTGTGACAATAT
>Ga0182189_1000080_pt1 | contig 5455 bp, 9 predicted proteins | sample G6R1MG_44_FD_123223 | JGI IMG/M metagenome (GOLD analysis project Ga0182189, IMG submission 123223) | Miscanthus phyllosphere microbial communities from Michigan, USA - G6R4_MAIN_22AUG2016_LD1 MG | ecosystem: Host-associated > Plants > Phyllosphere > Phylloplane/Leaf | place: USA: Michigan... | reverse complement strand
TGGTAGCCTTAGACATGTGTAGCTCGTCACGCAGATGCCTTTATATGTGTTTGTAGTCGTGTGTAGCACGAGATTAGTTCGTGTAGATTTTAGGTTACGTTGTATACGATAGTGGGGTTGAAAGAGGCAAATGTGGACGGTAGAATTTGCAGGTGCTGTAGTCCTGCAGGTGGAAAATGGGTTACTTTTCTGTATAAGCAATTGCATGTTGGATTAGGTCCGGTTAAGACAGGTTAAGGGGAGGATTTTAAATAAGACTCATGATAATTTTCGTTAAGTTTGTGATGGCAATGACAAGTTTTGCTATATGTTGTAGATGGATCATGTCGTGCGGATGTTTCACGGGGGTTTGGTCAACAACAATGGGGAATTCGAGGGAATGGAGGATGAGGTGTTGGTTTTTGAGAGTGCACCTTCATTGGATGCTATAGTGGAGCGAGTTAGGTTGAAATTGAAGTGTGGTGGTATTGGAATGTGAATTCGTGGTCGGTTTGACTCAGGAGGTGCTAGGGCTCACTATGCTCTAATGGAGTTAGCTTCGGAATTTGATTGGCAGACATACAAAGAGGTTCTACGGGCATGTCAAGTCAAATTACCGGAAGTGGTTGTTGAATGGCATGGAATGGATAGCCTTCATGTCGGAGTTAGGGCTTCAGTTCCAGTTGAAGAGGAGCCTGTCCAGCATTTGACCCAGGAGGCACCATACAATGAGCCTGTTGGTTGGGTTGGCGCTGAGGAACATGTCGGAGTTAGGGCTTTAGTTCTAGTTGAAGATGAGCCTGTCAAGCATTTGACGTAGGAGGTACTATGCAATGAGCCTGTTGGGTGTGTTGGCGCTGAGGATGATGCCCCTAGTGCTGGAGGTTGTGATGGTGGAGTGGGTTACGACTTGGCCGTCATGAACAATGACTTTGATGATGCGACATTTGAGGAAGAGGAAGATAGGATGGAAAACGAGGTATGGTCAGATTCAGATAGGGAGGAAGATGGAACGGGAGATGATACTAGTAGGGCAGATGAAAATGATGGTCATGGCCAACAACAGGAACATGCGGAAGACGCCAAAGGGCAGGATCGGGAAGAATATGTTGACTATGGTGGTTGGCAATCAGCGTACACAGCGCAGGAGTTGCGAACATTGATGGCTGTTCATGTCCATCTACTAGAGGTCCCGTTGTTCGTTGATGTTAGCTTGGCGGACGCGGCGGTCTATGACAATGGCCTTCTGACCAGCAATGATGAGCCAACAATAGAGTCTGCGATAATTCGTAAGGGGATGAGGTTCCCCACTCTAGAGGCATTGAAGTTGTGGCTTAGGACTATGCAGTTCGGCACCATCGTCCATTCACTGTGGTTCACTTGCAGCGATCAACGAGATATATAGTTATGTGCCAGATGGGCTGTGGGTGGGTGTATGGGCCCGTAATGCATCTAGAGATGGAATGCCATGGAAGATAACACGGGTTAAGCAGCCTCGCATAGCGGGCATTGTGGGAGATAGCCCGGAGACTACAGTATCATCGCTTGTGCAATCCATTTATGGATTCACCAGGTACTAGATGACATATGGAAAGGCTTGGAGGGCAAGACAACATGCTTTGCAGTACTTGTGGGGAGACTGGAAGGAGGCATACAACCGGGTGCCAAGGATTTTACTAGCGATGGCACATCGGAACCCGGGGTTGAAGTATTTTGTTGACACCGGTGGTATGTGGGTGACTAAAGGAGGTGTACGGAAGGAAGTTTTACTTCGTGTTTTCTGGGCTTTTCCTTAGGCAGTGGAAGCATTCAAGCACTGCAGACCTGTAATTAGTGTGGATGCCACTTTCTTGGCAGGAGCTTACATGTTTTGATGATTGCCACGGCGTATGATGCGAACAACCAGCTGATACCCCTTGGCTTCGGACTCACAGTGGGGGAGAAGAATGACAGTTGGAGTTGGTTTCTCGTGCATGTACGACAAGTAGTGATTGGGCCAACAAGGCAGGTTTGCATGATTTCCGATCGACACCATGGGCTCCTCAATGCGGCTTGGGAGGAAATAAACGGATATCCAAACCTTGTGCATAGATGGTGCATGCGGCATTTCGCCGCTAATGTGTGGAAGAGACAGAAAAGCAAATAAGTTGTCGGGAAATTGAAACAACTGTGCAACGCACTTGAGGAAAGAGATTTCAATGAGAGGCTTGGGGAGGTCTGAGCTTTGATGAACAAAGGGGCGAAAGAGTGGTTGGAAGCACAGATGGAGGAGAAAGTAAGTGGGCGCAAGCGTACGATGCTGGTGGGTGTAGGTATGGCATAATGACAATGAACATCTCAGAAGTCCTAAACAAGGTGCTAAAAGGAGTAAGGGGACTACCCGTTTCCGCAATTGTGGAGTAAACTTTCAAGAAATGCAACGAGTACTTTGTTAGTTGATGGAAGAAAGCCCGTGACAGCATAGGGGCAAACTAGATGTGGGGCGTTGCGGTGAACAAGCACTTGGCGGATGTAGAGCTAGAATCAACAAAACAAGTTTGTGAGGAGTTCGACCCTAACCGTCATATCTACTTAGTAAGGTTGGCCGACCGAACCAATGTTGGTGGAGAGAGGTTCCGTGGTAGGATTTATAGAGTCGACTTGAGCAGTGTACAATGCACGTGCATGACACCATAGTTGAAGCATGTACTCAAGCGTGCTACTTGAAGTACTCAAGGTACCTCCTGTACTCGGAGGCTCGATGCATGGGCCCGCTCCAAACCTCCAGTTGGTACTGAGCCCGACGCGCCCAAGTCTCAAGATGAGCAGCGAGGGTGATGCGCCAGTCCTTCTGCTTGTACCGCTTTGTTCTGCTGAATCTAAGACAAATAGAAGGTATCAACTCTGGAACACTACATACACGAATAGGTTCAAAGTTGAGGCATAAAGTGTCGGCGTCTTGTGCAACGTGACCTGAGTGGAGATGACCTCGGGCTGTGGTGCAGCAAGCTTCCCAAATTACCTCTCAACCCTGTGGACCATGTGCAACTCAATGATGTAGAAGCATATTAGGGGAAGTCGGGCACGCCAATACCCCGGAATGCTGCTGCACACACGGATCGAACTCCAGTTCAGCCACCTCAGCCCGTTCATAAGGCTGCCACTCGATTTGCAAGTGCATGGTATGATGATGTGAGAAACCAAAATTGAAGACAATGTGAGAGTAAAAGAGAATGTGTATGGTTCTTACATGATTCTGGCCCACCACGTCGAACTCGCTTGTGTAAGAACGGTATCGACATAGTGGGTTGCCGCACACGGACTTGATATTCGTCCAAAGGTAGGCAACCATGGGGCGGTCGAGCTCGTGCATCCAAGGCTACATTGCATTAAACAAAATGTTCAAACGTCCCTTTATGTAACTAGACAGTAAGACTAAACTGAATTACGCACTCACCTGAGGGGCACTACGGTAAGGCCGACCAATAGCGAACCTTTCCCAGATCCAGACTTGAAGAAGCCAGACGCACTCGCCAAAATAGGCACCATGAGTACTACGCTGGCAACCCTCACATAGCTGACAGTAAAGCCATGCAAGGGTGGCTGAGCCCTAACTATACGCCTGAATGGACTCCCATCTCAGCCCAAGTATGGGGAGCCACATCTAGGAGATGAGGTCCCCCGTAGCATCGGGGAAAAGAAAGCCGGCCACTAGGTGCCACAACCAGGCCCTAGCGTGCCACTCCACCACTTCCTCGGGTGCACCGGCTGGGCACCCCTAAAAATTGTCTCAAAGCCAGCTCGCGGAGACACCTGCGCTCTTCGTGTCCTTCGTGTCCTCCGAGGGCTCCGGCGGCCGAAGCCCCAGGAGTTGCTCTGCCTGGTCATGCCATCCCTGCCCGTCGACGATCTCGTATATCGCGGGACCATCAATAGGGAGCCCAAGGATGTGAGCGACGTCCTGCAAGGTCAACGTCAGCTCACCCACTAGCAGGTGGAAGGTGTGCGTCTCCAGACGCCAGCGGTCCACCATGGTGGTGATAAGTGATGCGTCCATCGGAGGTAGCCCGTTCATGGCCAAGCGGGCTAGCGAAATGAACCCTGCCCACGCAATGAACGGGGCGTACCTCTTGTCCCACACTAGGGGCCAGTGTGCCCACATACGGAGCGGGGTCAAAGCCTGCACTCGAAACAAACAACATGAATAAGGCACTTAAATGCGTGCGTGCGACTATGGAAATGACAAACTATTAGTTTTTTCCCTCACCTCGTTCATGTCGCCAATGAGGTGAGCATGGTGCTCATTGTCGTAGAACATCTCAAGGAGGGGGTAATCGGGGTGCCATCCTGGGAAAAACGTTAATACATGCATTTCGTTAGCGAACCATTCATACAGTTTTCATAAAAAAATTAACCTGAAACCTAAAATCCTCCCCTTAACCTGAATTAACCGGACCTAATCCAACATGCAATTGCTTATACAGAAAAGTAACCCATTTTCCACCTGAAGGACTACAACACTTGCAAATTCTACCGTCCACATTTGCCTCTTTCAACCCCACTATCTTATACAACATAACCTAAAATCTACACGAACTAATCTCGTGCTACACATGACTACAAACACATATAAAGGCATCTCCGTGATGAGCTACACATGTCTAAGGCTACCACTGCGAGAACCGTCACTTGATCCAACGCGACCCCCCCAAAAAGTCATGAAAAAATTCATCCAAACCCTAAACCCTAGCCCCCCAAATCCACGCAATACACACAACTAAACTGAAAATGCAGGTAGTAGGATGGAAGAGGTACCTGAGTTTACTTGTTTTCTCCAAAAATCGCGTGAAAACAAGGGGAAATCGGGTGGGGACAGAGGGGAGGGGCGCTCAGTCGCCTCCGGCCACCATGACCGCTGTCTCTGCTTAAGCTTGCGGGGGACGAAGCTGTGAGGACCTCAAATTTGACTCCGATTCACCCCATTGATAAGCCCCTCGGCTCAAGCTCAAGAAGTAGGAAAACTCTCGCAAGCAGTCCACACTCCAAGCTCCTAGTCGAGTAACGCATCAACCGGGTAAAATAGAGGCAAGTAGAGGGCCCGACACATGATTTGCAATGGTTCCCAGGAAAAAAAACCATCGCTCACATGTCGTAACAACATTCACATCATCATCACACATATACATAAAGAGAAGTGCACAATTCAGGAGTTTACATTACAAGAGTTTTCAAGTAGTTAAGTTCAAAGCATTTCACAAGTTCAACAAGTTTCGAGTGTTCAAAAGGTAGTGAAATGCAAGTCAAGTTTACATCCATTTAAGCAAAAGCAACGCAGCAGAACGTGAAGCGGGAGGACCACTCCACAGGCTACAAAGAGGACAGCTCCTACTCGTCCCCGCCTGTCAAGGGGGATCAAATGAATCCCGACCCCACATATCAGAAAAGAGCTGACGAAGCCTTTCCAGCGAAATAGCGGCACCTGGGAGCAGTGATCTTG
>Ga0182189_1000079_pt1 | contig 5486 bp, 2 predicted proteins | sample G6R1MG_44_FD_123223 | JGI IMG/M metagenome (GOLD analysis project Ga0182189, IMG submission 123223) | Miscanthus phyllosphere microbial communities from Michigan, USA - G6R4_MAIN_22AUG2016_LD1 MG | ecosystem: Host-associated > Plants > Phyllosphere > Phylloplane/Leaf | place: USA: Michigan... | reverse complement strand
GTCGATGACACCAGAAACCAAACCCTGCAAGAAACAGAGAACAAACCTAGATCTACGAAGGGGTCGGTTCCCCACTGCTCTAACTATCGACGTGATCGCCGGATGGGAGAGAGAGAGAGGATGGGGATCGATGTAGTGGCGTAGAGGCCGGTGAGAGGATGCCTCGGGGGAGGAGCAGTTTCTGTAGGGAGTTCCCACCCGTAGGTAGTCTTAGGGCTGTTTGGATTCACCCCTCTAGATACTTTAGACCTCTAAAATTTAGAGCTAAAGTCTCCAAAGGGGTGGTCTAAATTTAGCTCTAAACTTTAGCCTATCTCATGTTTAAGCTTCGGAGCTTAAAACTAAGATAAAGTGCTCTAAAGTTTTTAGAGCTCTAAAGTTTAGAGAAGGGGCTCCAAACAGACCCTTAGTGTTGTATGTTACTTATTAGTCAAACGTGTTTGGAGTACGTATTTATTCTACTTGCTGAACTTGTTGTTTGAGTCAGAGTTTTTTCTTTGAAGTGTGCGATCCCATCCTTGAGATCTTACAACTTGACCCCCAAGATAATTACTCACTCCGTTTTATATTATAGGTCGAGTTATTTAAATAAAAATTGCTTTTTCGATAACTTTTCTTTGCACACTATAAAGAGTCGCCTTTCAGCTTTGAATTAAAATAAAGAATAACTATATTTAGAGATCCATTTAAAGTGACTTTTGAAGAGTCTCTATTCTATTAAATTAAAAAGGATATAAAGAGGGGATGTAAAGAGACTCTTGTAACTAGAAAAATTGTGTTAATAAATAAGAAATGTCCAATATGTCCTTGGGGGCAACTAGCAACTTCCCCCTTCCTACCCGGCACATCCTACTTCCTCTTCCTGGCGAGACCGCCGCCGCTGCCACCGCCACCGCAACCAACCTCGTGTTTCCCCTCCGCCCTCCGGCCCTCCCCCCTCCTCCCAGGCACGCCTAATCCAACGCTGACGCTGGCACCGCTGCCACGGTCTTCTTTCAGTCACCTGCTCTGTTTCATCCAAACAAACAAAAACGATTTAAGGATCTTAACCTCCCATCGGCCTTCAGTTCGTCTGTACCGCACGCTAACGCCACGGACGGCGGCCACCGATGCCTGTTAAAACCTCCTCGGTAGGGTCGTGTTCATATCTGCCTCCTCTGCCCTCTCCCTGTTATTTTCTGCTTCCGTTTTGTTATCTGGTAGCTTATTTGTTTCCTTGCCGTGGCAGTTGATTGTTCAAAACCTTGCGGGGATCGTCGCAGCAGACTGAGAGAGGCCAAGGTCAATTAATTAGCACCTTGACTCAAATAAAATGTGTAAATTGGAGAACACCGTTCAATTGGACTTGTTCTAGTATTGTTTGGTTGTTGATATTAGAGCTCGAATTTGTGTTTCTTTCATTGGCATATTTGCAGTGGTTCTTTGATTGGGGGGAATTTAACATTCACAAGAATTGTTTCATGTGCTGATTAGATATGTAGTTGTTCTTTCCTTTTAATAATTTATAGATAGACTAACTACTGCTGGGAAGGCAGTGGATGTTTATCCGTGTTCTGTGCTCGCTCTGAGCTTTCAGCCACCACTCATACTTCGCTGCATTTGCAACAGTAGGAAAGAGACTGCAATATTGAAGAGTGTAGAGAAGGAGAAGATGGAGCTTGTGGTGGGTGCTTCGGATGCCACCATGAAATCTCTCCTGGGCAAGCTGGGAGGCCTCCTTGCCCAGGAGTACACTCTGATCCGTGGCGTACGAGGTGACATTCAGTACATCACCGACGAGCTCGCCACCATGCAGGCATTCCTTGGTGACGTAGGCTCGACCCAAGAGGACCACGACCTCCGGATCAAGAACTGGATGAAGCAGATCCGTGACATGGCATATGACATGGAAGACTGCATCGATGATTTCGCCCACCGCCTACCTCACGATCCCCTCAGCGATACAACATGCTCCTTCATAGTGACGAGAATCTACGAGCTGCGGACGTTTTGGCCTCGCCGTCAAATTGCTTCCAAGATTGCTGAGCTCAAGGTTAGGGCGCAGCACATTGCTGAGCGGCGAGGTAGATATGGAGTTGACAACCCAGGCAAAAAAGATGGCAGCAGCCCCGGAGCGGGAGCAACCCATGCTCTTACGTCTGGCATTGGTGAACATCTGATGCCCAACCGTCAGCTTATCCACACGCTGAATCCTGAGGGAGTGGACGAGGACATGAAGAAGCTTAAGACTTGGATGGAAAACGAGGATAAACATTCTGATCCAGCTGTTCTGTCCATAGTCGGATTCGGTGGGGTGGGAAAGACCACCATTGCCACCAAACTGTATCGGGATTTCGGGAAAGAATTCGACTGCCGAGCGTTGGTCACGGTGTCACAATACTATGATGAAGATCAAGTCCTCATGGATATTCTGGGTCAAATCAAGCCACGGGACGGAGATGAAGAGCAACAAGACCGCAACACAGGGGTACCGGCAGAGAAGAACCTAGCTGCTGGCACGAAAGAAGGCTTAGTGAAGCGGCTTGTGCCACTCCTCTCTGGTCGCAGGGAGCAAGGCAATGGTGGCAGCACTCATGGGGGTGACCAACTTATTGAAGTAAAGCCACGGGACAGCAAGCAGGAGCAACAAGACCGCAACACAGGGACACCTGCAGAGAAGAACCTAGCTGCTGGCATCAAACCAGGCCTAGCGAAGCGGCTTGTGCCACTGTTCCGTGGTCACAGCAAGCAAGGCAATGATGGCGGCACTCAATGGACGCAGAGCAAGATAGACAACATGAACCGTGACCAACTTATTGAAGAACTGCGATCGCGCCTGCAAGGAAAGAGGTACTCAAAACCAATGCTTTGCTTTTAGTAGCCATATTTCAGACTGCGTGCTGAAATTTTGGTATATACACACAAAGTGACTAAACATTGTGATATTTTAGCTTTTTTCAACACTTCAATTCTTAGATGAAGCTCGGATTACCATCACCACTGCTGAACTTAGGGCCAAGAGTTATTGAAATTGAAGCCCATACGAAATACAAAATAAATAGCACCAATAATTGTAGTAAATGTGTTGATTCTCACAATAATTAGAAACATCTGCTTGATAGACTCTAACCGTCATCATCAATAATATGCATTGGACCTATTATGTTTCCTAAAAAAATTACACACCTTCATAAATTAATTTGCAACAAAATTGAACATATTGAAAAACTAAAGGTATATATCCTTTAAATTAAGTCTAGTCTGGTATGGAAAATAATTCAATAACTTATAGAATGCCATATATGTGTTTCTATATTTCACATTTCTACTACTATTAAATACTCCATGACCATGCTTTGCTATTAATTAGGGTGTGTTTGGATTGAGGGTGCATCCGGGTTGGAGTGGATTGGACCCAATTTTCATGTTGTTTGGTTTCGAATCCACCAGATCTAGGTGAAACCTACAAGGATATATTCGCACTAGATGCGGGTTTGATTCATCCAGCCAAAGTGAGGAAACCGAGCCAACCCATTTGAACTAGCGTCGCTCTTTGCCTTCTTTCTCTGGCTGCACAGGCACTGGACAGGAGGGCGCTGGATGGGGCTGCGCGAGTGTGAAGTGGCACGACGCTTCTCCATTGGGTCCGGACAGTGCCATGGCACGGCGCAGCAGGGTAGCATGAGCGTGGGGCGGGGGTTGGGCAGCGCAGCGCTGGGCGGCAGTGCTGAGGTGGGGTGGTGCGAGGTTGCGGTGGGGCCTGGGATGTGTTGGTCTACATATGTTTTGTGGTGCTCTGCTCGACGGGAGGTGGAAGAAGGTGTAATGGCTAGCATTGCGGCCCCTTGATGACAGCTGGGTCCCATGGCTAATAGCAGCTAACAGTATTTAAAATGCCATCCATGTCAACCCACTTAATCACTCAAACCAAATAAAAAATTGGAATGGTTCCAACCCTCAAACTAAACACGAGATGGGTCCAAGCCAACCCTTGAAACTAGGACAGATCCAATCCATTCCACATCATTTCGAAACCAAACACACTTAGTAGCCATTGTGGTATGTGTATATACATATGAAATGACTGAATATTATGATATTCAGATCCTGTTTGGATCTCATGATGGTCTAAAATCTAATTGAGTACTAAACTTGAGACCATTTTAATACATTTGTGTGGCCTAGCTAAGTAGTTAAACTAATGTTCTTCTGGGGTTAGCTAATAAATTTTAGACAGTACTTAAGACCATTGTTCGTCTAAATAGTCGTTTAGTCCATTTACACGCCGTTTAAACGCTACACAACGGTACACCATTTGTTTGATTGACCATTTAGCCTATTTAAATGACCGTTTATATTAGCCCGTTGAAGTGGCCATTTAGGCTGAATAATGGCTAAATAATAAGTGATCTCCGTTTAACATTTAGGATAACTTTGCTTAAGACTAACTGTTTGAAACCACAAGAGCTAAAATTTAGTGGCTACAATTTAAATCGTGGGATCCAAAAAGGGTTTAAACTTTTCAACACTTAGGCGAAGCTCGAATTACTATAGCGAGGCATATACTGATTATCCACGCACACAACTTAGAGCAAAGACAATACCGACACCAAATACAAAAAACAGTAGCACGAATAATTATAGTAAAGAATGTGGCGATTCTCATAATAATTACAAATACCCGTCCTTTAATTTGGAGTACTCCAATCCTCATTGAGACAATATCCGATGGATCTATTCTATTTTCTAAAAAATGCCTATCTTCATAATTATAAAAAATACATAATGTAATAATTCCTTAAATTTGGATCTATATTATCCACATCCACCATTACGATTTCAACATGTGCCCCAGTGTATGTTGAAATGACTATTTTTATGCCATAGTAGGACTAAGGCTCTTTTTGCTTGGGTTTCTTGGGAGCTTTTGTACCTCAGCTTTTGGACCTTCCAAAAGCCAGAAAGCTCATGGAAGCCAAAAGCTAGAAGCTCATTATAGTGAGCTTTTGGGCTTTTTGGCTTATGAGAGTTGTTCGGCTTTTGGAAGGTCTAAAAGCTAGTAGTCTAAAAGTGACAAAAACTCAAACAAACAAGGTCTAAGTGTGTAGCCTATGACCTAAAAACTATGTATTAGTAAAATACAAATGGAAAATGTTGAAAAGATTCAATAAGCACTAGAGTCAATTTAGAACATGAATAAACATTGAAAGCCAAAATATATATTCATGATGTCATAGAAAAGGATAAAATGAGAACTGATCCAACTTAAGCTTGTGTTTCAACTAAACACATACTAAAGAACCAAAGAGGTGTAATGCAAAGGATAACAACATATACCTCAATATAACTAATTAGAAACCCTCCATGAAGCCTCCACACATCAATTCTAATAAACTAGGAGAATACCTCACGCGTTGCTGCGGGGATTCCAGATAATTTAAAAAGAAATTAGACGAAAGGGAGTAGGTTCTGTCTTCTAGAATGCATTATATCTGGTTTCTGTCTTC
>Ga0182189_1000074_pt1 | contig 5557 bp, 7 predicted proteins | sample G6R1MG_44_FD_123223 | JGI IMG/M metagenome (GOLD analysis project Ga0182189, IMG submission 123223) | Miscanthus phyllosphere microbial communities from Michigan, USA - G6R4_MAIN_22AUG2016_LD1 MG | ecosystem: Host-associated > Plants > Phyllosphere > Phylloplane/Leaf | place: USA: Michigan... | reverse complement strand
AGTTACACGTTTCCATCAAGCTGCAAAATAAGACAAGATTGAGTTGACACATGAATTCTAATAAAACCAATATAGCAAGAATGAAAGATACCAAGGCTGTACCAGCTTGAGTTGAACTCTTAACTTTTTTAACCTACAATGAGACATGTGTTTAGAGGGATATGTAGTATATTTTTTAGAAATACAAAATAAAAAATCGATAATATAAGAGAGAACTTACATGCGAACGAGGCCAAGCAACAAGAAAGCCAATAGCATCTTTCATAGTTTTGATAGAAAAGAGTGGTCTAGGTAACATCTCATCTCCATTGTTTCCATTGCCATTATTTTCAAGGGTCTCAACATAAACCCCAACAAATTCTTTTCCAAGCACAGTGCCACCAATGCTTCGAGTGCTATCAGTAGTCACTAGCTTTCCTTTGGCCACGATTTTATAATTGTTTCTTAGTGAAATAAGATTGACTTCCAGTTGGCTCTATCATTTTGTAAAACATAGTCATGATCATCAAACTTGTAATTAATTTAGCTTCAAAACAAAGGAAACAAGCACATACCGATCCTGATTGATTACAAGCAGGAGCTTCAATTCTTTGAGATCTCTGCAATAGACACAATCAAACCATATCATTGATCTAGCAAGTTCAGCCATACTTTGAAGTGTTACAATAATATAAAATATAGACATACAATATTGGTCATTGTGGTATCACGTGGAAAAGTTAGACCTTCAGAACCCTTATCTGCATGACCTTGATTCTCAATATGTGCCACCTGCAGTCATAGTTGCACTATCAATTTTGTGACATGTAACATGGTTTATGTTGCACTCAATTCGGATTTTGATAATCAAATAGATGTACATGACTAGAATAGTTCATAATGTTAGCACATCTCATACAATAGTTCTTAATCAGATTATTGTTTTTAACTTCATATTGGGAGCTATAGCAAGATTGTTAACCAAATCTCACATTAAGACCCCTTCAAAAAAATATCATACATACTAGATGGAACTAAGGAAGCAGCATATTTCCCTTCAAATGTGTTTATGAGCTGCAGTCTCCCACCAGTCTTTCCTATCTGAACAAGCCAAGTATGGAATATTTACTTGCTAAGTAAATTTACTTTTAGTCACATGCCTATTTACTTGCTATGACAGTTTTTCTTTTGCCTGCAGTAAGGATAACAGCAAAATAATTGTTGCTGCATGTGACCATAAAATAGCAATACATTGGAATATTTATTTTGTGCTTTCTTTCAGGACAAAGCATCCAGTGAGACCATTTTACACTAAATAATAAAAGAGTTATGATCTGTGGTTCAAATCTGAAAGGTTTTAGTTTTCAGGTTTGTCTCTAGTTTTTGTGAATTGAAATCTGCAAGGTTTTATTTTCTAAGAGCAGATCGGTGAGCAGAGTTTGGCAAGAACTATCCCTGGAAAATCACAAATGCAGGCTGTCTGAGAAGCAATCAGCAGTAAGCACTGTTGAAGCTACGTGGACAACCAAAAAGAGCAGACCTTAATTTTCTTGCCCCTTGTATATTTCTAACATACCTTTGCAACCATTGGCTCACGTGGTAACTCTGGCACGGAACAATCCTTGTTGACTTGACTAGAATTCTGGGTATGTGCCCCCTGCATATTTGTAACCTTAGAATTTAAGACATTCGAATGTACTTACATGGTATATTGTAGCTTAGAAATTAGAAATAAGGGTTGTGCTCCCTTCTAATTCCTGTAGCTGCATCTCATAGCTACAATAATGTAGAATCACAAACAAGCAGGGTGAAGAAAGGTTAGTGTTACCTGAACAGATTTTTCTGGAGAGTACGCATTATCATTGTCGATCTCAATACCATCATCGCTACATGTGCCATGGGTACCGTCATCACTACAGTCTTGCTCAGTATCAGTCTGACCATCCATTTCAGTATCAACAACCTACAGAAAAATGAAAAAACATACGCTTAGTTACAAGATATGAATAAACTCATTCCTAAGAGAGAGAGACATAGACAGGGACCCCATGGAGGCTTACTTCATCATGTAGAGCTCTTTCCATTCTTTTTAGCAAATCATCATCTGGGTACTTTTGTGACACAAAAGCAAGCCAAAGTTTCATAGCACCACTCATGCATTGCATCTTATTGTCCATTGTATTCACTTTGTCACGGTACCTTCTTTCTTCTTCAGTTTCAGTAACAAGAGTAATACCTTTAGAAACTTGCACTTGACTCCAGTACTTATCATCGTAGTACCCACGTGCTTTTAATTGTTTAGCAACAATCTCGTTGAACACCTCATTAAAATCATTAGCTGAAAGATTACCATTGTTCTGCTCTTTTCTTTTTTCTAATTCCTCAAATGATGCATCCTATCGAAATAAGCATATAGCAAGGTCACATAATCATAACAATAACTCCAAATCGAATCCACAAGTAGCAGAAAAATATACCATTACTAATTTCACTTTGTTGGTGCTGTATCTCCCACTCTTTTTCTTATGAGCAGCGTCCCATAATTCTATCCTATGAACCTTTCCTTTCCTTCGATCTTCCTGCACAAGATATTAAAATTGAGAATCCAATCAATTCTATTACATGATCATTGAATTTTACACATAACAACAGTTACAATATATATCACCATCTCTTTCTTCAGTCTAGCATGGCTTTTCCTCCCCGTTGTGTGCGTATTATTCTGTTCTTTTGCACACCGAGAGTTTGTTGCACACAATTTCTGTAAACATAGCAAAATTGTAAAGCACAAATGTTACATTACTTTCTTTCAAATTTCTTGTAAATGTTAGATAAAAAGATATCACCTTATGTGCTTCTTGACACCAAAAGCTAACAAGAGGTCTCCACTGATGTTCATTAACAGTTATTGGTCTACCTTGTATAATTTGTTCTAGAGATCTCTGTTCAGGATTGAAATGTTCTTTCTTCAACTTAGATTTGTAGGCTCGCCACCTATTGTTTACAGTTCTTAAGATCCAATCTCTTGTAAGCTGTAGCGTTTGTCTAGGAAAGACAAATTTTGACTGTACAAAGAAAAAGTAAATAGTTGATGATTGGAACAAACAATAGTGTACTTTTCTAGCATTGTACAGATTACATTTACCTCAACATCCATGATTATTAGTTCCTTGTGTTTATTGAATAGAACATTGTCCCATCTTTGAATGTGTAATGGCGCAAATGTTTGTGTTTGTGCTAGATCACCAAGGTGTTGTCCAAGAACAGAGGCTGACCTTTCATTTGGTACACCATTTTCATCGGTCCCTACAATTACCTTTCCTCCTTTTAGTTTTGATAAGTCTGAGACTCCAAAATCTCCTAAAACTTGTCGCACCTGTCCATTAGGCCCTACATGTATGAAATTATATTATTTGACATTGTATTTAGTTGTGTCACCAAAACAAAAATCAAACTTACATATTATCTTGATTGGACTTGCACGTCGGTTTGGCATGTGGGCTAATATATTGTCAACATCTGGAGGACCTTGTAAATTCTCCTCAATCTCATTATCTACCAAATCATCAGGCTCCTGTTGCTCATGTCTTTCATCTTGTGCTTCAAGGTGCAAGTTTCTTAATCGTCGAGGTCCTCTTGCCATGATTTCTACTGCAAAAGAGCAGTTTTAGTTTGCTGCTCAACAAACAGATAACCAAGAAAAGTTTCAATGCTGATCGTAAATCACATAGTGCACTCATAAGATGTCGCACGGAACCAACACAGTGAGAACCATACATACAGAGGGGGAAATGAAGAACATGAATCTTTCTGACAGGAAAAAGAGAGATGGATAAGTATAAATTTGTAGCGCTGACTGCGCTCTAGTAATCTACACAATGGGATCATTAGATTTTCACAGAGTGACAAAACCGAATAAAGAGAAGTCATAGAGCCAAATAATTACTCCATACAAAATCCAGGAGTCAAATAACTACTCCATACAAATTCGGAGAAATCGTAGAGCCAAATAATTACATATAGTTAATAGATGTTTCATGGAGTAAATTTAGATCAATTTTATACAAAATCGTTTAACACTAAAATACAAACAGAATCATAAACAATGTTATATGTTTTCATATAAGAAATAAAATTGTCTTTTTTATAAGAATTGTTCAGAGCTCATAACTGAGGTTGAGTCCTATGTTCATGAAAGAAATTCTACTAAATTCACATGTACATGTTTCGATCTATCATAAATAAATGTGTTCTAGACAAAAAGGACATGGATCAAAATATGCATACGGCAACTATTTAAGATGTGAAAATCAGAGAATCTGCAGTACTTTATTTTAGAGACAAAATCTAATACTGCAGTAGGAAGCAGGCAGTAGGGGCACCGGGCACCGCGGGGGCGGGACGGTCGGCCGCACCCAGGCTGCCGGTCGGGGTACGAATGCGCGTTCGCAGAGGCTGGACTGCCGGAAGCAGAATAGCAGAGAGGAGCGGCGGGGACGGCCTGGGCAGCTGGAGCCCTGGCTCTGGCTATGGCTGCTGGCCGGCCGGTCGCTCGGTCTGGGAGGCGCTGGAGAGTGGAGATCAGGTGAAGGCCAGGAGGGGAGAGGCTCACCGATGGCAGATCAGGACTAGTCGACGACCGGCGGATGGCCTGCGCCGTCCGAGGAGCGGCCAGGCCTTGGGCAGTTGATGCGTCGGCGTCGAGGAATTTGGGGTGCGGGTGTGCCGCACTGACGCGTGCTGCGGTCTCGCAAATGTGGAGACGGGAAGGAGTGGGGGAGGTTAATAGATGCGTTTTTTCCGTAATCTCATGCCGTGGGGGTGATTTAGGCGCGAAATTAAAATGTTCGAGCCCTCCACTACGCGGCAAGTTTTTGCAATTGTACACTACAAAATAGGCGGCAAGACAAAATACGTTCATACGAAATTCCGATTGTAATTATAAACGATTGTATACGATTGTAAGTACAATCGTAGAATGGAGGGGAACAAGTTCCTCAGTGCTCTCACCAGTTGTGCTCGGCACTTCGGCAGGGAGGGAGAGGGACTCGCGGGCACGGGTCCCTAAGCCGACGGCGCCGCGGCGGACTGCGGCCTCAGAGGCCCCGTCGCACGGGCACGGCCGCACGGGCCGCGGGTGCCTGGCGGCGGCCGGCCGGCAGAAGCGGCCAGCAGGGCGCAGCCGTGCAGGGATCAGGGGCCGGCTGGGCGGCCGGTGGTGGTGGAGGACGGGGACCGCCGGCCGCCGCCGCCAGCGCCAGGAAAGGAGTCGCCGAGTCAGTGGAAGGAAGGAAGCGTCCTCCTTTTTTTTACAGAGTGTTACTGTCATAGTTGGGCTGGGCCAGGTATGGCAGGGCATACCCGTGCAGCCCATTAGGTCCGCCCGTGCCCTAAAAATCAAAGGAATTTTTTCCGACTAGATATATGCGCCGGCGTTGCACGGGACGAATTGAATAAGACAATGATTTGACACTTAGTTTTTTTTGTCAATGCATATGTACATATACGATGTAAGTACAATCGTATATACGAAATTACGTTCATACAAAATAGGTTTCATGTTTTTGGAATATTGTTT
>Ga0182189_1000072_pt1 | contig 5565 bp, 7 predicted proteins | sample G6R1MG_44_FD_123223 | JGI IMG/M metagenome (GOLD analysis project Ga0182189, IMG submission 123223) | Miscanthus phyllosphere microbial communities from Michigan, USA - G6R4_MAIN_22AUG2016_LD1 MG | ecosystem: Host-associated > Plants > Phyllosphere > Phylloplane/Leaf | place: USA: Michigan... | reverse complement strand
TTGACAAACTAAGATGAAAGGTTTGCTATGTTGCTTTCTTTGTGATGATAAAAATTAGGGTGTTACAAAATCCTACCCCCCTTAAAGAGAATCTCATCCTCGAGATTCGGAAAGATTGGGAAACAACTGAGGGAACTCTTCAAACAATTCATCTTCTCTTTCCCAAGTAGCCTCATCCTCAGAGTGATGGCTCCACTGTACTTTGCACATTCTTACAACCTTATTCCTAGTGACTCTGTCCGTAGTTTCCAATATTTTAGCAGGATACTCTAAATAGGTCAAATCATCTCTCACATTAAGCTCCTCCAACGGTAATTGCTCCTCAGGTACTCTTAAACACTTCTTCAATTGAGACACATGAAACACATCGTGTACATCAGACAATCGAGCAGGTAACTCTAACTGATAAGCTACCTCACCCTTCCTTTCCAAGATCTTAAAGGGGCCGATAAAATGAGGTGACAACTTTCCTTTTACCTTGAATCTACGTAGACCTCTGATAGGTGATACTTTGAGATATACAAAGTCTCCGACTTCGAATGTCAACTCCCTTCGTCGAGTATCCGCATAACTCTTCTGTCTTGACTGTGCTGTCCTTAGATTATCCCTGATTATCTGCACTTGCCTTTCAGCTTCTTTAATAATCTCTGGGCCAAAAACTTGACTTTCTCCTGTCTGACTCCAATACAATGGTGTCCTACACTTTCTCCCATAGAGAGCTTCGAATGGGGACATCTTGAGACTAGCTTGATAACTATTGTTGTAGGAAAATTCTGCATACGGCAAACTCTTATCCCAACTGCCTCCATGTTTTAGCGCACATGCTCTTAAAATATCCTCGAGAACTTGATTAGTCCTTTTAGTCTACCCGTCTGTTTGCGGATGATAAGCAGAACTGAAATTAAGCTTCATATCCATTGACTAATGTAACTTCTGCCAAAAATGAGATGTGAATTGAGTTCCTCGATCAGAAACTATCTTCTTCGGAACACCATGTAGACACACAATTCTCGACATATATAGTTCCGCCAACTTGGCTCCCGTATAAGTCGTATTAACTGGTATGAAATGAGCGACCTTAGTCAGCCTATCCACAATGACCCATATGGAATCATAGCCATTATGAGTACGAGGTAATCCCACTATGAAATCCATACCAATTTCTTCCCATTTCCATTCGGGTACTTTCAAAGGTTGAAGTAAACCTGTAGGTCTTTGGTGCTCTGCTTTGACTCTCTGGAAGACATCACATAAAGCCATGTGAGTAGCAACATCTCTTTTCAGACCATACCACCGATACTTTTCCTTTAAATCCTAGTACATCTTGGTACTTCCTGGATGAATAGAGTAGGCTAAATCATGTGCTTCTTTCAATATAAGTTCACGAAGATGGTCAACATCGGGTACACAGATTCTCTTTTTGAACCAAACTGTCCCTTGATCATCTTCGGTGAAGTCCTTAGTTTTTCCCGAACTAATCAGAACCTTGATTTCCTTGATCTTAGCATCTTCCAATTGTCCTTTTCAGATCTCTTGCTCTAACGTTGGCTCTACTTCCATAGCCACAGTCTCAGTATGAGCAAGAATTCCTAGATTGAGTCGTTCCATTTCCCAACACAATTCTTGCGGTAACAATCTACCGATAGCCATGTTGATTTGACTTTTCTGATTGAGAGCATCTGCGACGACATTGGCCTTCTCGGGATGATATTGAATATTCAAATCATAGTCCTTGATCAACTCTAACCATCTGCGCTGTCTCAAATTAAGATCTCTCTGGGTGAAGATGTACTTTAAACTCTTGTGATTCGTGAAAATCTAACACTTGTTACCAACCATATAGTGCCTCCAAATCTTTGAAGCATGCACTACCGTGGCTAACTCCAAATCATGAGTAGGATAGTTTTTCTCATGTTTCCTCAACTGTCTGGAGGCGTATGCCACAACTCTGCCTTCTTGCATCAATACACATCCAAGACCTTGACGTGAAGCATCACAATACACATCAAACCCTTTATGAATGTTAGGCATAACTAACACAGGCGTAGTGGTTAACCTCTTCTTCAGTTCTTCGAAACTCTGCTGGCATGCATCGTCCCATTTGAAAACTCTTCCTTTTTCTAATAATGACGTGAGAGGTTTCACAATCTTGGAGAATCCTTCGATGAATCTATGATAGTAACCTACCATTCCTAGGAAACTCCTAATTTCTAGCACATTCTGGGGTGGCTCCCACTTCAATACATCCCAAACTTTACCTAGATCTACCATGATTCCCCCATTGGTGATGACATGTCCAAGGAAAGAAACTTCCTTCAACCAAAACTCACACTTGCTAAACTTGGCATATAACTTATGTTCGCGAAGCTTCTGTAACACTAACCTGAGATGCTCCTCATGTTCTTCCTCACTTCAAGAAAATACCAAGATATCATCAATAAATACCATGACGAACTTGTCAAGATACTCCATGAATACCTTGTTCATCAAATACATGAAGTTTGCAGGAGCATTCATCAGTCCGAACGACATCACAAGAAACTCATACAGACCGTATCTGGTAGTGAATGCTGTCTTGGGGATGTCCTCTGCTCGAATCTTTAACTGATGGTAGCCTGAGTGCAGATCAATCTTGGAGAAGACTATTGCACCTCTCAACTGATCAAACAGATCCTCAATTCTAGGGAGTGGGTACTTGTTCTTGATGGTCACATCATTGAGAGCTCTATAATCTATACACATCCTTCTAGTACCATCCTTCTTATCAACAAATATAGCAGGTGCTCCCCAAGGTGACGAACTAGGCCGAATAAATCCCTTAGCTAGAAGTTCTTCTAGTTGTTTCTTTAATTCAGCCAAATCTTTAACATCCATTCTATATGGTCTTTTTGAAATAGGTGCAGTGCCAGGTAAAAGATCAATGATGAACTCAAAGTCACGGTCAGGTGGCATACCTGGTAACTCATCCGGAAAGACATCGGGGAACTCGCATACGACTCTGATATCCTCCAAAGATTTCCCTTCCAACTGATTGACTATTCCCTCTTCTCGGATTGCAGGGGTAGCTCCAAACTCAATCCTTTCACCTTGTGGGCTGGTTAATAATACTGACTTCTTGGCACACTGAATAATTCCATCATGCTTTCCCAACCAATCCATTCCCAGAATTATATCAACGGCATTGGTATTTAGGATTACTAGATCCGCTATGAAATCTACTCCCATTATGTTAAGAGGAACTTGTGGGCATATGTGAGTAGCTTGCATTTCACCTCCAGGAGAACTAAGTATCAAGCATTTCTTCATAAGTTGTCTAGGTATGTTGTTTTTAGCCACAAACTTATGGGTTATGAATGAATGCGATGCTCCAGAATCAAATAAAACTATAGCAGGTTCTGAGTTGACGAAAAACATATCGAGCACCACATCGTTGGCTTCCTGGGCAGTTTCAGCGGTCATGTGGTTCACCTTTCCACGTGCAATGTTCTGCTGACCTTTGTTACCTTGAGCTTGTGAGGAAGATTGACTAGTCTGCTAACCATTGTTCCTCTGAGGCTGAACAGACTGAGGGTTGCGCTTGGGACACTGATTAGCATAATGCCCTGTTTCACCACAATTGAAACAACCTCTAGGCCGCACGGGTGTGACTAGATTATTTGTCCGCACTGGTGCACCCGTGGTGTTGCCTGAGTGGTTCTGCTGAGGGATAGGGGTGCGTCAAACCTGCTGGGGGTACCTCTGAACTTCCTAAGCGGAATGTTGAGGTTGTTGTCCAAAGCTCTGTCCCTGCTGACCCTGCTGGTAGTGTCCACCATTTCCTCTAGGGTGGCTCTGGAATCCTTGTGGAGAGCTATAACGAGGGCGGGTGTTGTTAGACTGCCCCAACGGCTGAGATTGGAACTTCCTCTTTTGATCACTAAGCTCCTTGCAAGTACTTTCCAGTCCAATAGCTTTGTCTAGCATTGTCTGAAAGTTGGGGAAGGTGTGGCTCTGTAGTTGATACCTGAGGGGTGCTATCAGACCTTTCAGGAAGCGTTTCTGCCTCTTAGCATCTGTGTCTGCTTCAGGTGTAGCATATCGAGACAGCTGAGTGAACTTGTCCCGATACTCACATACGGTCATACTACCCTGGACCAAATCCAAGAACTCCTGTAGCTTAAGCTCCATCAAGCCAGTTGGAATGTGGTGTGCGCGGAAACTAGTCCGAAACTCCTACCAAGTGATGGTGTTAGCATCAGCGTGTGCAGCAACATATGCATCCCACCAGTCAGATGCAGCTCCTTCCAGTATTCCTGCAGCATACAGGACCTTCTCACGATCATTACAATGTGTGATGTCCAGCTTCTTGTTGATGACCTTCAGCCAGTCATCAGCATCCAGAGGATCCACAGAGTGAGAAAATGTGGGAGGATGATGACTCATGAACTCCCTGTGCTTGTCCCTGGGTGGCTGAGGGGCATGGGGTGGCTGCTGGTTCTGCTGCGCCTGCAGGTTTGCCATGGTGTTGGTGAGGTTCTGGATCAGTTGCATTTGAGCAGCAAGGAACTGCTCCATTGCTGGGTCAGGTGGTGGTTGTGGCGCCTGAGGTGGTGGAGGTGGAGGCGGTTGATTCTGTCGGTGAGCACATCTGTGAGCCGGAATGTCCTATCCTCCTCCGGTCCTAGTGTTAACCATCTGATTTGTTAGGAAGATGAAACTCAGAGAATGAAGATTTAGATAAACAAAGGTAAAGAGGTGACATTCCTTTCCATAAAACTCAGAATAGTATCATACGTAATGAGAAAGAGCTAATTAGATTGATGAGAACAAATTTCAGCGACACTAGATTTAGATACTAGGTAAACTTGGGAATCAAAATGAGGGATAAAAGAGCAAGACCAGGGTATAACCCCACTAATTAATTAACTATATTTATTTTTGTTTATTTAGCTGTGGTCATCACTCCACAACTAAACACAAGCATTACAAAGATCCAAATCACCCATGAGTTCAAGCAACCAAAGATTAACCAAAACGATTCGTCCTCACAGGAACGTACTAACGACTAACTTGAAAACTAACTTGCATAGAAAAGGATAAACCTAAATCCTAGCTTATGGTCTTGGTGATGGAATCCGCTGGTGGATCTGCTGGTCTGCTTGCGGGCTATCTGGTAAGTCCTAGCCATCTGAGTGAAATGACATAATGGGTTGGAACAACTCTAAGACATCTAGCCAGATAAGGTAGCACGAACGGGGGTACCAATAATCAAGGCTAAGATATTAAAGTAGCAACAAGGAGGGGATAGGGATCAATGATCAAGTATTTATATCAATAAGAGCAAGGATAAATTAGACCAAGGTAGGTAAGCATATATTATCCTTAAAGAAGACCATTTCTATCTAGGCTAGCGTCCTACAATCAACCTGGCTCTGATACCACTTCTATCACACCCATTTTCATGAAGGAAAGCGAATGCTTAACCATATGTATGCCAGGATCATGTTCCATACATATAGTGACATCATCAGTGAAAATATCATAACACAATGCTTAAAACGAACAAGAGTAAATAGTAACTTTATT
>Ga0182189_1000071_pt1 | contig 5583 bp, 6 predicted proteins | sample G6R1MG_44_FD_123223 | JGI IMG/M metagenome (GOLD analysis project Ga0182189, IMG submission 123223) | Miscanthus phyllosphere microbial communities from Michigan, USA - G6R4_MAIN_22AUG2016_LD1 MG | ecosystem: Host-associated > Plants > Phyllosphere > Phylloplane/Leaf | place: USA: Michigan... | reverse complement strand
CTGAATTATTCTTGCATACTTATTTCCCATTTATGTCAGCTTGAAGGTCCTATAGTCGTATCATATTTGAATGGTTACTGGATGTTACTTCAAGATGAATTATAAGTTAAACATTATTGATGTTTAGTAGTTCCAAAGTTGGTGTTAACTGTTCATGATACATGATCATCTTCATAGAAAGCTGAGATTTCTTTGGTACATCATTTTTAATGACCTACCTGGCACGATTTGTGACCAAATTAAACAAGCTGAGTGAACGAGATGAATTTTATCTTGTGGAGCAATGCTTCTGCGGGTGATGTCTTCACTTCTTCACTTGTAGTGGATGGGATCAGAAGTAATAATGTGTGCTTGTTTTATGTTTCACATAGCCTTTATTTATGGCTATGCAGTAATCCTTAAATGTTTCTGTGATGTTTCTCAGATTAATGATTATTTGAATGAATCGAAGCTTCGCCACTAGTCAGTAAAGTTATTAAATCAGAATGGGTTGCCGGAAGCAGCTGTTTGGAGAGAAGAGCAATTGTAAAGGGGTTGTGACTGAATCGTCAGCATCGCAGACAATGCACACAACTAATGTGGCTGTGGTAGATGGAAGATCAGGACAAGGTCACGATGGGTTACCGGCATGTATTTCAGAAGGTGGAACATCATCGTGCACACCAGGCCGTAACGAGGATGTTGTGGCTGGCATTTCAGAAGCCGGAACATCATCCAGCAGAGGCATGTTCTCACCAATGGCAATAGTTACAGAAAGCGAGAACGCTACACCAGATGCCGAAAAGAAGTACACCCATGTGAGTAGCTTGTTTGTGACATTTGAATAAGAAGTTCGAAGATTCTGCTATGTGAATATGAAATAAAATTAGGTTTCAAAATTACCAAATGATCAAAGTTGTGATGATGGGATTCAGAAAATAGAGCTGAGAAGTATTCAGACTTGAGAAATAATGAAAAAAGTAAATGTACAAACTTGACATAAGCTGTAATGTGCATGCTTACAATATTTAGATTGAGGAACCAGACATGTTGAGGTCTTATATAGGCTGAAATTCACTGTAATCTATTTTGACTGAGATAAAAATTCGAGCAATTTTGCATTGCCTCTTGGTGGAAAATGGAAATATCTAATTGCATATGTTGTATGCAGAAAGAAGACATTGATCCTGCCCTCATTCCTAGGCCTGGGATGTCATTCAGAAACCGAAAAGAGGCCAGGGCTTTCTATGAAGCGTACGCCGAGGAGGTTGGATTCAATTTGAGCTATGGAAACAGTAAAACATATTCATATATTATACAGTGCAGCAATGAGGGGGTTCATACTTACTTTAAAAAAAATGAGGAGCTGCGTGTTAGGAACAATACCACAAAGAAGACACACTGCATGTCGAAGATGAAGCTTAAAAGAATTTATGATGAAAACAAGAATGAAATAACAGTGGTGATTGAGCAAGTGGATCTAATGCATAACCATCCATGTCTTAAAAAGAAAGAAGAAATAATAAATATGAGATCACACAAGGAAAAGGATCCGGTATTACTTGAGTTTGTTGATGACCTCCAAGCAGCGGATGTTCCGCATCATAGTATACAGAACATTGTTAGGGACATGCATGGGGGAGGTGAGAACGTTCCAATGACCAGGCGGGATCTTGAGAACAGGTCAGTGTGTGCCAACTCTTATACCATCCAGTAAATAGGTACTGTCGATTACATCTGTGTAATAGTAACAAATTTTGCAGGAAGGCGGCTAATGTGAGGGCAGAACATGCCAATGACATTGCGAAGCTTCTAGAATTCTTTGAAGACTGCAAGGTGCAGAACCCACAATTTTGTTGGTATGTCAAGATCGATAAAGAAGGGATGATTCATAGCTTATTCTGGAGTCACGCTAGCATGCAGGCAGAATATATTGATTTTGGAGATGTGATGACATTCGACACCACGCACAAGACAAATATATATGAGAAGCCACTAGCTATGTTTGTGGGTGCAAACCATCACCTACAGAACACATATTTTGGATGTGCGCTGTTAGGCGATGAGACAATAGAAACATTCCAATGGGTATTTCAAGCTTTCAAGAAATGCATGGGAAGACATAGGACTAGGTGCATTATCACAGGTAAAGTAAAACTATTTAAAAAAGTGGAAAACACCTTGAAGGTAGAATGAAAAACAATTTCAAGCTGTTTTGGTTGTATTAAGTTAACGATCCTCATGCTCCTATGTGTGGCAGATCAGGATCAGGCAATGGAAGTGGCCATAGGACTGGAATTCCCTGGTGTCATCCACAGGATTTGTCGGTGGCATGTGGTTAACAAGCATATGCCGAACCTGAATGAGATATTCAGCCTTTATGAGAAACAACACTTCAAGGAAAAATTCAAGTCGGTGCTGAACCACCCCCTGACACCCGCCGAATTTGAGAGAGCATGGGAAGAACTGATAACAGAGTTTGATCTGCAAGGAAATGCCACTATGGAGAGCTTATTCCGGCAACGAGCTAGGTATATCCCAGCTTTCTTTAAAGATGATTACTGTGGGATGATGACATCGACACAGCGTAGTGAGAGCAGTAACTATGCGATTAAGAAGAATTTTGTGGGAAAGCAGACATGTTTGCACAAGTTTGCAAAGCGTACTCTAGATTTCATGCAGACACGGAAGATGAAGGAGGGAGCTGAAACATACCTTGCAACGGTAAAACTAATTTAAACATTGAATGTTCTGTGATTGAAATGGTAGTACACTATGCAAAAACTTATGTTTCGATTGTGTCGTTTGTTGATGCAGAGCAAGACACTTACCAAGAACAAATGGCCATTTGAGGTTCAACTAGGAAGGATATATACACGGGCAGTGTTCAGAAACTTCGAAAAAAAAATGGTCAATTGCACCGCATACAACATAGAGGATGATCCAGAGCTAGGCGAGCATTGGTACAGGGTTTGTCACACGAATAGGTCAGAAGTGATAAGCTGGGGACAACACAAGTTCAAAGTGAAGGCAGATAAAGTCAACGGGACATACAGTTGCGAGTGCAGGGAGTGGGAGCACACAGGTATTGTGGAAAGACACTAGTATCTTAAAGGATTCATGGAATTATGTCGGTACTGAAAGTTGTTGTCGATGCAGGACTATTTTGCGTGCACCTTTTGCGTGCCTTCATTCATGTCCAAGTAGACAAGATTCCACGTGAATACATTTTTAAGCGCTATACAAGGTTCGCTAGGAGGGAGGTTGACTTTGATACGAGCGACAAGCTTCTAACCGGGGAGGACGGCAACACACAAAGCTATAGAACAAAGACTCTAATACCAAAAGCTCTGAAGGCAGTCAGATCAGGGAGCATGTCTAACGCTGCTTACAGAAGATTGCTCGAAGTTTTAGAAGATGTCACGAAGGAAATAGACAATATCCCCCCAGACATTGGTGCAGAAGCGAGGAAGGGACAAGGTCCATCAATGATAGAGGTAAAGACATGTTAGTAAAAGAAGAACTATTTTAATGTACATATAGTAATAAAGGAGGTCTCTAAATTATATATGGCATGTAGGACAATTCTAGAGATAGCAGCAGCGACGATGGCATTGAAGAAGGAAGATGTGAGGAGACAAGGATAACACGGGTATGTTTTTTTACATTAAGTAATGAAGCAAGTGGGGGTGAACCTTAGTGAACCATATATGTTAATTCTGGACTATATATTTGGAATTGTGGACAGAAAATTTTACCAGCTGCGAACCAGTTACTACATGGAGGTTGTTCAAAACAAATGAAGGCAGCAGAAATAAAGGTAAAGGTGAAATGGAGATGTGGATTTTGGTTTATTTCAAATGCTATATCAGATCCTATATTACTGCTGCCTGAAATTTCACCATAGCACTTAGGTATTTTAGAAATAGAAAAAATAAAGTTAGTTGTACAATATGTGTCAGTTTGCTTGTGATTGCAATGGAACATCTGAATCCTATTTTTGATCCCTGCCAAGAAAAAAAAATTTGAGAATGAGTTGGTAAAGAAAAAAATGTGTAGGGGAAGTAGCTGGTTTAAGATTAGTCATATAATTCCTTGTTTAGGAAGTTGTATTAACTAGTTACTAAGAAACACATTTCATTAGCAGTAGTGCTCCATTGTTTCCATTTCAGTTGACAAGCATAACTGATTAGCTTTAGATTTTGTCATGCTTGACAAGCACAACTACAAGTTAACTAGTTATTCATTTAATCTGAAAAATTGGTGAATCAGTGTGGAGACTACCATGTTGACTTGATGTTATCACATAATTTTTGTGAATTACACCATCATGAATGAATGCAACATATGGCATAGTTCATGTGCTCTACTGTATTTGGCTTGATAATGTACCATGATCTTCATGCTGATCTGAAATAAATCTGTAGTAGCATAGACATGATTATAGGCTTTCAAGTGAATTGTAAAAAAGGGTTGAAAAAAGAAGTACAGATGTGAGTCCGTCTAACGTTCTTCCAAAACTCATTCCACCCTTCTTTTTAAATTAACAACTAAATTACATTTATACAACATCTATCATTTCCTTAGTTTCAATATTCCTGAGGTGGCATCTGTTACTAGTTTCCTGATTTTTCTCTTTTTGGTAGACTGAGTTGGTACAAAATGATCCTCCTTTACATAGAGGCCGAATTATTCATGTAAGTGCACCTATCTGTTAATTCAATAACATTAGTTTTGTATACATGCTTGTGTTTTTGGCACCATCCTGTATGCTGTTAGATAACATTTTACTGCCACAAGTCACTGGTTTTCTGATTCATCTGAAAAGGGATACCTTTTGTCTTGTACTTAGTGCACAGTCATTTTCATTGACATGTCAATGTCGATAGCACCCTTCATTTTATTTTGAACTTGTAAACCAATTTTCTAATATTATTCTACTATTTTTATTTGAACATTCAATTATTTGTCCACCACACCTTATTTCATTTTCCTATTTGTTATTCAGTTAGTCATGTATGTCTCAATTCCAATTTCAATGTCAGCCCCTCTTTTGATTTTTAACATGCACACTATTATTTCATTGCTATTTTACTGACTTAGCTTCTTGTTCTCTCAATAAATCTAAAGTCTTTTATTTCGAGTTTTAAATTATATTGATCAAGAATCTTATCTTTTCTTTTTTTCTTCTTTTAGCCACAAGGCTTCTCTTATACTGAAACTATTCCTACTTCATCTGCCTCCCACCATTCCCGTTCTGAGCATAACTCTCCTTATGCTTCTGAACTTCCTGAAGCATGCAGTAACAAAACAATCGGAAAAGACACCACTTCTGCATTAAAGTGGCCGATTCTAGATGATCTGCCTATGTTCAAGTTTCCTGGAAAGAGACTAACCAAGAAGCCATCCAAATTTTATTCACCCTTCAAGCATGGCATTCTGTCTCGTCCTCCACCCAATTTAGAGTTTTCTTTGCGTATGCATGCCTTCCTTTGTGCAGATGACTCTCCATTGAAAAGGTTCATTCTGATTTCATTTTCAAGCTTTCATTCTTTTCCTTCCATACTCCAGAATGCTTATTGAATTCCATTCAGGAAAACTTTG
>Ga0182189_1000070_pt1 | contig 5628 bp, 5 predicted proteins | sample G6R1MG_44_FD_123223 | JGI IMG/M metagenome (GOLD analysis project Ga0182189, IMG submission 123223) | Miscanthus phyllosphere microbial communities from Michigan, USA - G6R4_MAIN_22AUG2016_LD1 MG | ecosystem: Host-associated > Plants > Phyllosphere > Phylloplane/Leaf | place: USA: Michigan... | reverse complement strand
GAATTTGTGTTTCTTTGCCACTGGACACCCCATCTATTAAAATATTTTAATTTTGCGTTCTAGGAGAGAGAAAGACGGGTGAATAAAATATTTTATGTGCATATATTTTGTTATATTACGAAAAATTTCTCCTCATATATATTTTGGTCTGCCGTATTTGAATAGTATGCACTTCTTTTTTGGCGTTAAAATAACGCGGGATGCTGATCCATTCTATTTTGGCGCTAAAAATGCGGAATTATCTATTCACTTTTGGCGCAAACTTCATTTTTCTGCAGGTACATAAATGAGAAGTCTCGTATCTATCTAACCTTTGACCACCGCTGAGCTGTCCAGAGCCTAGCGAACCGCAAGGATGGTTTCTACAGCGGCGCGGATCATAGAGCCGCCGCCTCACCGGCCCCTCCTACGGCGGCCGTCGTCTCGCTACCCTTCTATCCCTGCGCCTCATGACGCAGCAGTCCACCGCTTCCCTGCACCTCCTCCCGCCGTCATCTCCTCCGGGCGCGGATCTTAGAGCCACCGCCTCACCGGCCCTTCCTGCGGCGGCCGTCCTCGCCGCCCTTGGGAACGTCCAACGGTCCCCGGAGGAGTGCTTCTCTACTCGTACTGCAGTGGCCTCCCCATCGTTGTCCACTGGTGCCTCCTGTGGGTCAGTTAGCTTCAGTTTCCATCTCCCTAATCCTGTTTCTCTGCATTGATATGATACAAAACCCTGCACCTTAGGATCTGATGCCCCTTTGTTCACCTGAAATTAGCTATACCGATCTGATATTGTGCAATCAACTGAACGTGCAGCAGCTGTAGATACAAATTAATTTCATAATTTTGCAATGTAGATGATAGATATCTCTATTATATTATGTCGATAACCATCCTGTTACAGAAATCCAAACTGCAGTTGTGTAGATCCAAACCCTGCACATTTTGCTTGATTATAGTTCTTTTCTTTTAAGACGCAGTTGTTTAGAAGAAGGTTGTTGTGGACATTGCATCCTGTGGTCCTAAACAAGGCAGTATGTATCCTCTCTTCATTACCTAATTCATTGTTCTGCAATTTTTTTTTGCCTTTTGTTAAGCTTTGACAGTGATGTAGGCTTAATTGATCTAAACAAAGATGATAGATCGGCTATGTTTTGACTCCATATCTATTCACATTTGCATTTGTTTATTACTTACTTTTGTTGTATCAATCTAAGATCATCTAAACAAGTGTACATTTTGATTCAAGGATTCTAACTGAGGCATTTGTGTCAAAAAGTCATGGATGCAGGGATTGTAATTGAGGGCACATTTTGATTACTCATAGTTCTTTGTTTTTTTCCCTGCAGTTGAGAAGGCTGTAGGGTGTTCTCAAAGACAGTGCATCCTCTGATCCTAAAAAGGCAGTATGTATTTGCTCTTTATTATCAAAACCTCTTTACTGTGAAAATTTGAAAGGATGTGGAATCTGAAACTGCTGCCTGGTGGCTGATTTCCATTCACTTAGGCTGGTAGATACCTCTATTTTGACTCCATATTTATTCTCACAGGTAGTTTTATAGTCAATCATATATATGCTATATGGCACCAAGTAAGGCATGGATGGACCTAGTTGATGATCGTATTAGTGATGAATGTTTAGATGGAAACACCTCAAAAAAAGATACTTATTTGGCTGGTGTTAAAAAGTTCCTGGACTATGCCTTCAGTAGGACTGGTGGGGATGTTGAAATCAAATGTCCATGTGTCAGATGCTGCAATACATACTCTAGGTCTCGTGAAGTAGTGTATTCTCATCTTAAAATCTTTGGAATCATAGGAAACTATAGATTTTGGTATCATCATGGAGAAGTTTTGGGTGAGGCTGAGTCAGATTCAGAAGTTGAAGAGCATCCTGATTCCCATGGAGCAACTGAAGAATGTTATAATGGAATGGAGGAGCTACTAATGGATTTATTTCCCCAGCAAATTAACCGGCCAATTAATGAAGGTACAGCACATACATCTCCAAATGAAGCATTTGAAGAACAGCCAAATGATGAAGCGCGAAAGTTCTATAAAATCCTTGATGACTTGAACCAGCCTCTCCATGAAGGGTCTCGTACTTCCAAACTATCTGGTATAGTTAAATTGCTTAATACAAAGAATTTGGGGAAGTGGAGTAACAAGTCCTATACCATGTTAGTGGAATTAATTTGTAAGGACTTCCTACCAGAAAACTCTACTTTGCCAAATTCTTATTACAAAGCAAAAAAAATCATGAAGGACCTAGGACTAAGTTACCAGAAAATCGATGCTTGCAAAAATGATTGCATGCTGTACTTGGGAGATGATATAGGTGCTCAGTTCTGCAAAGTATGTGAAAGACCAAGATGGAAGAAAAGTAAGCACTCTGGTGAAGACATGGTGTCAACCAAAGGGAAGAAGATTGCAGAAAATACTATGCGATATTTTCCTATTACGCCAAGACTTCAGCGACTATATATGTGTAGGAAAATTGCATTTTTCTGTAGATGGCATATAGAGGGCAGGGTAGATGATGGTGTGATGCGTCATCCTGCTGATTCTAAAGCATGGAAACATTTTGATGAGACCCATCCTGATTTTAAATCTGAACCTCGCAATTTAAGGCTATGCCTTGCCGGTGATGGTTTCCAACCATTTTCTACCACTAAAACCTCATATAGCATTTGGCCTATATTCCTTGTTCCTCTCAATTTGCCACCTTGGCTGTGCACAAAGCAGCACAATGTATTGCTTTCTGTGTTGATTTCTGGGCCAGATGGTCCTGGGATGCAATTGATATTTACCTGCAACCATTGATTGACGAACTGATTTCGCTATGGGAGGATGGTGTTGACACCTATGATGCATCTACAAAGACTAATTTCAAGCTTCGAGCAGCCCTTCTTTGGATGGTTCATGACTTCCCAGCATATGGAAATCTATCTGGACATAGCACTAAGGGGCGGCTGGCTTGTCCTGTTTGTCAGAATAAAACTTGTTCATTGTGGTTATCAAAGGGTAAAAAATTTTGCTACATGGGCCATCGACGATTTCTTCCTAAAGATCATAAATGGAGAAAAGATAGAGCATCTTTTGATGGTAATAAAGAGTTTCGTGACCCACCAGAGCCATTAACCGGAGATGAGGTGCTACAGCAGGTGAACAATCTAGAAGGGATAGTCTTATCAAAAGATCCTAGTAAGAAGACCAAGATATCACACAGTGAAAGAGGAGATAATTGGTTAAAGAAAAACATATTTTTTTGTTTACCTTATTTCAACACACTTTTGTTGCGTCATAATCTAGACGTGATGCATATAGAAAAGAATATATGTGAGAGTATTCTTGGAACTCTTCTCAACATAATAGGAAAGACAAAAGATAATGCTAATAGTCGTCTTGATTTGCAACAAATGAATCTAAAGCCACATCTGCATCCTATTGAAGATGGTGGCAAGACTGATTTTCCGCCAGCACCTTATGTTCTTCCTCCAGAAAAGAAGTCAACACTATTACAGTTCTTCAAAGAATTGAAAGTTCCAGATAGCTTTTCTTCTAATCTTAGTCGATGCGTTAATTTGAAGGAGCAAAAGCTTTCTGGATTAAAGAGCCATGATTGCCATGTCATCTTGAATCATATACTTCCTTTTGCATTACGAGGACTTTTACCAACAAGTATTTATGAACCTTTGGTAGAGCTTTCCCAATTCTTCTGCACATTGAACTCCAAAGCATTATCAGTTGAACAGTTGAAGCAACTTGACTCTCTAATAGCAAGAACATTATGTAAGCTCGAAATGGAGTTTCCTCCTTCTTTTTTTGATCCAATGGTGCATTTGCCTGTCCATTTGGCTACTGAGGCTTTGATTGGTGGACCTACAGTATATCGTTGGATGTATCAATTTGAGAGACAAATAAAATTTCTAAAATCTCTAATTCGCAACTTGGCTCACCCTGAGGGTTCGATAGCAGAGGGCTATATTGCATATGAATTTATAAACCTGAGTTCGAGGTACTTGGATGATGTAGAGACAATGCACAATCGCGATGGACGAATCAATGATACATCAGACCAAGAAAACTTCTATTTATCAATATTCTCTTCTACTGGACGACCACTTGGTGCTCACAATACACGGGATCTTGATATGCTTGAGTTACAACAGGCTCATATTTATGTACTTAGGAATTGTGACGAGGTCCAACCATTTATAAGGTATTGTTTTTGATATGTCATTCTTATTCTAACATACTCTTTTATCTTTACCTACTCTTATTTTTATTTATTATTTATATATGTTGAATTGCAGTGAGTATAGCAACAGTCAAGAGGGCTCTGAGTTGCAGCCATTTACACCCAGCTGGAATCAAAATTTTATTATGTGGTTTAAAGATAAGGTACATGACAATGTTTTTGTTTTAAAAACAGAAGTTGTGTAAATTTATTTTAGGAGCTTTACATAATTTATTATCAATTTGCAGGTACATCAGTTACATGAAAATGATAAAAGTCAACAAATGGAAGACCTATTGTCACTGTCACAAGGCCCTATGATAAACATAACTTGTTTTTTTGGCTTCAACACGCATGGATATAGATTTCGCATTGAAAGTCTTGATAGAAATCGGTGCACACAGAATAGTGGGGTGGCTGTTATTTCAGAAGAAAATATGGATGGTGACCATGTAGACTACTATGGTGTCTTGACAGAGATACTTGAGCTTCAGTTTTTAGGTGGAAGGCGTGTGCCATTATTTTGCTGCAAGTGGGTTGACATCTTTAATAAAACCCGAGGGATAAAGACAAATGTTTATGGTCTTGTTAGTGTAAACTTCAAATGTTTACTTCGAACAGATGAGCCATTTGTCTTAGCTAGCCAAGCTTCCCAAGTATTTTATGTTAAGGACAATCTAATCAAAGGATGGCACATGGTCTCCAAAATGCATCCACGTGACACTTATGATGTACCCCCTGGAGATTCAGATAATGAAGGTGATGAACCTGAGGATAATGATGGAGATGATGAAGAGGACATGCCTGAAGATGCCTCAGCCATATTGTTCCGTGGAAAGAGAAAATTGCGATGATCCAATGTTTGACATTGCTAGACTAGACATAGGAGCATTTGTCACATTTGCATTAGTTTTGGAACTTTTGCTTGTCGAGTTAGACAACAACTATTATAATATTCAGTGATTTATTTTTCCCATAATCTTTCTTCAATTTTCAATGCAATTGCAGGGTTCAATGCTTACCACATTGATGTTACTCTTGTACTATCACACCACTTATAAATTAATTGATATGGTTGCTATTTGTGCAGGTCCTCACAATGCAACGGGGCAGGTATGGAAATCTCACAGCCGCAGCATTGAAAAGATCACAGTTCATAAGTCCTGGATTGCTTCGTCAACAGCAAGTGAGGCGAACCTACCCAAACATTAGTAGTGACACAACAATCCACAACAGTCTAAATGAAGACACCAATAATGTTCATACATCAGTCAGGAAAACTACTCAAGTACCAGAAGTAGGTTAAGGATGTTATATCTAAGTTATCTCTATTTAACTGAAAGTTCATGACAATGTATGTCTAAGAAATAGTTTACATAACCTGTTGTTCCACTTAACATTGTATT
>Ga0182189_1000069_pt1 | contig 5647 bp, 2 predicted proteins | sample G6R1MG_44_FD_123223 | JGI IMG/M metagenome (GOLD analysis project Ga0182189, IMG submission 123223) | Miscanthus phyllosphere microbial communities from Michigan, USA - G6R4_MAIN_22AUG2016_LD1 MG | ecosystem: Host-associated > Plants > Phyllosphere > Phylloplane/Leaf | place: USA: Michigan... | reverse complement strand
GTACCTTTCTATATTTTGCCTTCTGTAGATATATGAATAATCAAATAGTTACGAGAACGAGAATACGTAGGAACCACTACTACGTGTAGCAACGAAACAAATATAACAACAAAGATAGATAAACAAAAAGAAAAACAATAAAGAAAAGAAAAAAAGGCCGGATGATTAAAGAAAAAAAAAGGAGCTGGAACATTTAGTACCGGCTTGTATTACCAGCCGGTACTAAATGCACCCCGTTAGTACCGGTTGTTGCAGCCGGTACTAAATGCTGCCTGTTTAGTACCGGAAACGCGCTACCGGTTGCACAACCGGTACTAATTAACGGGGCTTACGAGCCGGTACTAATGTCGAGTTTTCTATAGTGTATGATCTTCATCACTATGTCTCAGATCCACTTAACTAGTAATAGAATACACATAAAACAGTTTCTAAGGATTAACCATGTACCATCTTAATTAACTAGTAAAATACAAATAGAACAATTTGCTAAGACCAGCTGTGTGAGATAATCCTAAGTATTAGTCCTGTACCATTTGTAAGGACTTACACACAATTATATGTGTGTGTACGTGTGAGTGTGAGCGTGTGTGTGAGTGTGTGTGCATGTATGTGTGTGAGTGTGAGTGCGTGTGTGTGAATATGAGAGTGTGTGTGTGCGCGCGCGAGTTTGAGTGTTAGTGTGTGTGTGTGTGTGTGTGTGTTTGTGAGAGTGTGTGTGGGAGAGAGAGTGTGAGTGTGTGTGTTAGTGTGTGTTAGTGTGTGAGTGTGAGTGTGAGTATGTGTGTGTGTGTGAGAGAGAGAGAGAGAGAGAGAGAGAGTGGGACTGTGTGTGTGGCAGAAGCGCCTGAATTAATCTGGCTCAAGTGCGCTAACCATCACCACTAAGGTAATTAAGGCTAACTCGCACTTCAAACGGAGTAACTCGACAGTCTATCGGGTAACATCCCGATGAAACCATCGTACTTTCAATCGTAACCAAACATAACTCCCGCACGAAGGCGAGTCCAGAGTTTACAATAATCCACAAATTTTACAACACAAGTCCAAGATTAATTATTATTACAAACCAGGCTCAAATTCTTAACAAGTATTAATTATTACAGACCAAGTTTGAATTATTATTCAGAGTACTTTAGAGTTTTGCAGCGGAAAATAAACGATAACTAGCGACGATTCCGTTACGTCGTGATGAAGCCCGTACATGACATCAATCAACGCTTTCATCATTGACGATTCCGTTACGTCATGATGAAGCCTGTACATTACATCACTCAACGCTTTCATCGTTGCCCAGGGACGGATCCCACTTCACCGACCAACCAGCAGGCAGTTGACAAGGCCAAGTCAAACTAGCGATCATTTCCTCAAAGTTTTCACCTGAAACTAGCGATCATTACTTTCGTTGTCTATGGGTTCCTCGTTCATTGTTCAGTAAGCTTTGTCTCACTAGCTTTGGGTGCTTTGCTTTAACGTGGAGTGAAGTAATAATCGACTGGTGTAGGCGTGGTGCCCAGACTTTAAATTACCTTGGTTTGCACCCAACCCCACGGATAGTTGGGGTAGCCGACACGTGGTGACAGCCCTGCCCGGCCTACGTATTCCACCATATGAGAGCGGTTGATGCTGTAGGACTTAGGAGTAGACCGCACAAACTTCCCTTCTCATCCCTTTCTGGAGTTTGTCCCGTCCGGGCGCCCGAAGTAGACAATGTAGGTGATTCCTGATCTCATCAATTGCTCAATCAGATTTAGTTTATCCGGCAAGTACCCTCTCTACCCTCTATCCATCGCTCTCTTCCTTCATCGTCAACCTTACCCCCTAGATGAATTAGTTAGGATTATTACACTTCGCGTTCCCCATGGAAATCAATACTCTGGAATACTCCCGGGTGAAAACTACATCGGTATTCGTACGCTTGCGGATTAATATGTTAGGCTTAAGAAGTGCCAACAATCCACCATTGTCTCCTCCTAACAGGGATCGAGAGGGTTGGCGAGGGGATTAATGGGGATTTTAACTTGCAGGTGATTTAAACCCTCTCAATCCACTCTTCAATTCCCTCCAAATCAAACAATCCCTCAAGGTGTCCAAAAAATGACTGCATTTTTATTGCTCTAGATTTCTTTGCTAAGGCAACAATGATAGCGAAAATATTGCTTAGCCAAATGGAATATCCTTTACTAAAGATCAAGGGGGTCTAGGAATAGTAGACCTTTGAATTAAATATAAATATTTACTCACAAGACTGTTATTTAAATTGTTGAATGAAGATGGCAAAAGACATACTTTACTTAGAATTAAATATCAGAGTTCAAAATATTTATGTTAGGTTAAAGATAAATATAGACTCACATTTCTGGAAAACCTTGGCTAAAAGTTCGAGAGGATTTTCTAGGTTGACACCTTCAACACAAAAGATGGGTCACAAACCAGATTGTGGAAGAACGTTTGGGTAGGCTCTATACCACTTATAGAGCAATTCCCTAATCTGTATAATAGACTCTACTATCCTCACATCACAGTGGCAAATCCCATGAATCAAATATCATTACATATCACTTTTAGAAGAGTTTTAGTAGGGAAGAAACTGACTACATGGCATAACCTAGTAGCTAAAATAACATCTCACCAGCTTTTTGAAGGGAGGGATAGTTCTATACCTGGGACTTGCATAGACATGGCAATTTCAATTTATGGTCTATGAATCAGTAGCTCATAAAACCAGGATACCCCTTCTTTGGTAGATTCATATGAAAGATGAGGATCTCTCTAAAAATAAAGATTTTTCATTGTTACCTCCAACAAGATGTTTTTTTAACAAAGGATAAGTTAACTAAGAGTAAGAGGAACTAGTTTGGGAGTCAAAACTCATTCTAACTTCTAAGAAACATTGGGTACAAATTGAATCTCTCATCTCGCTCCAAATCAAGGCAGGAACGTAACGAGCTGACGCCAAAAAATGCCTTGCTGCTTCGCTCACTCTTGAGAGCAAGATCTTTCACCCATGAGTTTGACGCCAATTCAAACAAACCAGGGAGAATCTGGAGTAGCTGCTAGCTGTGCACTTTGAAGCAACTCAGCTTTGGGAACAACTTAAGCAGGTCATCCCGGCTTCTCCTCTGCCAAACATACCCAAGTACAAAAATGACAACATTAAAAATCTTCAGAACCCAAAACTACATACCTAAACATCATCAAATAGCATCATGGGAAGCAAGGGTTGTGATAAGTGGAACTACGCTGAAATTATTAAAGCAAAAGTGTAATCACAGAGACTTCTCAAATCTCAAGTCATCACCTTAACACCGATGCAGCCATTTACATCAAGTGTTGTGAGGCTGTGTGAGCAAGATTTTGATAAAGCCTCCAGGCAGGCATCAGTTACCCCAACTATTCCAAACAAACTGCATAGATACCAAACAGAGGGTGCATGTAGACATGACAAATGCACTATCTTTAGGACAATACTACCATGTTACCTTAGCAATTCAAGGGACCAGCACCCTTGCGCAATAGCTACAACACCAGCGTCTGTAACACGTACACACCTGTCGGATAGTGATTGCAGATTTCAGTAAACAGAATCTCACTTGATTGATGAAAAAAAGAGACGTTCTCTTCATTACCAAGTCAAATTGAGATACGTTAGACCTCCGCATCTTGATATGCACACAAGACCATCGTCAGATAGATTCTGGAAATTCTATATTAGTAGATTATGAACAAAAACAAATGGCTTGATAGTTCAAATTAAATACGATAATAGTTACCTGAGCACCACATAGGTCTAGAAATGTGAGATTACTTAACAATCCTATTTCCTTATAAACCTTGTCAGTAAAACTGCATGATGTGAGGTAAGTTGTTAGATACCTACTCACTGCTAGATACATCTGCAGTAACATTAGTTTCTTCAATTTTACCTTGAAAGGGCATCAAGGTTCAAGGTTTCAAGCGAAGAACATTTCTGAAGCACTTCTTTAAGCCCATCATCTGTCAGCTTAACGCACCTAGAAAGTTTAGCACACAGAAGATAGGTAAACACTCAGCACGTGTTAAGATCTACTCGTTTTGTGCTGGATTTACTCCAGGAATTTGACCATACATGGTTATGTTCAATTTGTTTAGTCCCGGGTAACTGTTAGCAATTAGCCGCATTCCTTTATCTGAGATATTCTGCATTTACAACAAATTAAAATGACTTGTTCTATCATAGCAAACATATGAAAGCACAATATACGTGGTTGATTGAGGGAGCAAAAGACAGGAAAACTGGTAATGAGATTATGACATGCAAGTTACATTCTATATTTAATGTTTCTTTATAACCACGTTGTGCTCTAATGATTAAGAACTTCAATGTAGGCTGCAACTAGTTAATAACTCGTGCAAGCCCGTATTGCATAACAAATTATATTTTTCTTTCTCTGTGCCACGATTCTTATTTCAGCACAATGTTCAAGAAAGATTGTATACATCGAAATAATAAACCACCACAAAACAGGGACATAATTTGCACGTCCTCCTGAACTAAGTAAAACAAACTCCCTATTGCATACTTCCAAAGATAAACAATGAAAGTAAGCTACACATATATCATGTATATGCCTCAAATTAAACACTCATAGTAGTAAGATTTAATCAAGAGAAGAAAATTATCACATACACAATGTTCTTTGGAGATAGACATTGCCAAAGATGATTTTATAGTTCAAACAATTCATTATTCAAGAAAATAACAGCAGAATAACAAAATGCTATAAAGTAAAAAAAGCACGTGATTACCTTACAGCCACTCAAGTTGAGGTCCACTATCTGCTTGCAGTTCTTTGTAATGTGGCCAATGCTTGAGTCCGTCAGTCTAAGGCAGCAACATGTCCAACAATTAGAAACACAAGTCATATTCAGCAAAGCAAACATTCAGTAAGAGATATACCCCACAATCCAGTAGATAGAAAGGCCCTGAAGATTAGGACAAAGACAGGTAACAGCTTCAATTCCTTTGTCGGAGATTTTTTGACATGCATTTAGGTTCAGGAACTCTAAATTTTCCAGTGAGATACCAGTATACCACTCTGTAATGAACAACTAGAATTGCAGCACTATATCTAAAATTTACTTAAAAGTATAAAGTGAGAGCAAATCCTACCATTTCTTTTAGATGAATAAAATGCCGGTCCTCAATATCTTGCGCAAATTCAAGGTTTAGTACTTTCAGACGACGATACCTTGCCTAGATTAGAATAGAACAGTGTGTCGTCAAAAGCTACTCAAACAGGACCAAAACCTGAAGGCGTAAAGTGTGCATGACAAAAGTTAGTGGCAGACTTCTGCCGCCAATAAATATACATGGTATTAGCGGCAAAGTAGCACAAAGTACCGTGCAACAATGTTTACAAGTCGTCCGATTAATCGTGATTAATCGCGATTAATCGTCCTAATCGGTCCCTGGCGCTCGATTAGGAGGTTCGACTCGATTAGCTCGACCAGAAAGCTGGTCGTCCTACTAGTCGATGACTAATCACGATTAGTCGTCCGACAAGGCTATGGACGACCAGGGTGACTGCTCCGTTTTTTTGGGCCGGGCCTATATGTGGCCTATTGGGCTTCCAATTTGGCCTGTTAGGGTTAAAATAGACACAGAAAG
>Ga0182189_1000066_pt1 | contig 5769 bp, 8 predicted proteins | sample G6R1MG_44_FD_123223 | JGI IMG/M metagenome (GOLD analysis project Ga0182189, IMG submission 123223) | Miscanthus phyllosphere microbial communities from Michigan, USA - G6R4_MAIN_22AUG2016_LD1 MG | ecosystem: Host-associated > Plants > Phyllosphere > Phylloplane/Leaf | place: USA: Michigan... | reverse complement strand
TGAGAAAAGAATAAACTATCTTATCTTTTCATATTAGCTGTAATCCAATCTCCAACAATTATCCTTGTCTAAAGGCAGTCCTGCCTCAAATATCAAATGAAATATACTTGAATCATATGCTTTTATGATTTACCAGATCAACAAATCTATCTTGGTTATCAAGAAAATTTTTAATAAAGACGGTATGGTAGCTGAAAATAGTGAAGTCCAAAGTAATCACTAGACAAAAAAGTTATTATTTATATTTTTAACTGAGCAAAGGCAATGTTACAAAATGCCTAAAAAGGTGATCAAAGAAGGCATTGCAGTACAGCCATTGACAACCCCAATAAATCACATTGATATAATGACACCATTAGAAATTCAATAAACATAAAAAACTTGTACGATTTAACATAGTAGAAAAAAGACATCAACACAAACCTTTTGAAGAAACGAGCTTGCACAATGAGTAGTCAAGGTATTGCAACTCATGAACTATGATTGATCATTCAATCCATTGATGCTAGCATTCGCTGTGGTTCCCTCAATATCTTTCATCTAACCCATTGATGCTAACTGAAGACTAATAGTTTATCAGTTACCTACGCCAAAAAAAGCCAATTGAGCAGTGCACATCTCTATATACGTGCAGATCACCTGCTTCTGAAGAAATAGCACAAATTAGCTAGCTACGGCAAGGGATAAGAATTAGTTAGCAACAAATTTGATCAAGGAATAGCAGCAGAAACATACAAATAGGACATGCCGGGGATGTGTTGGACATGGTCTTGCCATGCAAATGTATCTACGTGCTGATCACCAGTTCGTGCAGTGGGGAACGACAGCGACGTGCCTGCGTTGCCTGGCCGCACCAGCGCGGCTGAACCCTATCGGCGGTGTACTCCTCCCGCTGCTGCCCGGACGAGCAACTGGAGCCGCCGTCACAGCTGTGGGCGACCAGCCGCCACCGCCCGGATGTCGAGCCGGTGGACCGCACGCCACCAGGTCGCCGCCTACCACACGCGTGCCCGCCGCCGCACGCCTTGGCCGCAGTCCCCAGGCGGCAGCGGTGAGAGGCACACGGACGCGCATCCAGATCGAGACGAGGGACCTCTCGTTGGAAGTTGGAACAGACGAGAGGAGAGAAGCGGATGAACGGGCGCTAGAGATCTAGTATTTCTGTTTGATCGGGGTTTAGCACAGATTATACTTACCAAATTTAGGTTTTGTTAAAATTTCGGTCCTTTTTCTAACTAGTAAAAGTGCACGTGCGGCACGCACGTGTTTTTAGATATTAATTATTTCTTAATATTGGTTCAATTTAAAAAATTATAAAAAGAGAATTCAAGATTGAGTAATATAAAGCTCGTATGGTACACAAATACGAACCGGTTTAAACTTTAAAAAAACCACAAAATAACTCTTTCAATTTCCTATATACTTACATTCTTTGTCATAGGTACTAAATAACTTTATTAATACCATGTTTATATAGCTTATTACGGACTCTATTGCAATGTTATCGATAGCTTCTTAAGTCCTTCTCTTACATATAGTGGAATGTTTTCAGCGCATTCATTCCTTTCGTATTTAAGGATATCGACGAGAAACCACATCCTTAGTAGGTTTGGATCCTGCAGGTAATTTGAAGAAAATAATTAGTTTATTGTATGAAGACCAATATATTAATGATAATATAACACTAATATGCAATACGATAAAGTTATTAATAGAACTATTAATTTATTTATTTTTGTACCATGCATATTTTCGAAATAAATCCTTGACCATTCCACGTGTTCATGAAATATAGGACCAAATATTCAGTTGATTTGCTGCACACAATTAAAAAAATCAGAATTATTTAAGCAGCCGAGACTTATATTTTGTATGATGAAATTAGGCTTACACGTCTATTGTCTTTGGAACACATTTTGGAAACAGTCTTCGCCAATCATATACATCGTCGTTCCATTTGGGATTTGATATTTGCATGGCTGTATCAAAAATTCTTCCAATTTTTTGTATTCTATCAGAGTAGAATTTGTATATAGCATTTCTCTCAATTAATTCTTCCCTCGGTGTTGGATCTATAATTGAAATTGATCTGTTCCTCATATCAAATGAATATAGACTGTACTCTCCACTATAATAAAAAGGCACCAGTATCTGCAACCAAATTATGTTTTGTTATATAATAATATATAATGATATATTGAATGTATAATTTTTTTAATGAAAACTTACCAATTGGCATGAAGATGGATCAATTCCGTTTGCTGGCCAAGGCTGAAATATACTTTTTAGATCTTCAGGTTCAGACTTGACCCGAAATGAATAGTATTTGCGGTAGTTACAAATTTTCTGTATCAAAGAAAATTATGTTAATTCTTTTGAAATTAGATATTCAAATAATTACTTGCATTTAGTTATAGATAAATACATACACTGAGCTTCAAGTCTAGCATATGGCAAGATGGTTCCCACATATACATCATTTCGTTGTTCGCGACCATACGCACCCCTAGGTTGAAACATTCAACATCCATAGAGCTATTTAGTTGTAAAATATCTTTTATTTTCTCCAATGTTAAGCTTATAATGTATGGATTAGAGCTTCGCACCCATTCTTTCCTGTAATTAGAGTATTGTATATGCATTAAAATGTTAGTAGTTAACACAATAATAAATATATTGATATATTTAAACGTTTACGATGGACAGTAGAATTTGTCACGTACCTCAAATTTTCTTCATCATTCGTCGATAAGATATATTCACATATCGAATAGTATATGTCATCAGACGACATTGTATTTAACTGTTTGTTTGGTTCTAGTAATATTGACTCATGCAAAGCTTGCTCAGGTTTTTCTATCATGACACAGTCATTAGGATCTACTTCTTCTTCTTCCGAACTGCTTTTCTCGTATTCACATATTGCAGCGGTGTTTAGTGGTGAATCCAATAGTATCGCAGCTAATTTTAATCTAAATTTTGTCATGTGTTCCTGCAAAGAAGTATATTTTTCATTCAATTATTTTGCTATATTTGTAACTTGTAAGCAATGTACAATATATTTGTTTAATGATATTTACCTGAGTAATCTCATCAGTTAGTTGGTCTCCTGTCCAATATTCCATGTAATTTAGTACAAACAGACCACATGATGAGCTGCAGATACATAATTAATATATAAATTTATTTTCATAATTATTATTTAAAAATGCAAGTGAGAAGGTTATATTTGTACTGTATTAATTAAACATAGGAGTTTACCTGTCTTTTTGTTGAATTTCCCCCTTAAATACCTCGTCAAAAGGCCATGATGTTACCTTTAGGTCTGGCCAATTATAATCTTTTAGCTCCATATGCCTCGATGCTATTTCGATTTGACGCTCCACTCCTTTTAACTATTATTTGAATTACAAAATTTAACATTTTTTATATTGAGTTGAATTACAAAAGAATATAATATATAAGTACTTACAATTGTGATGAATTACAAAAGAATAGAGTAAACAAGTACTTACAACATATTTTAGGTCGCTCCTTCTCATGTATCCATACGAGTCTAGAATTTGAATCTGATGTTTTTTGCTATTTATCACACCAAGGTACCAATGACATTTGGTAATGTTAATAGGGATAAATACCTGTTGAAATATTAAATAGGGTTAAAATTCAAGCACATACGAAATTTGGTTATATGATATAAGTTTCGTAATTACCAAATCATGATTTATATATTGGGTCACCCGGTCCACGATCTCATCATCTCTACGACTTGATATATCTTTTTGGCAATTCTGACCATCACGATGGAGGATTCCTGTTCCTAATGTAGTCTCTAGGTAAATTGTTGACCCTTCATCCCTACACAATAGATGCTTTTCGGCTTTAAGGAGGTTGATGTATGCATCCATGACCTGCATTTAGAATGTTAATACTTTAATTGTTTTACAAGATCCTTACTTTAGTAATATAGGTAAGGATAATTGAACTCACGTCGTCGTATATTTGGTCTGTAGAGCTCAATAAACATTTAAAGTGGAAGAAAGAAACAAATGAATCCCCCACTCTTACAACTATTCTTTTGTCATCCGAATTTGTAATTGATTCTATAATAGCAGTGTCTTCTTCATCACAAATATAGTCTGTAAGTTTAAGCAAAAGTTATTTTTAATCTTAGATGATATTTAAAAAATATAAAAATATATGATGCTATTACCTTGCGAAACAATTGAATCAAATATGCATTTTTTTGGCTTGTTGTGTCGAGAAGGTATATCCTCACTTGTTGCATTAGCTTGAACCTCTTCCATGATCTCTGAATCCTTTTTGATTTGTGAATCAGAACTTTGATCATCTTCACAAACATAGTATGGAAGTTTAACCAATTTTTAAACATTTATGTGTATTCAAAGATATCAAACACAACATTATGATGGTTTATATACCTTGGGAAACGGTTGATTCAAATTTGCATTGAGAATGTATCTCCTCACTTGTTGCATTGTCTCGAACCTCTCCCATCATCTTTGAATCTTTTTTTATTTGTGAATCAGAAATTTGATCACCTTCACAAATATAGCCTGTAATTTTAACCAAAAGATTTTTTTAATATTTATAGATATTAAAAAATATAAAACGCGATATTATGATGGAATATTACCTTGGGAAACAATTGAATCGGATATGTATCCAGAAGGATTGTCCTCACTTGATGCATTGTGTTGAACCTCTTTCATCAACTCTAAATCTTTGTTAATGTTCGAGCCAAAGCTTTGATCATATTTCCTCTTTTTTTTATCCCTTGTTGAAGATTCGATGTCCACATCTGGTGTTGTGCAGTTACCGTCACCTTGATTTTCCATGCTGTGAGCTAGACTTGGTTTAGACGCTGGAATCAATTTAGATCAGGCCTCAGGCAGATTTGGTGATTTTATATACGTTTGGGCGCACGTCTGTGTTCGTTTCGGCATACACGAGTCCGGTTCGTGTACGGTGCGTCTAGAAGGAAATACAAATAGAGTGTAAACCTTGTACGTTTTTTTAGCAGAGTCTAAACCTGTTACGTGTCTTTCTAAAGCAAAGGCCCATGACACAACTTGACCACGGACGATGTTTAGAAAATATAACGTAACAGGGTTACGAAGGTGCACAAGATAGGAAAAGGAAAGAGAAAAAAACATAAACGTAGACAGGTTGGAGTCTCAACCACGGAAGATGACTCGGACACAACGGCTAGGACACGGACGGATCGTATTATGAAGGTGCACAAGATAGGAAAAGGAACGTAGACAGGTTGGAGACTCAACCACGGAAGATGATTCGGACACAATCTTACATCTTACCTGTTGGATGGAAGGCCCGGATGCGACGAAGGACGGATCCAACGGCTAATACTGAGAGATAACGAAAGATTCGCTCTTTTATAGTGTGATTCGTGTCTACACCAGATTATATTAGAATTAGGCATCCCGCTCTAACTAAAGCACGATTTTTGTTGTTGGCGCCAAACATTGCATATCTAGTAGTATCAACGAAAATATCTTCTTTATTTAGGGCGGCACCTTTTTTTAGTTTGGCGCATAACTTATTTTCACATCACATATTACAATGTAACATTATTTATGGTTCGAAAGTAATATTTTAGTTTGGCGCATAACTTATTTTCACGTCACCTAATAAATTCATGGTTCGAAAGTAATATTTCTACAACTTTGTTCTTGACGACTTTTTCATTTAAAATCATTTACTATCCTAAAATTTTATTTTAAGATT
>Ga0182189_1000065_pt1 | contig 5779 bp, 5 predicted proteins | sample G6R1MG_44_FD_123223 | JGI IMG/M metagenome (GOLD analysis project Ga0182189, IMG submission 123223) | Miscanthus phyllosphere microbial communities from Michigan, USA - G6R4_MAIN_22AUG2016_LD1 MG | ecosystem: Host-associated > Plants > Phyllosphere > Phylloplane/Leaf | place: USA: Michigan... | reverse complement strand
GTCCAACCTCCAGTTTATGTACCTTGAGAGTTTTGAGCTATCTAAGACTAGATACAAAATATTGAGTAGCTTCAATAATATTAATGTCACACTAGACTTAGATACCTCATAGTATCATCGTAGTATGAATTTCTGTACCAGTTGAATGCCCCTGCATTGACACGTGAAGAATATGACACTACCCAGCAAGCAATTGGGCACCACCAGCACCAAAAATTGCCTTGTTATGCTTTTCTCCTGCAGTATCTATGTTTCACATAAAATTCAGTGCCCTGTACATGTTTCATATCATCATATGTCAGGTGGGTCGGCACTACATCGTTGACGCCAACTCAGAGGAAGAATCCCAGATGAGTTCAGCAGTGTCGGTATCAGTCAACAGGCATGGCCAGATATGCGGGCTTACCAAGAGGGGAGGTGCAGGGCTGGACCCAAGCGTCATCTTTGATATGATATCTGTCGCCAAGCATGTCAGCCATCAGTTCATCTCTCTCTTGGATTCAGAGATTGCTGCTGCCGAAGCTGAAGAGGCTGAGTGTTGAAAGGAAAAGGACCGGGGAAGAGGCTCTGGTTGTGCAAATGCTCGTGTGTTCTAACTTCAACCTTGGGAGCTGCTTAGAAGAGAAGACGATTTGCTGTAGAAATGTTCAGGAATTTGGTTCAATCTTTATGCTATTAGTAAATACTGAAGATTTGGATCCTGGAAAATCAGCCTCTTCGCTTGATCGTATTTGGCTTATAAGTCATGGCTTATCAGCCAATAAACAATATTTTTCTCTCATACCAAACCAATCAACAGTATTTTCAGCAATGGATTATAAGCCAAACCAGTCCCAACGAACAGGACGAATAGCTTCACGAACAGTGTCGTGTTGGCTTTTGTTGGGCTCAGAGGAACATGCACAAGGCTGGATCTTGGGTCTGATGATCTGATCCCCCTGTGTCCCCAGTCTGATGATGAATTTGGCGCCTCTCACCGTACCAAATACTACGGATCTCCTCCGTCTTCAAACAATTTCACACGCAATTTTTGAATCCGATTTCCACATACTATTGCATTGTGTGTGGCATGAATAAGTGAATAGCAATAATCTTCCATCGACATGTGAAATGCTGATGACTTCATCGATGGGTTGAGCTGAGTATAACATGAATAAAGAAACCGTATGAGTGCATGCTAATGCTTAGATCATCTTTAAGATTCTTTTTTAAACCCACTCTCTAAATTATCATTTGGAAAGTCATTTAAATAAAATCCGCCCTCTATATCTTTTTCCCCTAACTTCTTCATTTTAGCTAGCGAGAAACCTATAATAGATAATAGCTATATTTCATACTTGGAGATCCAAATAAAGGAGATGTTAGAGAGTAATTTTTCATCAAAAACTCTATTTCTATCAATTGGGAAGAATATAAAAAGGCTCCGGGAGTTGTTCTCATTATTTTTAGGTTGTTGCCTATTCACCCTTCTAAGCATTGATGACCATTTCAGACACGAAAAAGAAAAATGTTACAGATTTGGGAGAAAAATTCTCATGACATATTCATCTATGTGAATAAATTAATAAAATTAATTAGAACACAAATTTAAAACGACCCCTACGCCAGTTAGTGACAAAAAAGAGAGGAGAAAAGCAAAAGAAAAAAAAAAGAAAAAGAGAAATGAGACCAATAGCCATGGAAGAACTGCTCTCCACCTCCTGCCTTTACACCTCTTTCTTCTCCCGTTCCCGTTGGCGGCGGTTGGCCTCGCCTGGCCCGACTCGCGAGAGCTGTACACGCCGCCGCCCCATTCCCAGCTGCCCTTGGCGACCGCCGCCGCCGGCCGCCCTACTACTCCCAGCTGCTCAGGTCCTCCTCGGAGCTCGGACGCTTTGCCGGCGAGCACCCACTACACCAGGTATCCGGTATGCCCGCCTCCCCTCTCTTCTCCTGTGCGAAATTGAGCACCCCAGCCCTAATTTAACCTATTTGCCTATCTTTATGTATTCGGATCTGATCTAATCACAAGTGTAAGTGTATGCATTCGTTTTCTCTTAGCAAAAGTTATCGGGTGTACATCGGCTGTACACTCATGTTCTTTATCTGTTTTAAATTATGTATGTAGTAAAACCGTCGGCTGTTTTCTTGAAATGGAACTTCTTTCCTTTTATGTACCCGCAGATAGCTTGTATCCTGTACTGTACGTCACAACTTGAGTATTTAACCGTTCCTTTGTCTTGCTAGGACCACATGAATGGATCATATACTAGCTCGATAAGCCTCCATGATGTCAGTGTCGACGATGGACAGTCCGCTCTTGATAACAGCAGCAGAGCTTCTAGTCCTTTTGATATCCTGACTCCTCAAGGTACAGCCCTGTGCTCTGTTTTGTTGTATTCTTTTTCATCCTCCCTCCCACGATTGTGCAGTTGTGCTGTAACGGTGTGTCCCCCCTCGTTGCAGATGTTATCCCTATTGAAACGGCAAGGTCTAGATTCTTGGACCTCGTTGTTGATTATTTTATATGTGAGCATGTTATTGAGATGGTGGAATGCTCTGGCTCCGACTGCAGCCAGGTGGATGGTAAATCAAACAAGAGAAAGCAGCAGGAGGTTCGATATGAGGGTGACCCAAGGGTTGCTTTGCCATTGATGTATATTGCAAACTTGTACGAAACCTTGGTGAGTGATGTCAATGTGCGCCTTGCGGCGTTGATTGGGTTCCATGAGAAAACTATTGGTCTAGCTCTTGAAGCTTCAGGTGGCTTGTACAGGAAACTGACTCAGAGGTTCCCAAAGAGAGGTATGATGGCTCATCTTAAATATTTATTCCGTACATGATTTTCTGTTGTTATGTTCTTAACTTTGATTCGATGTATAGGCCACTGCAGCTTCAAGAGGAGGGAGTTAGCGACTTCTCATGCAACTAGGACAAAGTTTCCTGAACTTGTGGTACAAGAAGAAAAACGAGTTCGTTTTGTTGTAATTAATGGATTGGCGATCGTAGAGAGGCCAGAAAATATGAGAATGGAAGATGCGGAATGGTAAGACTTCTAATTCACACAATGTTAGCTGCTTAGCTTCCTTTGCTTGTAGCAAGGTTGGCCTGGTGTCTGGGGCCAGTATCTGAAAACTCCTGTATTAACCCTTTCTACAATGATTGTATTTGTGTTAGCTCAATTTGTGATAGTGGGGGTGGTTCGAGCAAACAAATTCTTCTAGTGTTTGCATATTATTCTCAAAATTGCATATTCTTGTATCACATGCTACACTGTCAATATTCCATATTGACAGACCAATTGTTACCTTGGACGGTACAAAATTCTGCCCCCCCCAAAAAAAAATCTAAGGTAACATGTGGATAATTCTATATCACATTGAAAGCTATCTGCCTCCAAAGGTAAGGGGCATACCTATGACAATCTATAGAATCGATTTCTTTGTTAAAGGCCATTCATTGAAAATAGATTGACATGGCCTCTGCACCTGTAATATTTGAAATTTAGTTTAGGATGAATTTACCATAAGAATTCAGAAAACTGTCAATAAAATGAAACCTTAAGTACAGTGAATTCGATTACAGTTTCCTGGAAAAACCTCTGTTTATTTTTTATACCATTGCTTGTTCTTTTGGTTGCATAAACCCTCTGATATGTAATAATGACTTTGTTTTCCTTTTTTATATTGCAACAAAAAATGTGAAGGTTCAAAAGATTGACTGGTCGAAGTGAAGTTGCTATTTGCTCAAGAGATTATAAATTCTATTCACCCCGGCATAAGATCAGGCGCTCCCCGCAGGCAGCATTTGACATCCCTGATACAAGTGTAAGTTGCATACTGGGCTTCAGAGAATGTAAAAATGCAGCCAAAATAGGTAATATACTTGCTTCAATATATTGTTATTAACCCTCTATGATTTGTCTAGGCTTTGGCAGAGGATGAGAACTCTTCATTGGTTTGTTCTTCAGGATTTCTCCTACCTGCACTTTGTTGTCAACCAATTATAAATCTCAAGGATGAATCTAGAGGACTGTCACAAGAAAGACAACAGAGCCAAATTCCAGAGCTTAGCAACACATTGACATCGAGGTCTCAAACTGTTGAGGAAAGCACCTTAATAAATAGTTAAACAAGACAACCTGTTATGCTCATGCCATGACTGTTTAGAAAGATCCATTCCCATCAGTCTTTTTGTTCTTTCCTTTTCCTTTTATTTTGTGAGGGATCAATCTTTTTTGCCCTTGTTAAAAGAAGACTATGCTTGTGGTAAACATGCCACTGAGCCGTTCTTTATTTAATGAAATGAAAATTTCAAGCGTAAAATCTGTTATTTCAAGTGTGACCTGTTGATGGCTAGACTTTGGGCCCAACGAAGATTTCAACTCACGCGCCATTGATTTGCTAGCCAAAACTGGTTTGCAAAGCCATATGTTCTTCTGTTTGCACGCATGATCACCATTCTCACCAGAAAGTCAACATTTTCTTTCTCGTTGGACATTGCCGTGACCTTGTTATTTCTGACATGTGTGTTCTTTTGCATTGTTCATTAGAGATGTGTTTCTGAACTGAGGGACAGGGTTGCCAGAGGGGGTGATCCTACACTTCTGCACGAACCGCCAATTTATGAAGACATGCCAGAAGGTGAACCTGGTACGAGCTCTATGTTTTTGTTAGCAACGTGCATGGATAAGTGGTAAACTTCCACCAGAACTGCATTTCCTTCAATGTTTGCGCCCACTATAGTGATTGTGTAACCCCTGTTGCAGATGGAACTGCACCTGAAGACCCAATTTTCGGCACTGAAGCTCCGCTGTCAGACAACCATGTCACTGACCCAGTGCAAGGAGATGCAGATCAACCGATGGAGAGCAACGATGTGGATCCCATGGAAGAAGATTTGCTTAATGAAATCTATGAAAAAGCAGCTGATGTAAGTGTATTCCCTCTACTCTAATTATTTCATCCTTGACAAGCCATAAGCTACTATACAATGCACTCGGACTTGCCTGAACTTGTGAACTGCTGTTGATGTACAATAGGAACCCTGGATCCCGGCTGGTGAGGGAACCAATAAAGAGATTCCAGAGCCGTCGGCTCCAAAAGAAGTTAACTCGATGGTGCAGAAACCCCAGGACGGAGCAGCCAGCGATGGCCCCAAGCCGGCGAAGATTGAGCTCACTGAGGAGCAGAAGGCGCGCATGGAGGCCAACAGGCTCAAGGCCTTGGAGAGAGCGGCGGCACGGGCTCGTGCCTCGCAGCCCACCTAAGATGTGCAAGATGCTGAGTTGCTGTCTATAGTTCAATGAATAGTTGGTTGAGATGCATCATTCTGTGGTGTCAGGACATGGGAGGCTTGGACTTTGGCCGGCTTTGCTAGAACGTCATGTAGTTTGCTGGTGTTCGGTTGAACTTGGGTCTGCTGTAGTCGCCTTGATTTGTTGTAACAGGAGAAGGTAGAATGTGTGTGGAACTTGAGCAGGGCTGTGGAATGCACATGAAAGATCATGTTAGCTAGCTTCTGTTTTTTTCCCGCCCTTGGCCATTTCACTTTTCTAAAGTTAAATTTCGTGTCATTTAAGCTGATCATCTCATTCACTGTTTGACTGCGCTGTTTGCAGAACCTTTTTTTTAGGGGAAATACAGTAGGGGAGACCTCTACTGTGCAATTTATTTTTATTAATTAAAAAAGAGGAAGAGAGTTAAAGGAAAGGAAGACAAATCTGTACATGCGAGGCACACAAGCTAGTTAATTGAACTTGGCCATAAATAAATTGAATATCTGGGGTGTGCTTGACCCT
>Ga0182189_1000063_pt1 | contig 5829 bp, 4 predicted proteins | sample G6R1MG_44_FD_123223 | JGI IMG/M metagenome (GOLD analysis project Ga0182189, IMG submission 123223) | Miscanthus phyllosphere microbial communities from Michigan, USA - G6R4_MAIN_22AUG2016_LD1 MG | ecosystem: Host-associated > Plants > Phyllosphere > Phylloplane/Leaf | place: USA: Michigan... | reverse complement strand
CTTGGTTTAGACGCTGGAATCAATTTAGATCAGGCCTCAGGCAGATTTGGTGATTTTATATACGCTTGGGCGCACGTCTGTGTTCGTTTCGGCATACACGAGTCCGGTTCGTGTACGGTGCGTCTAGAAGGAAATACAAATAGAGTGTAAACCTTGTACGTTTTTTAGCAGAGTCTAAACCTGTTACGTGTATTTCTAAAGCAAAGGCCCATGACACAAGGCCCAAAACAGCAAGTCAGCTTGTGAATCGTAACTCTTTCTCTCTTCTCTCGTATGTCGTATCCTCTTGTCCACAGCTGAAATGGCCGCATCCGAGATTAAAAAAGAAGAAGAAATGGCCGCATCATATCCCCTCAGTGGACCTTGGTGCTTGGGTTGCTGCCTGCGCGCGCCCGCCGTCGGCCACCGCCGCCCACCGCGCGCCCGCGGTCGACCACCGCCGCCCGCAGCGCGCCCGCCGTCGGCCACTGCCGCCCGCCGTGCCGCCAGCTGCTGCTTCTGTATCGCCGCCTCCTCGCGACGCCGGCTGCTGCTTCTGCACCACCGCCTCCTCGCCTCGTGGCCCTCCGCCTGGGACTGGACCTGGTTGAGCCGCCACTTCGACAAGGTCGAACATGCTGAGAGCTGTGCGTCCCTCCTCCAGGTAATTTGCCTGCCAATTCGTCATCTCATAACTTGCAATCGAGCCAATCTGATGATAGTCCCTTCTCCGATTGCATAGTTACAGCTGGAGGATGCACTTCTAAAATTTAGTGCTTATGATTTATACTCATATGCATCAGTTATTGTTTACAGTTCCGGGAAATCTTATAATCTAATTACAAAAATCCTGAAATTTTTTAAGGCATTAAGGGCATATATAAGCAAACATTGATTGTTTTGCTGTGTGTTAAAAAATGTTAAAGATACTGGGCGACCCCAGAAACTGGCTGGAAACTTGTTGCAACAATCTGATGGATTCTGTATTTGGAACATTCCTTTTCAAAAAGGCTGTACAGAACAGGGTCGAGCGGCGGGTGTCGGCAAGGCAGAGGCGTCTCAAGGAGAGCCGAGTGGAAGCGTGGTCGTGGCGTCCTCACGCCTGCGGATGCGCATGGCCCTGCGCCGACGGCCATTTCTTGGCCTGCGATCCTGTAGGGCACGCGCCATCCCTATCCTGACAGGTGTGGGAAATTCCTTTTCTAAAATTTCCATCGTAATTATTGCACTCTAGAAATTTTTTATCGATATCTGTTTTGGGGATAACTTGTTAGCTAAACATATAGAGTATTCATGTCGTGCGATAGATTAAATACATTCACATCATGTACATCTTATAAATCATAGAGATGGATTTTATTGTTGTCATCGCTCGGGTATATATATCTGTCATAACTCCAGAATATCTCTATATACAATATTTTTTGTCCTCTTTCCTGTTGGATCAATAGCTTTGTTTGTTTTTGTCAACACCCATGTACTTTTTCGTGAAACACCCCTTGATAATGCTACATAGAGTTGGCCATGAGAGAATACTGGCTCAGGTAGGTAAATACCTACATTAGGTATGGTTTGACCTTGGGCTTTATTTATTGTCATCGCGAAACTCAATCTGATTGGAAATTGCTTCCTCTTAAATTTGAATGGCAATGAAAGGTCCTCAGAAGGTGACATAGGAATCCTTGGTATGAACACTCTAGTTCCTTCAAACTGCCCATTAACAATTTCAGCGTCGATTGAGTTGTTTTGAAATCCTCTGATTATCAGCCGTGTCCCATTGCAAAGCCCATTGTGAGGATCTAGGTTGCGCAGCAAGATAACAGGGCAATTCTTTTTAACCTTGAGCTCATGTGGAGGCAACCCATTTGGAGTAATGGTGTTAAGGAAATCAATAGGATAATTATTTCTTGAATCATCATCGACCGAGTCAAAACTGTAGTACACCTTTTCTTCTCCAGGAAATCTGTCAATCATTAATGCATTTACTGCATCGACGTACTCATTCCTCGTAGAAAGAATCGCACGCTCGCGCATATATTCTGTAGATTTGCAATTCGCTTGTAGATTTGGAAACACTCGATCGATAAGAATGTTAATGGAAGCATCTTCTGAACTTATCTTTTTATTTTTTACGGAATTCTCTGTGAAATCTTCATCGTTGCATCCAATCAGAATGTCATCAGGCAGCTGAACATATCCATCATCATATGTTTCTTCCGTGCCATTTCCAATTCTTAATAGGTATTCTGAGAACCATTTGTCATTTCGAGCTCGCATATTTTGAGTAAGCCGAATCCTTCGAACATTTTCCCATAAATATGATTTGAGCAAAGTAGCATCTGTGATTTGGGCTCGTGTACCTCGTGGCACAACAGGAAGAACCTGCCTAAAGTCACCTCCAAACAACATGACCTTACCCCCAAAAGGTTGATCGCAACCCATTATATCCTGAAATGTTCTATCAAGTGTTTCTATTGCTTGCCTCTTTGTCATAGCAACTTCATCCCATATTATCAAAGATGCCTCTCTAAGCAACATAGCAGTCCCACTTTGTTTTGTAAAGTTACACATGGAATTAGCATCTAGCTTGATAGGAACCTTGAATCGCGAGTGAGCAGTGCGGCCACCGGGCATAATAGACGCTGCTATACCAGACGTCGCAGTAGCAATGGCAATAAGATTCAATGATCGAACCTTAGCCAACAAAGCCTTATAAAGATATGTCTTTCCGGTGCCTCCAGGACCATCAACAAAGAATACACAGCTTCGTTTGTTGAGCACATGATCTAGTATCTCATCGAAAGCAGCCCGTTGCTGTACATTTAGTGTATCAATAAGTTTTAAATGATCTTTGTCAAAACCAACCTTCATCTCCTCAGTAAACTCTCTATAATAGTCTCTTGATAAATCATCTATCAAATTTAAAGAAAAAAAGAGTAAGTAATATGAGCATGAAGGAGCCACAGAATAAAGTATATATAAATAATACCATTAATCAAAGTCAAATACTTCACCTAATTCCTCCAGTTCTGGAAGGCCATAGTTTCTAATATCTCTGCCCATTGAAGCAAGATGATTCGATATGTCTCTAAGAACCTTTTGCTCAACCAAGCTAGACTTCCCATGGGATCGACGGTAGTCCTCAGCCATTGATTCAAAATGCTTGTCCCAGAGACTACGAACATTGGCGCACTCACAAAAAACCATAATAGTTGCAAATAACCTCCTAAGAGCACAAGGCATTTGGAATACTGCAGATTCAGATAAGCATGCATCTAGTGTTTCATCGGTTTCCACAAAGCCCATGACCTCACAAGCCTGTCTAAACGTAGGATATGTAGCACCATGCCAAGTTCTAAGATCCTCAAATGAGGTTGCACCCCTCACATGGTTTAAGAGCACCCGTAGGTAGTATCTTTCACCTTCAGCAGGGTGCGCATACACAAGTCTGCCAATCTGTATGCGTTTTTTTCTAGGCTCCCAGCGTTTATGAGACTTGTTCCAAATGAAGTATTCTGGGAACTCCCTGTATAAATATTTTCGAGCTCTAGGATTGTCCATGTTTGTTACGAAATACTCTGTAAGCATTGACCTCTTTGACCTTTCTCTCTTGACAACATCATTTAGATCATCTCTAGATTTGAATGACACCATATGCATACCTGGTAGGTGCACTTGCATCTGTAGTACAGGTGGTGACATAGAATACAAAGGAAATCCATACAGCCTGTACATCGCCTCTATAGCAGTTATGCATCTTGCATTTCTGTATTGCTTAATCTCATCAATTTTTTGTGCATGAGTATCTGAAGGATCAACACTAACAGATACACAATCATGACCTTTATATATGTACTTATACAAGTACTTAATAGATTGAATACTGCAGCAAACTTCAACATTAATATGGCAGTTATACTTCATCAAGAGCATTGGGTTATATGGAACAACCCATCTGTTATCTAAAAAATTTTCACCCCTTACTTTTACACTTTGACCATTATCCCTTCTCCTATAAATCGGATATGAGTCTTTTCCTTGCTGGGTGGTATCACAAAACTGACGAGGATACCGAAAGCGACATTCTCCATCTACCATGCACGGACAGTTTCGGTTCAACGTACCACAAGGACCATGCATCATATGCTTGCAAACCAACTTATGTAACACTGGATATTTAACTGGGTCAGGTAGCTCCGCTGATATAAACTTATCATAGTCATCTGGACTCCTCAACTTAGTATTTGGTTCCATAATCAAAAGGAAGTGTTCATGTGGTAGGCCTCTCTTCTGAAACTCCGTCACATGAGCATATGCTGCAACCTTTCCAAGGACTCCCTTTTTAATCAAATCGTCATGCAAGTTTAGTAATCTGGCTCTGTAAACTCTTGTCACCACATCAGGACGATCTTGAGCGGTCTGTCCAGGCAATAACTCTTCCATTATTTCATTCCAATAAGGGTTGCATGTCATTGTTATAAAAAGATCAGGCTTTCCAAATCTGGTAACTAAAGTCATTGCATCCATAAATCTCGCATGAACATCTCTATCACTTCCATGGAAATCTTTGGATAAGACAATTCTTTTTCCTGCTTCTGAAGCACGGGCCTCTCCAGCAGCAAGTGTGTCGATTAGACCCTAGGGTTAAAGAAATGTCAATAGATCACAATTTGATAAGAATGTGAAATGTAACTTTTAATTGACCTCACCTGGTAAAGATCAGCACGGATTAGATCTTGATGCTCCGGTTTGGAGTACCAGTCTAAACGCATTGACTCAACTTTCACGTACATGTCCACGGCCCATTGTTGGAAAAGACGGCCACCCCAAAAGAAGATGTTAAATTCCCCTTCACGAATTTGTAGCCTAAAACATAAGTATTCTCTGGCGCTCACGTAACGTCGAGATTCTTTATCTGTTGACAGAAGCATGTTTACTTTTATTTAGTTTGGTAACCAGTGTTCCATTAAGGGACTTATTTGTTTATATAAAAAACTTTGTTTTTTAAAAAAAAGTCAAACCTCGAATTTCAATATCCTCATTGTTTCCATCATCAGCATCGTTATCATCGTCCACTAAAAAAATATTGTTGTATAAATAAAACATTTTGCATTTACATATAGAGGAATAAAAAATATATATCACGCTATAAGAGACAAACCTTGTTTTTTACGTTTTGTATATTTTCTCCTCGGCTTTGAAACAGGCTGATCTTGGTACAGTATCATTTTATCCTCCCAACCAGTTTCACCGTTTGGATAAAATAAAGGATAGGCCAAAGGATCATAGCAGCCATGATAAGCCCTGATATAATGGGGATGGTTCTCGTGGCCATATATTATTATGCTCCTCTCAAATCTGTGTTGGGGATCATTTCCATCCATCCATATCGCAGCCACTTGTCCCATTGTAGGCGCATTGAATCTCCTTTGATCAACAGATATCTTCGTATTGAGAGCAATTGTGTAGGCTTGCAGGTTAGGCAGGGTGCCTAGACTCCTGAACGTTTGCACATAAGGATTGTTCTCTAGGATGTTCAGTATTTTTATGATCAACTGAGCATCAAGATGTGGAGACCTCTTAATCCTATGAGATATAGAATTGTCTGTGTCATAAAAATATAGCTGCATATGTCGTGGACCTTGACCACCAGGTATGAGTGGATCTAGCTTGTGATATATTTGACCATGAGCTTTGAATGTATATATACCAGTTCCTCTAGCAGTTGCCAGTCGGCGATCAACTGAGACACCAAAACTGGTGAATGAGAAGTGTGAATTGAAGTACCTTATGTGATTTCTAAAATACTTTGCATCAGCATCCGTTTGATTGGTGAACAATTGTTGAAGT
>Ga0182189_1000062_pt1 | contig 5830 bp, 6 predicted proteins | sample G6R1MG_44_FD_123223 | JGI IMG/M metagenome (GOLD analysis project Ga0182189, IMG submission 123223) | Miscanthus phyllosphere microbial communities from Michigan, USA - G6R4_MAIN_22AUG2016_LD1 MG | ecosystem: Host-associated > Plants > Phyllosphere > Phylloplane/Leaf | place: USA: Michigan... | reverse complement strand
TACCATGGATTTTTTTTAAATAATATTTTTTAAAATAATAATTGCAAATCTAGAAGGTGTTATAGATTTATTGCAGGTTTAGCATCCTGTTGGCGGCAGGAAGGCCGACAGGACCACTGTCGGTCTCTCGAAGGCCGACAGGGCCGATAAGGCTAACGTGGCAGCCGACGCCGGCTGTCGGCCTCTGGTTAGCCGATAGGCCCTGTTAGCGCTCCTGGGGCCGACAGGCCTGTCCACCACTACTCCTAACATGCCTTAGGGAATTTAACTTGCTGGGTCTATTACATTGTTCTACTAGGTGCAGCGTGGTTGTTTTCCCTCTATGTCGCGCCCTGAAGATGGTTCCGCTGCATCATTCTTGTTCTTGAGAGCTGCCTCACAGAATTTAAGCTCTTGCTCCTTACGCTTGATGGCTGCTTCATGCAGATTTAACTGCTCTCTCCTTCTAGCAAGCTCATCCTCCTTAGCCTTCAGACGAATTTGCTCCCTCGTCTGTCATTCCGCCTCGCGAGCCTGAGTCATCTTCAGAAGGTTTGGCCTTTGGTTTCCACCTCCCTTGGGACCCTTCCTGGCCATGCGGGCAACTCCTGATCCACCCATTCTATCCACTTGCAAGGCTACGTGTATGGTGGTAGATGTCATTGATCAATTTGAGAAAAGGTAACCAGAAACAAAAGATTTAGTTCGCGTTCTTACCATGAAGTCGTCATCTAGATCTGGGCACGCGAAGTACCTGCGGCCGTAGTTACGGTCCTGATCCATGCACTCACGCAAGATCGTGCGAAACCCGCAATGGCACTTTGGCCGCTCACGCCACTGCGGGAGCTGAGTTGGGTCGGTCCTCCGGGACGCCATTGTTTCGAAGTTGAATGGGGAGGGGAGGCAGAGGAGATGTGGTGTGGTGAACACATACGAGACCTTTTATACATCCGGTTTGTATGGTTCAGTGGACTTAGTCCATGTTGGTCCATGTTGAGAAAGTGCCGGCTTGCATGCTTTGGTCGGGTGCAGGAAAAAGAGGAGAGCGTGCCGGCTTGCATGCTTTGGTCGGGTGCAGAAAAAAGAGAGGATCGTGCAGGCGCGCATGCGAGAGAGAGAGAGAGAGAGAGAGAGAGAGAGAGAAGGGGACAGAGGGAGAGTGCAGAGGAATGTATGGCGTGCCAAGCATATTAGTTCTAATAAATTCACAGGCATAGCCTTTTATGTCCTTTGCATAACATGTTACATTCCACGAAATATGTGATACAACGTAGTCTTCTCAGATTACGGATTGAAACAACAAGGTACATTGCCGGAATTAAAAACTACAGACTATGGATTGAAACAACAAGGTAGACTGTAGGAATTACAAACACACAAAATACAGACTATGGATTGAAAGCATGCAACAGAGTTCTACTGAAACTTTAGCCAACACAACTTAGGTCCTAATCACTCTTGCATCCAGAGAACACCGATTACTGTGAGTACCACTGTGAAGAGCCTTGTCCATAGTACCAATTTCCACCACATGGAGGAGGAGGCGGAGGAGGTGGAGGAGGCCCCATGTTTCCATGGCAAGGGCACTAGCAATATGGATCATTGCACACTGGCTTGTCTTCGATCAGAACATCTTGTCCTTCTTCTTCTTGAGTGTTTTGTTCTTTGGTTACAGACGTGCTTTCAACCTCTATTTCGAGGTCAAATATGCGGTTCTGTAGGTAGTGGATGAATTCTTCATACGGGTAAATGGCTGGTGGATCAACCCACCTAGTGAAACTATAGTTTTCCTCATCTTCGGAGTTCTATAGAATACATAGTCTTGTTAGTATGTAATGAAGATGAGTAGTACAATAAAATTCGTAGTAAGACTTACTCATCCGCGAGGGCATCTAAAGAACCGACGCCCTTCATGAAGCCCACCGTCGCTGTATACTTGAACTACGCAGTTGTCACCATGGCAGCATTTTGGCCACTCTTGTTTCCTGTTATCATATGGCCGCAACCTACTAGGTGGATGAAAATCCTTCTTACCCTGCAATGGGAAGTTTTCTAGTGGATCTGGGTACCAATCTGGACCATAAGATCTTGGCCAAAACATGAGATTAGTTCCCTTTCCCTATCCCTTCCCTGACGCACCTGACATTGGTATGGACTCTCTCGGTTAAGTGGTTGTAAGTTTAGTTTTGCGCTCGGTGGGCATGAACAACTTGGACCCATCGATATATAGCAAGTGCCAGAGACGTGGGCTATGTAGCTCAATGTTACAACTCACTTAAAAGGTTGTGTAGCATGCAGTGTACATAGCATGCAGTATTGATGTGAATACACACTGAAAAGGCTAAATAATGATGAAGTGACAACTCACTGCAAAGGCTGTGTAGTACGTAGCATGCAGTGTTGATGTGAATACTCTCTGAAAAGGCTACATTTTACATTTGTAGTGCCATTAAGTGACCTGACCATAGCCTGAGAAGCCTACAAAGCTAGACGATGATGACATGAAAACTCACTGAAAGCCTACACAGGCAGACATCGGCAGAGTTTGGAGGTGGCGACTATGGATTTAGTACGGTTGTTGTTGTGTTGATGTGAGTACTCGCTGCAAAGCCTAAATAATGATGAAGTGACAACCCACTGCAAAGGCTGCGCTACCCTGACAAGCGTCGAAAGTTATTGGAGCATTGCCTCCATTAAATGGTGGTAAATCAACTAATACGGTTGGAGGCATCAGAAATATAGGAGTACATTAGTTCACATCCATGCAAGCATACAACCATACCACTAGTACAGGTCAACCAGCACGATGCCCACGCTTGACGGCATGTGGTCCTCGGTGACGAACCTGTGCCGTAGGGTAAGTGAGGGGGTCTAGAGGACGACACAAGCGTGCCACCGGGGTCGACTCTGTAGGTTGCGTGCCCTCAGTCGGCTGAGTCGGCTGAGTCAGCAGTGGTGCACCAGAAAGCTATGAGGGCCTAGCCTCATCGGGGCCCCAAGGAGGAGTGTCATCGGTGTAAAAGGTCCTGAAGCTGCTAGTACCCGTCGTGTAGTGACTGCAAGAAGCACGTCCACCTACCAAAAAAATTGTAAGCTCACATAGACCATGTTATGTACATAATGCAAGAAGAAATCGGAAGGTCATCGCAGAACTACCTAGGACTCCAACCGTCTGGTGCGAAGAACAAGCACGTCCTCTAGATCCTACGACTAGAGGCAGAGGTGGAGCTGGAGCTAGAGGCACACCCTACTGCCCATGAACTACGTCCGTGGTGTGGCGGCACGATGCTCGGCATACTCCCGCCAAGCAACGTTGCCCCAGTCGTCAAAGGGCGGCAACCAACTCCATCCTACCAACTGTTGGGGGGTTCAGCTCGAACCGTTGCGCATATGAAAGCAGCTTGTTGCCCATGTTGCTGCAGATATCTGTCTGCAAGGCAGGCATGTATTGTTGCATGAATTGTTGTGACTCATTGCCAAAGTAACGATAGGACTAAGTAGTTTACAAATTTACTTACTAGTGCATGGAAAGCAGCTAGTGGCTCTATCACGAACGTGTCGGTGATCACGGGCTTGTGTGGCGCGGCCAGTACCGGCACGGGGAAGCAACAAACACATGTGGCTCCGTGAAACCAATGCAAGTACTCGCAGTAGGTGCCCTCATCGAACGGCCCACCTAGGTCGTGCACGTCGGCAGCCTTCTCTTCCCAGGCGTTGACCCAAGGCATCACCCTATCAACCCACGACTGCTCGAACTCTATACCTTGACCTTTTCTTGAAATCCTACAATACAATTAATAGTGAATAAAGTTGTACCAGCATCAAGAAGAAATGTGAATACAACGAGACTTACCTGTGCGACCTGTCAAGCTGAAGTCGGGGAAGGGGGAAGACCTGCATGCACCCAAACTGACGTGCCACCTGCTCTGGACAGTACGGCTCGACGAAGATGTTCAACACTAGCCGTTTCCTCGTCCACCATAGCTCCCGGTCACGGTAGCACATCTCCAACAAGCCAAGCGAAACACGGGAGTGTATGTTCATTCCTATGTACGGGTCCATTGAACCCTGTTAGCTGTGCGCTGGTCCAACACATTGGCATACACATTGTACGTGCCTCTACCCTTGCCTGTTGCCTACCTCAGTTGCAAAGAACAAACTTGTTGAACATTGAAAGCATAATAGTAACATAAGTGAGCAAATAGTATAGACAAAATACTTACGTCGCAAGACACCCAGAGTGTGCCCATCGTCGGGGCATCAAGCTCTTCGGCCACACCAACCTCGCCGAAAGCGTACATCGTATCCTCGTACGGCTCTTACAAGGCAATGGTCGGCCTCCCGATATCGAACCGCTCGAATGACCACAACATCACCAACAACGAACAACTAGCCAACATAAATGTCCTACTCCTCCGAGTGCAAGCGTCGCACAAAGCCCGGTATGTAGCTGCAAGCACCACTGAACCCCAACTGTACTGGGGAATCGCCTCAAGTGGTGAGTACACTATCTGCACCATGTAGTGGACGAAGTGCTTGTCGACGTTGTCGTGGCGAGAACTGGTGAAGAGTACCCAGCTGAACAGCCACAGTAGGTACGCCTCCAAGTGTCACTGGACCCTCCAGTCATCCTCGTCCTCCGTGAGCCTCTCCGCATGGAACTAAGACAACCACGCCTTCGGAGGGCCGTGGCGGTCGTGGAAGCCGAACTGCTCATCCTCTCCGTCCCCTGGCTGCAACATGCCCTGAAAACAGTGCAGGACCTTCTCCTCCCAATCCACCAGCATCACTAGAGGGCCGACAAGGGCACTGGCGAGAGGTAGACCGAACAGCAAAGCGACGCCCTACAGAGTGACGGTGACCTCACCTACAGGTAGGTGGAACGTGTGCGTCTCCGGTCTCCAGCGGTCAACCCGAGCAGAGAGGAGTGCACGGTCAACCGGAAAATGCGAACTCCTGTGTTGGTGTCACTCAACCAGGCATGCGAACGGAAGTAAACCAGCAGCACGTAGCCTGTTATAAAGAAAGAATATTAATTACGGAATTTGAACACGCAAGGCACGAACATACAAGGTACAAAATACACATATCGTGGAACCCAGTACATACAATGCTACGCGCTAGGACCTTGTCGAGGCGTGTGCATAGAGTTGCTTTGGGGAATGCCCCGCTCTCCCGCCACATGGGAGAGCATTTGTGTGGTGTGCGCCTCACTTTTTTTCCTCAGATGATTTCCACCACAAGCAAGGCAAAAGGGATGCTTGTCTGAAGCCTCCGAAGCATCCATGTCATTCCTAATATGATGACTCTTGCGACGTCCCTTTGTGTCGACCCTTTGTTCTGGATTCGGAGGCCAATAATGGTCCGAGTCATGAACTGCCTTAGTGAAATCAACAACGGCCCTCCAACCTCGAAGCTCACCACACCATGTGTTAAATACGGCTTCCTTTTTGAAATAATCGGACACCAAAGTCATCGGAATCATGGCTTTTCCACATGCAGCAAGCACATGGGAGCATGCATAATGGTAGTACTTTGGCTTGTTGCATGTGCACTCGTACTTGTTAACCTCTGGCCATAACTGACACTCCATAGTTATTTCGCTTGGACCAGTGCCAAGTCCGCCCTAGTCATGCAACATGACTTCATACACAAGGTCCTGGTTGCCAACAGGAAACACCCTATGCATGGACCCTTTGGCACTCTTCTTTCAATGTATGCAGAAATCTTCCATGAATATGTCATTTGTGGATTTTGAACGATTGTGGCTGCCGCTTCACAACGCTCTCGCAGATATAACATTGTGCCCCTCCGGATACCATCCACAATTGCAACCATAGGAAGCGACCGT
>Ga0182189_1000060_pt1 | contig 5885 bp, 2 predicted proteins | sample G6R1MG_44_FD_123223 | JGI IMG/M metagenome (GOLD analysis project Ga0182189, IMG submission 123223) | Miscanthus phyllosphere microbial communities from Michigan, USA - G6R4_MAIN_22AUG2016_LD1 MG | ecosystem: Host-associated > Plants > Phyllosphere > Phylloplane/Leaf | place: USA: Michigan... | reverse complement strand
TGAACCAACTCCAATTGGTTATTGACCTTGCTGGATGGCAAGATCAACCTGAACACGAGGTTCTGTTCCTGCAAGCAATCGAAGAAACGAGCAAGAACAAGGTGAAGGCAAAACTGAATATCAATCACTCACAAGTTGGGGTTCACAATGGCTGTCCACAGGTGGCCGTTGAGCACAACTGCAGTACAGAAAGTTTGCGCAAATGGCTAAACTTATCAAAGAAAACCCACCAAACAAAGAGGGCGTGAGCAGGACTAAATAGGAGAAAGGTGGGGAGGGAATTTCGTCCAGCATGAATGGGTGGCTGAAATCCCTACCTAACCTTTCCTAAATTAGCTACATATTACATGGAAACAATCTTTCCAAAAGATAGGTGGCGCAGCACCCTTTATTGGCTTCCATAGATGGCGCAATCATTAATGGTTGTCATTCCTGGACAGAATCTTCTCCTTCATTCCTTAAAAGGATCACATAATTCAGGTCACGTGCACGGGCTCGCGTTATTGGACCTTGAAACGTTTCTGGATTTGGGGTAGTGGGGAGTGACGTCGGTGCTGGTTCCGTTGGAGTAGCAGGTCCTGTGTAGGGGTTGATGTCCTCATCATCCTCCCCTTCTTGAATCGAAGTCGTCCTCGACGGTATCTGCTCGTTCTCGCCCGCATATGGTTTTAAATCTGCAACATTAAAAGTAGAAGAAACACCATATTCTGCAGGCAGGTCAAGTATATAGGCATTATCATTAATTTTCTTTAGCACCTTGAATGGGCCATCAGCACGTGGCATCAGCTTAGACCTGCGCAAAGTAGGGAAACGTTCCTTTCGCAAATGCAACCAGACCATGTCACCAGGTTCAAAAGTAACTAGTTTCCTACCTTTACTACCAGCAACCTGATTTTTAGCATTAGTATGAGCTATGTTCTGCTGTGTTTGTGCATGGATTTTGAACATTAATTCAGCACGTGCAACAGCATCTACATGATGTTCATCCGGAGAGGAAATAGACACTAAATCGATGGGTGCCCGGGGAATGAAACCATAGACAACCTGAAAAGGGCACATTTTTGTGGAGGAATGCAAAGAACGGTTGTAAGCAAACTCAACATGAGGCAAACAATCCTCCCAAAGTTTCAGATTCTTGTCTAACACAGCCCGAAGCATGGTGGATAAAGTTCGGTTAACAACCTCAGTTTGACCATCGGTTTGTGGGTGACAAGTGGTGCTGAAAAGTAATTTAGTACCCAATTTGTTCCAAAGTGATCTCCAAAAATGGCTAAGAAATTTAGCATCACGATCTGAAACTATTGTGTTTGGTAAACCATGTAAACGAACAATCTCACGAAAGAACAAATCAGCAATATTGCTAGCATCATCACTCTTATGACATGGTATAAAGTGAGCCATTTTGGAGAATCTATCAACAACAACAAAGATGCTGTCCCGCCCCTTCTTAGTTCGAGGTAACCCCAAAATGAAATCCATAGAAATGTCCAACCAAGGAGAAGTAGGAACAGGGAGGGGCGTGTACAAACCATGGGGATTCAGGCGGGACTTAGCTTTTTGGCATGTGGTGCAGCGTGCAACAAATCTCTCCACATCACATCGCATCTTGGGCCAAAAGAAGTGAGCTGCCAGGATGTCTTCTGTTTTCTTAACACCAAAATGGCCCATGAGGCCGCCTCCATGTGCTTCCTGCAATAGCAAAAGGCGAATCGAGCTTGCTAGAATACACAGTTTGTTAGCACGGAACAAGAATCCATCATCCGTGTAAAACTTGCCCCAACCTTTACCAGCCTTGCATTGTAACAGTACGTCCTTGAAATCAGGATCAAGAACATATTGTTCTTTCATGGTTTGGAGGCCAAAAATTTGGAAGTCAAGTTGCGAGAGCATGGTGTAACGACGAGACAAAGCATCAGCAATAACATTGTCTTTCCCTTTTTTGTGTTTGATGACATAAGGAAAAGATTCAATGAATTCAACCCACTTAGCATGTCTACGATTCAGATTCGTTTGACTGCGAATATGTTTTAAAGATTCATGATCTAAATGAATAACAAATTCGCGAGGCCATAAGTAATGCTGCCATGTTTGTAGGGTGCGCACCAACGCAAAAAGTTCTTTGTCATAAGTGGAGTAATTCAGACTAGCACCACTCAGTTTCTCGCTGAAATAAGCAACCGGTTTACCCTCTTGCAGCAGCACTCCACCTAACCCAATGCCGCTAGCATCACATTCAAGTTCGAACATTTTTGTGAAATCAGGAAGTTGCAGCAAGGGTGCGTGGGTTAACTTATCTTTTAGAACCATGAAAGCCTCTTCTTGCGGTTGTCCCCAGGAGAATGGCGCACCCTTCTTTGTGAGTTCATGTAGTGGTGCAGCAGGGTGCTGAAATCACGAACGAAACGACGATAGAAACCAGCAAGCCCGAGGAAGCTTCGAATCTGCGTCACCGAGGTGGGTGTTGGCCAGCTTTGTATAGCATCAATCTTGCTGCTATCCACCTCAATGCCCTGCGATGTAACAACATATCCAAGAAAAGACACACGATTTGTGCAGAAACTGCACTTATCCAAGTTCCCAAATAGGCGGGCAGCACGTAAAGCATCAAAAACAGCACGCAGGTGATCCAAATGTTCCTCCATAGATTTGCTGTAAATCAAGATATCATCGAAATAGACAACCACAAACACCCCTATGAAGGCCCGCAAAACTTCATTCATTAAACGCATGAACGTGCTGGGAGCATTAGTTAAACCAAAAGGCATGACTAACCATTCATATAACCCAAATTTGGTTTTGAAAGCTGTTTTCCATTCATCCCCCAATTTCATGCGAATCTGATGGTACCCACTACGCAAATCGACCTTAGAGAACACAACAGCGCCACTGAGCTCATCAAGCATATCATCTAAGCGAGGTATAGGGTGCCTATATCTGATTGTAATATTATTAATAGCACGGCAATCTACACACATGCGCCAAGAGCCATCTTTCTTTGGTACCAATAGAACAGGGACGGAGCAGGGGCTAAGAGACTCACGAATGTAACCTTTGTCAAGCAATTCTTGCACTTGTCGCTGAATCTTTTTGTCTCATCTGGATTGGTACGATAGGCAGCACGGTTTGGCAATGGAGCGCCTGGGATGAGATCAATCTGATGTTCAATGCCACGAATGGGAGGAAGGCCAGCTGGTACCTCCTTTGGAAAAACATCCGCAAAGTCTTGCAAAAGCTTAGTAACAGCAGGGGGTATATCCAAAAGTGCAGTGTCATCAAGTGAAACCAGCACATTAGTGCACAAGAGAGCATAGCAAAGCGAATGGGGGACATCCCACTCGTTCAAATCAGCTAGTGTAGCGAGTAAAACAGGAGCATTCAGTTTGATTTCTTTTTGTAAATTTGGTTGTGCACTTGGTTTGTGCTCTCTAGTGGCCCTAGCAAGGTCATCTTTTAAAATCTGTTCAGGTGACATGGGATGAAAAATAATTTTCTTGCCCTTAAACATGAGTGAGTATTGATTTGTGCGACCATGGTGCATGCTATCAGTATCATATTGCCAAGGTCTACCTAGCAGCAAAGAACATGCTTCCATCGGAACGACATCACAATCAGCATAATCATGATAGGAGCCCATAGAAAAATGAACACGTACCGAGCGTGTTACCTTTAGTTTTCCACCCTGGTTGAGCCATTGAATGTGGTACGGATGTGGGTGTGGCCGAGTTTGAAGGGACAACTTTTCTACCAGATCCGTACTTGCCAAGTTGTTGCAGCTGCCGCCATCAATGATGATGCGAATCGATCGTTCTTGCACAATGCCTTTGGTGTGAAATAAGTTGTGTCGCTGGTGCTGTTCTGGTTGTGCAACCTGCGTACTAAGGACACGCTGCACTACAAGGCTCTCATACTTGTCGGCATCAACAGCAGCAACATGTTCCTCCTCCTCATGTCCTGAAACGTCAGTGGCAAGCATAGCATATGTGGGTTCATCCAAATCACTAGCAGAAGAGTACTCACCATCCTCACGTACAATCAGCACACGCTTGTTGGGGCAGTCACGAATAACATGGCCAAAGCCTTTGCAGCGATGGCATTGGATGTCCTTGGTGCGCCCATTGGCAGAAGAAGAGGACCGTGTTGGTGTAGGTGCGGATGGAGTCTTTGTTGCTGCCGGATCACGCGAGGTGATGTTGGGTGGTGAGGGTGCAGCTGATGATGAGGCAGCCACAAGTTTAGTGGCTGGTTTGAAGGAGGTGGTGCGACCTGCAAAGGAGTTAGCATGTGTCCTCGTTTGGCGTCCCTGCACTTCACGTTCAGCAATACAAGCAAGATGGAACAAACGAGTAATGGTATTGTACTCCTTATAATCAAGCACAATCTGAATTTCGCGGTTCAGCCCACCCAAAAATCGTGCCATAGCTGCATCATTATTTTCAACTAAACCACAACGAAGCATCCCAATTTGCAACTCCTGAAAATATTCCTCAACGGATTTGCTACCTTGCTGTAACCGCTGTAGTTTATTAAGCATATCGCGTGCATAGTAGGAAGGAACAAATCTATGTCGCATGAGAACTTTCAAAGCAGCCCAAGTGGGTGGAATTTGAGTGGGATGTGTGCTGCAATGTTCATGCCACCAAATCGAAGCAAAATCTGTAAACTCGCTAGTGGCAGCCCTAACTTGGTGTTGTTCAGGGACAGCATGGCATGCGAATTTTTGATCAACCGCAATTTCCCAATCAAGATAAGCATCAGGATCATATTTTCCATTAAACGTAGGTATGGTGAATTTAATCTTGGCAAAAGAGTCATCCTGATGACGTACCACATGGCGAGGCCCTCGTGGCCGACGAGGCTGGTCAAGATCTTCTTGCTCGGTATCGCCACAATAATCAAAGCCAGCCCGTGCGTCAGCAAGTTGCTGGACTAATTCGTCGAGACGAGTCGTGATGGTGGCAAGGCTGGTGTTGGTGGTGGCTTGTGCTTGCTGTAGTTCCCTGAGCGTTGTACCTGTGGTAAGCTGAGTGGTTTCAAGTTGGCCAAGGCGCTCATTAGTGACCCGAACATCTTCTGCAAGGTCATCCACGTGCTTGTTCATTAGGCGATCAAAGTGCTGGATGATGCGTTTTAATCGAGAGGAGTGTGGCATGGCATTCGAGGCCTCGTGCTCATCCACAGATCCTGCCATGATTAGAACACGAAATAAAGGAATATGTCCTACGCCTACTGGGATGTGGTGCTGATCAGGTCACTCAAACTAAAAGCCGTTACCAAGCCCTTACCCGTTCTTACCATGCAAACAGGGGTGACCTGCAACCAGCGGTGCAACCGACGAAGCTTGGATAGAGCGATTGCCAGAGGACACAACCTGCACGCTGTAGAAAATTTGTGGAGCTATGGGAAGGCTTCAATTTGTAGCAAGGAGTAGCACAAGCATTCAGCAAATGCAAAGTTGAATAATCACTCAAAGCTGGTGTTGTGCTGGTCCTAGGCTAGACCGTACTAGAGACGTGAGCCCACGCACAAAGATAGTCACAGAATTGCAAGAACAAAGAGGAAAAGACAGCGAGTACACACCCTTGGCGTCTCTTGTTTTTTGTGTTGTTTTTTTTGTGCGGCTCTTTTTGCACCTTTTGCCTTTTTTTTTGGTGCGGCTCTTTTTTTTGTTTTATGCACCTCTGGCCTTTTTCAGTTTGATGACACTGCCAACCCGTTGCACAACTCAAAAGGAAACAAACGGAAATCAGGAACTCTTTCCTTTTGTGTAGCCACAGACTGCCTGATCTCGCACGATCTCCTGTGATACGCCCAAAATGAATCGCAAGGCAAGTGAATATCCGTTGGAAAGGGCACGAAATATGCTTTCCAAATTGTACCTAAACTTC
>Ga0182189_1000056_pt1 | contig 6005 bp, 7 predicted proteins | sample G6R1MG_44_FD_123223 | JGI IMG/M metagenome (GOLD analysis project Ga0182189, IMG submission 123223) | Miscanthus phyllosphere microbial communities from Michigan, USA - G6R4_MAIN_22AUG2016_LD1 MG | ecosystem: Host-associated > Plants > Phyllosphere > Phylloplane/Leaf | place: USA: Michigan... | reverse complement strand
TCTTCTCCTAGGGTAGAGGCCTCCCCTACATATAGTGTGTTACACAACATTTGGATTGGTACCAACTGGAAACAATCTAAAGCATTACATACAAAATAGTTGTACTATTCGACATTCCTTACCCTTATCCAATCCTGAGATACCATATAAAGTATCTAGCCCTAGAACCTTCTACACTTCACCATGAAGCATGGATAATATCTTCTTTCCTTACCATAAAGTACAATATTTCATGAAAAACATATCCTCTCCAGTAATCTTCCCAATTTTGTAAAGTTTTACAAGTATGCATTGTTATTTTAAACATAGAAGTATAATTAGAGCATCTCTAATAGTTTAGCAAACTTACTACTAGTCTTGTTTTTTGGCAAGATGGAAAGTGTTCCACTCCAACAACTCCTTATCCTAACTCCCAATCTATCCACGCAAATGACTGCTAGCTACTCCCTTTCATGGGGGGCGCTTTTTTTTCTTGACACTCCGTCACCCCCGACCTTCACTGAAACTAGCCACTTTTGCCCGCGCTTCGCTGCGGGTGACCAACTTAAGAAATATGTCTTTATTACTGTCATTGTAGATTTATTTCACACCAAATACGTGCTTACCATTTTTATGTTTTTACGATAATTTGTTATGCACTTTATTTCTTTTGAGCAACAACTACAATGGACTTGGGATTCCATTTCTTTTGTATGTTCACAGGTAGTTAGCATTGGTTTGTTTTGAATGTGGCTTTTTTTTTAAAAAAACACAAAGGCACACCAACACAAGGGGAGTAGTTCATTCAAGGGCACAATTGCAGAATACAAAGCAGGACGACATAACAGCAGGATACGACATCGCTAAAACTCAACAACACAAAGAAACAGAAAAGATACAACTCTAGGGGAGCAACTAATCTACTTCCTCGAGACAGATGGCTTCACGGCTGCTCTCTTGAAATTCTCTGGCAGGCTTGGGCTGTGTGCATGGAAGGGGAGACTCCACTTCAGAGGCCTCTATGGGAGTGGGTGGTGGTGCTTGAGGCGCTGCCACACTGCTCTCCCTCTCCCACGGATAGATGGGTATCCCCCTCGGAATCGAGGGGTGTTGCCCGTCTAAGGCAGACATCCTCCGTTGGTCTCGAGTGACAAGGTAAGCTTCTCTTAGCTGCTTGGCGTAGCGGTTCCCCGCTTCCCACATGGCTTCAGCGGTGACAGTCTCACGGCTTTCGGCGGCGGCTGTTTCGGCGCGAGCCATGGCAAGGCTCACATGGAGCTTCCTGATGAAGGCCTCCGCCCCTTCGGCTCGAGCGACGCACTTCCTCAACTCAGAGGCCAGCTTCTCATGGTGCTCATCCAAGGCCAACAGATATGTGGCTAGGGACACCACAGTAGGGTCGATTGCTTGCAGAGGGCGTCCTTGCAGAGCCTCTAGGCGTGTCCTCCAGAATGGAGTGTCCTTGTCCGAAGGCGGAAAGAACCTCATGGGGGTATGGGCGAGGGGTCCTGCATAGATTTGGCATAGGAGTCGCAGAGCTTTGCGAGCTACCGCTTGATAGGCATCAGGGAAACGAAAACCAATGGTGGTCGTGCTCCAGCCATCAATGCTGGTGGAGTTCTCACTTTTCCCGATGTAGACGATGACCTCACACCGCTCAGTGTCATGCTCTATGAACTCACGACCTTCATACACGGGGACCTCTCGGATTCCCAGCCACTGCGTGGTGGTATACAGAATCTTGGGAAATCCCTTTATGCCTTGGCAGGTGTTGCTAGTCCAGACTCCTTCAGCCATCCCTGCGGGTTGGCTAGGAGGGTTTGTGGGTTGAAGGCAAGGGCACAGTGGCTTCGATGAGGCCATGGGCTTTGGTCAAGGAGGAAGGAACTTTGGTGAGGTGGTTCAATGAGGGGGGATGCTTGGGAAAGGTAGCCGGGGTGGTTCTCATTTTGTAGAGGGCTAGGGCAAGGCTTCTCCGAGAAGCTTCACCTGCCTATAGTGGGGCTATAGCGAAAAAGTGGGGTGCACCATGTGTCTGTAGCGCGTGGTCAGAAAAAGTTGATAGGTGGGGCCTAGCAACAGGGTTTGCCTGACCCAAGAAAAGGGGGTCTGGCATGGGTGCAGAGCGAAGGACCGACCAAAGCCGCAGAAAAAGAGTAGAAAGACGTGGTCCATGATAGGCATGAATTACGGCGGACGCGGCGCACCAAGCCACAGTATAAAGCCAGCTAAAGTGCATAGATGGTGGCATATGAAAGCCGTGGATGCCGCGCACGCAGTTGTTATCCATGCATCCACGATCCTTCCCCACACACTAGTGTCATCGTCTCTGCAGACGCCAATGTCCCCTCTCCACACAACACCACGCGCACCACCGGCCCACGACGCCGCTCGAGCCATCACCTTTGTCCCCCACAAGGCCGCCAATGGCGCCGTCCTCTATGCACCACACAGTTGTACCTTCTGCATTCCACAGCACTGCTATGTGGCAGCGCTTGAGTCATGACCTCCGTGCCTAAAAAGGATGGTGCTGTTGTCCCCTCCATGAAGCCAGTTCCTTCAAAATGATGCCAGTTAGTGGCGCCGTTGATGGCACGCACCCGATCCCTTGGCCCTGCCATCAAGCTCCTATAAAACGCCCCCTCGGCTGCCTCTTCGATCACCGCAAGACACCCTACCATCAACACTAATCACCCACATAAAGACATGAAGTTTTAACCAGTTCCAACAATTGAAGAAGAAGCCTAGCGTAAGGGTTGCAAGCCATAGAGCACCTAAGAAGACATCAACAAGAAGGTGGAGTACACTGCGGGAAGGAAGAAGTGGATACGCTCAACATGTGCCTAGATGAAGAAGAACTCGCCATCACCATCTTTGCCTTCCTAATCCCTCCTCTAGTGGGTGCAATAATACTGTATATCCTTGTAATGCGCCCGTTACCATATGGGAAGCCCTAGCTGCCCATGTAATCAAGAAGCATGCAATAAGAATCCTACGATTTATGTTGGCAACTAGGACATTTTGAGATTTTGTAGTTCAAATCCTCAAAAAGGGGAAAACAAAATATGGCATGGCCATTGCTGCCAACGCTTCGTTGTAGGCGATGTGTTTGGTATGCAAAATCTTAGGAAACATGGCAAGCAAAGATATGCAACACATTTTGTAGCATCTTGGTAAAAAACTGACCTACTTGGTACACTAAGTGTTGGGAAAATATGGAGTTGTAAAGGAACTTAGAGTGTTGGTTGGCACTAAATGATGCCTATTTTAGGGCAATAAATTAGTACCATCTTATTGGAAAAACGATTGATGGAGTTGGACTCAAACAATTAACACACAAATTCAACACACAACATTAGGTGTGACTATGCTATAGGTGGAAAGAGTACCAATTACATCATTCTCCACAGTGGAAGACGTCTACACAAAACTACTGAAGTGGGGGGCTCAAACAGGTAACTCTAATAGTGCCAAAGCATTACAATACGCTGGACTACATATTAGGCGGACATCAAATGCACTACACTATGGGTACATTTTATTACTTGTACAATAACCCTTAAGGGGATACATTTGGACCGTATTAGATTCATTCCCTGAGAGGCGATGTGGCCACTCAGATCATGCTTCAGCCTGAGGAACACTTTGGAAGGATGGCATGAGAGCAGGCAGCATCCCCTGGCAATGGCTGAGTGGGTGCAAGGACCCCTTGATCACCTGACTCCTTATTAGAATTTGCTTGCGAGGCTTTAGCCGGGGAAGACACAGGTGGCCCATGCACAATCGCTGCTTGGATTCTTTCCACTGGTGCAACTGGGATTCCTTCTAGTATGGGGCACTCCCTCTCTTGCAAAGCGAGGGCCCTTCTTTTCTTCTTAGTGACAAGGTACAAATCCTTCAACTGTTGAGTATGTCGGTCTTCGGCCTGCTTGAGGGCTTCAATTGATGCAGCTTCTTGGCTCTCTGCTCTAGCTGCCTGTGCCTTAGCCTCCGCAAGCTGCACTTCAAGGTTTCTGATTTGCTTCTCAGCACCCTCTGCTCTACGAATGCACTTTCTGAGCTTGGTAGCCTGCCTATCATACTGCTTATCTAGGGAAAGCAAATAGTTAGACATGAACGCCATAGTTGGGTCACCTTGTTGTAATTCAAGCCCTTGGAGGGTCCTCATTCGAGCTTCCCATATAGGGCTTCTCCTTACCAAAGGGGGAAAGAATCTCATTGGTGTTTGACATATCTGCCTCTCATAAATTTGGCATAGGTACCTCAAAGCCTTGCGAGCGGCAACTTGGTAAGTGTCCTTGAACCGGAACCCCGTGGTAGACACTACCCATGGTATTGTGTTAGGAAAATCCTTACTTGCTCCGACGTAGACGCTCACCTCACACCGCTTGGTGCCACGCTGCTCATATTCCCTGCCAACGTATTCTGGGTGGTCCATAATACCTAGCCTGGTCATTGTTGCATATAGAAGCTTCGGGAAACCAGCCGTGTTCAGGCAGTAGCTAGTGGTCCAGTCTTCCTCCGCCATCTGCAAGGCAAAGAAGGGGATGTCATGTTTTGAACATATATGAAATGGTAGGATTTATGTAAATATGGTTATACCTCTCACCTTGTTAACGCCAGTGGACAAGAGGAAGGGCGTCTTATACTTGTAGCGAGTCGTTTATTTTATGAGATCATATAAAGGGGGAAAGAGCAATGGGGCTTGATAGAAAAGGCAGATCAGTTAAGGCATGGTTCGAAGTTTGAGGAATTCATCTTTCGGCACCTTATTTTTATAGGGACAGGAATAACACTGTATGCGGTAACACAAAGATCTTATTTAATGTGGGGGGCTATTTCATCGATGTGGGTGCCTCTGTGAAGTAGGATGGGCGGTGGTGAGGTGACGTTTTTGGAAGTGGTTGTTGGGCACCTAAGGGCGTCTCCAACATCTAGCTATTTGGCTACCTACTATGACGCGGGCAGGGGGAAAATAAGAGAGGGAGTAATCACTAGTAACGAACAAATAGATGAGAGCGAAGCATGTAAGTCTGCTATTACAAGAATGTATAAAATAATCTTCGATCTTTTCTCTCGCCTATGTAGCTAGCACTATTGTGGATGTCCTAAGGGGCATGCTCCACCAGGCATGGGCATGAAGCGACCATTGCCTAGGCATTTAAGTGTTTATATACTCATGGTTACCCTACATAGGACAGGCGTGCTCAAGGCTTTGATGGGCACGTATTTTTTTGCTTGGTTGGCAAGGACACGAGGACATGTTTTGTAGGCGTGCTCAACGCTTTGACGGGCAGGCCTTTTGTTGCCTGGTTGGCAAGGACAGAAGGACATGGCTTGTGGTCCATAACCTAAGGATGTTATTTATTGTGGAGGGCTTTTGCACCGATATGAGTGGCATCGTGGAACCTGTTCGCTTTTGCTGAAAATAAGCGCTGATTTACTGTAGTTGCTGATTTGTTGTGAGAGAAAAATATTGTTCTGTGGCTGAAAATAAGCCGGCTTATAGAGCAGCCGAACAGGCCGGTGAAGTGTGATGGACGGTGGTGAGGTGACATATGTGGCGGTGGTTGTTGGGCACCTAGGGCATGCTTCATTAGTCATGGGCGTGCGCCGACCTTTGTCTAGGCATTTAAGGGCCTGTCACGTTGATGGTCACCCTACATAGGGGACAAACATGCTTGATGCTTGATGGGTACACCCTTTGTCGCATGGATGGCAAAGAGGCAGCGACAGGCTCTGTGGTTCATGGTCATGCCTTTAGTGGCTTGGACGGCAACGAGGTGACAACATGGTGGTGGCTGTCGTGTAGATGCCCATATACCATTTATTTACCCTCCCATTGTGCTGTTAGGACTGTGTATGCTATGCTACTTAATAAACTCCCTATTATCGCTGTAGTTATTTTGAACCATTGGTCATACAACAGTGCTTTTGTTTCAGAATAGGTCAGCGTTAGAAGAAAATTAATATTTATTTTTTTTGAAGCAAACAAGGCGAGTAATATTTTAAATTTTGCAACAACT
>Ga0182189_1000053_pt1 | contig 6030 bp, 8 predicted proteins | sample G6R1MG_44_FD_123223 | JGI IMG/M metagenome (GOLD analysis project Ga0182189, IMG submission 123223) | Miscanthus phyllosphere microbial communities from Michigan, USA - G6R4_MAIN_22AUG2016_LD1 MG | ecosystem: Host-associated > Plants > Phyllosphere > Phylloplane/Leaf | place: USA: Michigan... | reverse complement strand
GTGCCTTTTCCAAAAAAAACATAGAAAAGCTGAGGATCAGTAACAAGACAACTACAAGAGCTATCAGCTAAATAATCCAACACTTACCCATTTATCAGCAGCATTCTGGTTGCACAACCTGCCATCATTTGTCCCTGGATTCAATTCACGATTATGCAGCCAAGCGCCACCAATTCTAGGGTCAACGCCAGTTTTTAGTGCCTGCAATTAAAGTGTAAGTATGCTTTGACATGTACTGAACATTGTACATCAGTAGTTTATGAAGTCACAACTTTTTGGTTTGGGTTCTTACCAGCCATTGGCGTGTTGCTGGTAAGCTTCTTGAGACACTGCGATGGTATACGTTATTATCTCCAGCTAGGCGATTTTGCTTTGCCTTTAAGGATGACTTTCTAAATTTTGATGTACTCCAGTGCTCACATAGCAAAGCCCAACCTTCATTGGTTGTAAAGTCTCTTGGTTTAACAGATATAAGTGCTTCTTTTGTTGGCCAACGATTTCCATATTCATCTACATCTTCTGGGGGCACATTACCATCCTTATATAGTTTCTTTGTGATAGCCCGCTTCTCTTCACTCAACATCTTAGGCACCATGTTTTTAAATTTTAACTCCAAGACAGCATCTGCCTCAGCTCTATCTTCTGGAAGACACTTGAAACGCCACTGCCATATTATTTATAGTAAGTTGCAGTTGAGATAACTTTTAAACAATAGCAAAGCTATTTAGTAAGCTATAGTTATTATGCACATGTAGCACATACCCAGAACTCTTCCAATACTCTCTTATCAGTTGATACCCTAGCTATGGTAGTCTTCTTGAAATCTTCCCATGTTAGCACTAGCTTCATCCCATTTATTGTATCAACAAAATCAGGATACATCTCGCGAACTAGAGCGCCAATTACTGTTGGGGGTTTGTGAGAACTTTGATAAGGATGCACTTCCCAGTGCCTGATAATTTTATATTAAATCAAACGACATCATCATATAGGGATAAAAGATATAAAATACATAAGTGAAATGTTAAAGTAAGCAAAACATCATGGAACCGGTCAGTACTGAAAACTCCTACCTTACAGAAATGTGGAAAGTTAAAAATACAACATTCTTTATTTAGTCTTTGCAAGCTCTTTAAATAAATATGCTGGTGCATCCAACTATCTACAAGCAAGCTAGTGCACTAATGACATGACATTGTTCTCTATCATGGACAAACTGTACTTGCTAAAAATTAATCTGAACAATGAACACTTGAACACAAAATACTGAGACAATAGTCTATGTTAATACACAAGCGATAGATATAATATGGACACATAAATATACAAATTAAAGCAGCTACAATGTTACTTACTCTCCAATAGCCTTGATCGTGGGTCTTTCTCTTTCTAGAAGTCTTTCACCGCTATCAGTCCTTGATCGAGTATTTTTTTTTCTCAATAGCTTGCTGACTTGCTGAAGCCAATCCATTATTTTCTCTTGCAGTAGCTGATGTGGAATGCACTGACCTTGATGATGACACAGGTCTATGCTTCAAGCAGCCACTCATCCTGCTTCATACATGGCAATAAGTATGTTGCATAAAATGTTTATTAAAGAACGAGTAGGCACCAATAAAATTAGGGGATACACAAGTAAAATAAGTGAAGTAAATCATCAGTCAAACAAGGATGCACCATATTTCAGATTGGGAAGACATATTTCTAGTTCAATATGAAAGCTAAATAATAAGATACTAATGTACATATTAAAAATAAGGATTCAATAATCATCATAATCAAATTCTAAGGAATCATCCGTGGTTTCCTCATCCTCGTCAATGTCTTCCAAGTCGCTATTTTCTTCAACTATTTGTTGCTCTTCGTCACTACTACTCCCATGATAAGAAATGTCATCCAATGGATCCTCAGTGCTGTTTTGCTTTTCTATAGTTTCAATATCTTGGGGATCAAGGACATCATCCAAGGCCTCTGAAGACACAATTACATCATCAAACAAGCCATCAACATCAATGGAGAAGCTTCCCTGTAGCTCATCTTCTTGGAAAAATACATTTGTAATAGGTGGCTCATGTGCATCTACTGTGTCAAGGTTGGTTAAGGTCCTTGGTTGGATCTTGTAAACAACAGACCAATCACACAAATCACGCCTTAGAGATGGGTACTGCAAGTAGTATACTAGTGTGGCTTGGTGAGCCATGGCAAAGGGTTCAAAATTCACCAGCCTTGAAGATGGCTTGACGTCCACCAAACCTAATTTTGGTTCAGATCTAAGACCAGAAATTGGATCAAACCAGCGGCACTATAAGAGAACCATTTCAATTTTTCTACCAGCATTAAAAGAAAGTTTGATAATGTCCTCGACTACACCATAATAGTCAAGTTGTTGATCATCTGAGGTGAATGATGTCAAACAAACCCCTGTGTTCACTGTGGTCAGCTTTGCACGGGAGTTTTCATATCGCTCTGACCTGAACCTATAGCCATTAACATCATACGATCTATATGATAGTACTCTAGATTTGCATCCATTGGCTAAATTCCACAAGTCTTCATCTGCATCGGTATCCTTTCTACACTATAAAAATAAATAAGTCTGTTAGAATATATATATATATACATACATGTGTTCATGAAATACGGCTAAGGTAATATGTCCTTACAGTTTTCTTAAACCAATCCACAAATTCATCTATCATCATTTTGTCAAGGACCTCCACTGACAACCTAGGGTTATTAGCACGCTTCTGTTCCATAAATGCCCTATAAATATATACAAGTTATAGAACCTCTGCTAGAACAGTTAAAAATTGTTATTTGCATCACTTACTCTTGATAACGATCAACAGCAGAGCAATTGGTCAAAATATACAGCCTCGCTGCATTCAATTCTTGTTCTGAGAGGTCACGAGGCACGCCCCTACCATGAAGGGTGCCTTGATATTGGAAAACATCTAAAGTGCAGCCATCATTCTTCACGTGTGTTCCCCTACTGTTGTATCTATCAACCTTTTTCCATCTAGTACGAACATGGTCAGCAAAATATCCAGAAAAAAGTCAGTTATCTCTTTCACAATCTCAGCCTCTACAATAGAACCCTCAACTCTAGCTTTGTTCTGCACTTTCAGGCCCAGGTCATGCATGTACCTAGCAAAATATTACTACAATGTTTAGTGATATAATAACAAAAAAATTTGAATCGAGCTGAACTAACTTATTTAGAAAAATTAATAATTACCTCTCATGTTGGTACATCTAGCGAAATGCCACAGGTCCGCCAACCCTTGCCTCATATGGAAGATGCACAATTAGATGTTGCATTACATTAAAGAACCCTGGTGGGAACATTTTCTCTAGCTTGCATAGAAGAACTGGAATCTCCTTCTCAAGTTCACGCATTCTCTCTCGATCAATTTCTTTGGCACATATTTGTCGATAAAAAAACACAGTTCTGATATATCCTTCCATTCCTTCTCAGGGATGAAACCCCTAAGTGCAACTGGCAGTAGGCGCTCGATGATTATGTGTAAGTCATGGCTTTTTATACCAATAAATTTCTGCTTATCCAACTTTACAGATTTACTTAAATTAGCAGCAAAGCGATCTGGGAACTTCAGTTGCTTGAACCACTTGAAGATAACCAATCTATCATCCTTACTAACACAATATTTTCCCCTCGGTTTTGTCCATGTGCCATTGGGCTTCTTAATCAAATCAAAAGTTGGGCGATCACAAAGCATAGCCATGTCAAGACGTGCTTTAATATTGTCCTTAGTTTTATCTGAGATATCTAGAGTTGTGCCTAATAGTGCCTCTGCAACATTTTTCTCATTGTGCATGAGATCAATGTTATGTCGGAGAAGCAACTTTTCCAGTATGGCAATCGCCACAAACAACTAATATCTGTCCAATTGTGCGACTTCCCAAACCCTTTATATTTATTGTTACCTTTGCTATCAAGAGTTAGATTATTTAACTGTTCCAATATCTCAGCACCAGTTAGGTGCTTTGGTGGAGGATCTGTAATTCTAGTTTTCTTTCGAAAACACTTCACACTTTTGCGGAATGCATGGTTAGCTGGAAGAAATCTCCTATGGCAATCAAACCAGCAAGGTTTGTGCCCATGCTTCAAATTAAATGTCTTAATGTCAGACCCACAAATTGGACAAGCTAGCTTTCCATGTGTGCTCCAGCACGCTACTAAGCCATATCCAGGAAAATCATGAATGGTCCACAACACAATTGCCTTCATGGTGAAGTTTTCCTTTCTATAACAGTCGTAAGTAAGAGAACCTTTTTCCCATAAATCCAAGAGCTCATCAACTAGTGGTTCCATGTATACGTTGAAGTTCTTCCCCGGGTGTTCACGACCAGGAATAACGAGTGCAAGGATGATGTTGCTCTTTCTAGTGCACATTTTAGGAGGGAGGTTATACGGAACAACAAAGACAGGCCAACAAGAGTATGGGGCAGCATGAGCACTAAAAGGTGTAAAACCATTAGTTACCAAACCAAGACGCACATTCCTAACCTCTTTGGCAAAATTTGGATACAACTTGTTAAATTCCATCCAAGCTTCTCCATCCGAAGGGTGAGCCATAACATTATCATTGTTGCGGGGTTGTGCATGATATCCCATGTGCTTTGCCATGTTCTGTGACATGTACAGGCGTTGTAGCCTTTGAGTAATTGGAAGGTAACGCAAAACTTTTTTTGGTACTTTCCTAGATTTCTTTCCTCTAGTTGGCTCCTCGTACCGAGATTCACCACAGATAGAGCAACTTTCTTTATCTTGTTAGTTTTGTAATATATCATGCATCCATTGGGGCATGCATCAATCTTCACATAAGGCATTCCTAGGCTATGCACAAACTTCTTAGACCTATAAAAGTTTTTAGGGACATCCTTGGCAGCCTCATCTCCAATAACTTCATGTAAAAGATTCATTATTTCATTGTAACTGGCTTCAGAAAGATTATATTGTGTTTTTATAGTCATAAGTTGTGCTACAATGGATAGGCGGGAGTGAGACGTCTTGTCATGCAGTGGTTTATCTACTTCCTCTAGCAGCTCATATAACTCCTTTGCTGCTTGAGTTGGCTCCTCACTCTGACGGACACCTTCGGCTCCAATAGCATCAAATAGCATTTCACTCATCCTATCTGAGCTACCTACATATTCATTGTCTGCTTGATCATTTACATCAGACTCCCCATGCCTAGTCCATCTCTCATACCCCAACTGGAAACCATTGCGGCATAAATGCATCTCCATTTCATCCCTTTTCCTCTTGTGGCCACAATCACACTTAGTACATGGACACTTAGATCTCCCATCTTTAGCAGCTTCAGGTAATGAAAAGGCATGGTCCAGAAAGGTGTCCAAACCAGCTTTCCAAACTGGACTAAACAAGCTACCTTTCCGCTCATTGTACATCCAACTACGATCCTCACCCATGGAACGTACCTACCTAAATATTAGAATTCACACTTTAGGAAAAAAATAAAGTTACTTTCATATATGCATGGTTCAGATAGTGTCAAAGCAGTCAGCTTTCCACCCACACATAAATAATTGTAGTGCCGCAAGAAAAATAATCCGCTACACATAGAGAGGGATGGAGGGAGAGATATGAATAGTAGAACGAGACCTTAAGTTCTCTAAGTTTGCATTCATGCCAACACTGATCACCCGCCCAATCTCCAGTCACCCGCACCTTAGCACACCAGCACACTAAAAGAGAAGATGATTGGAGCAGCAAAAAAATTAATTTGAGAGAGAAAATATGTAGTGAGAAATAACCAGTATAGAAAATCAATTATCAATGATGCAAGACAAACACTACAATATAAGGATGATCACCTAACTCCTGAGATTTCCCTAATTGCTAATGATCAGATTGTACATCTAAAGTACCACATACTCAAAATCCACAGTTCATACTAATATTCAGAAAAATTAGGACATGCTTCACACAGAACACTAAATATTAAACACAGCAGAATGTTAACAAGATAGCAGTCTAAACAT
>Ga0182189_1000050_pt1 | contig 6209 bp, 15 predicted proteins | sample G6R1MG_44_FD_123223 | JGI IMG/M metagenome (GOLD analysis project Ga0182189, IMG submission 123223) | Miscanthus phyllosphere microbial communities from Michigan, USA - G6R4_MAIN_22AUG2016_LD1 MG | ecosystem: Host-associated > Plants > Phyllosphere > Phylloplane/Leaf | place: USA: Michigan... | reverse complement strand
CCATCACCACCACCAACACGCCTCCGCGCATCAAGCAACGGACGCTGAAAATTCGGGTGACGAACAAATGATCGAGGGCACCGTCGAGAATGGCCGCCGCGTGCAGGCCGTATTCCCCTTCTATAGCGGCTTGATGTCGATCGAGCAGCAGGGCGACACGCTGGCGGGGGCGTATGTCGGCACGGTGCCGTCGCGCGCCAAGCTGCCTACCGATGGCACCATCGACGGCGAAGCGGTGCGGATCACCGCTGCCGTGCGCTCGCCCCTGGTCCGCGCCATGGTGATGGTCACGCTAGAACGCGTCGCCGCCGGCTGACCCCGGCGACGCGCTCGGCCTCCGCCGGTGTGAGGAGGCGGCCCGCGCCGGCTGGGGGCGTCCATCGCGGCGCATAGGCTACCAGCCCGCCCGGCGCGCGGCATTCGGTGCAGTCAAGACGGACGGCATCGGCGCGCACCTCCTCGCGGAAGCCGCAGCGACAGGCGAGGGTCGTGATAATCACGCCGAATGATTGGGCGGATATTGGGGCGTCCAAGGCCGCCGCGTGATCCGATACGTGCCGCCGATGCCGTACTTGTCGTTGAGCCGCATTCCCGTCACGACAGGACCAGTTTCACGCCGCCCGACAACGCTGTTTTCAGGATCGAAATACGCGTCGAACGTGCCATCGCTATGCACTTTGATGACGGTCCCCTCGTCATAGTCCGGCCCCGGCATACCCCACACATATTGAACACCATCGCCAACGGCCACGCCTGCCTCTGTCATAAAATTCGCTCCTTCAGTCATGAGTAATTATTATCGGATCAACGCCCGTAATCGTCGCCCACCCTGTTCCGTCAGGCGATCGGCCAGCACTCGCATCGCCGTGGCTTCATGCTCGCACATGCTGCGCCCTGCCGCTTCGATCAGCGCCTCCCGCACCTGCTGCCCGATGGTCTTGGCCATCACCGGAACGCCAGACCGAGGGCAACACAGACGGCGTACACGGCAACGCCGAGCGCCATCCACGCGCCGATGATGCCGGCGCACAGCCACCAGTTGAAGTTGATCACCCGAGGCGCATCCACGGGTTCACGGCCACGATAATCGCTCATTGCACATGCTCCTGAAAGTACACGATGCACGACAGCTTGAGCCGGTCGGCGCTGGGGCCGTTGTAGCTCGCGACGATATCCGCAGCCGCGCCGTCGCCGCGCGTCAGGGTGTAGCGATATGCGATCGAGCAGACGTTGACCGTGGCGTTCGGCATCCATGACGTGTCGCCGGTCGCAATCGCCTGGGACGCCATGGCCTGATATCGGGCAACCGCCGCGTGCAGGTCGGTCATCTCGGGCTGCGCGGTCATCGCGAGCAGGAACGCAAGCATTTCAGTCACTCCTATTGCGGCGCGCGGTCTGCTGCCGGATCGTGTAAACGCGTTCGCCCGCGTCTTGGCGGGCGTAGGCCCGTGCCTCCGCATCAGTGGCGAAGGGCATGTTGCCCCAATCGCCTTCTCGCGACAGGTTGACGCCCTTGCTGTTCGGGAAAACGGTGATGACGTAGCGGATCATTTCAGCACCTCGGCAGCGATGGCCTTGCCCTCTTCGCTCAGCCGATAGATCACCGCGTCGTCGCCGCGCTTCCCATAGGGGCGGATGTTGGCGAGGCCTGCGCCGTAGAGCCGCAACAACCCGATATGCTCGGTCCTGACCAGCAACGTGCCGCAGTCACGCAGCGCGCGCAGGGCGGCGAGCGCGTCGGGCTTCACAGCCGCACCTTCCGCCGCCAGACCGGCACGCCGAGCAGATACACGACGAACCCGCGATGCGTGTCCCCGTACATGCTGCCCCACCGGCGGCGACGCTTGCTGATCAGAGCCATTGCATCGCACTCCTCGGGTCGCGGCGAACGTGCGCCGCATGGGCCGCGCGGAACTCCGCTTGCTTGCGTGCGAGCCGGCGCACCTCGTCATAACGGGCGACGTGCGCGACGGGTTCGCTGGTGAAATAGGCGCGTTCGGCGGCGGTCATGCCTTCACCTTCCCGCCAGTGTTGAGCGGGTGCCGCATGATCCTGCCGCGCGCGTCGTGTACGTAGGCGCGGGAGAGTTGGTCGAGCAGTCCGCGGATGCGCTTCTCGCGGTTGAGCAGCATGTTGTTCTGGCTAGACAGCTCGGTATTCTTGCGATGCATCGAGACGCTGTGGTCATCAATCAGGCGGTTAGCGGTTGCGCGCAACTTCGCGACCAAGGCCAAAGCCTCGTCACGCTCGCGCACTACGGCGTCGTATGTTTTCCGGGTAACGAACATGGGCGCTTCTCCATGGGTTGATGCCATCCTCGCGGCCGATCGCACCGGCCGTCTGGGGGCACACGGGGTCACCCCCCGCCGCGTCTGTCACGTCATGCCAATTTCGATAAGATAGTCCCGCTCAGCAACGAATGGCTCTTCGCGTCTGTTGGCGATGAAAACCACCTGACCTTTGCCGCGATGCAAATCGATATGGTGACGCCATTCGGTCGCGGGATAAGCGGTGAAAAAATCGAACACGTATTTAGTGAACAACTCTGGATTAGCCTCTGCCCAGCCCCGGTTAAGCTGGCGCTCTGATCGGCTGACTTCGGCTTGGTCTGGGGCTGGCATAATCGACATCCTTTCGCGTGATGCACCTTACATACACCCTATCACGACCATTGCAAGACCCTTTCACATCAATGTTGCAATCACCTCCAATAATGTACCCTTTCCGCCCTATCGCGCGCGGGGTAAATCCTGCGGCCATGATCGAAACCGAAATCGAAGTGTTCCGCGCCGGCACCCCGGCCGCCCGTGGCATCACCGCCGAGCAGTTGGCAGAGGTGGCGACGTATGAGTGCGCCGATAAGCCGGTGCCCCTGTGCTTCGGCCATCCGACCAGCGACACCCCGGCAGCGGGCGGCATCGGCGGCTTCCGCGCGGAGGGCAATCGTCTGTTCGCCAAGGTGGCGACGCTGACCGACAAGGCGATCGAGGGCATCAAGTCGGGCGAATGGCTGGATCGCAGCATGGCGTTCTTCCACCCTGACCATGAAGCGAACCCGCGCCCTGGCAAATGGTCGCCGCGTCACGTCGGCTTGCTCGGCGGTGCCGCGCCCGGCATCCCCGGTATGGCATCGCTGCGCGCCGCGCTCGCGTTCGACGCGGATGGCAGCCTCGTCGCGGAGGGTGCGCCGGCCGACGCAATCGTGTACGCCACCGAGCAGCCGACCACGACCCACACGGTTTTCGAGGCAAAGGAGCAACCGACCATGACCGATCAGACCACCGATCAGGCCGCCGAGTTCGCGGCACGCGAGGAGCGCCTTGCGGAGCGCGAGCGCGCCGCCGCCGCCCGCATTCGTACGCAGTTCGAAGCCGGCAACAATGCCGCGATCGACAATCTGGTGCGTGAGGGCAAGGTGCTGCCCGCCGAGGCCGCCGACCTCAAGACCGCGTTCAACGCGCTCGACCCGGAAGCCGACGAGCTGACCTTCGGCGCGGGCGACAAGACCAGCAAGGCGACCGCCGCGTCGAAGCTGCTGACGTTCATCGCCGGCCTCGACAAGCGCGTGCCGCTCGGCGACCGCACCGCGCCGGAAGGTGAAGCGGCCGACGCTGGCGACAAGCCGAAGACCGGAACCGAGTTCGTTGCCGCCGCGAAGGCGCTGGCGGCCGAAAAGGGCCTGACCTTCGACGCGGCCTGCGCCGAACTCGCCGGCTGACCCCTACCACCCCACCGCAGACCAACAGGAGATAGGCCATGGGCCGCACCACGAACGGGCTGATCAAGAGCCGCAACGCCACCGGGACGGTCCCGGCCTATACCCTTATCACCGAAGGCGCGGCCGATGGCGTCGGCGCAATCGCGGTGGACGCGACGAAGCCGATCATCGGCGTGTCGTCCGAAATCGACGTGATCGCCGGCGAGCGTATCTCCGTTCAGATGGTCGGCAACGTCGCGGAGGTTCGCTATGGCGGCACCGTGGCGCGCGGCGACAAGCTGACGGCCGACGCGCAGGGCCGCGCCATCACGACCACCACCACCGGCGCGCATTACGTCGGCTTCGCGGAGGTTTCCGGCGTGACCGGCGACATCGGCACCGTCAACGTCGCCCCCGGCGTTCTCTGAACCTCTCGGCACAAGGATAGACCGCAATGGCCCGCGCCAATTTCCCCCTGGTTTCCGTTCCGCTCTCGGGCGTGGCGATCAACTACGCCGGCATCAACCGGGCGCAGCGCGGCTATATCGCCGATCGCGTCGCCCCACGCCGCCGCGTTTCTAGTCAGCTATTCCGCTGGTATTCGTCGAAGATCGACGAGGCGTTCACCGTCTATGACACGCAGATCGATCGCCTCGGGCAGGCGAACGAGATGACGCATGGGTGGACGCTCCAGACGGATGCCACCCGCGACTATGCCATCCGCGAGCCGGTGGCCTATCGCGATCAGCGCGAAGCGGAGGCGCAGGGCCTGCCATTCGACCTCCGCGCATCCGCCGCGCAGAACGTCGTCGACCAAATCCAGCTCGGCCGCGAAATCCGCGTCGCGACGCTCACCATGTCGGCCGGTTCGTATCTCGCCGGCTACACCCGCGACATCGCGCAGGGCTGGTCGAACTTCACCACCAGCGATCCGGTCGCCGACGTTCGTGACGCACAGGCCAAGATGCTGATCCGTCCCAATGTGGGCGTCTGCTCGCGCCGCGTCGCCGACATTCTGGAGCGGCACCCGAAGGTCGCGGCTGCGCTGGGCGGTTCGCTCCAGTCGGGCCAGTACAACGACCTCCAGCGCGTCGCGCGCCTGTTCAACCTGCGCGAGATCATCGTCGGCGACACGCTGTACCAGACCAGCAAGCGCGGGCAGACGCTGACCACCGGCAACATCTGGTCGGACAGCTTCGCCATGCACTATCAGGATGGCGTCGCCGCCGATGGCATCACGTCCCTGAACTCGGGCGAAGGCGCGCGCAGCCCGGCCTTCCTGGCGACGTTCCAGTGGAACGATTGGGTCGCCAGCGAAACCGAATACGACCCCGGCGACATGGGCCTGTATGGCGGCGTCAAGGTGCTGGCGGGCGAAAGCGTCGTCGAGCGCAGCGTTGCCCCCTATGCCGGCTACCTGTTCCAGAACGTGGTCGCGCCGGCCGCGTGATCTTACCGGACGGCGGGGGCAACCCCGCCGCGAGGATAAGACCACAGGAGCCGCTACGATGACCGACTATTACGCGCAGTTCGATGGCGAGGATGTCGCCGGCAAGCGGTACGCCCTCGGCGAAGCGATCGACGATGGCGTGCATCCGCAGGTACTGCGCGTGCTGCGCGATCAGGGCCGTATCGCCGAGACGCCGCCGACCACCTTCCCGGTGCCGCTGTCGGGCTCGGACAAGGACGTGGGCGACATGACCCGTTCGGAACTGGAGGCTGCCGCGCTCGCCGCCTTCCATTCGCAGGTGCGCGACATGAGCGACGATGCGTTGCGCGAAGGTGTGTCGCGCCATCGTGATCGGGTCGAAGCCGGCAGCGAAACGGACGGCAGCGACGACAGCGGCAGCGGCGACACCACCCTGCCCGACGAACGCGCGCTCGGCCGCATGAACACCGCCGACCTGACCGCGCAGGCGGAGAAGGAAGGCGTAAACCTCGACGGTGCCGACACCAACGCGGCGCGCGTGCAAGCCATCCTGGCGGCCCGCAGCCCCGCCTGATCGGCGCGCATATCGCATTGAGGCGGCACCTGGGCTATGGCTCGGGTGCCGTTTTCGTTTGGAGCCGCCGCCATGCCGTATATCGACGTTCCTGATTACGTCCGCCGCTTCGGCGCGCGCGAGACGATCGACCTGACCAATGAGGCGGCGCGCACGCCGGGGCAGACGGCGCAATACGACGAGGGCAAGATCGACGAGGCGCTGGAGGATCAGTCCCAGACCGTCGACGCCTATATCGGCACCCGCTACACGACGCCGCTTGAGAACGCCCCGCCAATCGTGCGCGGCTGGGTTGCGGCACTTGCACGGGAGCAACTCGCGACGAACACCGGGCGCGTGTCCGAAGCGATCCGGCTGGCGGCCGACCGCGCGCGCGCTGACCTTCGCGACCTGTCCACGCGCAAGCTGAACCTACCCATCCCCGAAGGCGACGAAGCGCCGGCCCCGATCGACGGCGGCGCACCCGTGATCCTCGGCGATCGTATTTCGCCGACCTTCACCAACGACGT
>Ga0182189_1000048_pt1 | contig 6249 bp, 7 predicted proteins | sample G6R1MG_44_FD_123223 | JGI IMG/M metagenome (GOLD analysis project Ga0182189, IMG submission 123223) | Miscanthus phyllosphere microbial communities from Michigan, USA - G6R4_MAIN_22AUG2016_LD1 MG | ecosystem: Host-associated > Plants > Phyllosphere > Phylloplane/Leaf | place: USA: Michigan... | reverse complement strand
TAATTTTGGTCAAACTTGAGATGCTTTGACTCTCCAAGATTCTTGGAATGACTTATAATTTGGAATGGAGGGAGTATTTTTCATTGACATACCTGAGAATAGAACTGGTGCCTGTGGTATTATTCCTAGAACTTTGCGCAGGTCCCAAATTCCAAACTTAGAAGTGTCACAATCATCAATTAATATTCTCCCTCGTTCAAGCTCCACAATACGGAATAAAGCATTAAGCATGCTAGATTTACCAGCACCTGTTCTGCCAACTATTCCTACCTTCTCACTTCCATTAATAACAAAAGATATGCCATGAAGAACAGGAGGAAGTTCTGGTCGATATCGAAGCACGACGTCTTCAAACTTGATGACACCTGATGATGGCCAACCAGGGGGTGCCCTATGATCCTCAATGACAGGAGGAGCTTCTGAAGGTAACTCAATGTATGTTCCGACCCGTTCAACAGCATTTAAACTATTTTCAGCAAGACTAGCGAGACGAAGAACAGCTGTGAGTAAATTGGTAATATTGAGAGTGTAAGTAAGAAGAAGACCCATTGTAGAAGCAAAGGCCTTCTGATTCTCTGCTCGTTGATTTTGCATGACAGCAAAAGTTGCTGTAAACCATATCATGATGCCACCCAATGTTTCCAGACGAATAGCTAGCCACCTATTTGCACTCATGTTCACAAGTGTGAACCTAATGTTGTTGTCCATTGATCTCCCGTTGATGTTTGCCATTCTATCATAGGCTTTATAGGCACGGATTGTGGACAGACCATTCAAAGCCTCTGAAAACTGAGCATACACAGGAGACCTGGTAATGGAATCCAGACGCTTCACCTCGCGAGATGTTGCCTGAGAAGATGGAAATACAAAGTGTCAACAAAGGCAAAAAGTAACGATAGATTCATCTATAAGACTGAAAGAATGAGGGAAGTAGGCGTATGAAAACTTTTCCTTCCATAAATGCCTGACTGGTCTAATCAATATTAATCTCTGCAACTTGTTTCATGCAATACTAGTAGATGGGATGAAATTATTTGGTTTTGTGGTGACTGACAGCTTATTTCTGGGTGAGATGTAACTTGGGTTTTTAGTCATTCCCATGTGGATGTCATGGTGGTGCTTAATACAAACTTTGATTTTAGCGATGTGGTTTTTGGTTGTCATACCTGGTAATAGAGGTAAGCTGCATAAAACAAAATCAGGAGTGGCATGATAGCCCAAAGAGACATGGTGCTGACAAAACCGATGAGAACGAAAGTTGAGAGCAACTGAGATATTTGTGCCATAAACATATTGACAAATACAGCAACACTTCGGTCAATGTCACCCAAATCCTTCGAAAATCTGTTGATGATCCGTCCAAGTGGGTTTGTATGAAAAAATACCATGGGTGCTCTCAATATTGATCGGAGCATGGCATCATGAAGCCTTTTGGCTGCCCGAAGACTTGATATAATCAACCAGTATGAATTTGAGAGAGTGACTAGAACCTAAACCAAAAGTTCCACTTTATTAACTCAAAATCCCATTAATCATTGGCACAAAAGAGGGTGCAAAATATTGAATAAGTAAACAATGGGTAGAAATACCTGCCCAAATGAAAGAATCCCATAGATCAAATTATAGTAACCAGGGCCATGAATTTTCAGAGAACCCTGATCAGTCCAAACGCTCAACCATGTGCTACTTGAAATGCGAAGAACCTCAGTCAGTGCATAGCAGAAGAAGAGTATGGACACCACCCACATCCCTCCCAGTGCATTTTTGTAACTGCGAAGATCAGACCACAATACTCAGAAATCATGCTTTATATTATATACACCTCAAAGGATTAAGGACAATCACAGAATATTCTCTTACCGTGAAAGGACCTTCGCACTGACAACCCCAGTTTCCCTTTCCTCTTGTTTAATAAGCACTCACGTTTCACTTAACTATTTCTGGCGCGGGTCATTTTGGACCCAGGCAAGCTTCTCTTGGGGTGGTTTGTGGTTTTGTTAGCACCCTGCTTTGTATATAAAGTTTTCTACCTTAATTGATAGGCAAAGCTCCTGCCTTTTTTAAAAAAAAAAAACATGAAACTATGTGACGTTCTTTTATGCATATGATATGATGAGGCCATTTTTGTGATCCACTAAGCCCATGCTCCGTAAATAAGGTTATTTGGAGGCTCACCATGTCCAAGACAAGCTCAAGATCATTCCCCAACAATCATCCTAAAAAAGAAACCCTAACTGAAGGCGCTATAAAAAATAGAATAATTGATGATTCTGGCTAAGATTCCGCACTATTTTGCAACCTAGTGATGCACTAGGTTGAGGAAGATGAGAACAGATCGCCATGGTTTCCAAAAAGAATCTTTCTTGTGATCTGGAGACCACTGCTGGAAAATGGTCTTTACATGATGAAAGGATTTACAGCAATATCATAAAGTAGCCCCAATGATTAGTGACGGCAAGGAATGAAAGGTGACAAGGACAATCTTATTTCTTCTGCGTTAAGCGAAGGAAGTTAATCACCTACTCTCTGTCCTTTTTTAGTTATCGGTACGGTATTTGTGCCGGTCAAATTTTCTTATGTTTAACTAGGTTTGTAAAAAAAATATTAACAATACTCGTACCACACAATAAGTTTATCATGGAAATAGATGCAACGATCTATCTAATGATACTAATTATTTACCATAAATATTAACATTTTCTTATGTATTTGGTCAAAGTTGAGTATATTTAATTTTTCGAGAAGCGAGAACAACAGTTAAAAAGGGACCGAGAGAGTAACTTTCAAACCTATTTTTTAATTAAATATAATCGGTTAGATCTTTCCTTCCTCTTTTTTTGAATAAAGAAATACAACTATCCATGTATCCATTCGGTATCCCGTATCCATTCGTTCGTTAGTGCTGTCAGGCATTCTTTTAGGGCTGTCTTTGTCCTGTTGTCCCCCACTTGCCGATTTGCCATGTAGACGCTATATGCAACATGCGAGACTGACTGTCCAATGACAATGAGCCACTGAATATCAGTTGCTGCCAAAGACTGCCTATCGTTTGCCTTTGGACCACTGGATGACCCGGAAACCAACAACTACTCCGGTATCTAGTCATGGTTTGTTTGAAGAAGCATCATTATGAGTTACATAATCTAACATGATATTGTACGATCACATAAATTACACTAACTATTCATATGTTTAAAATTTTAAATTATATTTTTATGATTACAAACTTATAATCATTGAACAGGACATTAGATTACAAATCTAACCGTATCAAGTTTGTATTCAATAGTCAAATTTATTGGCTAAATTAGTGGTCAAAGATTTGTTTGAATCTTGATATACGTGAATGCCTTATAAACCAGACTAGAGGGACTAACCCGGATGTAGAGGTACTCGGTTCCATGCCAAAATTTTTGCTTCTTGTTTCCGTGAAGAGATGGTTTCTTACTAGAAACCTAGCTGAAGAGGTACTCAGTTCCATGCCAAAAACCCAAAATCGCTAAGGAATGACTGCCCATTAAGGACAACTCCCAACCATGACCCTGTGCGCTAGGTTTGAATTTGGTAGTGACGCCGGATTTAGACCCGACAATGATTCATGGACCTGGAGTAGCGAGCCCATGACGATTAAGCAATAGTACATTAACAATTCCATTCTAATCTCCTACAGTTGAAGGATTCTCTAGTACACAGACTAAAGACTGGTATGGCTAAGCTCCCCACTTGACTTGACATTGACGACGACTCTCAGCAGGCTCCGGAGCCTGAACCTGAGCGAAAATGCCCTCCAAGGAAGCATTCCAGTGGCCATCCCTCGAGGCTGCACCAACCTGACGTTGCTGGACCTCAGCCACAACCACCTCCAAGGTGCTATCCCTCTCCAGTTCGGCGCTGGTATGTCAAATCTGACTTACTTGTCCCTCTGGAAGAACAATCTATCAGGAGAGATCCCTAGATCTCTGGCAGAGCTGACATCACTCCAACGCCTATATCTGGATTTGAACATGCTGTCTGGTGAGATCCCACCTGCTTTAGGCAATCTCACCAGTATCATCCAACTATACCTACAGAAAAGCAGGCTATCAGGGCAGATCCCATCGTCTCTGGGACAGCTGCGTAGTGTGTTCGGTCTTCAAGTAGGGTTCAACAACCTGACTGGAGCAATTCCAACTTCTATTTGGAATATCTCGTCTCTGAAAAGGTTTTCTGTCCAGTACAACATGCTTACTGGCACGATACCAACAAATGCATTCAGTGCCCTTCCACGTCTCCGCCAGCTATTCATGAACAACAACTTGTTCCATGGTTACTTCCCGGTCTCAGTAGCCAATGCTTCCAATATGACACTGCTTCAGATCGATGGTAATTTTTTCAGAGGCGTTATTTCCCCGGAGATTGGAAGGTTAAAGAAGCTCGTGGTCCTTCTTCTCGATAACAACTTATTTGAAGCTAAAGAACCAAAGGATTGGGAGCTCATTACCCAACTGACGAATTGTTCCCAGTTACAGGAGCTGGGATTGTCTTCTAATAGGTTTGGAGGAGTTCTTCCTGATTCAATTTCCAATCTTTCCACTTCCCTACAAATTCTTGTCCTTGGAAACAACAAAATCTCAGGAAGTATTCCTGAAGATGTTAGTCGTCTTATCAGTTTGCGTAGTCTTGACTTCATATAACTTATTCACGGGAAACCTTCCCTCTTCCTTTGGAATGCTTACAAACTTGGCTGGTCTCACTGTAGCTCAAAACAACTTAAGCGGGCCAATCCCATTAACCTTAGGAAATCTTACTAAACTAAATTTTTTGTGGCTCGGCATGAATGCGTTCAGTGGTAGAATTCCAGAAACTCTTGGAAACCTCACAGAGTTGTCATCATTAAGTCTTACAACTAATAACTTGAATGGTCCAATACCGAGCACATTATTCAACATCCAAACATTATCAATGCTCTTTGACATATCACATAATAACTTGGAGGGTTCAATACCACTAGAAGTAGGGAAGCTCAAAAATCTCATTGAGTTCCATGCAGAATCGAACAAATTATCAGGTGAAATTCCTTAGCACCCTTGGTGAATGCCAAGTTCTACAGCATCTTTATCTGCAAAATAATTTCTTCGATGGTAGCATCACATCAGCTCTAAGCCATTTGAAAAGTCTTCAAACTCTGGATCTCTCGAGAAATAATTTGTCAGGGCAGATACCCATGTTCTTAGGGGATATGACTATGCTCTATTTACTGAACCTTTCCTACAACAACTTTGTTGGAGAAGTGCCCACTGTAGGTGTTTTTTCAAATGCTTCTGAAATCTCAATAAATGGAAATGGCAAACTTTGTGGTGGCATACCTAATCTACATCTGACCCCTTGTTCTTTGCAACAACCAAAGAAAAAACATAAATTTCCGTTAGTACCTGTGCTTATTCCTCTCATCGCAACACTTCTCATTCTTGCATTGCTCTACAAGCTTATTACTTGGTACAAGAAAAGCAAAGAACAAATCCCCTCAACAATGCCAATGCAAGGCCATCCTTTGGTCTCTTATTCACAGTTGGTGAAAGCAACAGATGGTTTCTCAACAACCAATTTATTGGGCTCTGGGTCGTTTGGATCTGTGTATAAAGGAGAGTTAGAAGAGAATCCTGGTGAGACTACAAATCTTGTAGCTGTGAAGGTACTAAAACTTAGACTCCTGGGGCACTCAAGAGTTTCACCACTGAATGTGTGAAGCACTACGAAACCTAAGGCATCGAAATCTTGTGAAGATAATTACAGCCTGCTCAAGCATTGATAACAGAGGGAATGACTTAAAAGCAATCGTGTTTGACTTCATGCCCAGCGGAAGTTTAGAAGGCTGGTTGCATGATGAGACAAATGACGACCAAACAGAGCAGCAGAAGTGCTTAAATCTCCTTCAGAGAGTTACCATACTGATCGATGTGGCTAATGCTCTTGATTATCTACATTGGCATGGCCCTGTACCTGTTGTCCATTGCGATCTGAAACCAAGCAATGTGCTTTTAGATTCTGAGATGGTGGCCCGTGTTGGAGACTTCAGACTTGCTAAGATTATTGTTGACACATCCTCGTTTTCTCACCAGTCAACGAGCTCAATGGGATTTAGAGGGATGATTGATTATGCTCCCCCAGGTTAGTTGTATATGTTTTCTGGTTTTCCACTTGTTTACATTTGTTGTTGCCTAGTTCTGTCAAAAATAATGCATGTAGCTCTTGTTTTTATGTAAAAAAATG
>Ga0182189_1000047_pt1 | contig 6294 bp, 9 predicted proteins | sample G6R1MG_44_FD_123223 | JGI IMG/M metagenome (GOLD analysis project Ga0182189, IMG submission 123223) | Miscanthus phyllosphere microbial communities from Michigan, USA - G6R4_MAIN_22AUG2016_LD1 MG | ecosystem: Host-associated > Plants > Phyllosphere > Phylloplane/Leaf | place: USA: Michigan... | reverse complement strand
GCGGCGATGGTGACACTGGTGCTGATGGTGATGGGGATGCAGTGAATGTAGCCAATAAGAAGAGGCCCCGCAAGTAGCCTCCTACAATTCGTTGCTCTCCTTCAAAATTTCATGAACTTCTCAAAGCTCTCCCTGCTGACCTCGAAGATATAGTAAAGGCAAGGGGTTTTGGTGGATTGTTGGGATTCAAACCAACTGCCTAGATAGGAAGTTGCTCACCTGGCTTATGTTGAGGCTTAACCCAGAAATAATGAAATTAGAGCTTGGTGGTGGTAAAGTGATTGATGTTAATGAGCACACTGTTTGGTGTCTGTTCCAGATACCCAAAGTTGGCGGTGACCCACCTTATATGTTTGACACTGAAGCTCGTGTTAGGCGGAATGAGTTGGGAGAACAAATCTGTCCCAGTACATACAAAAGGCTGGGTATCAGGATTGCGGATATTGTGGATGGACTGAAGAGCAAGAAGCTCACGGGGGATTTGGGTCTCAGGGCATTTTTTATGGCTGTATTCCAGTCTCTACTTTTCTCAAACACTGATAGTTGCATCAGGCTTGAGGATGTTATATATACTGAGGATCTGGACAACATTGGCAAGATTAATTGGTGCAAAGCAGTAGTGGACAACCTTAGCAAAGCTGCACGTTTGTATAAAAAGGATTTCGCGGCGAAGGGCGTCCATGCACCTCTCACAGGATGCGGTATTTTTCTTATGGTAAGTTTTTGTTGCATTTACTGGCTTTTGTGACACTAGTAGTTTTCCCCTGGTTGTGTAGTAGTTTCTCCAAAAACACACATTTTGTTCATGGCAAGAGTTGCAAATGGGGTCATGGCACAGTAGTAATTGTGTTGTAGTTTTGTTGCAATTGGGTCATGTTTCCAGTAGCAATTGGTCTCCTGTTGATCTTTTCTTATCTAGCATTCTTTATATTTTTGACTTGTAATTTTCTACAGTAGTTTTTGTTGCATTTACTGGCTTGTTACACTAGTAGTATTTTTTTGGCTGTGCATTTAGTTTCTCAAGAGTTGCTAGTGGGGGTCATGGCACCATAGCAACTGTGTAGTAGTTTTTGTTGCAATTGGGTCATGTCTCCAGTAGCATTTGGTCTACTGTTGTTTTATTTTTGTCTATCATCCCTTGTATTTTTTACTAGTATTTTTCTGTAGTAGTTTCCGTTGCATTTTTACTGGCTTGTTACACTAGTAGTAATTCTCTGGCTGTGTAGTAGTTTCTCCAAAACACACATTTTGTTCACGGGGCAAGAATTTGGAACTGGGGTCATGGCACCAGTATCAACTGTTTAGTAGTTTTCTGTTGCAATTGGTTCATGTCTCCAGTAGTAATTGAATTGTTCATGTCATCAGTAGCAATTGTGTAGTAGTTTTCTGTTGCAATTGGGTCATGTCTTCAGTAGTAATTGGTGTCTTGTGTGTGTTTTTGTTTTGTCTTTTTTTATACATGCAGATGCTATACGTCGATCACTTGCAGCATGGGCTACAGGTAGACTCGTTCGCGCTCCCCCGATGTGCTATTTTGGATAGCAAAATTATCGACAGAATTACAACATTGGATCGCAGGGGAGATGTTCCAGAAGATGCTATTGAATATGGCAACCTCAGGGTAAGATGCTGATAATATGATTTTTATTTTTTTTATTTTTTTCTTTTTTGCATGTTTTTTTATCCAGTATGTGATTTTACGTTTCGGATAACCAGTTTCATTTTTTTTGTTTTTTAAAAACCTGCAGTTGAGAAGCATCGCCGCCACATGTTATACACCCCCCGCTTTTGTCCTAGCTGCTCCTGCTATTGCTGCCCCTCGCCCTGTTCTTGCTCTTGAGGGAGCTTCTTATGCTACTGGTACCTCAGCGGACGTGGCTGGCACACATCATCCCCCTGGCGGGCATGCTGCCATGGAGCTTCAGCCTCCTGTTCTACACCAATACCCGAGCTTCCGTACTGCTTTTGGCCAGAGCATTGCTGATGTAGTTGGAAGAAGTAGGAAGTCAGAGGCGCTTAAGATATTGAAGGCTTTTGATGACAGTACTGCCCAGGCCCAGACCTACGTGACCAAGGCTGCTCAGTACATTACTATGGCCAACGATCTAATGGCAAAAAGTCATCATGAGTACTTCAGTGCTATTCAGAAGCTTCTTGCTGATTCCCATGCTGGTAGGGAAGCTGCTAATGAGCGTAGGAGGGGAAAGAGGAGGAAGAAGAGTAAATCTGGAGCATCAGGTAGTTTGTTGCAGTTTTCAACGTATTCACATTGCAATTACTAACATATATATGTGTTGCAATTGTGTGTCATACCAGTTTTGAAATTTTTATTATCAGTTTGTTTGCAAGACTAACAAATTTTTGGGTATGCAGCAGCAGCTAAATCAGCTGTTGATGAAGATCAACGCAAAGCAGTAGGTGACGAAGATGTTCTAGAAGAAGAAAATGTTGGAGCAAATTCTGGAGGAGGTACTTTTGTTGCATTTTGTCTTTGTTTCATTTTTCAATTACCACATTATCTGTGTTGCAATTGGGGGGCAGGGGGGCCAACAAGCTTACGTGGGGTGTCTATTTGTTTGGTATGCAGGAGGAGAGACTAGCGGAGGACATATTTCAGATGTTGAACCACCACTAGGTTCTTTTTTTTGTTGCATTTTTGTCTTTTTGTTTTCATGTTGCAATTACAGCCATTATCTATGTTGCAATTGGGGTGCAGGTGGGCCAACAAGCTTACGTTGGGTGTCTATTTTTTTGGTATGCAGGAGGAGAAACTAGTGGAGCTGGATTTGGCCAAGATGATTTTCATGAAGAAGAATTCGATGGAGATGGATTTGGCCAAGGACGTGATTCAGACCATGATATTGGCCAAGGACCTGAAGGCGGAGATGGAGATGGCCAAGAAGGTGCTGGAAAAGGACCTCAAGGCAGAGACCAAGATGGCCAAGAAGGTGCTGAAAAAGAATCTGAGAAAGGACCTGAAGGCGGAGACCGAGATGGCCAAGAAGGTGCTGACAAAGAATCTTGTGCAGGAGGAGAGGGCAAAAAAGATGCTGGAGAAGGTGGAAATATTGGAGGTAATCCTCGAATACTTATGTTGGAATGGACGAAATCACCATGTAATTTTTTTGTTATTCTTTTTCATATTTTTTTGTAATCACCACTAGTATTTTTCTTCCTATGTAGTACTGGGTCATGGCACCAGTAGCAACTGTGCCGTAGTTTTTGTTGCAATTGGGTCATGTCTCCAGTAGCAATTTTTGGTCTCCTGTGTTTTGTCTTTTTGTTTTTTATACATGCAGATGCTATACGTCGATCTCTAGCAGCATGGGTACAGTTATAAGTGTTTTTATCTAGCATCCTTTGTATTTTTGACTAGTATTTTTTCTGTAGTTGTTTTTTGTTGCATTTTTTATTGGCTTTTTTGTTACACTAGTAGTATTTCTTCAAACACACATTTGTTCATGGCAAGAGTTGCAAATGTGGGTCATGGCACCAGTAGCAACTTTTGTAGTAGTTTCTGTTGCAATTGGGGTCATGGCACCAGTAGCAACTGTGCAGTAGTTTCTGTTGCAATTGGGGTCATGTCTCCAGTAGAATATGCATTTGCAATGTGGTAGGGTCCTACAACCTTAATTATTCTAGCTTATATTTTCCTTTTTTTAAAGTTACAGATCCTCATTCTCGAATTCGTGAACCAGTTAACACTGAGTCAAGCAGCGGCAATGTTGATGCCCAGTCATCTCAGATTAGCCCCCCACACACGCCGCCAACACCTAGCAGCAATGTTGATGACCAGGAGAAAGGCATATCAAGTAATTCTTTTATATGAATCTCCCTCTCTTTTTTTGCTGTATTCATTATGAGTTTTTTTCCTTCCATTTTGCCATGTTAATTCTTATATACTTTTCTTTTTCATTTACCCCTAGCACCGCTTCCATTGCGTGGTCCTTCGAAGGGGTTGGAGTCCATAATTAACCAGCTGGAAACATCTATGCTTGGTGATCCCTCCACTGACCAGGTGACATGATGATCACTTCATAGTGTAGTAATTCTTGTAGCATCAATATTGTAATTGAATTGTCTTATTGGTTGCAATTTGTATTCCACAGAACATAACCAGTGAGATTGGAGGTGCATCCAGGCAACCACAACCACAGCCTGCCAATCCTGAAGTTGAGACACCGAGAAAGGAGGCATCTGATCACATGGAGGATCCCTTGACAACCTCAAGCACCGGCCGCAAAGTTAGCAAATCTGCTGTAAGCTATTTATGACACAAACACACACACAATTATTTTTTATGCAGGCAGCTTTTTTTTTCTCATGTCTATTTGCATATATATAGCTTTTTTTCTAATAGTTTGCAGCTCACTATAATTTTCCATTTTTTCCAAGCCTCTTCGTGGTGGTCGTAAGAAAGCGAAAGCTGTTCGGGCACCTGTCGAGAACAAGAGGTCTCTTGCTCGTATGAAGAAAGAGCAGGAAGCGCGCCGCGCTCAACATGAGAAATATCTATGTCAGATGCGCGATGAAGCCAATGTAGAGATTGCCATGTTGAAGAGCAGTGTCGTTGGTGAGGAAGGGCCCAGCGGAGCTGCATCTGATGCATCTTTTCTAGATGATCCAATTGAAGACATAAATTGCTTAACCCCACCTATCCGGTTGTCTCAAGAGGAACGTGAACAAGGATCACAAGACTTCAATCAGTTCCAAAAGATGATCTTCAAACATGTGGGAGAGCGGTTGAAGAAGAAGCCAAGGAAGTACATATCTCCTTTCCTAATTCCCAACAACCGCCCGAAAGTACCATTGGCAAAGGCTCTAGCTCTGAGGATCAAGATCGCGTCTGATGAGAAGCTAAGAGAGTAATCACCCACATATCATTGTTGCAAACGACATACATCAGTGTTGCAATTAGCTTCCTATCTTCTGATTTTTTGATTTTTTTTGTAACATATTCTATTTCTGCCCACTACACAGGATGGCTCTGATTGATTTCAGCATCTTTTGCTCTTTTGACGGCAATGATCTACTTACCAGTTTTGCGGATGACAAAGATGGTGACTCTTCTGTTCTAGATTTCACTGTTCATTGTCTCCGTTATGATGATATTGTCCACAAGGAAAATTCAATCGTATATAGGTTGTTCCTCACCACCGGCTTCTATGTGAGTTTTTACTAAACCCCCATACACACTTTTCTTTTTTGCACATTAGCTGCTATTTTAATCTTCGCATATTTTGTTTTCTCCAGCACCTGGTAAATGGCATTAACAGTGTCTACACAGATGATGGAAAAACTGAGACTCAAGAATTCACTGTATTAAGACAGCACCTTGAGAATGAAGTCGAGCATTATCCTGATTTAACTAGAGCAAAGCTGGTTAGTATCTGATTATTTGATTGGTTTTGCTTTTCTCTCTCTTTTTTAATGATTTTTGGAACTGGCCACAACTGATGCATCATACTCAACTGATGTGTAATTAACCAGCAAAGTAGTCCCACTGCAAATGTTAATTAACCAGGTTGCAATTGTGTCACATCCCATGTTGCAAATGGTGTACAGTAGGTGTAGACAGCAACTATTTTTTTTTGTTTACTCAACTGATGCATCATACTCAACATACGCATGCAGATATTTATTCCAGTATGTGTTGGGAAGCATTATTTTGTTTACTGCATCAATCAAATTCACAATCGGATCGATATCCTGGACTCAATTGACTATTTTTGGGCGGACACTAGCCCTGCATCACGCCACGAGCCCATTTTTGAGAAGATCCCCATCATAAGTGCTGTATTCCAGAAGGTTAGCAAGAAAAAATTCCCTCAATTTGAGAAATGGAGCAGGCCATTCGTTGAGGTCCCAAAACAAGGCGGGCCCAGTGATTGCATGTTTTTCCTTTGGAAATATATGGAATTTTGGGATGGCGAGAAGCTGAACATTGACATCAATCCAGTGAGCATTTCCTTCTTTTTTTGCCCCCACATTTTCTTTGTGTTCAAATGTATATATGATCTGCATGTTCTACTATCATTTTCAGCAGTCTCAAATGTTCTTTTTTTCTTTCTTCTTCACTGTGTTTTTAGTTCAAGGGCATGATATACAGGGTAGAGCTCATGCACTACTTGGTGTTTCATCCACTGAACCAGGCTGACCTACCTGACGAACTGGATGTTTATAGGATTGGCGAAAGGAAGATACTTTGGGATGCCGAGCAATGATGAACTTTCACGACATGTTGTTTTTGTTTTGTGTGTCATTGATGTTTATCAGCATCATGCACATTGTGTT
>Ga0182189_1000046_pt1 | contig 6320 bp, 4 predicted proteins | sample G6R1MG_44_FD_123223 | JGI IMG/M metagenome (GOLD analysis project Ga0182189, IMG submission 123223) | Miscanthus phyllosphere microbial communities from Michigan, USA - G6R4_MAIN_22AUG2016_LD1 MG | ecosystem: Host-associated > Plants > Phyllosphere > Phylloplane/Leaf | place: USA: Michigan... | reverse complement strand
CCGTTCGACGTGCACCTGATGATCGCGCCGGTCGACCCCTATCTGGAGGCGTTCGCCGAGGCCGGGGCCGATTGCATCACCGTCCATCCGGAGGCGGGGCCGCACGTCCATCGCACGGTGCAGACGATCAAGGCGCTGGGCAAGCGCGCCGGCGTGGTGCTGTGCCCGGCGACGCCGGTCGACACGCTCGACTATCTGATCGACCTGGTCGACCTGGTGCTGGTGATGAGCGTCAATCCGGGGTTCGGCGGGCAGCATTTCATCGACAGCCAGCTCGGCAAGATCGCCGCGATCCGCGCGATGATCGACGCCACCGGCCGCGACATCGACCTGGAGGTGGATGGCGGCGTCGATCCGGTCCATGCGCCGCGCTGCATCGCCGCCGGGGCCGATGCGCTGGTCGCGGGCACCGCCGCCTTCCGCGGCGGGCCGAGCCAATATGCCGCCAATATCGCGGCGCTGCGCGCCGGGTGAAACGGCCCGCGTTCGACGCGATGCTCCGGCCGCGTTCCAGCGATGACGTGCCGATCGACGGGGTGGAGGAGGGCAAGCGCCTGGTCCGCGCCGCCGGGGGCGGCACCCCGTCGCTGGCGGAGCGGGTGGCGGAACGGTTGCGGTCCTTCGCCTGGGCGCCGCCGCTCCACGGCCTGCGGCTGAACGGCCGCCAGCCGGTGCGGCTGGTGGCGGTGCCGATCGACCCGATCCCCGGCGACGTCGCGCGCGGCAAGGCGATGCTGGCCGGGCAGATCAATTATCTGGGCGAGGCGCGCGACCTGGCGCGGCTGGACCTCGCCAAGCCCGATTGGACGCCGGGGTTCGACCAGTATCTGCACGGCTTCGACTGGCTGCGCGACCTGGCGATGGCCGGCTCGCTGTCGCAGGGCGTGCCGGTGGCGGAGGCGCTGATGAGCCGCTGGCTGGCGCGCCATGCCGACAAGCCGGCCGATCCCGCCTGGTCGCCGGCGCTGTGGGGGCGGCGCATCCTGTTCTGGACGGCGCACGCGCCGCTGATCCTGTCGTCGACCGACGTGGTATACCGGGCGCAACTGCTCAACACCCTGGCGCGGGGCGCGCGGCATCTGGACCGCTGGGCCGACAAGGCGGTGGCGGGAACCGGCCGGATCGCGGCGTGGAGCGGCATCATCGCCGCCGGGCTGCTGATCCCCGGCGGCGAGCAGCGCCGGGCCTTTGGCGAGCGGGGGCTGGCGCGGGCGCTGGCCAGCGGCACCTTCGGCGATGGCGGCGTGGTGTCGCGCGGCCCGGCCGACCTGCTGGAGGCGGTGATGCTGCTCGGCATGGTCCGCGCCTGTTACGAGGCGCGCGGGCTGGAGCCGCCCGAGCTGATGCGCGCCGCCCTGTCGCGGATGGTGCCGGCGCTGCTCGGCGTGATGCATGGCGACCGTACCCTGTCCTGCTGGCAGGGCGGCGGCCCCTCGACCGAGGCGCATGTCGCCGCGGTGATCGAGGCGAGCTGCATCCGCACCCGGCCGCTGCGCCAGTCGCGCGACTGGGGCTATCAGCGGCTGGCGGCGGCGGGGGCGGTGCTGATCGTCGATGCCGCCCCGCCGCCGATCGCGCGGCTGGCGGCGGGGGGCTGCGCCTCGACGCTGGCGTTCGAATTCTCCGACGGGCCGGACCGGCTGGTGGTCAATTGCGGCGGCGCGCGCGACCATGTCGTGCAACTGCCCGGCGGGCTGGCGGAGGGGCTGCGCACCACCGCCGCGCATTCGACGCTGACGCTGGCCGACAGCAACTCCACCGCCATCCTTCCCGACGGCACGCTGGGGCGCGGCGTCACCGAGGTCGAGCTGTCGCGCCAGGAATCCGAGGGGGCGAGCCGGATCGAGGCGAGCCATGACGGCTATGCCGCGCGCTGGGGCTTCCTCCATCGCCGCCAGTTGCTGCTGACCGGCGACGGGCGCGAGCTGCGCGGCGAGGACGCCTTGCTGCCGGCGGGCAAGCGCCGGCCCGGCGCCGACACCGCCTTCACGCTCCGCTTCCATCTGGGGCCGGGGGTGGAGGCGACGCCGGCGGCGGAGGGGCCGGCGGTGATGCTGCGCACCGCGAACGGCGCGATCTGGCAGTTCCGCTGCAAGGGCGGCACGCTGTCGATCGACGACAGCCTGTGGATCGACGGGCAGGGCCGGCCGGTCGGCATCCGCCAGCTCGTGATCGTCGGCCAGGCCACCGGCGGCGGCGCCCATGTCAGCTGGGTGATGAAGCGGGCGGCGTGATCCGGACCGGGGCGACGATCCCGGTATAAAATCGGATCGCGGGGGCTTGGGTGCGGCCGTTCCTAGCGTGTAAGGCCGCCGCAACCGTTCCTTTCCCCATCCCCCCGAGGATATTCCATGACCCCTGTCGCCGTTCCCGCCCCCGACATCGTCGCCGTCCGCCGCGCGCTGCTGTCGGTTTCCGACAAGACCGGCATCGTCGACTTCGCCCAGGCGCTGAGCCAGCATGGCGTCGAGCTGGTGTCGACCGGCGGCACCGCCAAGGCGCTGCGCGATGCGGGGCTGACCGTGATGGACGTGTCGGAGCTGACCGGCTTTCCGGAGATGATGGACGGCCGCGTCAAGACGCTGCACCCCAAGGTGCATGGCGGCCTGCTCGCGGTGCGCGACGATGCCGGCCATGCCGCCTCGATGCAGGATCACGGCATCGGCGCGATCGACCTGGTCGTCGTCAACCTCTACCCGTTCGAGGCGACGGTGCTGCGCGGCGCGGAGCGCGACGAGGTGATCGAGAATATCGATATCGGTGGCCCGGCGATGGTCCGCTCCGCCGCCAAGAACCATGGCTATGTCGCGATGGTCACCGACCCGACCGACTATCCGGTCGTGATCGCGGAGATCGCCGCCGGCGGCACGACGCACGCCACGCGCAAGCGGCTGGCCGCCCGCGCCTTCGCCGCCACCGCCGCCTATGACGCGGCGATCGCGCAATGGTTCGCCTTTGCCGACCAGGGCGAGCATTTCCCCCAGACGCTGCCCATGGCCTATACCCGCCATGCCGACGAACTGCGCTATGGCGAGAACCCGCACCAGTCGGCGGCGCTCTACATGCCGCGCGGGCCCCATGGTCGCGGCATCGCCCAGGCCGAGCAGTTGCAGGGCAAGGCGCTGTCCTACAACAATCTGAACGACGCGGACGCCGCGCTGGAGCTGGTCAGCGAGTTCCGCGACGGCCCGCCGACCGTGGTGATCGTCAAGCATGCCAACCCCTGCGGCGTCGCCACCGCCGACACGCTGCTGGAGGCGTACAAGGCCGCCTTCGCCTGCGACACGGTGTCGGCGTTCGGCGGGATCATCGCCTGCAACCGCCCGCTGGACGAAGAGACGGCGGAGGCGATCTCCGGCATCTTCACCGAGGTGGTGGTCGCGCCCGACGCCAGCGACGCGGCCAAGGCGGTGTTCGCGCGCAAGAAGAACCTGCGCCTGCTGCTGTCGGGCGAACTCCCCGATCCGGAGCGTCCGGGCCTGGCGCTGAAGTCGATCGCGGGCGGGCTGCTGCTCCAGTCGCGCGACGGCGGCCGGCTGACCGACGAGATGCTGAAGGTGGTGACCAAGCGCGCGCCGACCGCGCAGGAACTGGCGGATTGCCGCTTCGCCTGGACGGTCGCCAAGCACGTCAAGTCGAACGCGATCGTCTATGCCAAGGGAAATTCCACCGCGGGCATCGGCGCGGGCCAGATGAACCGGCTGGAATCGGCGCGCATCGCCGCGTGGAAGGCCAAGGATGCCGCCGACAAGGCGGGCTGGGCGGAGCCGCGCACGATCGGCTCGGCGGTGGCGTCGGACGCCTTCTTCCCCTTTGCCGACGGACTGCTCGCGGCGGTCGAGGCAGGAGCGACGGCGGTGATCCAGCCGGGCGGCTCGATCCGCGACGAGGAAGTGATCGCGGCGGCCGATGCGGCCGGGCTGGCGATGGTCTTCACCGGGATGCGCCACTTCCGCCATTGATGGCCGGTCCCGTGCGCCTGCGTCCGCAGGAGCACGGGCCGTGGCGGCGGGACGTCCCGCCGCCACGTCACGATCAGCGCAGCTTCTCGCTGCCGTTGATCAGCGCGTCCTTCTGGCTCTCGCTCATCGCCTGCGCATTGACGTCGGCGGCGTCGATCGCGTCTTCCTGCCGTTCGCCGCTCTTGCGCACGGCCTTGGCCTGATCCTCCAGATTGTCGGCCTGCGCCTCCAGCGCGTCGGCGCGATTGTCGGCGGCCTGCTCGACCCGGTCGCCGAGCTTGTCGTCGCCCTTGCCACCGCAGGCCGACAGCGCCAGCGCTGCCGCGACGGGCAGCAGGAGTGCGATCTTCTTCATTCTATTCCATTTCCTGTTGGTTGATGCGGATCAGGCTACGCACCAGCCCCCCAGGTCGTTCCGTCAGCGTATCGGCGCACCGACATTGGGCAGGGTCGCATCGTCGCCCGACGGCACGCTGCCGAACAGCGTCCGGTCCGCCGGACCGAAGGCGTAGCGCCACAGGATGAACAGATAGAGGCCCGCGATCGCCGGCACGCCGAACAGCAGTTCCGCCCATTCCAGCCGGCGCGGCAACAGGGTGAAGGCGCCGCCGACCACCGTCGCCGCACCCGCCGCCCACAGGATCGGCCAGCGGAAGGGCGAGACGGGCGCGGACAGGATGCGGCGGAGCAGCCGCGCCTTGATCAGCGAGGTCAGCCCCACGCTGGTCATCAGCGCCACCGCCGGCCCTGCCGCCTGCCATGTCGCCGGCCAGTCGAGCGCGCGCATCAGGAAGATGAAGCCGAAGCTCAGCCCGATCTGCACGACCAGCATCACCACCGAGATCGCCAGGTTGCGATGCCGCGCGGTGTAGACCAGCGCCGACTCGCACACCGCGCCGGTCGAGGCGAACACCTCCGCGAACAAGAGGAAGGCGAGGGAGGCGGTGCCCGCGACGAATTGCGGGCCGACGATGCCCATCACCGCCTCGCCCGGGATCGATCCGGTCAGCGCCAGGCAACCCTGGGCGGCGATGATCCAGAAGGCGACCTGGCGCACCTGGCGCGCCACCGCCGCGCGATCGCCGATCGCCAGCGCGCGGGTGATGACCGGCCCCAGCACGGGGTCGAAACTGGTCTTCAGCTTCTGCGGCAGGGAGGCGACCTGCTGCGCCATGTAATAGATGCCGACGATGCCGGGGGTGAAGACCAGCCCCAGGATGAAGCGATCGACATTGCGGCTGCCCCATTCCAGCGCGTCCGCCCCGGCGAGCGGCGCATTGGCGCGCGCCAGCCGGGCGAGCCGGCCGAGCTGCGGCCGCCAGCCATGCGGCAGGCCGTAGCTGCGCAGGAACGGCACGATCGAGGCGAGCAGCGCCGCCGACATCGACGCGACATAGGACAGGACCAGCCCGTCTCGCGTCGTGACGAAGGAGAAGATCCAGGCCGCGCCCGAGATCGTCCACGGCTCCACCACCGCGCGCGCCGTCACCGCCGCCTTGACGTTCAGCCGATAGGCCAGTGCGGCCAGGCTGACGTCGGACCAGGCGATGGCGATCACGATCAGCGGCAGCCAGCGGTCCAGCCCGACGATCGGCGAATTGGGATAGAGGAGCTGCGGAAAGGTCCATAGCACCGCGCTGGCGATCAGCGAGGCGACCAGCGCCAGCGCCATCGCGTCCCACACGACATGCACGTGCGGCCGGTCGGTCGCCGCCAGCGCCTGCGCCAGGCCGCGCTTCATGCCGAGCGTCGCGAGCAGCGCCGCCAGCTCCACCACGACCACCGCGATGGCGAAGCGCCCGACCAGGTCGGGGCCATAGAGGCGGCCGGCGATGAACAGGAACGGGATGCGCGCCGCCAGCCGCAGGATGAAACCCGCGACATTGGTCCGCCCGCCCTTGGCGAGCGCGTCGATATCCTGAGGATCGGCCATCAGCGTCGGGCCGCGCTCAATGCGCCGCGCCCCAGCTGAGACCCGTGCCGATCTCGACGCCCAGCGGCACGCTGAGCGTCACCGCCGGCTCGGCCGCGCGCTACATCACCTCGCGGATGACCGCGCCGGCCGCCGCCACGTCCGCCTCGGGCAGTTCGAACACCAGTTCGTCATGGACCTGGAGCAGCATCCGGACATGGCCCAGGCCCGCCGCCGCCAGCGCCGGCTCCATCCGGACCATCGCCCGCTTGATGATGTCGGCGCTGGTCCCCTGGATCGGCGCGTTGATCGCGGCGCGTTCCGCCCCCTGGCGCTCGCCCTGGTGCTTCGACTTGATGCGCGGGAAATGCGTCTTGCGGCCGAACAGCGTCTCGGTGAAGCCATGGTCGCGGACCTGGGTCAGCGTTTCCGCCATATAGCGGTTG
>Ga0182189_1000041_pt1 | contig 6792 bp, 5 predicted proteins | sample G6R1MG_44_FD_123223 | JGI IMG/M metagenome (GOLD analysis project Ga0182189, IMG submission 123223) | Miscanthus phyllosphere microbial communities from Michigan, USA - G6R4_MAIN_22AUG2016_LD1 MG | ecosystem: Host-associated > Plants > Phyllosphere > Phylloplane/Leaf | place: USA: Michigan... | reverse complement strand
ACCTCAACCAGTTCGCGATCACGCCCGCCATTGATGAAGTGAACCGGCTTTCGCGCTTCGCCGTCTCGGCCGTCCCCAAGAAGCGCGGGCGTACCGTCGTGGGGGTCGAGATCTTCTGGTCGGTGCGCACCCACGCGGCCGAGATCGAGGGCGAGCCCGTCGCGTCCCAGCCTCCGCTTTTCGTGGTCGCTTCCGACGAGGCGTCTTCCGAAGCTCCCAAAGCCCCCCGGACGCGCGCCGCGCGCAAGCCGGCATCCGACACCGCACCGGCGGCCAAACCGCGTCAGCGGCGCTCTCAGGCGGACGCGGCGCCCCAGCCCTTGGCGGCTTTCCCAAGCGAGGGAAGCCTCCACTACACGGCCTGGGCCGAGCCGGCGCGCCGGCAGCTGCCGCAGCCCACGCCGGATCTCGGTGTGGTGGCGGAGGCGTTCCGGCGCTGGGCGAAGGGTCGCAAGATGGCGCTCGACCATCGCGACATCCTGCAGATCTTCGAGACCTGGTGCGGCAAGTACCAGGTCCGGAAATAGCGCCGGCGCTGCCGCCTAGCCCCTGACCGCCGCCAGGAGGCGCGTCATCAGGCCGGATCGGTCTGGCTCGGGGGAGGGCGAGGCGGCGATCGTCTTCTCATGCGTGATCGCCAGCCGCTGGGCCTGGTCGCGCCACTGGTTGCGGTCCTCGCGCAGCTCGGCCGCGCGCTCCCGCTCCGTTGCGAGCAACGCCTCCAGGCGCTCCACCATGAAACGAAGCGCAATCGCCTCCTGCAACGCCTTCGCGTCCATTGCATCGTAAGACGATCCCGTTTCGGATCGCTGCACCGTTTCACCCGGCACCGTTTCGTGGGTGACGGCCATGTAGCGGCTGAGCTCGGAGGGATCGATCCGGAAGGAGCCGTCCTCAAGGCGCGTGGCCGAGATCTTACCGCTTTTGACCGCCCGCCAGATGGTGGGCTTGGTCTTGCCGGCGACTTCGGCCGCCGTTGCAAGCGTGTAGGACATGGGCGGGCGCCTTGTGCTCGATCGTGTTGCGCAACGCTAGCGATCGAATGGTTAACCCCGCCTTAAGCATTCGCACCGTTCGTTTCACACCAGCCCCGCAACGGGTGGCATGAAACGATCCGAAACGGCTCATTTTACAGGCTGTTACAGGCCGAAGCTCATAGCTGATCTCAACTGAGAGCAGCTTGCTTTCCAGAAGGGACCCTTTGCTTCCTGGATCTCATGCAAGCTCGGCCTTGCTCCTTCGGAGCCTGCCACCGATCGCCCAGTTCCTGACCTGCTGAAGGCTGTTTCAGGCGCGCTCAAACCACCGGAGAGGCGCCGATTTTTCCACGGCGGAAGTGTTTTTTCTTGTTTTTTCTTGTTTTTAAGGGCTGAAACGCCTTTGAAATCATAGGGTTACGCCCCCCTATTGTGCCTTTTTCCGGGTTTAATGTGCCTTTTTCCGGGTTTAATGTGCCTTTTTCCGGGTGTTTTCCACAGGTGTGCCGAGCCTCGACAGGCGGCACATTTCATGAAATGTGCCGCCTGTGGCAGAAGGCACAATGACCCGGAAGATGGCACAATAGATGCGGAAAGCGGCAGCAAAGCCCCGGGCCGAACGCTACGATCCAACCGACCTGGAACACCCTGCCGAAGAGCGATGGGTGTCCATGAGCAATGCTCTGACGCGAGCAGGACATGGGCTGACACTGGCGGAGAAGCGCATCATCGCGCATGCCGCCTCGAAGCTGGACAGCCGTCGTCCTTTGGCGCCAGGCGAGGTCCCTCAGACCCATCTGACAGCGGCCGAATATGCCGAGACTTTCGGTGTGGATCTCACCACAGCCTACGAGGCCCTGCAGAGCGCGGCCAAGACCCTCTACGAGCGATCCATCACCTTCTACGAGGCGGCGCATCGGCGACGCGGCAAATCGCTGTCTCTCGCCAAGGTGCAGATGCGCTGGGTCGGCTCGGTGAAGTACCACGAGAAGGAAGGCTGGGTGGAACTGCACTGGTGGCCGGCGCTGCTGCCGCACCTGACGGGGCTGAAGAAGCAGTTCACGAGCCACCAGCTCAAACAGGCCTCGGCCCTGCGCTCGATCTATTCCTGGCGGCTTCTGGAGCTTCTGACACGGTTCGAGTCGACGGGCTGGGCGGAATACACGGTGGAGGACTTCGCCGCCTCCATGGACGCGACCGAGAAGCAGCAGGAAAACTTCGCCGCCATCCGGCGCAAGATCATCGAGCCCGCGGTGCGCGAGCTCGTGGAGAAGGACGGCTGGCGGATCGAGTGGAAGCCGATCAAGGCGGGGCGCAAGGTGAAGGCTGTGCGCTTCGACTTCATGCGCGATCCGCAGGGCCAGCTGTTCTGACGGCGACGGCTCGATCGGGCCTACCCCGTCGCGTCACCAGCTTGGGGCGCCGCGATCGCCGCAACTGGCGCACCCCCGAGGTTTTGTGACGCCGGGCAGGCGGGAGCCATCCAATTGGGACAGGCGAGAGCACGCCGCGCCAAAATCTCCATAGAAGCCCCGTGAGAAGCGTTTCGCCTTCTCGGCCACCCATCTAGGAAAAAATCGGCGACCCCTCTCTATGGCCTTTTATGGCGGAATGAGAGGCACCGAAGCTACCGGTCCCCTCACCTGGAAGCAGCGGCATTCTCGAAAGTGCCCCAACCACGCTTGAGCTGGACGCTCAGTCGAGGCCGCGCCTGCTTCTGTGCCCAAACCCCCAAACGCAAAAAACCCCGCCTCGGAAGAGGACGGGGTTTTTTGAAATGCGAGAAGAGAAGAAGATGCGATTGGCAGACCTGGCAGCGACCGACTTTCCCGCGTCTTAAGACGAAGTATCATGGGCGCTGAGGCGTTTCACGGCCGAGTTCGGAATGGGATCGGGTGCAGCCACCTCGCTATAACCACCAGGTCGGCCAATCGCATCGTGCTGGAAGCTGTGTCTTGAAGAAGAAGCCCTCGCATCCCGGCAAAGCCTGGGATGAACATGGGCGAATGAGAACGATCAAGCCGATCGAGCTATTAGTACCGGTCAGCTTCACGCGTTACCGCGCTTCCACATCCGGCCTATCAACGTGGTCGTCTTCCACGGCTCTGATAGGGAATACTCGTTTCCAGGTGGGTTTCCCGCTTAGATGCCTTCAGCGGTTATCCCGTCCATACATAGCTACCCTGCACTGCGGCTGGCGCCACAACAGGTCCACCAGAGGTATGTCCATCCCGGTCCTCTCGTACTAGGGACAGATCCTGTCAATATTCCTGCACCCACGGCAGATAGGGACCGAACTGTCTCACGACGTTCTGAACCCAGCTCACGTACCGCTTTAATTGGCGAACAGCCAAACCCTTGGGACCTGCTCCAGCCCCAGGATGCGATGAGCCGACATCGAGGTGCCAAACAACCCCGTCGATATGGACTCTTGGGGGTCATCAGCCTGTTATCCCCGGCGTACCTTTTATCCGTTGAGCGATGGCCCTTCCACGCGGGACCACCGGATCACTATGACCGACTTTCGTCTCTGCTCGACTTGTCTGTCTCGCAGTCAGGCGGGCTTATGCCATTGCACTCGACGACCGATTTCCGACCGGTCTGAGCCCACCATCGCGCGCCTCCGTTACTCTTTAGGAGGCGACCGCCCCAGTCAAACTACCCACCATACACTGTCCCGGACCCGGATAACGGGCCGCGGTTAGACATCCATGACGATAAGGGTGGTATTTCAAGGATGGCTCCACGCGAGCTGGCGCCCACGCTTCAAAGCCTACCACCTATCCTACACATGCCGACACGAATGCCAGTGTAAAGCTATAGTAAAGGTGCACGGGGTCTTTCCGTCTGACCGCAGGAACCCCGCATCTTCACGGGGAATTCAATTTCACTGAGTCTGCGTTGGAGACAGCGGGGAAGTCGTTACGCCATTCGTGCAGGTCGGAACTTACCCGACAAGGAATTTCGCTACCTTAGGACCGTTATAGTTACGGCCGCCGTTTACTGGGGCTTCGATTCAGAGCTTGCACCCCTCCTCTTAACCTTCCAGCACCGGGCAGGCGTCAGACCCTATACGTCGTCTTGCGACTTCGCAGAGCCCTGTGTTTTTGATAAACAGTCGCTACCCCCTGGTCTGTGCCACCACCAATAACTTGCGTTACTGGAGGTCACGCTTCTTCCGAAGTTACGCGTGCAATTTGCCGAGTTCCTTCAACGCAGTTCTCTCAAGCGCCTTGGTATACTCTACCAGTCCACCTGTGTCGGTTTCGGGTACGGTCTATACGGTGGGGCTATTTCCTGGGACCCCTTCGAGGCTCGACCAATCCGATAAGGTCGAACAACACACGGGATCCGTCACTCACCACCAGGCCCACGAATATTAACGTGGTTCCCATCGACTACGCCTTTCGGCCTCGCCTTAGGGGCCGGCTAACCCTGCTCAGATTAACTTTAAGCAGGAACCCTTGGACTTTCGGCGAGGGTGTCTCTCACACCCTTTATCGTTACTCATGTCAGCATTCGCACTTCCCATACCTCCACGGGCCCTCACGGGTCCCGCTTCAACAGCCTAGGGAACGCTCCGCTACCGCTTGCACTTGCGTGCAAACCCACAGCTTCGGTGTATGGCTTGAGCCCCGGTACATTTTCGGCGCAAGAACCCTTAAATCTAGACCAGTGAGCTGTTACGCTTTCTTTAAATGATGGCTGCTTCTAAGCCAACATCCTGGTTGTTTTGGGATCCTCACATCCTTTCCCACTTAGCCATAACTTGGGGACCTTAGCTGGTGGTCAGGGTTGTTTCCCTCTCCACGACGGACGTTAGCACCCGCCGTGTGTCTGCCGGACAGTTCTTCCAGGTATTCGGAGTTTGATTGGGTTTGGTAAGACGGTGAGTCCCCCTAGCCCATTCAGTGCTCTACCCCCTGGAGAATACATCCGACGCTCTACCTAAATAGATTTCGCGGAGAACCAGCTATTTCCGAGTTTGATTGGCCTTTCACCCCTAGCCACAAGTCATCCCAATCTATTGCAACAGATGCGGGTTCGGTCCTCCAGTGCATGTTACTGCACCTTCAACCTGCTCATGGCTAGATCACTCGGTTTCGGGTCTAATCCGACGAACTGAACGCCCTGTTCAGACTCGCTTTCGCTACGCCTCCACCTATCGGCTTAAGCTTGCTCGCCAGACTAAGTCGCTGACCCATTATACAAAAGGTACGCGGTCACCCTTTCGGGCTCCCACTGTTTGTAGGCATCCGGTTTCAGGTTCTCTTTCACTCCCCTTGTCGGGGTGCTTTTCACCTTTCCCTCACGGTACTGGTTCGCTATCGGTCATGCACGAGTACTTAGGCTTGGAGGGTGGTCCCCCCAATTTCAGACAGGATTTCACGTGTCCCGCCCTACTCGAGGACCATGACAGACATTGCGCCTACGGGACTATCACCCACTCTTGTCAGGCTTTCCAACCTGTTCGGCTTCTTCTTGTCATGGCCACTGGCCTGGTCCGCGTTCGCTCGCCACTACTAACGGAGTCTCGGTTGATGTCCTTTCCTTCGGGTACTTAGATGTTTCAGTTCCCCGAGTTCGCTTCTAACCCCTATGTATTCAGAGTTAGATACCTCGCTGTTGAACCTTGGTAACCGCAATCGCACCGGGGCTTTCGCTCCAGTGCCATTCCGATCTTACCAAGGTTCGGAGGTGGGTTTCCCCATTCGGAAATCCACGGATCAAAGCTTATTCGCAGCTCCCCATGGCTTATCGCAGCGTATCACGTCCTTCATCGCCTGTGCATGCCAAGGCATTCACCAGATGCCCTTAAGACACTTGATCGTTCTCATCGCCCATGTTCATCAAACCTTTGCCCGAGGGCCAAGGTGAGAGAGACGAACAGGACGGCTTCATTCTTCTGAGCGCCCTCAACACCGGCCCGCGTGCAACGGGTATCGGCGTCCTGCGACGGCGCTCTGTCAGCTCTCGTGCCTTGGAGGACGAGAACTGACGAAAGACCAGCTTCCAGAGACGGGACCCGACAACGGCGGTCAGGCACGTTGATCGGTGACGCCACAGCCCGAAGGCCAAGGCGCCGGGTATGGCGCGGAACGTTGTTCCAGCGGGCGATGAACCCTCTGGCGATCCGCCCCGGACAGGGTCGATCGGCCTTTCGGCCAGTCGATCCTTCAGGACCCGTCTTCTCTTCACAATGTGTCAGAACAGGCGAACCGAACCCCGATGGGCGCGGCCGCAAAGCGTGTACTTTCTTCCTGGATATCCCGGTTCCAAACCATTCGGAGGGAATGGTGGAGCTTGTCGGGATCGAACCGACGACCCCCTGCTTGCAAAGCAGGTGCTCTCCCAGCTGAGCTAAAGCCCCGTTCCCGATCGCCGCCAGGGCGCTCGAGCAAATGGTGGGCCCGGGTAGATTCGAACTACCGACCTCACCCTTATCAGGGGTGCGCTCTAACCAACTGAGCTACGGGCCCGATCTTCTTGATCCCGGCCCGGCCGAGGTCGTCGTGATATATCCAGGGAAGAAAGAGAAACATGGGCGGCGATGCCGGCCATCACCCCAATCCCGATCTCGAGGATCGATGGACAGGGCACTGGTATGCGCGATGCTCACCTGACTGATGGCATCTTGTTCTAAAATCATCCGATACGGAAGTCCGAAGCGTCTGCCGAAAGCAGAGGGTTCGAAGGCCGTGAAGGGACGATCCTTAGAAAGGAGGTGATCCAGCCGCAGGTTCCCCTACGGCTACCTTGTTACGACTTCACCCCAGTCGCTGACCCTACCGTGGTCGCCTGCCTCCTTGCGGTT
>Ga0182189_1000031_pt1 | contig 9180 bp, 14 predicted proteins | sample G6R1MG_44_FD_123223 | JGI IMG/M metagenome (GOLD analysis project Ga0182189, IMG submission 123223) | Miscanthus phyllosphere microbial communities from Michigan, USA - G6R4_MAIN_22AUG2016_LD1 MG | ecosystem: Host-associated > Plants > Phyllosphere > Phylloplane/Leaf | place: USA: Michigan... | reverse complement strand
ATCAGAAACCCAGGTTGTTAGACAAACTAGTTATCTTTTTTTACTTTGGTATTTTTTCCTATTGTTTGCTTAATATTAGTTTGAATTTGTAGAATGATTTTTCCAGTGACACCTCAAGTTTTGATCGCCAGCTCTATGAGAAGTGCCTAAAAGATGTATGTTGTTTTTTTCAAATCTTTTTTCTTTCTTTTCCTTTGTTCTTTTCTCATTTTTTTCATTTTAATTTTCTTCCTTTCAGTATAAGAAGATTAAGGTTTTGAAGAAAAGGTTACAGATGGCTATGAGACATAAGGTTATGTGTCCTTATTTTTCCGCATGTATTTAAGTTGCTCTTTGTTAATGTCTGATGTGATCTTTTCGTTTTCTGTAGTTTAGTTCTGGTTTTCTGGTGACATGATTTTATTAATTAGTGTGATTTTTCATTCATTCAAAAATATAAAAGATGTACATGGATTAGTCACATTTTAATAATTTTTTCTTTTGAAGTTTTCCCTGAAATATTGTAAATCATTTCAGTCAAAGAAGAAGAAAATTGAAAAGAAGACTAAGGATGGCTTCACTAGGTTTTCTGCCACAGCTTTTATGAATGTGATATCTGCTCTGTCCCCTGAGAAGAAGGCTATCATTGAGAGTTATGGTTTTGGATCTTTGTTGAAGTTCAACAAGTGTTTCGTGCCGAATAAGTTTGCTAACTGGGTTGCACGTCTAGTTGATTCGAAATCTGGTGACATTATCCGTGATGGAAAGGTTATTTCTCTTACTGAAGAATTTGTTCATTTGATTCTTGATCTCCCGAAAGGAAGCAGGTGTTTCCCATCTGATTCAAGTGCTGGTAGAGATGTTGTCTTATCAAAGTTTGGAAAGGATAGGATACCTCCTGTTTCGTTTTTTGCTGACAAGTTAATCAATAAGGATGATTTACCAGATGAGGATATGTTCATTTGCTTCATGATAGTTGCTTTGAGTAGCTTTTTATGTCCGAATACCAATACTGTTCCAAGTCCCAAGTATTTTGGTGTTTTTGAAGATATTGATCAGATCAAGGAATATAATTGGTGCGGTTTTGTGTTGGATTGGTTGCTGGAGCATATAAAGGCATTCACTAGAGGGAAGAATGAGAAATCAAAACGTTGTCAAGGTCTTGGTGGTTGCTTATATTACCTTGTGGTTAGTGTTTCTGTTTCTTTGATTTTTTGTTCTAAGGTTGTTTACTTAGATCACATTGATTTCCGCCAGCGTCAAGTTCTAGACTGTATTCCTCGAATTTCAGTTTGGAAAGAAGATATGATTCAGTTTTATGCTAATCTTGATGTGAAATCTCCTGGTGTCTATGGTTATAGACCCTTGCTTGAGTTTGAGAAAACTTGCTACTACAAGGTTAGATAGATATGTTTTCCCTTCATGTCTTTTTTCAGTTTTCTGTTTCATTTGTGTAAGGTTGAATTTTCTTCTCATTTATATTTTTCCCCTTTGGTAGTGTGTTCGTCTTAGACCAGTAACCTATGCCGATGACCTTGATGTTGAATTTTGTAATAAGATGGAAAGTGTTTCTAGTTGTCAGCTTCCTTTGAGTTTGAAGCTTGAAATATCAAGGTTGATTGATGAGCATTGCTTTAATTCTGGTATGTCGTTGTCGATGGATGTGACTTCTCTTGGGAATGTTTCAAAGGAATTTCAAGATATGTTTGCAAAGATGATGCGTCACATATGTAGAATTGATGCTAGATCAAAGGATTTGGTCGTTGATATTATGCAAGCTATTTCTAAGACTGTTCCTGATGACAATGATGAAATTGGTTCTGATGTTGATCGAAATGAAGATAATGTATCTCCTGTTTTATCTGAGCGAGAAGAAGCTAATGTTGTTGCTGCTAAGGTCATTTCTTGCCCTTTCTATTTCCCCCCTTAATTAATTTCTGTAGTTACATTTTTTATTTTTTCTATCAGGATTCTGTTAATTGTTGTGTTGCTTCCACTTCAAAGTCTACACAAAAGAATGTTGCTCTTCACGGTGCTCAGGTCATAGATGTTGATTTGAAGGATGATGAGCCTGCTGCGAAAAAGAGTAATGGTTCTTATTTCTTTAGTTGTTGGAGTTTTTGTTGTGATCATAGTTTATTGTTCTTTAGATTGAACCTATAAATAATATTAAACATTTTGTTTAGGTTCCCGTGTTGTTCTTCATCCACAATTGAAGTCTAAAAGTGCTGCTGCTCTCGCAAATGTAGTCTCTGATTTGAATGATGGTGTTGCTTCTGTTCGTAATCCTTTGAGTGACATTAGTAATGTTGGTTGCCAATCTGTTGGATGTGATGGTGTTATTGACTTGGAGGGAGATGTGATTCCTATTGACAAGGAGAATGTCATTGTTCCCGATTCTGTTTCTCCTTCTCCTTTTCGTCATCGATCAAGATTGGGTCGTGCTAAGGTTTTTACCTGACTTTTTTGCTGCTTGTCTTTGTTTTCCCTCTCTGGTATTTTTAAATAGTATTTCGTGTTTTTTTAGATCTCTCAAAATTCTCAGAATCGTTCGATGAACAATATACATGAGGTCAATTATTATTTTGGTGCTATCTGTTTTGCAAGTTCATTGTATTTTTTATCAGTTTTGGCTTTATTTTGATTTTGTGTAGGATCATATATTCATGCAAACTCTTCCTTTGACTGATGATGGATCTCCTCGTATTACCCCTCATCTCTCTAGAAAGTCTTCTGTTTTTCCTGTCCTTAGTAATTTTGGTAATTTTGGACATGGCAATAAGCGACATGGTTTTTCTGATAAAGAGAATGTAAGCTTTTGCATTATATAATTTCATTTTCTGTATTTTACTTCTATTGGTATTTGGTACTAGTTTTATTTTACTAAGTGTATTCCTTTTTTAGGATACCTCCCCTGTTATTTGTACTGGTTCGAGGCCTTTTCTTGAAACTGTTAAGCACCAGACCAAGAAATCAGAGGCTATGTATAATTCTAATTTGGAAAATATGAGGATGAGCACACAAACTCCTTGTTTCTCTCTTGGCAAGACTCATGGTTTTCCTACTGATTTATCTGTTAATCCTGAAAGTTTGGCCAATCGTTCTGATTTTAAAGTCAGGGATTCTTCAACTGGTGGGAAAGTTCCTCTTCATGGCCCTAGAAGAATGGTTTGTCCAAATAGAGTTCTTATTAATGATTTCATTGGCAATGAAGATAAGTTCAAACCTTCTCCGTCTGAATTAGCAAATTACAAAGCTATCTGTGCCTTGGCCAGTTCTCGTTCTAGCAAGTAATTTTTTTCCTCCTTGTTCTTTTGTTTATCTTATCTATTATTGTTTTTCATAGTATCCATGGCATGTCTGAATTTTATTATCTAAAATTTGTGAGCTTCTTTTGTTTCCCCTGTAATAATCCTGGCCATGTCATGTGTTAATGTTGTCTGTAGTTTGGATGCTTTGTACTTTGGAGGTGTTCGTTGCACCTACTGGTCCTTAGGTGAATCTATGAAGCTTGGTGGTACAGTCAACAATTATGTAGTTGCTGCATTTTGTTATCATTTGTTTTGCCGCCCAGATGGTCATCCAGACATATCTAAGCGTCATTACTTCTTTCCGAATATTTCAGTAAGTTTCTTGATATATTGAATTTGCTATTTATGTAGCTTCATTTCTGCATGGTTGTTTGTTTATTGCTCTGTATTTTTATATAGGACAACCTGCTAAAAGATCATGATGAAGTTTTTGGGCATGTTATGATGAAAGCTTTTGAGCGTTCTGCGAAGTCAAGGCCCCTTTTTAAGTCTGATGTGGTTGGTTTTTTTTATCATAATGATCTCCTTTTCTTATTCCTTCTTCTTTTATTAGGTACATATAATATTATTCTTTGTGTATGCAGTTGTATTTTCCAACTTTCTATGAGGATCATTGGTTTGTATTCGTCGTTGATATCAAGGATAATAAGTTTGTTTTTCTTGATTCTTTGTATACTGAGGTCCATGCTTACCATGAATATGTTAGAGGAAAGATGGTATGGTTCTTTTAATTAAGTTGTATTTTTTATTCTTGTTTATGAAATGTTTTGTTCATGTAATTATTGTTTTTGTTCTAGATCCCTGAATTTACATACTGGTGGGACAAGCTTGTGAAGCGTGATACGAAGTTCAAAGACTATGGTGTCAAATATCCTGTTGTGCCCAAGCAGTCTCCATATGATAAGTATGTTTCTCTTGTTAAATAATTACAGTGTTTGCACTACCTTTGTTTATGTTCCTGGCTGTTTTTGCTTCTTCGTTTAATTAGTTTAAATTTTTTGTACGCAGTTTTGATTCAGGAATTTACATTATGATGTTTCTTGAGTATTGGACTTCGCCTCGTTCTTCTCTGTGTTCTTTATTCAGTAGTGACGACATTCCAAATATAAGAGTCAAGTTAGCAAATGAAATGTTTTTCAACCCAAGGAACACTGGGAACAAGAATCCAGTGATCACTTTTGATCATGATGAGGTATATCTGTGCATATTTTTCTCACTTTTATGTTCATTTTTAGTTAAGTTGTTTATTATGTATATATTTTTTCAGGATGGTGGTTATTTGTAGATGGAGCCGATGTGTTTCTATCTTCGTCCCAGCTGTAGTTAGTTTACTATTTTGTATAGCTATAGGTCCAGTCTATGAACTTTTATCTCTGTCTTTTGGTCTGTAATAGGATACCACTTAAGTGACTTACAATATGTTTGTGCTATGTGGCACATCATAAAAATAGAACATTGATTACATATGATAAGTTCGCTAAAGTATTACATAAATTTTGTTGCTCTAAATGTTGATCATATGGCCTTCATCTAAATGTTGATCAAAGCTACTGAGTTGGTCGCCTGGGTATCATTGTTCTTCTTTGCTGATTTCTTCATTCTCTTTGACTTGGGCTTCACCGGTGAAATTGTGTGACACAAATGAAGTAGAGATTAGAGTTGTTCTAATACTTTGATATGTCTATGTATTCAAAATCTATTTTCTTACTAATGAATATCACTTATTGTTATATATGATACTGACCTGAATTTTCATTTGCTGTAATTTGCTTCTTCTTGTTGGTCTCTTTTTTCTTTGCTTTCTCTCTCTCTTGTTCTATTACTGTCTTGAACCTCTTTGCCTTTTCTGGTCTCCCCTTCTTTTGTGTTACTTGTGGATCTTCTAGTAGCTGAACTGAACTACTCTCTTGATTCTCTATATTTCCTTCTGTTTGTACTTGTGTTTCTGTTGTTGTTTGATTCTGGGAGTCATCATTAATTGGAGGTGCAAGTAAGTTGTCCAGGTGCTTGTCAATCCTTTCCATCTCTGCCATAAGGTAAACTGTAGCTTCTGCATTTTTTGCTGCTTTTGAATTCATAGTCGTCGACATCCTTGATAGCACATTGAATCTAAGCAATGAACTAGTTTTCACTGTTGTATCTTCAACTCTTTGCTTGATCAATCTCATATCTTTTTTCCTCCATCTGTCTATTATGTACTTATCTGGTATTTTGCTAATTTCCTTCTCTATCATGATTTTCAGGACATGAGAGCAAAGCAGGCCGTCTTTGCTGAATTTGGCGCATATGCAACTGAATTCTTCCTTTCCCTCTGTCAGGTCAGTGAGCACTATGTATTTTCTTATCCTATGAACTTTATGTACCTGGTTGCTTCTTTGTCATACCTCAAATGCCTTGCCTTCTTCGATTTCTCTGTATGTTAGTGTTGAAGTAGCTTGCATCTGAACCTGGAATTTGCTGTATATGTTTCTATTGTATAGCTCATGTGCTTGCCTCTCAATTGTGTAGCCAAAAAGTAGTTCCTTTGGTCTCTTCTGGCAGCTATAGTGATCCTCTAGGTTCTCTGCTCTTTCTATGGTGTCTATTATACGTTGGTACTCTGTCACGAAGCTCATGATGCTATAGGTTGGGCCCACATTATCCTTAAATCTTGAATTTGTAGATTCACTTCTTGATGTGGTTTGGATAAAGGGGAAGAAATCATTTTTATAGTAGACTGGTATGAATCTTTTCCTCATTTCCCACATTCTTGTGAAATACTTGTTCTTCTCTAGTTTTTTATCTTTGATCATCTCCTCCCACAAGTGCTCAAATTCCTGCTCTGTGAGACAGTTGTTGACTATGTCTTCAAATTCCTCATAGAGTCCTTCATTCCCCTTAGCTGCAAAAACCTTTAGATTCTTGTTGTAGCATTTGTTCTTGATATGAAATAGGCAATTTCTGTGTATTGTGTTTGGCATCACTTCTGCAATTGCCCCCCTTCATAGCCTTATCTTGATCTGTTATTATAGTTTTAGGTCTTTTTCCTCCCATTGATTCTAGGAATGTTTCAAAGACCCATTTGAATGTCTCCTTTGTCTCATCCTGTACGAAAGCACATGCAAATATACATGTTTGTGCATGGCCTGTGATACCAACAAAAGGAGCAAATGGCAATCTGTACTTGTTTGTCATATATGTTGCATCGAAACTGACACAATCTCCGTAATCTGCATAATACCTCAGTGATGATCCATCTCTCCAAAATATATTGCAAACTCTTTTGTCATCATCTAATTGGAATCTGTAGAAGAATGTAGGATCTTCTGCCTTTTTGGTTCTGAAGTATTCTAATACCTTTGTCATATCTGTGCCTCTGACTTGTCTGTTGATTTTTGTTCTGTAATTGCTGATATCCTTCTTCTTTACTGGTAATGTTGTTGGCCCGCCTCTCATATGTGATAATATAGATACCATTTGCCTTGTAGGTATGTTATTGTCGTTCAAAGTCCTTATAAGTTCCTTCTCTAATTCTGTCAAATATTTGTGTCCACTTAAGGGTTGTCCTGGACATAGATCATGGTTGTGATCTAAATCCAGTCTGATGATTCTCCAAACACCCTTATCTTCACTAGCAACCATGACACATTGGCAATCTGTTTTGTCTAAGACATTAGTCCTCCTTGGTTTCTTTTTCTTTTTTCCAATCTGTTCATCCACTTGTGCCTCCTTTTGTTCTGTATTCTTTTTGACCGGTGGTTTTCCATACCTGTTACACTTTACTGTAGTTCTAATCATCTCATTGTCTCTTTTCAGGCTTGAAGTCCTAGCGACATGTACAACTATGGTTTTGAATCCTGCGAGAGATGCATAGAAGTTGAAGAAATGCTCAGCAGCATCTTTGCTCTCAAATTCCATTCCTAACTGAGGTGTGTAGATGCTGTTCAAATCTGCATTATTGCCTTCTGATGCTACTATTTGTTCACTTATGATAAATGCTTCTATCTCTTGTTCAGTCAGTTCCTTGTATGCATCAGTCTCTGTGCTGTCTTGCTTTTCTGATGGAACCTGGTGAGTATCTAATGACTCTGCATTTGTCCTTGTGACTTCTGATGTTGTATTTGACTGATCCTCTTCCTCGACCATTGTAGGTTCTTGTATTTGTTGGAGTTGCATGTTTTTGAAGATTGCATCGCCCCATTGTCGATCTTCATTCTCTGTTAAGTAATCTTCATTCCAGTTTGATATGTGATTATCCTGAAAATACAATTAGTAATCAATATTACTATTTGAATCTAGCTTAATGCTTTTTTGGTAAATTTATATATTTTAGAGGTGGTTGATGTATAAATATATTACCTGACAATCTGAAATTGAGTAACTGTTATCATTGTTCCATTCAGGATGGCTGTTGATATCCCCCAGTGAAATCTGCAAATTTGGTTCATAAGTGAATCAGGCAAGAATCTATTTTAATTTGTGCTCATTTCACTATTGTTCTTTTGGTTTACCTCTTTTTCTTGTAATGTACTTGATCTGTCATACTCACTCCCTGTGCTATAGTCTGACACTGGTTGATTGGCTTCCACATTTTGCTGCATTTATTTCCATTAAGTAGAATTAGTTAATTAAATTTGATTAATGCAGTGTAATATTTCAAATATATGTAATCAATTTTTTGCTGTTCTAACCTGAAAAATCTGTTGACCTAAGAGCATATTTGTATAAGATCCCTGCATGTCCTGAGTTAACTGAAACCCATAGTGTAATTATTACATTAGCACTGTTCAGAAGTTACACATGTAGAATAGGTGTAATTTTTGTATTTTTGAAGTGTAAATATTTTCTTACCGAATATATTTCTTCTTGGGAGTTCCTTATTTGCTCCATTAGTAGTCCTGTTAAGCTCTCCTGCAAGCATTGAAGTAAATTTTAAAGTTTTTTTCTTTGATCCATCATGAATGTTTATTTTTTTTGGAGAAGGGTTTCTTGTGGTATTACCTTGCTGACAGTTTGTATTTGGCAATGGTCTGTATTCTGCCCCCATAGTTCTGCTGAAGGATTGTTTGAACTTGTTCCAGAGATCACATGAGCAGTTCCTGGATTTGTCAATGTTTGTGTTGTCCAAGGTTGTGTCTGCACAACAGCTATAATGCATCAGTTTATGCATTGTTAGATTTTATCTTTTCTATGTTTAAAAGACATACCTGTATGTTGTACATTAGTCCCATGTTTCCTATCCATTGGTTCATTGTAGTACTTGAACTGGACTGAGCAAATGGATTTGATGGTAAATATGGAAACTGTGTACCGATCTGATTGTGGATATGCTTGTCTTGTGTTGATTTATCTGTTTGAATCTGCATCTCTGGAGCCCTGCTATGATTCTGTAAAACACATGTTTCAATTAGGTGTCAGTAAGTGTAAGAAAAGGATTTGGTAACGTTATGGCACTCTACTAGTTTTTTACTATGGAGATTTGTGTTTCATGATGACCTGTTGTTATTTGTATCCAATCTACATGTAGATTCATGACTTCAACTTTTTTCTCTCTGAATTCAGGATCTTACCTGTGTTTTTTCTGCAAGTAGATGCAGGTGAAACTCCCAGTTTTCATCAGGTGGTTGCATTCTCCTCCTTGTGGATGAAGCTTGTAGTCAGATCTGAGTTGGATGCAGTTATTTTTCCCCAGTTCGATGGTGGCTGCCCTGGAGACGAAACCCAGGCAAGTGTACGTGTCTTTTCTCTCTGTGTAGATTCGTTTCTGAGCTTCTTGGATTGCAAGGCATATTATTTCAATTTGCCCCCTGTGGTTGTTATGTTTTCGTTGTACAGACCAATTTGTAATTTTGGGTCTGTCTAAGTGCTGGATAAATTTCTTATGACCCTATTGGGCCTTGTTTTGTTGGGT
>Ga0182189_1000029_pt1 | contig 9349 bp, 12 predicted proteins | sample G6R1MG_44_FD_123223 | JGI IMG/M metagenome (GOLD analysis project Ga0182189, IMG submission 123223) | Miscanthus phyllosphere microbial communities from Michigan, USA - G6R4_MAIN_22AUG2016_LD1 MG | ecosystem: Host-associated > Plants > Phyllosphere > Phylloplane/Leaf | place: USA: Michigan... | reverse complement strand
GTTTCTGTCTTGGACCTCGATCGTTGTCTCGCAGCAGGTGGAGCAGAACTGGAGACGATGAGCGCCGTACGTCAATCAGCTGGCGAGATGGTGCTCGTGCCGAGACGGGACAATACCTAACGCTGCGGTGTGGTTCCAGATCCAGATCCACAAGGCCCCGCTCCATCGAAGCAATGCAGCCACGCCGTGATCCTTCTCTCTGACACGTTTCTACGTACTGCTTTTGTGCATGCAGGACATCCTGCGGCAACGGATGTAGTGTAGGATTTCCATCAAGGTATGCAACTATACGCTTCACTTGCCAAAGTTGCCCTTCCTTGTTACTCTCAAGATCAAGATGCTCTGTTACCAATCATGAAGCTGATTGTGATATGTTATTGCTTTCAGGGTATTGCAATGGTTCCGCACTACACCACAGCCTAAATATAGCGTCACACGGTGGGTCGTTATAAGCCATTTCAACGACTTACGGTCCGACGTTATAAACTTATAGCGTCAGATATATTAGCCGTTGATACTGGCGACGCTAAAAATCTATAACGTCGGACCGACTTTTAACGTCGAACCGTCTGACTTTATATAAAAGATATAACGTCGGACTGTCTGACGTCTTTTCTAAACTTATAACGTCGCACTGTCTGATGATATAGGTTTATAGCGACCCACTGTCCCTCACTATGCATACAAGTAAACAACACATAATATCTGCACTGTTTAGCTGTTAACCATATAATCAACACTGCCATGTCATACATTCAAACAATACAGTCAAGAACACATAAACTGGACCAAGATAGAGCTCACAAGTTATATTAAAGTCATCATGATGTGTCATGCCATTTTACACATAATTCATGGCATACAAAAGCTAAGATGAAATAAGTTTGGCCAAATGCCAGACTAGGCAACCCATGTCTCATAGTTTGCTTCCACTCTTTACAAAATGATCCACCTCTAGTAAGGCCAAACAAAAGTTATCATCTATAGCTAAAATGTCCAAAACACGTCGTCATGAGCACTTTGATCCAATCATTGGCTGCAGTCCACTTCCAGCTATTTCCTCCCACCACCTGTAAATAAAAGTTGAAATTCATAAAAAAAAAGGCACAACATAAAACTTCATAAGATACTTTGATTTGTCGTCCTAGATCAGTTAATAACTTTACTCAGTTTTCCATTAACACAATCAGCATGCTTGCCAAGCTTTGCGACTAGCTTAAAATGTATTTTGGGCAAAGGTTAAGATTGCTAGATCACTAGAAAGACAAGCTGAAGGCAATGCAACAAGTTCAATTAAAAGTGCTTAAAGAATATGGAACAAGCTAAAAAAGGCTACATAAAGTATACAATACACTAATCACTAGGATCAATACTAACTTCATATCTCTTGTTAGTTACAGAACCTATAAACTGAATATGTTGCCTTATAACTATGGTCCTTCTGACTTTCTTGTTGGGTTTAAAATTTTGGCACATCAATGAATATATTCTAAACATTTTAAAATCAGCACACTCACAATATACTTGGGAATAGTGCACAAGTAAATTTTTCACATCTAAGAAAATATGTAAGTTCTTCACTACTGAATTACACTAACACAGTCCTAAAATTTTAAAATGTTGGCTAAGTTAGAGCTTTACAGACCTGTTCCATGAGATGATTTCTTAGACTTGCAGACCTTGAGCTGTTAGAAATATCAATGATTAGAAAATCTGGGCACTCATTACATATGAAAAAAACAAACAATGACAAGTTGTGTTTGTTACCCTTTTATATGGCCAAGCAATTGCCATGTCCTTAGCATCAGCCATCTCTTCCACACCAGGATATGGGCGAGGTAGCTTTGCATCCCTTTTCATCACACATCTGATAACAACTAGACAGTGCTTCTTTCCAAGAGCTTGTCCTGCGTGCACGGTGACAGGATTAACTGAAATAATTGTTCCCTTGGCCACAGGTTCATCTCTCTAGAGTGCATAGAGTATAATTTCATTGCCGATCTGAAGCAAACAATGTATTTATGAGAATTGTATACATTAAAAAATCACCATTGGACTAGAAGAAAAAAAATTGAAAAGCGATGAGAACATTACAAGGTCATCATGTGAGATGTGATTTGCATCACCATTCCTTGATGGGCCTGCACCGTCAGGGCTACACTGAGGGGACTGAACAGCCGGGTCTGTAGGAATGGGGCTAGACTGAGGGGGGTGAACAACTGTGGTTGTAGGAATGGGGCTAGAGTGATGGTGCTGCATAAATGAGGCTGCGGGAGATGTGTTGGGCTGCACAACTGGGGAGCTGCTGGACCGGTGGGGCTGCTGGACTGGTGGGGCTAAGTTAGTCCTACGCACAAGCACGTATTCATACTCATTAGAGTTATTTGCATAGGCACCATCTTCATGAAATTCAGCAACTTGATTTGTCTCAGATCTTGGGCTATATAAACATAAAAGTGGGAAGTTAGAGACATTCTGGAACAACACATGAACTTAGGGTGCAAATATTTATGAGTAATGCATATATATTCTCAGTACTTAGAGACAAGTGACTTGGTAACATATTAATGATCTCGCAGTAATGCATCTTCTATGTAAATCAGGACTGAAGCAAGGCTAATACCAATATGAGCCAATTATCTAGCCATAGAATCAAGGACTGATAATTGAAATTAGAGAATGTACAAATAATTTACCTCATGGTGACGTGAGTTAGAGCCATTTTGGGAGACATTTTCCATACTTGACCTTTCACGTGCCAACCTTTCATGCGCCAATTCAGCTTCTAATTCTGCTATGCGTTGTTCTAGAGCTGTTTGGTGACTTTCTAGAGCTGCTATATGACTTTCTTTCCTTTTACACTCTCGATCTTGCATTTGAAGCCTCGTTGGAGTGTAACCCTTGACCCCTGGTGTACCAACAGTTTGGGGAGTTGGTCCTAGGCCCAAAACCCGAACACGTCCTTTCGGTTCCTTTTTTCCACAAGCAGCAGCAAATGCATCACCTTCTTGGATGGATTTTTCGGTCAATTCAGGCTGGGCTTCAATAACTGATTTAAGTTTATTCTACACAAATAGGATATCATTGTAAATATGCCAAAACTAATATTTCAAAAAGTGATACTTGTTCAATGAAAAACTTACAATAATTGGTTCTGCATTCCTTGATGGAATTCCATTTTTTCTTGTATGTGTTTTGATATAGAGTTCGTCCCTTCGAGGAGTGCGCCCTAGTTCATTAGCCTACAAGTGTTTCACTTTTAGTACTTAATGCAGCACGTTACGTATTGAAAAAAAATCATTTGACATACCAGTTCATGCCTGTTACAAGCAAAGCTCTTGCTACCAGTTGTATGATGTATGGACAGCTTTGCACGGTTGGCTTTGGCAATTTCAGTTTGAGCCTATGATAGATATGGCTATATCAGAAAGATCAATGCAAGCAGCAAGCAACAAAGATGGCTGTAACCAGCAAGCAAAACTAGGAGTAGTACTCACTGCAGATTCTTGGGTTGACCAATGGTTTTTGAGAAAGTTCCAATCATCATCATTCAGTCTTTTACCTTGTTTTGTCCTTAAATTTTCCTCTGTTATTTCACCTTTAAAAAACTGTCTCTTCAGGTTTGCTTTAAAATCCTTCCATTTCTTTCCAGCAGCATCCAAAACCCAATCATAGGCTTTATCATCAATATCAAAGTATTCCTAGTGTGAAGAGAAAGTAGCAAATGAGTACTTATCATGAAGTGAGAAAATAATGAAGGCCTACAAATAAAACTAGAGCAGCTACCTTCATGTCTAACCATACTGCATCCTTTAAGTCCTCATCAACAAGCCTCCAATCAGCACAGGCAATTGATATTTTTTGTCTCACATGTACCCCAACAGCACCAGAAAACCTCCTAGCATTCTCACCAACAGGCTGACCATATTCATTGACCATAACTTTGATTTTAGGCATCTCAGGTTTCCTTGCAAAGACTACATCCAATCTACTGATACCTCTTCCATTCCTCTTCTCTTGTGTATTGCGCTGAAAATCTGCTATAAATAAATGGAGAAATTAGAAGCAGGCATAACAAAAATCTACTATAAATAACTTGAGAAAATCTACTAGGATATACAAGACCTTCATTATCACATAAGAAATCTCCAATCGATTCAAATTCCCAATCATCTTCTTCAGCTACATCTTCTTCAGCTACATCTTCTTCACCTTGCCCATTCACATTCATTGCATGGTTTGTTTGTGGCCTTGGCCGCAGATTATGAATCCTGGTTGCTTGAACACTTGTGTTATGAGTTCTCTAAAAGAAGTAGTAGAACAATATCAGCAATATTAAATGAGCAAAGTCACTGTAGTAGAACAATTTATACAAGAGATGACCTTTGCTCTTTTCCTAGGTTCATTACACGTCATCTCTTGCGCCATATGAACGAGACCAAGTGATGCCATCATCTCTTCGTTCTCTGCAACATTTTCATCCCTCTCCAGCTCATACAAGGTCTTGCCCCCATTGCTATTGTTTCCTCTTGCGCTTTCCATTTGTTTTCCTGAAACAAAGAACCCAAATATGAGCAGTCTATGAAAGGGTTCAATAAAACAATCAATAACAAATATATGCAGCAGGCATCACTTAAACAACACTTACTTTGTAGACTTTTTTTTAGGCTTTTTCTTTTGGGGAACAACAAGTGTTCCATCTATATCAGTTCTAAAAGAAGGGACTACCCCATTTACAATATCCACTGTCACATTTGCACTTAGATCATGCAATGGCCATGCTACTCCATTGCCATTATCCATGTGCTCATTCTCTAAATTATCTAAGTCATACACATCTCTTGCTTTTGACTGAACAGCAGCAGCCCACTCATGATCAATTGCTTCGGGAACATAGTATACTTGAATTGCTTGTGATGCTAAAATGAAAGGCTCATCTGATATCTTTTCGCCTGTATTGAATAAATGCTTAAAGTTAACAGATGTAACCCCCAAATTATCAGTTTGTACCCATTTATCCTGCACACGGTTGTCAACCCAATCACACTTGAAAAGAACCACATTTCCTTTGTGATGATAATTTAGTTCAACAATTTCCTTTATAATTCCATAATAGGCATTTTTTGTTATTCTACTATGATCATTATTGCCCATATCAAAGGTTGTTGCCTCAGCAACTACAGCAACCCCACTATTTTGAATAGGTCTTCCCTCATCATAGGATTTTGTGTGGAAACAGAATCCGCTAATACTATAGCTGCTATACTTGCGTGCATTCAACATTGGCCCCTTGGCCAAAATTTTTATCTCATCTGGTGCTTCCTCACACATTTCTCCCACCTGTGATTATGAAAGACTGCTATTAAAATGTGTAAAATCTATCGCAAATAGCAAGTCTTCAGTTTTACTTTCACTTACATGCAACCTAAACCACTCATGAAAGGATTCATGACGCATCCGGTTGATGTCCCGTTTATTTCGATGGCCAATGGAGGAAAGATATTCATCATGCTTACTGCAAAGGTTATTGTGACTTTAGAATGCAGGGGAATTTGATTATATGATGCAAGTGGTTTCGATAACTTACTCCAAGTAAGGCGCAATGTTGTCATTGTTGAACAAAACATATCTATGAGCTTGCACCCATGTCTTGTGGTCTAAACTAAATGTGCATTTTCCAGCCAAGCCTTGACCAATGCTACGGAAGAAAGGAGGTGTACTGTCATCTTCATCTATTCTAGGTTGACGGGTAATCTGTCCCACGCCATGTAGATAGCGAGAACAAAGTGTAAGGCACCCATTGAAATTAGCCCACTCCATAATTGATCCCTCCGGATGACTTTTTGTACGTACAGAACCCTTTAGTCTCATTAGAAACCTATACATAAAAATAATAGGCACATTAATTGACACTGGTATATAACTAGTAGGTTTGTATATGTCTTCAGTAAGACACATGGCCTAAGATAGTTACCTCTCCACAGGCCACATGCTGCGAAAATGGACTGGACCAGCTATTTTTGCTTGGGCAGGAAGATGTACCATCAAGTGTACCATAATGTCGAAAAAAGATGGAAGGAATATAGTCTCAAGAAGGCTCAAGGTTTCAGCAATGTCAGCCTGTAGACTTTCCATATCACTTATTCGAATGACAGGTGCAGAAAGTTTCTTGAAGAAGTTGGATATACGAATCACTCCAGCACTGACTATTTCTGGTAGTATTTTTCTCACAGCAAGTGGTAGCAAATCTTGTAGAATAATGTGGCACTCATGACTCTTCAGCCCAAATACCTTCCTCTCACCGACATGTACATTTTGTCGTATATTTGATGTGTAACCATCAGGAAACTTCACCCCTTTTAGTACTTGACAAAATAATTTTATCTCATCAAGACTCATTGAGTAGGGGGCTGGTGGTAAATAAAATTGGTCCTCTACTTCAATTGGGTGAAGATCAGTTCAAAGACCAAGAGCTTGAAGATCTAAGCGAGAATTCAAGTTATCCTTAGATTTCCCAACAGTGCCCAAGAATGTGTTCAATAAACTTTCACAGACATTTTTGCCTATGTGCATAAAGTCAAAATTATGTCGCAACATCAAATCTTTCCAATATGGAAGCTTGAACCAAATAGATCTTCTTTTAAAAATGACTAATGGTTCACCTTCCTTGCGTTTCTTTCTTGCTGGTTTCTTCCCAGATGGATCCTTGCCAAAACTAGTACTAAGGTCTTTAGTGCACTCCAAAATTTCCTCTCCAGAAAGTGGTTTAGGTGCAGGTCTGAACTCAGTTTTACCACCAAATTTATCGGCGTCAAACCTAAATGGATGATTTTCATGCAAGAATCTTCGATGACCCATATAGCATGTCTTGGAACCACTACCAAGTCTAATTGAATCAGTAAAGAAGTGGCAATCAGGACATGCTGCTTCACCAGATGTGACAGATCCAGACACATATCCTAGACCTGGGAAATCAGTAATAGTCCACAATACTGCTGCCCGTAGCTGGAAGTACTCACCCATGGAAGCATCATAAGTTCTAACACCATTTTCAAACATATCTAACAAGTCGTTGACAATTGGCTGACAAAAGAGATCAAAATTACCACAAGGAGAATCTTTCCCAGGAATGAGAAAAGACAAGATGAAATTTGATTGCTTCATGCACATTGAAGGTGGGAAATTGTAGGGAATACAAATGCCAGGCCAAATGCTATAGCTATTATTCATGGTTCTAAATGGATTGAAGCCATCGGTGGCAAATGCAAGACGGATATTGCGGCTATCCGCAGCGAAGGTTGGATGCTTTTCATCGAAGTCCTCCCATAGAGGGGAATCTGTAGGATGCCTTAGGAGACCATCTTTTTTCCGGCCTTCATCATGCCACCTCGTCAGGCTTGCTATTTTAGAGGACAGAAATAACCTTTGGAGACACTTCTTTATTGGAAAGTAGCGGAGAACCTTCTTGGGAACATTATATACATGTTTCCCGTCTAGACTCTTCCTTGTTGATTTCCACCGTGAAACCTTACACTTTGGACATGAATTCAAATCTATGTTCTCCTTCCAATAGAGAATGCAATCATTTTCACAAGCATGAATACTAGTATACCCAATTCCTATGGATTTCACCAATTTCTTAGCTTCATGAAAGGTTTTTGCTACGGCTGAACCATCTGGGAATGCATCATTGAGTAGTTCTAGTAGCAGGTTAAAAGATTTATCAGACCATCCTCCAAGGAGTTTGATGTGTAGTAATCTAATAAGAAATCGGAGTTGGGTATATTTCTTGCAAGTAGGGAACAGATCCTTGCTATTCTCTTCAACCAGCTTTTGAATAGCAACTAGCCCCTCACAAGGATCTAGATCAGGACTATTTTCCTCAAAATCACCTCTATCATCTAAGCCACCTGCTAAGTCCCTAAGCAAACCAGAGATATCATCATCTTCATCAGGATCATCCATAACCTCAACACCATCAACATCAATGTCACAGTTCTCATGATTCACAGACGGGGTGGGTTCTCCATGTAAATTCCATGTTCTGTACCCTTTTAGAAACCCATCACATATTAAGTGTTCACGGACTTCACTAGCCTCATACCAGAAAGAGTTGGAACACTTTCTACAAGGACAAAGTATCTTGCTACCAACAGCTGCATTACTAAATGCAAAAGCTAAGAAACGGTTCACCCCCTGCAAATATGCCTTGCCATGCCTACATGAAAGTTTATGTTAAAAAGCCACTCAGCCTATGTATACCCCTTTCAATATCTATTAAGTTACTGTATTTACCTAGCATCATCATCAATCCAAGATTTATCCATCAACCTTTACTAGGGGGAACCAGAAGCTGACCAAACAAACTCTAAAAATATAAACACAAGAATAGATCATGGATCGATCTAGGCAAAACAAGAGATATATATATAAGCAACAGATCAACACGGCAGACTGGGAATGAATGAAGAATTAGCAGCTAGGCAAAAACCTGTGAATGGTGCGGCTTTTATTAGGGCAGAGCCCGCCTCAGGCAACCACGACTACGACCTCCAAGGAGCACCTTCTTCTTGTACGCCTCAGGCAATCATGACTAGGAGCACTTTCTTCTTGTATGCCTCAGGCAATCACGACTACAGCCTGCTGCTCCAGTAGAGGAAATTACACATCCATGATTTAGTTAGTAAAATGAAAGTGAGCAGTCGATAGCAGCAAACATAGTATAGAAGGAGATCAGGGCTCTCTTAATTTGGATCTAGCAGTGTTGTGGGACACATGGGGAGAGGAGGAACCAGGAGGGGGTGGGGCACTTTCCACGAGAAGAGGAGGAACCAGGAGGGGGTTGGGGCGCTGTCCGGGAAGGGGACTGGGGCCGAGGAAGGGGCGAGCTGAGGTCACCGACTGTGCTCACCTGGACACGGCGTCGTTGGGGGTCGCCGACGGGAAGAACTGCGCTGAGGTCACCGGCCTGAGCTGTGGACGCCGACGGGATGGAGGGGCCGAGGTGAGGGAGGCCGACCGGAGGGCTGCAGGCGGCCGGCAGAGGCCCGGCAGGAGGCCGGAGGCGGCGGCAGAGGCCAGGCAGGCGGCCGGCGGCGGCGGAGGGCTGAGGGACGTGGCTCACGCCGGCAGCGGTGCGACACTTCTGTTTCGCGAAGCAGCAAGCCCGCGACGCTTCTGTTCGTGTGGTGCGTGGCGTTCCTGCTCGGCGGGTGTCGAGCGGCAGGTGGCGGGCACAGCGGGCGGTGGGCGCCTGGGCCCTGGCGGCGGTGGGCGGGCGGATTGGCGCAGGATGGGGTAGCGCTTGGTGGCGGGCGGGCGGATTGGTGCGGGATGGGGTAGCGCTTGG
>Ga0182189_1000024_pt1 | contig 10211 bp, 11 predicted proteins | sample G6R1MG_44_FD_123223 | JGI IMG/M metagenome (GOLD analysis project Ga0182189, IMG submission 123223) | Miscanthus phyllosphere microbial communities from Michigan, USA - G6R4_MAIN_22AUG2016_LD1 MG | ecosystem: Host-associated > Plants > Phyllosphere > Phylloplane/Leaf | place: USA: Michigan... | reverse complement strand
TGGGTTAACAGTGCCAGCATTTATTCAGGTAGCCCATCCTTGTCATGTGTGTAGCTCACCTGCCAGGCATTACTCCACCTGCGCAGGCTTGGCTATTTATATGGCATGGCTATTTATATGGCAAGTTCCATGCGTAGGGGCTGCACCGGCAGTCCACAAAGAAGGCATAGGTCAGGAGTCAGTAATTGAGCATTCCAAATTTATTGTTGCAATAGGTTCCTGGTATAGCTAGGGAGACAACGTTCACCCATCCACGTTCCAGGCAGTGGTCCAACCGAATAGGATCATGCACTGTCAACTAATTAATGCTATATTTAATAGCTTATTAATGTTATTTTTAGCAGCCTTAATGTTATATTTAATAGTCTACTAATGTTATTTGTAGCAGCCTTATTTTATTTTGTCCTTTCTCATACTTTGGCATGTGTCGGTGTGAATTCTTATCTCGCATAGATATAATTATATATTGTTTCCCGCCACTTGTATTACGGAAATGCATATCAAATTCTACATATATTTGTTTTATTTTAAATAAAAAAATCTTTACGGCCTATGTATGCACCAGTTGATTCTATATATATCCAAGACAATAACTTGTCGTTCATCTAGCAGGAACATGGATAAAGGTAAGAGCGTCATCATCAACGTGGACAAGGGTAAGAGTGTCGTCAACGAAGGAGCTCCGCCACTTCCCTCTGATCGTTTCGATGGTCGTGACCCGCCACTTCCCTCTGATGGTTTCGATGGTCGTGTCCCCTTGTCAGCGCTTCCGTTGGCTAATTTGCATGCCAATGTCCCCGTGCCACCACTTCCCTCCTGTACTTTGGATGCCCATGTCCCCCTGCCGCCGCTTCCGTTGGCTAATTTTCATGCCCATGTCCCCGTGCCACCACTTCCCTCCGGTTCTTTAGATGGCCATGTCCCCGTGCCCCCACTCCCGTTCGCTGCTTTGCAGCCCCCCGTGCCGCAGGTATTATTTTATTTAGTTGTTTTGGCATGGAGCACGATGGTATTGGGTTATCATGCACAGTCATTCATTGACACTATTTGGTCCATGCTGCTTCTATTTGTGCACTTTGCTTATCATGCGTATGAGTTACAGTATAGTAGCTACTCATTGGGTCCACCTATATATACACACAGATACTCTAGATCCTTATATTTCTGTCCCTTTGTTGTAGGTTCCGGTTGTACTTGATATATCACGCAAGAGCATGTTAAGACAGATTCTTCCCAAGATAGGCGCGATTATTCGCACCGAGGGAGCAGTGAAGTTGGATAACAAGAAAACGCTGGCGTGGCTGAGCATTGAGATTCGCTCCAAAGCTGGCAGCAAGGGCCTGCCAGAAGTTCAGACTTTCGAGAGTGTCCCTTTCACGAGCTTATATGAGGCAGAAGAAAGTGTTGCTGAGCAAGCAATCTGCTATTTTATAGGAAGGATGAATATTTGCATTAATGATCTGACTTATTCTGCTTTCAAGGAAACGTATAAGCAGCTGGACCACTTCATGTCTTGGTCCCAGCTTGTTGAGACTAAGTATGATACGCTGCGCATCCAAACGGACAACCTATTCAAGTCTCGTAAGGAGCTTTTGGACCGCCTTGGATCCATCTGCTCAAGCTATAGTGATATCCTTTCTTCAGCGACTCCTCTTACGTCCATCGGTGCAGAGCCGGTTGCTGGACCAGACCCACGGTATATACAACTTGTTGAACAGCTATTCAGCCTTGTCCTGGAGAACATCCCTACATACATCCCTACTGGGAGCTTTTAAAGGTATGCATGCATGCTCCTTGGTTTGTGTTGCTTCACAAGAATTGTTCTGTCATATTTTAAATGGCTCGCTAACTTACTTTTTCCACTCCCTGGCAGGGATGCAATCACATGAGGGGCCTCTAGGAAATGTTGGCACTGCACCATGTGCTAGCCTAGCAATCTCCTATGTACTGTCCACCGAACACACCATCCCTAATGACAGCGCATGTGCAACAACCAATTCAAAGGCTTCCTTCCGTCCATCTGGTCGTGTTTTCCCATATATTGTTACCCATGTTAGGCTACTATGTCGTTGTACCGTGGACGCTATTAAGTACCTTTTATGTGTACCTTTTGTTGCTTTGTATGTACCTTTAGGTGTGTGCAGTCTCATGTATGTATTGTTCGATGTTCCTCTGTGCCCTTAGAATAAATACATGTGGTGTGCCTCTGTGGCGTTGTGTATTTTGTATTGGGTTGAGATCTCTCCCTTCTCCCTCCGGGTTCCTTAGTTTGATAGGTGATCGTAGCATTTTAATTAAGCCAACCAAAGACTGCTTGCTTGTTCTATGGAGGCTCAGAAGCAGCATTCTCTAATTCCAACCAGTTATCTGCTAAAATATTAGATAATAAATACCATTTACTTTTGTTGCAGGATGAAACACAATCAGGACAGTCATAGTTAAAAAATCTTTATGAGGTAATCACTTGGCTTATGTGCCAATAAATACTGCGGCGTAAGAGGTGCATGGCTGAATGACTAACGGGTACATAGTATGGGCACACAGGCAAACCAAAAAAAGGTACACCGAACTAGCATCCAAAACATGTTGTAGAATTCTGAAAACATAATTAAATACTATTTTTAATCTTTCTATTTCCCTAATTGCCCTTCCAGGCACCGACAAACTGGTCTGTCTATTCCCACGCATTTAAAACCACACCCTCTCTATCCCATTCGTCTCCACTTAGAACCACCGCCCTGGCCTCACTCAGCTTTCTTGCACATTGCAGGTGAGCTATGCCCGCAGCAGCCGTGCGAACCAGCGCCATGGCATCAGAAGGGAGGGGATGTCCCCAGCAGCGCCTCAGTGGGCGTCCGGCTAGGGGGTCAGCATCCACTGGTCGTCGGCCACAGAAGGCCATGGGCTGGACGGGCGTGCGACAACGGCGTTGGGGTGGGTGGGCTATGGAGATCCGCATACCACGCACTCGATTGAAGTTGTGGATCGGCAGGTTTCAAAATGCCATTCAGGCAGCCCTAGCCTATGATGCGGCCATGGTCTGCTTATACGGTGAGCGCCTGCCAGGAAGGCGCAAGTTCAACTGCCCGGTCGGCCGGCATCCTGCAATCCCTGACCACGTCCGCATCCACCTCACCATAGCCACCATCAAGGTGATCGCTGCGGACTACGGCCGGAGATGCGCTGCCTTCCTCGCACCGCTTGTGTGCCATCCAATACCAGAAACACTGTCGGCACCGCCTGTCATGGCGACACTGCCGAGCCCTGATGGTGCTGAAGTGTTTGCTGAGGAGTCTGCTTTTTTAGCTGCCTAGGCGATGTCGGCGATGCTGGATACTGATTGTGCCTAGGTATTTTCTCAGGAGTATCTGTTTTAGCTACCTAGAAAATGAATGATTCTTTTCAGTGGGAACATCCCTTGAATCTGTGCTTTACTTTTTTTAAGAAATAGTTCTGTGTTTGCACACCATCGATTCCTGTTGTGTCCAAACAGAATTAGGTGTTTGGGTGTTAGGTCGAATTAATGTATGTGGACACATATTCAAATGCCACAGTTATAATTTGTGCCATACCATAAATGTATTGGTCACTTAGATTAAAAATATACTAAATTATGGACATATAAAAGTTGCGACGTGTGAAATATGAAAGCTTACGGGTTAGAGGTGGCCTTGTTGATATTTGCTGTTTTGAAAAGAAACGATGATGTCATGATCCTTATCGGCAAGAGGAATTCCCTGTGAATGAATGTCTCCTCATCATTTGAACCTAACAATTGAAACCACTCAGGTTTCAGAAACATTCTGCTAGCTGCATTGGTGTGCATTAATTGCAAATTAACGAGCAGAGGTTATGATTGAAGTACAGAATTAATATAGCAAGGACAAAAACCGGATAGCAAGGACAAAAAACGGATAGCATCATACTACAATACAGATAAATTAATATAGCAAATTCAGAACACAGGATAGAGGTTATGATTGAAGTACAGAATTCACCTAACATAATTGATGAAACTTTGTATTTTGTGCGCAAACAAAAAAATGGTAAATGGAGTTTAGGATTATCATGTGGGTTTTGAGCTGGTACATTAGGTTTGATATGGACATATGGTGACACATTGTGCACACTACAGTTTCTATTCTTTCAGCTTAACAGTCGGATGCAGAGGTCAGGACTACATTCAAAATACTGGTTCCTTCATCTAAAAATTGACAGAGCAAAAGGCACCAGAATTTATAAACAACATAGCCTTACCAGGAGTTGCTTGGATCTTGACATTTACTGGTGTGCAACTGGGAGTTGTATTGCCACTACTAGAGTAGTGCACAAGACCGCAGCCAGCAAGCTGTTAAAGGACAAACAGTTGGGATGTGCATAATAGGATTGTAAATTGTGACAAAGTTCTGTATGAATTACCTTTGCAAGGTAATTCTTGTCCAAGAAGACATTGCTAGGCTTAACATCTCCATGGTATAGTGGAGGATCACAATAAAAATGAAGGTACTCCTGTAACCAAACATCATAAAAAGTAAAACATAAATTTGAAATATATTTAGTCATGACAGGGAGTATGGTAAATATTGATTTAGCCTTTCACAAGTTGACAAAATTGTAAGAAACAACTAATAAGTCTTGCTTATCACGATTACTGACTTCTGCAGAAAGAAAGAAAGAAAGAAACAATCACAGATTTCCTGAAACTTACCAAAGCATTAGCAACATCGATGGCAATTCAGACCCTATTTTTCCATGGTAGCAGATGTTTACTTGGTGCTGAAAAGAGCAGAGTGATTTTAAACATACAATTCAACAAATGATGCATCATCAGAAGAATATGAGAATAGAACATGACTTATTACAATGCAGGTGATCTTGAAGGCTTCCATTTTCCATGTATTCATATACCTGAAACCTGGATCACAGAACACTGTAACAACCATAATTGGTGGATATCTGAATTTAGTTACAACAGATATTAACCTCTCAAATCTTGTTGAACAAAAACCTTTTAGTCCAACAAGATGCCGGTGATGCAACCGCCCAAGAAATTCCATTTCTTTACAAAATTCATGGTAATTTTGTTTTGGTGAACTCTCAACGCATCTGATAGCAACCACAGATCCATCATTTAGTTGTCCTCTGAATACTGTACCATTTTCACCTCCTCCTAACACCGTGCTGAAGTTCCTTGTTGCTTTCTTCATTTCTCTGTAACTAAATCTGCCAAAAATGGTGGAATTGCCTGGAAAACATTTCTGGTAGGCAAATAAATTGAACCATAAGGATAAGGTTTTGAATAAATTACAGGAAGTCCATCATAGTATTTAATATGATGCACTTTGGCAAAAAAAAATAAAAATAAATAAATAAATAAAAATCAGACCACATCATTATTATCCATTTTATTGATAGCCTCATGATGATGACTGAAAGGAACTGAGCTTAGCTCAGCTTATGGGAGTTCTGTACACCGCCCATCCATGTTCAGTCCTCCATATCTCGAATTTGGGTGTCTATTTACTTTAAAATTAGAAATCAACTAGCCCATCCTAGGTTATTTTTTTATTTAAGACAATGAGTGGAAGAGGGATACCATGTATACCAACTTGAGATATTGACTGTACTGGCCAAGCTTCTCGCGGTGTGACCGGTTAGAGGAGTGAGCTCTGGGACTCTCCCATCCGACCCGGGTTCGAAGCCTGGCACCTTCTTATTTCAAAGCCATATAGAGGAGTCTCCTCCCATGGTCGAGTTTTTTTTTATATATATATTGACTGTATTGTGCACATGGTAGATTTTTTTTAATAGCATGGAAGAAGCAAAACATATTAACTGGGCTTATGCCCTTATGTTTTCCCTCATGTTTGCCTTAGGCTATAACTCTCATTCTGGCTCCTTTCCCTTATCACATCCACACCGACAGCCATAAATGAGTTTTGTATCATCTAGAATCAAGAATACTAGAACATTTGGCGCCCTTCGGGCGCCCTATCTTGGCTATTTAGCCAAACTAATTCAAACTAATAAATTATTTAGTCAAATTCAAACGACAATTTTCTTGTTTCATAGAAAAAAATTAAGAAAACTTTTTCCATGTAATACACTATGATTCTTAAAAAAACATTCCATGAATTTCATCAGACATCTTTGAAAACTTCTCTACATTAGGCATCACTATAAAGGGTCAGTATTGTAGATCAATTTAGGGTGTGAGATTTGAAAAATAAAAAAAAATACATCTAAGTAGGAAGTATACATGCAACCATAATGAACTTAAAAAGAGTTTGTCATGACGTTGAACATAAAGACTCATAGAAGAATCTCTGATTGACGTGCAGTTAAAATCAACTTATACTCCAAATCCCTTAACATTGGCTAGGCAGAAGTGTCGTTTGACAACGACAGTGGGTCTTGACCACATCTTCGTGTACCTGATTCATAAGTCAAGAGCAAGACCATTAAACAAAATTTAATCTTATCCAATCTTGAAAAGAAACATCTTAATTACAAGCTGTCTAAAAAATTGGCTTTCCTGCAAGCTAGTCCGAAATCAGTGGAAACAAGGCCTCTGAAATGGTATGCATGTTGTACACAGTTACAGGCTTGGTAGTTAATTTTGCCAACATAATGAATGCAAATGATCCAGGGTATAATTGTAGTGAGCATGTAATAATAATCACTAATCATAAAATTATTAATACAAGCAACATGACAAAAAACATGGTAACAGTCACTAAAATATTGCATAAGAAAATAGAAAATCTTGTAACACTGATATACACTCTATGGAAGATATTTTTTTTAACTCCACTCTACGGAAGATATGGTATACACCTATTGGTGTCGAAACTGTTTTTTTAACGTAAATGGTGTTGTAACTGTAAGCTAGCATTGACCCAATGAAAGTGACAACCATTGATTAAAGATTAAGTATGTGTTGACAAAACAATATTGTTTTCTTTAATCAAAATATTGTGCGATTACTTTTCCCAAATAAGTATTGCTCGATTATATCCAGGTCAATAATCGAACTATTGTATACTTCGGAGCTGGTGCAAGAAATAAGTCAATTCATTACAGTTGTAATTTTAGAATGGTTCAAACTTCTAAGACACGGGCGAACAAGAAAGATAATAGAAGTATTAAAACATAGTGACAATATGATTTCTTGACCAATGGAATACCAAAATATAAATCCAAGCAAATAATAAATTTACATAAGAATATAGCATATGCTATCTAACATGCGTTTGAGAAGTACCAAAGCAAACTGAAAAGGCCATTACCAATCACCATACTTTGGTAGTTTAATCATGAGAGCTTCCAAGTAACCCATATGTGAAAAAGGTCAATCGAGAGCCAGCCTATTGAGTACGGTAAGATTCAGAAGGAAATAAAACATGGGAAAGAGATATTTACCTTCCCGCAAACAATATGGCCTTGTTATACTTCTGTTGTAATGAGACAAAATTAGCAACTCATAGTTAAATAGTGGGTATTGATAAGCAAAATTACAAAGCACTGAAAAGAGGCTGTTACTATCTATGCACTACAAATTGTAGATGTAAAGCTACCTCTTCTCCGTATATAACAATGTATGAAGCCAGACGTAATAACATAGAAATCGCACAGTCATCTTATCAAAGCTCCTGCATCAGAAGCTGTCAGCAGTCCATCTTCATTACCTGCCGGTGATAGACCTTCTTTCGCTGAAAACACACAGGATTTTGATAGTTCAATAAACAGCATTTTAGCATATTTCTCATTACTAATCCATAAACGCACTACATATTAAAAGTTCTAACTCAAATCAATTTTCATCATTTTAGAAATCACCTAAACACAAGATGTCGCACATCAATCAAAAAATAGGTGACCAACTGTTTGCTGCTCATTATTGAATATATGAAGGTGAGGTCACTCATGGGGTCAATGAGTCAATAGTTCTTCTAAGGCGCCTATTGTTAGACAGTAACAATAGTAAAATGTATCACGATTTGGAAGTCTTACAAATGAACACAAGCTGCAAATGAGTAGATTAAAAACCCTGTCAGTTCTGATTATTGGTACTGAAATCTGAAAGACTAAAATTGGGCATAGTGGAACATACAGAGAAGCACATCAGCCTCGACGGGCAGCGGTTTCCAGCCTCAACAGTCGCAAATCCGTCCAGTCTACGCCAGCATACACCCCGACGCAAGGTGTCTAGCCCACTGGCCTCAACTCAATTGTTAGCATGGTCAGGAGAAGCCTTTTGTGGCTTGAGCTTCCCCTTCGCAAGGTTCACGAACTTGCTATTGTGTTTTGGTCCTGATCCAATCTTTGGATCCTTGCAGCATGGTGTCAGTCTTCTTAGATCCAATCAACTACTAATAGCTCCACTACCTCTATAACTAAAAGGGCAATTAGTTTGCACAAATGTCACTCCTGAATACTACTTCTGGAAGAACCAGATGACTGTCCTTCCACATACGGAACCAACTCATTAATAAATCTACCGGATTTCACATACAACCAATTCAATAATGATGAATCCATTGGATCCAATACAAGTCATCTGCAAGATTAGGGGTGACTTTGTGTGTACCTTGCCGAACATTAAACTGGATACAACAACCTCGCTGGCAGAACCAACCTTGCCGCTAGTCGCAGTTCTCTGCCTCCTTGCGCACGACGTCGAGCACGGTGTCGATGAGCTCGGTTCCCTCAATGTAGTGGCCCTTGGCCCAGTTGTTTTTGGCCCCCGACTGGCTCAAGACGAAGTTCTCGGGGGCGGAAGATGTGGCCATAGGTCCCCAAGCAGTCGGAGTCCACGGTGTCGGGCTCCCGGGGCACAAATCGTCTGAAAGAGGCCTCATTGTAGTAGACGTTGACGCGCTCGAGCTCGGTCGGAGTCGCCGCCACAGCGGCCGGTGGCGTGTCGGGAGTTCTGCACTTCTGCTACCCGACTGGGAGATTCGGAGGCGATGGAGCGGCGGCGGCGGCGACGAGGAGAAGAGAGAGAAAGGAAAGCGCAGAATGAGGATGGGGTTAGGGTTTGGACCGAGTGGAGAGGCATCTCTAACTGGACTGCGGGTTAATTCCCTAAAAGATTGAGGGTGTTTCTGTGAAACTTGTAGCGCTAGGTGTCGCGACGCCAAGAAGACACCAATGCTCTAAATTCTCTGGTTGCAGCAAACAGGAGAGACTTTTAATCAACCCTGATTCACAAAGAAATGGTAGTATGCACTTGTATCGTATGCCATATAAACCTCATTAAATTATCCAAGACAGTTGGACATCCAAATAGCAGACGTTCGTGAAAGAATTACAATATCACAATTAAAAAAAAAACAGGAAACCCTTACCTTCTTGGCCCTTCTTGACACAGGAAAAACTACATGCATCCAGATGGTTATTTCCTTCCATCTTTTTGAGTTCTTTATTCTTTCTACGGATTAGGAAAAACAGTACTATCATTAGTAGAATTGCCACTCCAGTAACCAAGGCTCCAATTGCTGGGAATAGAACAAGCTTGTAACTGCGATGATGCTTGGGTGGTACTACAGGAACTTGCACCGTAAGTGGACTAGGAGAAATATCTGGCACCGCAAGTCCAGATGGAGCCGGTCCAGAGATGTTCACTGCATTATATATTCAAACATGAGAAGTTGTGTAAATAATATGAGTTGTGTAAATATAAGGTTTTTGCATCTCTAAACTAAGTAAGTGAGCTAATAGAAAGAGTGATGCTGGTAGTTAGTCGGAGGCGGACCGAAAAAATGGATGGACGAAAAAAATGGGTGAAAATTTTCTCTCTTTATTATTAGGTATAGATATAGATAGCAGCCGAGAGAAGAGCTGCCTGTGAACCAAAGGCACGGTAGGATAAATTCCTATAGGATTCATTCCATAAGATTCACACAACATGCCACCTTCAATCCTACATTTCCCCTATTCCTATCCTCTATTTCTCATGCCATCCAAAGGGGGCCTTAAAGGTCTATATAGATGTCAGCATAAAAATTCAGACTACACTTAATTGCAATAAACACAACACAGATTGTATTTGTTTAAGTAAGTTATGCATTAATGTTAGGAAACAAAGTTGTTGCAAAATTTAAAATATTACTCGCCTTGTTTGCTTCAAAAAAAATAAATATTAATTTTCTTCTAACGCTGACCTATTCTGAAACAAAAGCACTGTTGTATGACCAATGGTTCAAAAT
>Ga0182189_1000023_pt1 | contig 10530 bp, 7 predicted proteins | sample G6R1MG_44_FD_123223 | JGI IMG/M metagenome (GOLD analysis project Ga0182189, IMG submission 123223) | Miscanthus phyllosphere microbial communities from Michigan, USA - G6R4_MAIN_22AUG2016_LD1 MG | ecosystem: Host-associated > Plants > Phyllosphere > Phylloplane/Leaf | place: USA: Michigan... | reverse complement strand
TGCCGATCCTCGCCGACAAGGACAACCACGTCATCGACGCGCTGCGCTACGGCTTGGAGGCGGTGCGCAAGAGCGGGTCAGGCGGGTTCAGTCATGCCAGCATCGGCCGCCGCGAAACGCTCGGCGTGGTGGAGCGTGACAGGGAACCCGACACGCGCGATAATGGCGGCGCGGGCTTCGGCTCTATCGGCTCAACATCGCAGGGGTTCGCGTTCTGATGGCTTCTCCCGACCAGTATCGCACCGGCCGCCGCAGCAGCGCGCGCGGGACGGAGTTCTTGGCAAGCAACGTGGTCGGCTTCCCGGTGCCGACGAAGGCCGGCTCACCGTCTGACGACGACGCAACGCCGACGCTCGCGCAGATGCAGTCGCGGCCGGATGCGATGTCGTTCCTGCCGTCCTACTGGATGGACGCGCTGGCGCAAAACGACGATCCGATGTTGCTCAAGGGCGCGGAGGGGTTGAAGCTGTACGAGCAGCTTCTGTCCGACGATACCGTGTTCTCGACGCTGCAACAGCGCCGGCTTGCGATCACGTCGCGGGATTGGGAGGTCGCGCCGGGCGACAAGGATGACGCGCGCTCCGTGCTGGCGGCCGAGCAGTTCCGCGACATGCTCAAGCAGGTGGGGTTCGACCGCATCACCGGCCTGCTGCATTACGCGGTGTTCTTCGGCTACGCGGTGGCCGAGGCGATCTGGACGACGAAGGATCACGACGGCCGCCCGATCGTGTGGCTGGATGATGTGGTGATCCCTGATCGCCGCTGGTTCGGCTTCACGCTCAAGGGCGAATTGCGGATGGTATCGCGCGTCGGCGGCGGGCTGTCGGGCGAAACGCTGCTGCCGAACAAGTTCCTGACCGTTCGCACCGGCGGCACGCACGATTTCGCCTTCTATGGCCTGGGGCTGGGGCATTGGCTCTACTGGCCCGTGTTCTTCAAGCGCGCCGGCCTCAAGTTCTGGTCGCTGTTCCTTGAGAAGCTGGGGCAACCGACCGTCGCGATCGAGTTCACCGAGGCGGAGAAGGGTGACGGCAAGCGCAAGGCCGAGTTGTTACAGGCGGCGGTCGCGGTCGGCCGGGATAGCGCCGTGCTGTTGCCCGAGGGCACGATCAAGAACGAGCGCATCAAGATCATGGAGGCGACCCGCAGCGGATCGAGCGCGGCGTCGTATGACGAAATGGTCAAGTGGGCCGAGGAGGCCACCATGCGCGTCGTGCTGGGGCAGGCCGGCACCACCAAGGGCGTGTCGTCGGGCCTGAACAACAATCAGGCGACCGAACACGCCAGCGTCAAGGCGGAGATCGTCAAGGCCGACAGCGACCTGATTTCCGAGGCGATCAACCGCACCTTCGCGCGGTGGGTCACGCTCTGGAACCACGGGCCGGATGTATCACCGCCGACCGTTTACCGCGTGCTGGACGATGCGGAGGATATGTCCACGGTCGCCGAGCGCGACGTGAAGCTGAACAGCATCGGCATCAAGCGGACCGAGGAGAGTGTCGGCGAGGTCTACGGCGACGGGTACGAGGTGGATCGCGTCTCGACGGAGGAACAGGCGAAGCGGGATGCGGCGCTTGTGGCGGCAAAGACGGGGCAGCAGCCCGATAACAGCGCCCGTCAGATTGCCGAGTTCGCGGCACAGGGGGGCAGTTCGTTCGCCCCGCTATACGTGTCGCGCAAGCTGCTCAACGCCGGCCCGCTGCTCGCGTGGGCGAAAAAGCAGGGCCTGACGCCTACCGTCCCCGCCGATGATCTGCACGTCACCATCCTGTACTCGAAAACGGCGGTCGATTGGTTCGGCATGGCTGGTGAGGGATGGGATTGGTCGTCTGTAGAAGTTGGCGAGGGCGGGCCGCGCTTTGTTGAGCGGTTCGGTGACGCTATTGTACTGCGGTTTTCGGATACCACTCTGCGCTATCGGCATGAGGGCATGATCGCACGCGGCGCGTCGTCCGATTTCCCCGATTATAATCCGCACGTCACGATCAGCTATGACGTGCCGGCCGATTTTGATCTGTCGAAGGTTGAGCCGTTCACCGGTGCGCTCAAGTTCGGTCATGAGATATTCGAAGCGATCGACAAGCCCGCTGGCGACGAGTTCCACGCCTTCTCCGCCGAGGATCAAGACGCGATTGACCGTCTGATCGAAGCGTCAGCCGGCGACGCCTCTCCGCTGTTCGAAGCCATCGGCAACGCGATGCGCGGCAACATGCAGGGCGTGACCACCATTGAGGGCGCGCGGATCGCGTTGCTGGAGGCGGTCGAGCGGTTTGATCCGTCCGCGCTGGCGAAGGCGCTGGCGCTGCCCTTGCTGGCGGAGCGCGGAGCGGCGGCGATCGGGCTGGAAGATCGGGTTGACGGCTGACCCTGGCGGGCGCATAGAAGCCTTCCTCTCGTATGCATGTTTTCTCCTAGGCCGCATCCTCCCCCCTTGGATGCGGCCTTTCTCTTGCCTATCCCATCCCGGCAAGGCATCGTCCCCGCGTCGCACCCCGCGACAGGAGACAGACCGATGCGCCTCCCCTTTGCGCTCCTCATTCTCGCCGTTTCGATGGTCGCCGCCTGCGACGACAAGCGGCCCCAGCCCGCGCCGACGCCGACGCACTCCCCGCCCAATCAGGACGATTGCACGCCCCGCCCGGGCGAGAACCGAACCTGCTGACTTGACCGGGGGACGCCGCCCCCATAACACGGCGCAACTCGCTGCCCTGTGGTGATCGGTGATGCGATTGCAGGGCAGCGGGTGCCAATGCGGCGGCGTGGATGGACACGCAAGGACTCGCGCTACGGCCTATGGCCCAAGGATGATCCCGGCTTGATTGGGGGACTGGCTCGCAAGAGTTGAGGCGCGTTTTCAGGGCCGATCGGGAGAACGTCAGCAATGGCGTCTGAGGACAGCCGGTGTCGAAACCGGCCCGCACTATGGCCCCACTGGCGACGGTGGGGCCGTTGCTGTATCTGGGGCCATGCCCACGCGCCAACCCGCCACGCTTTATCCGCTGCAACTCGCGGCACCCGACATCCTCGAATGGCTGCTCGGCAAGGAACCGCGCGCGATCGGTATGTTCGACGAAATTGGTAGCGACGAATATGCGCGCGCCTTCACCGCCGCGCAGACCGCCGGGACCGACATCGCGGACGACCTGTATTACGCCATGGTCGATGTGGTCGAGCGCAGCGGGAGCGAGCAGGACTTCGCGAAGCTGGTCATGCCGATCCTGCGCGAAAAGGGCTGGCTCGGCGGCGACGAGGGCAAGATTGGCAACCGGGTGCGGCTGATCTACGACACGAACCTACGACTAGCCCGCGCGGCGGGGCGGTGGAACCACGTTCAGGCCAGCGAGGGCATGTTCCCATACCTGCGGGCGTTCACGGTCGGCGATAGCCGCGTGCGGCACCCGCCGAAAAGCGAGGAGGATCACCGCGCTTGGGACGGCATCGTGTTGCCGGTCAGCCATCCGTTCTGGCGCACCTATTGGCCTCCGCTCGGTTTCCGGTGCCGATGCAGCGTTGGGCAGATGTCGCGCTCGCAGCTCGCCCGCTACCGCGACGGCATCACGTCGGAAGATGAACTCGCATGGCGGATCGAGCGCCTTGGCCCGCCGGTGTTCGCGCCTCCGTCCGCGCCGATCGGGCAGCAACTGGCGGCGATCGTCGAGGAGACGAACCGGCCGACCGGATCGGATGGAACGCCGCAACCCCGCCTTCCCGGCCTGCCCCCGGTCAACCCAATCCAGACCGAGCGCGCCGGCCGCGACATCTGGGACGCGGTGATCAGCGGCAGGACGCTCGACGAAATCGGCCGCAACGTGCGTCAGGTCACGCGCAGATAGGGCCATTGCAGCGGCGCGCGGAAAAGGCGAAAAGGCCGCAACGGAGGAACCACGATGGCCCTTGCACCGAAAGCCCGATCGTTCACGCTGTATGAGGTCGGTCGGGACGGCTCCCCCTTCGGCGACATCACCATCCCGTCGCTGCCAAGCGTCAACACCGTGTCCAACACCTTGGCGTCGTCGACGCTGCCCTCGGCGGTCGTAGCCGGCGAGCCCGCCATCTACGTGCCGCTGTATCCGCGCGTGGCCGCCTTGCGCGATCGTAGCGCGGCGGTTCGCGATCGGCGCATAGCCCTAGAGAAACGAGTATCAGCATTGGAGGCGCAAATTGGCTGACGATCCCGCATATGGCCCAACCGACACGGTAACGGTGAACGCGCAACGCTTCTCCGGCTTTCTGGACGCGGTGGTGGGCCTTGTCAGCAGCGAGACGACCGGCCTCGCCGCACTGCGGAAGCGGATCGACGATCTGGAAAATCCGCCTGCCCCCACGAACGTCCTGACCTATCAAGGGCAAAACCTGACCTATCAGGGCGAGCCGCTGACCTATGGAGCCAACGCATGACCGAAATTACCAGCACCATCATTGACACGATCGGCGGCGATCCCACGGCGCGCGCTTCCACCTCCTCGCTGCGCAACGACCTGAATGCAGCGCTCGCCCGCATTTCTGCGCTGGAAAATGCAAACAAGGTGACGATCACCGGCACGCCGCCGACGACCGGGCAGGTCGGCACCGCCTACAGCTTCACGCCGACCGTGGCGAAGGGTTCGGGCACCAAGACTTTCACGCTGTCGTCGGGTACGCTGCTCGGCGGCCTGTCGTTCAACACCACCACGGGCGCGATCACCGGCACGCCGACCGTCGCAGGCACCATGAGCGGCCTTGTCATCACTGTCACGGACAGCAGCGGCAGCGCGTCCACCATGGCGACCAGCGTTGTCATCTCGTCGGTTTCGTCGGCCGCTGGCGACATGACCACTTTCCGCGTCCGTGACGCTACCCAGATGGACCCAGACAGCGGCTCTCCCGCGGTCGGCATCGACGGCAACGGCTGGGTGGCCGAAGTGACGATCAAGGGCATGACCGCACCCGCTGCGGACAACACCAGCGACGGGTTCTTCAACTGTCAAAAGCTGGAGTTGCTGGTCAGCGACCCCGGCTTCCGCGACAGCGGCGGTGCGATCGTGGCGACCACCGTCTATCGCAAGATCAAGGGCCGCGCCTTGTTGCGCAAGCAGTACAAGACGGCATCGACCGACGTGAATGGCCGTTTCATCACGCAATCCGGCAGCGATTTCGTGGTGCTGATCGCTCTGGCCGATGTGATCTACGCCGGCACTACCATCGTGTCCGCAAAGGTTGCGGCGGGCTTCTATACCAACGGTAGCGCCGTATCGAATGCGTCGTCGGCATCAACGCTGACCAACGCGTCCACCTATGCCTATCGCAAGCCGACCGCGACTTGGCTCAACCACCAGCATCTGCGAGCAACCGGTGACTTCCCGGTCGAGATGATTGCCTTTCACCGTCATGCCATGGGTGGCCGGCAGGTGGCCGGCATCAAGTTCCAGGCGCGGGACACGACCGGCAATGTGTCAGCGGAGCGGACAGCGGTTGCTACCAGCCTTTCCGCTTTCGTGACGGCCACCGGCGCGCCGAAGGTCGAGGCGTTCAAGGCGACGATCCCTGTCACGGCGCTGGCGCAGGGCGAATTGTGTTATGCCAATGCCAAGGTCTATCCGTGGATCGGTGACGCGAGCGCGGTGTACGACCTGTCGGTCGACGGCCTCTACACGGGCCTGACCCGTATCGTGGACGCCACCCCGCATACCCGCTTGCGGTTTTTCAACGACAAGGCAGGCACCTACAGCGGCGTAGCGTATCTGGATGCCAACGCGACCGGCACGGGCGCTGTCGCGTCGACCTTGGCGGCTGCGAAGTCGACCCCCTACTCGACGGTCCAAGCCGCATTCGCAGGCATCCGGGCCTATAACGCTGCGCGCGGTCATGACGACTATGCCGGCGGCCGCATCTACCTGGGCAACAACAGCGGGACCACGATCGAGTACGGGCCGACTGCCAACATCTCGAATGCCTCTGCTCCGGGCGCAACATGGTGCGAAATCTTGGCTGACCCTGCCGTCACGGCACCCGTGAAGTGGACCGGCAAGGGAACGGTGATCAATATCCCGTCTATGACCCGCGCTGTCGGCCTGACGATCAAGCCGGGCGGTACAAACCAGACGACTTTCCAAGATGGCGACGCCGCGTCGAATGCGTCCATGCTCAGCTTGGAAAGCTGCATCTATGAGGCCCCATCCGCCGGGTTCAACATCGCTGGCGGTGAAGGCATCCGGGGCTGGAGCATCCAGTATCGCAGCAACGTCACTTCGACCCTCGGCAACGTCCTGAACATGGTTTCGGGCGGCACGACGGTGCAGGGCATGGCGCTGGCGCTAGGCAATGTGCAGCCGCAGGGAGGTGATCCGTCTGCCGCGCAAATCTTCGTGGCTAATCGGTCGTCGACGCCAACCGACGCTACTACGTCGATGCCGGTATACACCGATGGCTATTTCTGGGTCGCCAACGAGTGGCGCTATCAGGTCGGACCGGCGCTCAGCCTGCTGTCCAAGACCCGTCCCACCGTCATCGCTAACAATCTTGGCGAACCACGCGGCAATGGTTCCGGCATCGTCGCTTTCAACATGGCGGCAGACGGCACCACGGCATCGGTTTACGAGCTGCTGGACATGCACAATACATTCGTCGGCAACCGTGGTAGCCGCATGTACGCGGATACGTCGGCGATGCGTGGCGTGCCGAAGGAAGGCGTGTCCATCGGCTCGGTCTATGGGAATTACAATCTCAAGACCGATAGTTTCAGCCCCGGCTATCCCGGCAATACGGGCAACTGGCGCTACGGCTATCATGTCGGATTGCGGTCGAATATCTCGCTGTTCGGGTCGCTAAGCGGCAGCGCGCCCAATCTGGCGGCAAGCTATCTCGGTATGGCTTGGGAGCCGGACTATTCGACGTATCAGGTGTCGTCGACGTTCTCGGATATCATGGCACTGTTCGTCAATTATCAGGCGCTGCGCAACGATGCGGCCACCTATCCGGGCGGCGGCGACTATCACCTTGCCAGCACCACCAACACGCTTTCGAGCCGCGTGCCGGCAGTCTTCGCCGCGTTCAATCAGGCGTTCACCGACACGGTATCCGGCGCTGTATTCAGCTATGATCTGGACGGCAAAGCCCGCCTTGCTGACGGCACTGGTGCGGCAGGTTGTTACGAGCGCTGACCTAACGGGCGGCCTTAGCGCCGCCCACCCTTTCTAAAGGACCGCATATGGCACTCGATCTTTCCGCGACCCTGACCGCCGCCGAGGCCGCATGGAAGGCGGCACTTGATGCCGCAGAGGCCATCATCGCGGCGCAGGAAGCGCAAATCACAGCGGACGAGAAGCGCGTCACCGCCCTTGAGGCGGGCGTGCCGGCCCCTGTCACCGTCATTTCCAATCCCTCGATCGTCCGCACGGTCGGCCCGCAAGTCGTCACCGATACCGGTTGGCAGGACCTGGAAAGCATCTTCGGCACGTTTGCCACCGCGCCGGCTGTCGACGGCGACACCGGGGCGCTGAACCATGCCGGCACCCTGTACATGTATTGCGACATCGGCAGCGTCACGCCCTCGTTCGGGCTGCGCGTCGACAACATCGGCAACAGCCAATACAAGCAGTTCTATTATCCGGTCGGGGGCAAGTGGACGTTGCTGCCGGGTGCGAACGCGGTGATGAATTACGGCAAGGCTCTGACCAAGCAGGACCGGTTCACCGCGCAATACCGCGACGACGAAGGGGTGATCCTGTTTTTCATCAACGACGTGCAGGTTCACCGCATCGTCGCCGAAGTCGTCGCCACCATGTTCCCCGGCGGACCGGGCCGCTTCGCGCGCTACGTGAAGGGCGGCGGTACGGACAACATCAAGACGACGTTCTCCTCCAGCGGCGGCGCTCCGCTCCGCATCCTGGCGGTGGAGCCGCACTTCGCAGGGCGCGGAGCCGACATCCATATCGGCTATTCGAACGCGGTCGGGCAAAGCATTCAGGGGTGGGACGCGCGTCTGCCGGATGGCTCAATCGTGGCGTGCAGCCTGACCGAAAACCTGCGCCCCGGTCGGGCCAAGATCACGATCCCCGATGCCGCCGTATCGACGCAGTTCGCCGGCACGACGCTGCCCGCTACGATCGTCCAGCGCGGCAATAGCGCCGTCGCCCTGCCGACCGAATATGTCGTCACCGACAAGACGACCTGGGGCATCAACGTCGCCGGCCATCCCCGGCCCTACAACAACCTCGCGGCGACCTATTGGCGCGGCGATGGGTACGGCAAGGATGGCTACGGCGGGGCGAACGCTCCGTACATCGACACGCTAACCGGCGACATCCTGTCCTTTGAGGATGGCGTGAACACGTACCTGATCAAGATGGACCCGGTAGCCGAGGACTGCCTTGTCCGCTTGAGCTGGGACGGCGATCCGGCAAGCGTCACCATTTCCGATCTGGCGCGCAACACCAGCAATCAGGTCCGCACCGGAAGCTCGATTGAGTTCAACCTCAAGGCGAACGCCGACGCGCTCTATGTCAGCGTGCCGAAGTCGACGTGGAACCCCGCCAGTCCGGTGCGCAACATCTGGTGTTCAGAGATCGCCACCCGTGGCGGCCCGTACATTGATCAGACGACGTGGCATCCGGCCTATGTGACCGCCGTGTCGCAATGGAAGTTCACGCGGTTCATGGACCTGCTAGGCGTCAACTCCTACTACACCGGCTTCGATAACGGCATTCTCGAATGGAAGAACCGCCGTCAGAAGCCGCTCGGCCTGTTCCCGCGCAACGCCCGCATTTTCATCCCGACGAGCAGCGCAACGGCGCGCCTGCCGCTTCGCGTCCGCCCCTATGCGTCCCATACCTTCATCGCACAATACCTGCCGAACCGGCACTGGTACGGCAGCAAGGGCAATCTATGGAGCGTGACTATTCTCGCGGCTTCGGGCAGCGGATCGATCACCATCAATGATCGCAACATCATCATCACGCCGCCGTCTGCCGGCACGGTGCAGAGCGTTACGGACCTGATGCGCGCCACGCCATCCATGGTCGAAATCTTCGATATCGGGGCATACTCAACCCCGACCGACACCATCCCGCCCATGGCCCGCACCTACCTGCGCGATGGCGTCGACGCGGACCCGGCGAAAGTGACGTTCGAAGATTTGGCAGACCTGTTCAAGCGGGCGAACCTTGAGCCGTATGTCAATCTGCACGTCAATTGCACTGCCGATTTCGCTACTCGCGCCATTCAGGTTGTCACCGACGTGACGGGCAAAACCTGTCGCGCGGAGCATGGCAACGAGGCTTTCAACCTCGCCTTCCCCGGCTCCCTTTGGTACGGCGCGTGGGCCGTCTATCGCGGCACGACCGAGACGAACATTCTGGCGCAATCGATCGACGAGTCGTGCTACCGGGCCCGCCCGATCTTCGCCGCGCTCAAGCAGACGTTCGGCGCGAAGGTCAGGACCGGCATGGGCTCAATGGCCGCGAACCCTTCGGTGACGGCGCAGATACTGAACTATCCTGGCATGACGAAGGACGTGATCAGCGCCGTGTTCATCGCGCCTTATTTCAACCCGACCTACGACCAGCCGGACGATGCGGTCTATGTCGACGGCGCGTACAAGAACATCAATGCGCAGATGGAGGTGGTCGCCGCGCACAAGCAGATCGCCACGCCCAAGGGCATCGCCGTCGAGACATACGAAGTCGGGCAGCACGCGCTCGACAGCGATATCACGAACGCCCGCCGCCGCCAGCGTTCGCCCGAGATGAAGGCGCTGTACGGCTACTATCTTGGCGAGTTCCAGCGCATCCACGGCTTCGGCCGCACCGTGCCGTTCTACCACTATCATTGGATTTCGATGATCGCGACGAGCCAATCCGGCGCGTGGGGGCTGATCGAGTATCTGGGCCAGCCGCGTTCCGAAGCGCCGAAGATGGACGCCTATCTCGACGCCTACGAGGGCGTGTTCCCGCCGTACCTCCGCTACGGCGCGAACATCCGCATCCTCGGCACCCGCGCCGTTGGGCAGACCGTCACGCTGGACGTGCCGCCGGCCTTCAACACGCGATCGTTCCAAATCCAGTGGACGTTGGACGGCGTGCCTATCTCCGGGCAATCGGGATGGTCGCTGGCGCTCACCAGCGCGAACGTGAACAAGAAGCTAGGTGTCAATCTCGTTCTGGTCGGCGACAAGGGCTATACCAAGGCCCTGGCCTATCAGGACAGCGTGGCGATCACCGCATGATGCAGGAGGTTTGAATGCCCATTCCATCAACCGCGCTCGACCTCGGCACGATCGAGCCTGTCGATCTGCTCGACTTCTACATCGCCATATCGCAGGGGCCGTTGGAGGGCGACGTTCTCCAGGCCGGCGAGGAAGTGGCAAGCTACACCCTTGCCCTTCCGCTGGAGGCGTCGGCGGCTGGCCTGACGATCGTCGAGAAGGAGACGGAGAACGGCAAGTATGCGACCCGCCTCGTCGACCGCACGCTCGCCTTCTGGATCAACGTCGCCCCATCGCAGCAGAAGTTGACGGCGTTCGACGGTCAGGGCGTTACGCTCCCGATCGAGCTG
>Ga0182189_1000022_pt1 | contig 10775 bp, 9 predicted proteins | sample G6R1MG_44_FD_123223 | JGI IMG/M metagenome (GOLD analysis project Ga0182189, IMG submission 123223) | Miscanthus phyllosphere microbial communities from Michigan, USA - G6R4_MAIN_22AUG2016_LD1 MG | ecosystem: Host-associated > Plants > Phyllosphere > Phylloplane/Leaf | place: USA: Michigan... | reverse complement strand
CATGCATCAGTGTGATATTTTCTGGACGACATCTAGCTGTAGTATGTATCGGATGAGCGTAATAAAGTCTGCTTTATATGACAATTGATTAAAAAAAATGCATTTTGTTGTCATGTTATTTACCGCTGATTACTTTCTGTTACTATATATAGTTCATTGTTATTATGATAGTTTTTTTTTGTGTGCTAGGCTCGCAACGGAGTGCCGCCTTTACCTGATGCAAAGCTAACATCTATTGTTTATATTCTATTTTATATCAGCCATATAGATGATTTTTTTTTGGTCCACCTGTTATGGGAAAGAAAATAATTGTTGGTAACGCTGTGCCAGCTCAGGCTGGTGCTAAATTCATAAAACATATCGATGTTCATCATCTCTTCGAGAGTGCTTATCAATTGGATAAGCCTCTTTTTTTTACGAGGTTTGAGTAGCTGCGTTATATATATATAATGTAAATTGCCTATTTTTAGTGCCTTGGTCAAAGAGGACATTTAATGAAACCTGTGTTTTCGCGGGTGGGTTTTGGGTGTGCAAGGTAGGTTGTGGTAGTGTGATGAACCATGAACATTAGATCACTCATATTACCTGCATTGCTGCTTGTTTATATTCCATATTATGTGATGAACCATGAACATAAGATCACTCATATTATCTGCATTGGTGCTTCTATGTTCTTTGTATGTTTGTATTTCATATTATTTAGTTACAAGTATTTTTTAGATACATGTAGGATTTACTTATATTGATTCGTGTGGTCATTTTTTTTATACCTACTGTTCCTCTGTTCTTGCAGTACGTCTGTGCCGTCTTTCTCAGTTGCTTCGTTCCTTGCTGTGCTGTACCTGTTCATATTGGCTGTCCTCGGCTCCGTTGGTTGCGGCTCTGCGGTTTTGGCTTCCTTTTAGGTAACACTACTTTCCTTATTTGGTTTGCAATATCTATGTTATGTTATCAGTATTGGTTGGTCTGCTCTTTCGGACTGATACACGTCTGTTCTGCTTTCGTTTGTGCAAAAACATCTAGACGACGAACACGCTCTTCGCAGCTGTCTGGACACTGGAATTGCTGTTTCATCCAAAAAAAAATTCAAAACATTTTTAAAATTTCTTAAAGTTTTCAGACAATCAGGCTATCTGCTTTTTCATCTTAATTAAACTAAGTGAGGGAAGGGCCGCTTAGGTTCGTCTGCTTTTCTTCTCTTCCTGACGGACAAAGGATTCCTATTGCCCTCATGTTTGCCATCAATTTATCCTACGTAGCTATTCTGCGAGAGGTTGTTGTTCGCTGTAATTTACCTTATGTGGCTTGTATACATGAGATAGCAGATGATGGGAGCCATGTATATGGAATTGAGGTAGAGCTGACTCCTTCTGTACAGCGGGGTATTTCCAAAACACTCTTTTTTTGGGCTCCTGTTTCTGTGAGTAATCATTTGCCTTATGAGGCAGCAGCTCTACAGGCTCTTATAGGTTTACAAAGAATATATGGCTTCTTGGTTATTGATTATAGCATCCATGGATTACAGCTATATAGATCTTTGGCTGAACGTCTTTTCCCAGTTGCAAATAGAGGTGCACATCTTGCCAGATTAGTACTGGCGTCCTTAGAGGAGGACACAGTTCCATCATCTGTTGTGCTGATGTATGCACAGCAGCTGTTAGATCAAGTCAGTTCATCTACAGAGAGTCTTGCACTATAGTGTCGTTGTTTTTGTTCGATTCAGATTTGTACTCTCTCTTTTTTCTGTTTGGTTCTGTAATTTTTTTTTAAACTGTTAAAAAACAAATTATGTTCATGTGTTTTCGGATTATGTGGTCCTCTGTTTGTCTTCCAGATGAATACATTAGTCCTTCTAATTTATATCACATATTATCATGTTTCAATGCATGCTATTCTTGTGTCAGCCATCCTTACATTATTTCATATGATGCTATGATCAGCCTGTGCAGGTTAACCTTTGTTTCGTATGTATATATTGTATCTGTTTTCTTATCTTATTGCTCCCTACTGTCTCATACCAAACACACAACAGACTGTCTTTTTATGCCTAAGGATGTTTGCTTTTTTCCTAAACCAAAAGACTGTTTTCATTGTTATATCTTCATGCAAAGATGTGTAGCCTTCGGTGTTCATGGACCACCAGTTTGACATCGCAGCTCAGCATCTATGTATGTACAATAGATTTTGTTTAATTTAATTTCGTATATATATTTTCTCCTGCCCTATGAAACCTTAGTGTGTTTTTACAGTGTTGTGCTTAACTGTGCATGTTTATATTTATCAGCTGATGCTTCGGTGCCTTTACGCACCTCCGCTACAGCTAATTCGAGAGGCCGTCGCGCAAGGGGACGTATGTATCCTCCAGCGTCTAGGCCAATATATTTACAAACATTATTATCCTAGGTCTATTCTTATCTTATCTTCGCAATTCTTTACTTAGGAAATAATACTTCCTATCCCCTTGAGCGTCCTGATCCATCAACCTCTAGGCAAAAAAGAAGGAAATTGCTAAGTCAACATCGGCGTGTGTGGGGAGGTATTGAAAGCCACTTGATCATACATGGTCTATCTACATCTTTGGATCACTCTGTGCTTAAAAGCTAAAATGTGTAAACAGGTGCAGCTACTGTTTACAGCGCTCATTTGGACTGTGGTCAGTTTGATGAAGATTTTGTAGAGGCTCTGAAAGGTACACATCCCAGTTTCCTAGGTTCCGTCTGTGTTTCGTGTGGTAGCCTGTGACTCATCCATGGCTTTATGTCTGCTGTGCATGGACAATGCAGTTTCATATCCAGAGAGATCATACTATGGAGCACCCGATCAGCGATGTTGTAATTGCCGTGCAATATTTTGGCATGCAGAAAAGGTTGGCAAGGAGTCGCGGAGTTCATCTGCTTCGGTTATTTACAACAAGTGCTGCAAAGGAGGTCGAGTAGTTATACCACCGTTTCTTCCTAGACCTGAGCCTTTGGCATCTTTGGCAACATTTGGTGGGGGTCCTATTTCTAACAAGTTTATGAAGAACATTAGAAAGTACAATTGCCTGTTTGCATTCACTTCTATGGGTGCGAAGATAGACCGGACTACAAATGATGGTAGGGGTCCTCCAGTTTTCAAGATTTGTGGACAGATTCACCACCGCATTGGTTCTTTGTTGCCTGTGGATGGTCGAATTCCAAAATTTATCCAGCTATATGTATACGATACATCCAATGAGATTCAAAATAGGATTGCTTCTTTAGATCATGGTGACGCACCACCATCAGATCTAGATGGAGACATTATTCAGTCCCTGATCACCATGCTTGATGAGCACAATTCATTTGCAAAACAATTCAGAATGGCTAGAGATTGGTTGACAGGTGATGATGTTGAAGATTTTATTATCCGCATTGTTGGTCCAAAAGATGGAGATCCACCTCAATACAGTTTACCAGCTGTTGAGCAGTTAGCAATGCTTGTAGTTGGAGATTTTGGCACTGACACATTTGAGAGGGACATTATTGTGGAGAAACAGACACGTGAGCTGCAACAGATATCTGCTCTACATCCTGCTTTTATGGCGCTTCAATATCCATTATTGTTTCCGTATGCTGAGCGCGGATGGCAGACTGGAGTTCTATACACTGGTGTCACAGAATCTACACAGAATGCTCGTGTCAAGGTTACAATGCAGGATTATTACTGCTACCTATTTCACTACAGGAAGAATGAGCCCAATCCCTATCTGTGTTATGGTCCGCTTTCAACCCAAGCTAAGGTTGATGCTCGAGCATGTGTTGATGAAAATAGATTGAGGTACATAGTGGATAATCAGGATGATATTAGAATGGAGAGTATACAGGGCATTTGTGATGCTATCAGTAAAGGATCTACAGAGGGCAGTGAGATGGGAAAGATGACTGTGTTACCAGCATCGTATACTGGTGGAAGACGTTACATGATACAAAATTATCATGATGGCATAGCTATCTGCCGAGAATATGGCCCTCCAGATTTTTTTGTTACATTCACATGTAACCCAAGATGGTTGGAAGTTGTTGAGGCTATTTTCGAACCAGGACAAAAATCAAATGATAGAAATGATCTCATAGTCAGAGTATTTAACATGAAGTTGGAGGAACTTCTCAAAGATATTAGACAGGGTATGCCTTTCGAACCTTGCAACGCAGGTACATTTTGTACATGCATACAAAACATCTATGTCTTTTCTTAGATATTGTTCTTTGTATTCCTCTGCCTATACCCACTGTTTCTTAAGTGAGTCATGTTGCTGCTTTTCATTGCAGTACTACATACTGTCGAATTTCAGAAGCGAGGTCTTCCACACGCACATATTATTATCTGGACTTCGGCTGGTGCATCTAATCCCACTCCAGCAATGATTAACAAACACATATCTGCTGAGATACCTGATCCAAAATTAGATCCTTTAGGTTATGTTCTGGTTGCAGAGCACATGATACATGGACCCTGTGGTAAACAAAACCCTAAGTGCCCTTGCATGAAGAACAACAAGTGTTCCAAGCATTTCCCTAAAACCTATCAAGATGATACTTCAGTTACTTCAACTGGTTTTGCTACCTATAAAAGAGGTCAGGCCACACTTTTTGTCATCAAGGGAGGTTGCCACATGGATAATAGATGGGTTGTTCCTTACAACATGCTGCTCCTTAAAAAATACCAGGCACACATAAATGTTGAGTGGTGTAATAAGACTACTTTTATCAAATACCTCTTCAAGTATGTAACAAAAGGAGCTGATTGTAGCAAAGCTTACCTTCAGAGAGTTAAAAGAGGCCAGCAAACGCCGTTTGATGACGACACACAGACTATAAACGAGGTTAAGGAATATCTTCATTGTAGATACATCTGCGAACAAGATGCATGCTGGAGAATGTTTGGATATGATATTCACAGACATTTTCCAGCTGTTGAGAGAATGCCTGTGCACATGCCTAATGAGAATTTCATAACTTTCAGTGCAAGGGCTAAGATGGATAAGTTATTGTCTGTAGAGTTTTTGAGGCGAACTATGTTAACACAGTGGTTTGTATGTAATGAACTTTTTCCTGAAGCTAGAACACTGACTTATCCTGAATTTCCTTCTAAATGGGTATGGGATCAGAGAGATAGGAGATGGAGTAAGCGCAAACAGCGGCATGATAAAATAGGTCGACTTCACTATGTGCATCCCTTGGCTGGAGAACGGTACTATCTTCGGATGTTGCTACTCATAGTTAAAGGAGCTACAAGCTATGAACATCTTAGATTCCACAACAGAGTATACCATCACACATTCAAAGAAGCTTGCAAGTCACGTGGTTTGCTCAGTGATGACCACGAATGGTATGATGCATTTGATGAAGCAGCAGCTTGGGCTACTTCGCCACAGCTGCGCAGCTTATTTGTCACTATGATACTTTTTTGTGAAGTAGGTGATGAGAACACTCTGTTTGAAAAAGTTTGGAGACATCTAGCTGATGATATCATTTATCAGTATAGAGATATGATTGGAGACCCCAGTTACCAATTACCTGATTCAATGGCTAGAGACTATCTTCTTGATGAACTCTCTGCTCTTTTTTCTCAAAGTGGCAAGAATATAACAGACTTCAACTTACCGCCAAAGACACATGCTGCTTATCCTATTCTACACAATCGTTTTGTTGAAGAGGAGCTATCACATCCTCTTGATCCATTGATCGATATGAATAATCCAACTGTTTCCCTTAACGAAGACCAGAAAAATGCTTTCCATAAAATAGTACAGAGAGTTGAGCAGAATGAGCCTGGTTTCTTTTTTGTAGCTGGATATGGAGGAACTGGTAAAACATACCTATGGAATCGGATAGTTGGTTATCTAAGAGGAAAGAACAAAATTGTTCTGACCGTGGCGTCCTCTGGAGTTGCAGCGCTCCTCTTACCAGGAGGCCGTACCGCCCACTCAAGGTTCAAAATACCTTGTGAGGTAGAAGATGATATGATTTGTGATGTAAGTAGAGGTACCATGCTCTCTGAACTAATTGAACTCACAAGTCTGGTTATTTGGGATGAAGCACTCATGGCTAATAGGAAATGTTTTGAAGCTCTTGACCGTACATTTCGTGACATTGAAAAAGTTAAAAATCCTGAGATCGCAAATATTCCATTTGGTGGTAAGGTTGTAGTCTTAGGAGGAGATCTTAGACAGATCTTACCAGTAGTTGAAGATGGTAGCAAACAGGATGTTATTGCTGCTACTATCATCGCCTCCCGTTTATGGTCCCATGTTGAAGTGCTAAGTCTAAAACAAAATATGCGGTTGCTTTGCTCACCAGAAGATCCTATTCAACAGCAACAAGTGGCCGCATTCAATAAATGGATACTAGACATTGGTGAAAATAAAATACCTACCCTTGCAAAGGAAGGAGAGGATGAAGGAAGCTGGATCACCATACCACAAGAATTCCTTGTAAGTCCTGCTGAGAACAGACTTGCGGCCATTGTAAAAGCAATTTATCCTGATTTCCATGCTAGATACAAAGATCCCATCTATCTTGTACAGAGAGCCATACTTGCTCCAACCAATGAACTTACGCATTCAGTCAATGACTATATGGTTCCATTGGTACCTGGCAGAGAGAAAGAATATTTCAGTTCAGATACTATTGCCAAATCTACTGCTCAGCATGAAGCATACGACCTCTTATATCCAATTGAATTTCTTAATTCCATTAATGGAAACAATTTCCCGCAGCATAGAATTGTGCTCAAACAAGGAATTCCGATAATGCTGTTGCGCAATCTGAATCAGAGAGCAGGCCTGTGCAATGGAACAAGACTCATTGTGACATCTATAGGAGAATGGACTATCGAAGCAAAGATTATGAATGGTTCTCACGCAAATCAGAGTTTTGCCATACCACGCATTACTTTATCTCTCAAAAATAATAAGTGGCCATTTGTTCTACAACGGCGTCAATATCCAATTAGAGTTTGCTATGCTATGACCATCAATAAAAGTCAGGGACAAACACTATCAGCAGTGGGTCTCTATCTCCCAAAACCAGTTTTTACACATGGACAGCTCTATGTAGCTGTTTCTCGTGTAACAGCGAAGCAAGGCCTCAAAATTTACATAGAAGACGATGAAGGTAGACCTACAAACCAGACAAGGAACGTTGTTTATACAGAGATTCTTCAACATCTATCCTAAGCATCAGTTGCAGAGATCTCCTATCAGTATTTTGCTTCTTAGTTCATTCTACCAAGTGATGGCTACTACAGCATATGATGATTTTGCATATCAATATTCAGAGGATGGTTGTTTCTGTACAGAGTTTGTTCTATAGTTTGATGTATATAACAAATAGAGTCTCAGTTTATATTTAAATACACCAGGTCTATATGCCTGGGTGTCGCCATATGTTGGCATGTGTATAATAATCTAGATATGTTATAGGTCAAAATGTAGGCACTCAAATGTTTTTTTTTGGTAATAAAGGACTAGGATATTGCTATGTGGTTGTGTGCTATCTACCTTACAATTTTTCAGTCATTGTTCCATTTTTTTAATATACTATTTCAAAGTCGTTTACACATGATTTTATTTTTCATATATGCATGTGTTGTTATAAAAAAATAATTTTTTTTTATATATCACAGATACAGTATGCAGCAGCCCAAGTTTCTCAATAAGCTGGACAAAGGGAAACATCCACATGGTGTCATTGTTCGAGTTGTGAGAAAATGGACTCATTATGAAACTACGAGTCAAGGTGCCCCTCTATACATTGGCATGGTTCTGGTAGATGCAAAGGTGCTGTTTCTATTTGTTCTGTACATATTGCGTATTCACAAGCAGTTATAGTAGAAATAAACATAGTGTAACCATGGTATTCTGTTACAATTATAACAGGCCAATGCTATCTATGCTGAAATCTCTGATGACCTCATAAATGAGAAGGAACATCTTTTCGACATTGGAAAAGTGTACATCATAAAAAAATTTGTTGTGCAAGATGCCAAAAGAAACTACAGAGCAGTTGATTACAACCTGATGATTGACATCACAGAATATACAACTGTTGAGGTTGTTACAAAGGTTCCACAATCAATCCCAGAATATGTTTACAAGATCACTCCACTGCCAGCTATAAAACCAACGCGTTTGGTCTTCAATTTGACAGGTAAAATGCATGAACATACACTATTTTCTGCACATTCTAATGTTATTCATTGCACTATGTGTTTACGATAGTCAGTATGACATACTTTTTGGTTTGCAAGATGTTCTTGGATACCTTATCAAATACGAGGCGGCTCATACATCCGTCCCAAAAAATACTGAGAAGGCTAAAACACTCAGAGAGATCTATGTTAAAGATTTAGGGTACGTATGTACACTACATATAATGAACAAAAATGACATACAAAATATGTAATGTCCTGTGATGGATTTATATGCAGTGAGAATGTGATGAAGATTACATTGTGGGGTGATCAGGCCATAAATTTCAACATTGATGCTGTGTATGACAGTGAGGTCGGTAATCTCGTTCTTTGTCTTGTCGTTGGCTGCACAGCGCGAGAAGATTTCAAGAACAAAGGTGACTCCTTACTCTCAGCCTGCATCAAAAAGCAGAGATGTGTATAATGGTCACAGCCACTTTACATCACCTAAAAGTATATATATATTTATATGGATCAATTGTATTGCAGATAAAGTATCTCTGACTGGAAGTTCAGCCTGCTGCTATTATTTCAATCCAGCCATTCCAGAAGCGCGTTCTTACCACTCCAAGTAAATAGCTTCGTACAATTATTTTGTATACTGTTACTGCATCTGCTGTTACAACAACAAAATTTTCTGTATCAGGTTCAAGAACACTCCAGTTTACATCGATTGTCCATTAGCCGAACAGCAAGCCATCGTTGTTCCAGTCCACGACATTCAGCTTCCAGAAAAGACTATTACTCAGCTGAACAACATAGACCCTTTTGATGATGAGGTATAACATTACAAACCCCAGACCTACATTATCGCTTCGATAACCCTTTTGATTTTTCAAACTTTCTACATATCGTTTTACGTTTCAACATAAAGACAACTAAAATTGTCCACAATGTACTTTGTCTAACAGGAACAAGGTCCTTTCAAATGCTCACTGACAATCACTTCTATTATAAATACCACCAATTGGTGGTATATGTCATGCGAGCTATGCAAGAAAAAGGCCGAACAGCAGCAAGATGGCAACTACAAGTGCTCAAAATGCCAAGCAAGCACTATTATACCAAGGTACTATTATTCAAATAATCCAAAAAATAGTATATGTCTATAGGTAGCTGTATGACTGCGATATCGACAAACTATTGCAATCTCAATTCTTCTTAAATTGTACAGATACTTAATATCGTTCATAGGAAAGGATGACACAGCTGAGGCAAGGTTCTTTGCCTACGATGACGAAGCACAGAGGCTGGTTCAAAAAAACTGTCAAGCAGTGGTGAACCCACTGCGTGCAAGAGATGGCCTGCCGCAAGCGATACAGAACATAGTTGGCAAAACTTATGTCCTATCAGTTGACCTCACCAATGAATCTTGCAAGACCAGCAGGAACAGACAATATCAAGTTAAGGCTGTCCTAGAAAGACCTTCCAGACGTGCTCCAGCCAAAAAAAATTCACTAACTCATTACGATCCAGTGCGATCATCAAATTCAGATGCTGTCACAGACAGTCCACACAGTCAAAATGAGGTGCTCCAAATCGAACCAGCAATACAGATGGTAACAAATCCGTACATCCATTACTTCTTGCATATTTACGTTATATTTGCTGTTAATATCTCCTATTACTCACTATTATTGTAGACTCCTACAGCTGGATCCGAACAACAGACTGAGATTTCTAAAGAAACTACTGACAGGTAAATGATTACTAACTCTGGACACCATTCTTTGCTACACATTTGATTTAGACAAGGTGCCAACATATATTGATGGTTCATATTTACATTTTGTTAGATTACCAGCTACACACAGTAATGTTCGCAGAAGCCTGTTCACCTCTGTCGATGAAACAGACACAGAAAAAAGTGAAGCAAAAAAGCATCATGACAATCTGAGGCCAGTATCATCGGAACCGTCGCCCAAAAGGTATGCCGCTATAAACACTAAGCTTCTAGCATTGCTTATACCACTTCATTGACTATGGCGCCTAAATAAAGCTATTTCATTCAACCACTTCTACAATGGTTTCAGATCAAAGACGCTCAGTGCGGACAAGGCTGCAGAACATCACTCCACTACATAAACCAATGCTGCTGTGACCACAGACATCAATCTTTTGGATCGAATAGTACTCTGCATTTGCCCTGAAAACTTGGAAAAATATTTATGCAGCCTAGCTATATGTAAATTAATTTCCTTTCCTATTTTGCGTATTGTTTAGATAGACTTTAGATGATCGTCTATTGACCTGTAAATCTACCAGGCAACTCATCTTCTCCGTAGCACTCCAATCAGCCTTTATAAGAAAACTGCATCTAAAATAGTGTATGCCGTACTCACCGCTATGAAAATACATTCCAGGTCCACCAAAACTACCCATATTATAGCATCCGATGTAAAGTGTTGGACTTGATGACTGTGTATGAATGCTTAATCTATTTCATATCTAAAAATGTTGCATAGTCTATGATAGACGTGAATGATTAATGTATTCCGTATTATAAAAATGTTGCATAGCTTTTAGTAATAATTTTATCATATTATATCGTTATATTTCTT
>Ga0182189_1000021_pt1 | contig 11148 bp, 5 predicted proteins | sample G6R1MG_44_FD_123223 | JGI IMG/M metagenome (GOLD analysis project Ga0182189, IMG submission 123223) | Miscanthus phyllosphere microbial communities from Michigan, USA - G6R4_MAIN_22AUG2016_LD1 MG | ecosystem: Host-associated > Plants > Phyllosphere > Phylloplane/Leaf | place: USA: Michigan... | reverse complement strand
GGAGATAGAAATTCTCCTAAATATCTATCTAATCTACTTACTTCGTTCCCTAATTTCATTCAAGAGATCCTGAGGAAAAGAGTTGGGTTTCCACCGAGCTGAAACAATATAATATACTGATGGTTCTAGTAAACCAAAACCATCGTTTTTTAGCTATTGGGCTTCCATTTCCTACAAAACAAAAGAAGATTTAGTTACGATTGGAAATAAACTTTTTTGTATCTTCATCCATAGATCCTTTACTCATATTTATTCAATCGGAATACTTATCGGAATACTTAATCCAATGCAAAATTTTGCTTCGCGACTACGTACTCCTAATCGAATTTGTATTTTAGATGCAAATTCAATTAGTCTTTGGATACTAATCGCGAGAATGTATATTCTTCCTCAATATGCTATTGAGAGGAAAAGGATTAAACCCTTTATAAGAACTAAAGTTTTCATCGGAATATGAATATAAAAAAACTTAAGGATGCCTTAAGTATATCATTTCAAATTCAGTTATTAATAGAACGAATCACACTTTTACCACTAAACTATACCCGCTACATGTAGATTATGATACCAATGCTACCCTTTGTCAAGGGTAGCCATTCGAGAAGGAGGCTAATTCCACTCCACCTTATCGAATCAAAGGAGAAAGTTCATGGCGGTGGGCGGTTGGTACTTCAATCGCGGGCCTTTACTTTAGGATTTAGATAGCCCCTCTCTAGTCTGTAAAATACATCTCTTCTTACCATACCAATAGCGTATGAACCAAATGTATGCATTTCGATTAGGATCTATTCTACGGTTATGACTACAAGGATCATTATTTGTGAGGACGTAAATGTGCCAGACTGTTGTAAGGAATCGTTTAATTATTCCTACAATATATACTAAGAGATATAAAGGCAGTACAGTCCCCATAAATCCCTTTCTTCCTTTTCTTTTTTGTTCAGAATTGAACAAAGAAAAAAGAAATTGGGAAAGATGTTTTCTTCCTCCACGTATCATGAAGTGCGAGCCATAGGGAAGGAGTGAGATGACTTTCACAAATTTATCATAGACTTCGTCTATCGCTTGAGAGAAGCAACAAAGAGTAATAACTTAAAAAGAAAAGCAGATACGAATCGACAGATTTACCTGATGAAAATTTACATCAGAGTCCTCTGATGAGGATTCCTCAAACTCTTCATAAAGAGGATCCAGAAAGTCTCTGGTTAGTCGATCCCCTCCATTTCCTAATTTCCTCTCTTCTTTTCCGCTCAATTCTAGTTTATTAGATTCTTGTTTAAAAGAATCAAAGAAGATGAATAGAACTAAGAACACATAAAAAAGAGCATAGAGAACCATTACCAAACGTTCCTCCTAAGAATCATATTGGGTATCTGTCCCCTTCCTTTTAACCCTAGGATCGAAAATCTAGAATCCTCCCTTTTCCTAGTGTTCGGAAACGGAAAACCCTGAACCTGGAGGAGTTAGGTATGTAGGATATGCTTTTTATTTTTTGTTGGGCAGGCAGTAGTATAATTTTTATACTCTGCAGTATAAATTCGACTCCCAACTTTTTTTTAGAATAAAATTGTTGATAAAACTCCAACATAGTTTGTTCCAAATCCACTAGAATCCTTGTAGAATAGTCAAGTACCCCATTTCCAAGGGGTACCTGTTGAAAATAGTTTCAACAAATCCGTCCAAAACTTTTTAAGAAAAATTAAAAAGTTTTGAACTCTAAAGTTTTTCCAAGAGATGCCTGCTAAAAATTGTTTCAATCTCTCACCAAAACAGATAAGAAGTATATCACTGAAAATTACTATCCAGCCATATGGGTATATGAAGAGCGCAAATTCCTTTATACCCCACCCAATTAGAATTAGGGGAAATAAAACATAAATGTAGAAAGTTCTCATCATAAGATCAGCCAATAGAAGAAAAAAGTCCCTAATTCTGCAGAACATTCTGAGCACGTGAAAAGTGAATAGCCTAAAGATAAAAAAAAAGTTTATCATTTTTTTAACAGCAGTTCTTATTGCCCCTTTGGCCTTTTTGGCCCATTGTTGTATCCGATTCAACAATTGATACATATTTGTTCTCCTCTTAAAAAAAAAATGGAACTTCCGAGCTTTGGTTTGGTGAGTCGTACGAGATCGTGTTTACATACCTATGAACTTAGCCTCTTCAAATGTATCCGATATATAATAATTTTTGGGTGTGTCAACTCTCTGTTCATGTATTTTATTATACATGATATGTATATGTATTTATTTATATAATAATAAATACCTATACTTTGTGCAAGTGATAAGAGATAATATGAAAGATTTTCTTATTTTTCTTAATTTTCTCAAGATTTTAAACCTCGCCATAAATAAACTTCGATATCTCGATCTCGATATATAGAAAAGAAAATCTCTACATATCTCTATATATACATATATTATGTACATTAATATATACATATAATATGTACATTATGCAGTAGACCCATAATGGTAAATGAAAGTGGCTAATTATTGAATAAAAAGCCCTTTTAACTCAGTGGTAGAGTAATGCCATGGTAAGGCATAAGTCATCGGTTCAAATCCGATAAAGGGCTTTTCACTTAGTGGTAGAATAATGCCTTGGTAAGACAGAAGTCATCGGTTCGAATCCGATAAAGTACTTTTCTACTAAATTCATTCATTTCTTTTTTGAAAATGTATCCATTTTTTTTTTTGCAATTTTATGACTTAGTTTAGTGCGAGATGCCCACATTTTTGGTCTGAACACTAAACGAAGCACAGAGTTCAAATTGCAAAAAAAAATGAAATTGGACTCTTTTTCCTGTTATAGCAATCAAATCAATACCTGTACTGAACTAATTTAGATTCCTTTTTATTAGTCTATTCTTATTCTATACCCTTTAAACGAATTTCCTTAACCTTAAAAAGCTTAAAAGGTAGGGGATGATCCGTGAATTAACCTAACCATCAACTAAAAAAAATCCTATGAAAGCATAACAGAAAAGTAGTAAAGACTCTTTTCTTTGATCTAGTTCGAAGAGTATATTGACAATTCCAAAAAACTGCTCATACTATCATTATAGTATAATGACGAGTGGTTGTATACGGTGCTATCGTCTAGTGATGCCCCCATCGTCTAGTGGTTCAGGACATCTCTCTTTCAAGGAGGCAGCGGGGATTCGACTTCCCCTGGGGGTAGGGAGTATTATAAAAAGAGGTTAATCATAGATTATCAAAAAGCCTAGAATAAATTCTTCCTGGGTCGATGCCCGAGCGGTTAATGGGGACGGACTGTAAATTCGTTGACGATATGTCTACGCTGGTTCAAATCCAGCTCGGCCCAAAAATTTAGGGCTTCGTGAATATGAACTAAATCCATTATTTTTTATGGAAGAAAAAAAATGGATTATCCATAGAAATAAAGGATAAAGAGAAACGGGGAAATTGATTTCTAATCCATATCTCTCTGATTCTTTATCTTACAAAGAAAAGACAAAGAAAAGAGCCTTTCTTATGGAAAGGCGGATTATCGTTTATTTTTAGGGATAAAAAATCGCAACATACTAGTTATGCCACTCTCACTATACCCACATAGGATATGCGGGTATGTAGTATATGATTCGTCTATTTCTTAGAGCACGACAGACGGATCGAATCTTCTATTTAAGAATAGGCATGCCATGCCATACACCCCGCAGGGATTGTAGTTCAATTGGTCAGAGCACCGCCCTGTCAAGGCGGAAGCTGCGGGTTCGAGCCCCGTCAGTCCCGAACTAGGGTTCAATGAATGGACAAATTCATCTTTCCTTTTTTCATGGAAATTTTTGATGAAAAAAAAAGGGGGGGGACAGGAGGCAAGATCAAATATCTATGGGGCACCCTTACTTCACTTTTCTTTTTTTGCATTTCTCAGTAAAAAGAGAGCAGTGCAGTATAGAATTTTTTTTCACTACTTCCGGTGCATAAGGAAAGGCATACATATCATACGTGGATTAGTATAATTTAGGATACTACTCTATTTTTATGATTATACCACCCTCATCTTAACTTCCTATTCGACTCTTATGAAATCGAGTACCGGTATTTTACCGGAATCCATACATAAACCGTATTCGTTTATTGTTAGAGAATGAATTTCATCTAATTAGTTACTTTTTGGGGGTTAAACCGCACCCCTTCCATTTTCTAGTTCCAACTTTGTTTGTGTATGTTCAATGAATAATTGGAAAGAATCCATCTCATTCTCACTCCATTTGCCGACTCCTTTTTTTATGGATTTGCTCTCATCTTTAGACCCCAAAAAGCGTATATTGATAGTAACCTAATAAAATAAAAACCAAGCAAACGCTCTTTTTCCTAAATTAAAATATGGGATCCTTTTTATTTAAGATCCTCTTTTCTCCATCTCATTTCTACTTCTACTGCTTATTGGGATGTCTATGTGACCCATAGAAAGTTGGTCATATAATACATACATAATTGTATGTATAACTATAAGAAAAAGGAAGGGAAATTGGATAAGATAAGAAAGATTTTGGGTTATACATATAGAAAAGCAAAAGTAGAAAAGAATGAAAAATAGAATAGAGGGGGTTTCGAATCCAATCAAAAAACCTATTTTGGTCTTAGTATGGATAAGAGATCTTCCTATGTTATATTATTCCACTATCAACCATGAATTGATTTGATAGATCCAATATTCATAATATTGAATTGATTCAGTATTATCAGAATGCAAGTCCTCCCCTTGAATTTACAGGATACCCCTTTTTCCTCTCCATGGGATTACATCCCGAGTTATTGTGAAAAAAAAATAAAGAAGTTATGGAAGTCAATATTCTCGCATTTATTGCTACAGCATTGTTCATTCTAGTCCCTACTGCCTTTTTACTTATTATTTATGTAAAAACAGCCAGTCAAAATGATTAATTGGAATTCCAATTAATCATTGAAGAAATGAAAAAGGGATTAAAGAAAATAAAAAATCCAAGTCTTAAATGAAAGGGTCTGGTTGGAATCATAAAGTGTGGTAGAACTACATATAGTTTTTTCTACCACACTTTAGATTCTTTCTATTATATTATCTTGAATCTACATAGAATCGATTAGTAGATTGAAATAGTAGTCTAATTCAACTTCTTTTTTCACTGCATCCACTTAATTTCAATCAAGTCAAAATCAAAAAAATCGAAGATAATTCTTCATTGAAAGAATCCAAGGAGGGGGAGAAAAATAATACGAGAATAGACTAGAATAGACTATAGTAAAAGAAAAAAAGTAAAAGGAAAAAACCTACGAATCTTTCATGCTTAAAAAAGGTGCGAGATGCTTCAATCGAGATCCTTCAAAAAAAAAAAGAACATAAAAAATTTTCTAAGAATAAGAAAATAGTATAAATGGAAAATGTGCGATATGTTGTGAATAGCTTCGTGTAAGAAAGTCTAATTTTCTTATGTTCTAATTTTCTTATGTATAGAACTTTCTTTTTACTCATAATTTCTATTCTACTAGAAATTATGAGTTACTATAATTGCCCTTTCTATTCTATTATACTGGAATAGAACATAGTAGAATAGAACGACTCTTTCTTACTTTCTTAAAAGAGTTTCTTACAAGAGTGAAACAAAACTAAAGAAAGAAAAAATAAAGTTTGGCAAAATTATTAATGCAAAACGATCAATTAAAGAAAAGAGTTGATACTACAATTCGACTACTCAATCAATTGGTAGTATCCCTAGAGTCCACTCCTCCCCCATACTACTAGCGAAAGAGAAAATGTAAAGACTACCATTAAAGCAGCCCAAGCGAGACTTACTATATCCATGTAAATTATGTCTCCTATTTCTATGAAAGAATTCTTCTACTATTGATCAATAATCATAGTGGAATCAAGGGTACAGAGTCAAAAAAAAGGCCATTCTATTCTGCCCTAAGACTATGGATGAATCCGTTAAAGGAATTTACTCCTAACAAATTCTTATATGATTTCTGGTAGAATTGGAGAGCATTAAGTAGAAATATGATACATCGCTCTTTCCCTAAAAAAGAGTAGGGGATGCTCTGAATAGAAGACGCGGGAATAGAGAGATTTTTTCTTTCGTTTGTTACCTTTTTTATAAGCAAAGGACGTAAGAATATACCATAAAATTAGGATAAATAAATATTTATTGGATACCTAACTTACCCATGTTTATTTTTATTTTTGACCTAAACCCTACTGCTGCCCCGCTTTCTATCTTTCTATGAAAGAGTAAGGAGGTCTTATCCACAATCCAAAAATTGATTTTTGATCAGCCTATTCAATCTAATTCTCGACAGAATCAGTAGCCTTTACTTTAGTGTATGTAGGTAGCATAAGATGTACTAAGTGTATGTAGTAAGATGTACGATAAATAAAATGTATGATAATTAGGAAATCTTTCTATTTCTTCGCAAAGTCCCTTCTTCAATCTTAGATTGAAAAAAGACTGCCCCTTAGGGACCTTTGGCTACGAAGATTTCTGACATCTTAGTCTCGTAGTTTTAAATTCCCGAATCGAATCGATTTAAATTAATAAAAGAATAAGGAAACGCTATCTCATCCCTATTGGTAGCCGTTTGGGCCACTGCCCACAAAACAAACCCTAGTTTAAGGGTAGAACTATGGTATGGATTCTCAAAATCCAGTATCGCCAAACCTAGTTACTCTCGTGCCCCAACTTAGGGGGGTACGAATTTGTCGAGTTTGATCAGTACTATAATCCTAAGTATTTTATTGAAATCCTAAGTATTTTATTGATCAGGCGGCACCCAGATTTGAACTGGGGGTAAAGGATTTGCAGTCCCCTGCCTTACCACTTGGCCATGCCGCCAAAAAATCCGATCTAAAATCGAGAAAAGAGCAAGTATTCATCCACATTTTTTTACTAATTACTAAAACCTTTTTTTCTTTTATCTTGAATCTAATTCTACTTACTTTCTTTTTTCGAATCTTTTTCAAAAAATCGATTTCTGCTTTTTTGGATCCAGTTTCGCTTATTCTCCTCGATGGATTCTATCTTAAAACACACATTGCTAACACTAGAAAACTTCCCGCTTCTTTCTATTCTATTGAGATGACAAAGAAGAAAAAGTGGATTTCCAGTCGCAGGCTGCAAAATTCAGAACAAATTAGAACCATTAACTATAATATAATATAATTAATATAATAATATAATTAATATAATTTAATTTTTTTGAATTGCAGTAGTGAACGACTCTTAAATCGGTATTCCCCCCCCCATTATTTGGAATGGCATAATAAAATAGAATAAGAATAAATGTTTCCCTAATCTGTATATAGGGAAACTCCAGGTCCGAACAGCATTATTATCTACAGATCCCCCTTATGTACATATCCCTATGGGGAATCGTGCTTTAATTTTTCATTGCATTAAATATCTTGAATAAAAAAAAGAGGGAATTTGCTCTGATATAGATTATAGCCTGCCCTTCTTGGCCCACCTAAGTGCAATTACGATAAAAGAAAGGATATGTAGATAGGTGGATAACTAGATTGGCAAGTATTTCAAAAATAAAGTACTTTATCTTTATTTTTGGATTCTACAACGAAATCCTTTATTTTCTAGCAATTCTACTACTACGAAACAAAAAAGACCCTTCAAATTATTTATTTTTGAAAAAGAAACTAAGCGTGCTATTCTAAATCGAACTAAAGTAAAACTTTCTAGTGCTTATAAATTATTATGGCTTTATCCCTTTCATAGAAAGGAGATAAAACGAGAAATCTTTGCTATCCAATCTTTTTAGAATATCATAAAGTTTAAGTGGCAGAATTTTTTTCTAGGACTGTTTTATCAATTCATTTTTATTCCATTTCGACCCCTGCTAAATTCGAACTTTCGTCGAAATCGTCTCTATTCATATGTATGAAATACATATATGAAATACGTATGTGGAGTTCCCTAGAATTTCATGTGATTCAGTAAACAGAATATGGATTCCATGATTGCTAGATTGATCCGTAGGGATTGATGAAGAGTGAGCTGATAATGGAATTTTTCTTCTATAAATAGGAAACTTAAGATTCAAATGCTCCGGAATGGAAATGAGGGAATGTCCACAATACCCGGATTTAGTCAGATCCAATTCGAGGGATTTTGTAGATTCATTAATCAAGGCTTGGCGGAAGAACTTGAGAAGTTTCCCACAATTAAAGATCCAGATCACGAAATTTCATTTCAATTATTTGCGAAAGGATATCAATTGCTAGAACCCTCGATAAAAGAAAGGAATGCTGTGTATGAATCACTCACCTATTCTTCCGAATTATATGTATCCGCGAGATTAATTTTTGGTTTCGATGTGCAAAAGCAAACCATTTCTATTGGAAACATTCCTATAATGAATTCCTTAGGAACCTTTATAATAAATGGAATATACCGAATTGTGATCAATCAAATATTGCTAAGTCCTGGTATTTACTACCGCTCGGAATTAGACCATAAGGGAATTTCTATATGCACCGGTACTATAATATCAGATTGGGGAGGAAGGTCGGAATTAGCAATTGTTAAAAAAGAAAGGATATGGGCTCGCGTGAGTAGAAAACAAAAGATATCTATTTTAGTTCTATCATCAGCTATGGGTTCGAATCTAAGAGAAATTTTAGACAATGTTTCCTACCCCGAAATTTTCTTGTCTTTCCCGAATGCTAAGGAGAAGAAGAGGATTGAGTCAAAAGAAAAAGCTATTTTGGAGTTTTATCAACAATTTGCTTGTGTAGGTGGGGACCTGGTATTTTCGGAGTCCTTATGCGAGGAATTACAAAAGAAATTTTTTCAACAAAAATGTGAATTAGGAAGAGTTGGTCGACGAAATATGAATCGGAGACTGAATCTTGATATCCCTCAGAACAATACATTCTTGTTACCACGAGATGTATTGGCCGCTACGGATCATTTGATTGGAATGAAATTTGGAACGGGTATACTTGACGATGACGATATGAATCACTTGAAAAATAAACGTATTCGTTCGGTTGCAGATCTGTTACAAGATCAATTCGGACTGGCTCTTGGCCGTTTACAACATGCGGTTCAAAAAACTATCCGTAGAGTATTCATACGTCAATCGAAACCGACTCCACAAACTTTGGTAACTCCAACTTCAACTTCGATTTTATTAATCACTACTTATGAGACCTTTTTTGGCACATACCCCTTAGCTCAAGTTTTTGATCAAACCAATCCATTGACACAAACGGTTCATGGGCGAAAAGTGAGTTGTTTGGGTCCTGGAGGATTGACGGGGAGAACTGCAAGTTTTCGGAGCCGAGATATTCATCCGAGTCACTATGGGCGTATTTGTCCAATTGACACGTCCGAAGGAATCAATGTTGGACTTACCGGATCGTTAGCTATTCATGCGAGAATTGATCACTGGTGGGGATCTATAGAGAGTCCGTTTTATGAAATATCTGAGAAAGCAAGAGAAAAAAAAGAGAGACAGGTAGTTTATTTATCACCAAATAGAGATGAATATTATATGATAGCAGCAGGAAATTCTTTGTCCTTGAATCAGGGTATTCAGGAAGAACAGGTTGTTCCAGCTAGATACCGTCAAGAATTCCTGACTATTGCATGGGAACAGATTCATGTTAGAAGTATTTTTCCTTTCCAATATTTTTCTATTGGAGGTTCTCTCATTCCTTTTATTGAGCATAATGATGCGAATCGGGCTTTAATGAGTTCTAATATGCAGCGCCAAGCAGTTCCACTTTCTCGGTCCGAGAAGTGCATTGTTGGAACTGGATTGGAACGACAAACAGCTCTAGATTCGAGGGTTTCCGTTATAGCCGAACGCGAGGGAAAGATCATTTCTAGTGATAGTCACAAGATCCTTTTATCAAGTAGTGGGAAGACCATAAGTATTCCTTTAGTTGCCCATCGACGCTCTAACAAAAATACTTGTATGCACCAAAAACCTCGGGTTCCGCGGGGTAAATCCATTAAAAAAGGGCAAATTTTAGCGGAGGGAGCAGCTACAGTTGGCGGGGAACTTGCTTTAGGAAAAAACGTTTTAGTAGCTTATATGCCCTGGGAGGGTTACAATTTTGAAGACGCAGTACTAATTAGTGAACGTTTGGTATATGAGGATATTTATACTTCTTTTCACATCCGAAAATATGAAATTCAGACGGATACGACAAGCCAAGGCTCCGCTGTAAAAATCACTAAACAAATACCACATCTAGAAGAACATTTACTCCGCAATTTGGACAGAAATGGAGTTGTGAGGTTGGGATCCTGGGTAGAAACTGGCGATATTTTAGTAGGTAAATTAACGCCTCAGATAGCGAGCGAATCGTCGTATATCGCGGAAGCTGGATTATTACGGGCTATTTTTGGTCTTGAGGTATCCACTTCAAAAGAAACTTCTCTCAAACTACCTATAGGTGGAAGAGGGCGCGTTATCGATGTGAAATGGATCCAGAGGGACCCCTTTGACATAATGGTTCGTGTATATATTTTACAGAAACGTGAAATCAAAGTTGGGGATAAAGTAGCCGGAAGACACGGGAATAAGGGGATCATTTCCAAAATTTTGCCTGGGCAAGATATGCCCTATTTGCAAGATGGAACACCTGTTGATATGGTCTTCAATCCCTTAGGAGTACCCTCACGAATGAATGTGGGACAAATATTTGAAAGCTCGCTCGGATTAGCAGGGGATCTGCTAAAGAAACATTATAGAATAGCACCCTTTGATGAGAGATATGAGCAAGAGGCTTCAAGAAAACTTGTGTTTTCGGAATTATATGAAGCCAGTAAACAAACAAAAAATCCATGGGTATTTGAACCCGAGTACCCGGGAAAAAGCAGAATATTTGATGGAAGAACAGGAGATCCCTTCGAACAGCCTGTTCTAATAGGGAAGTCCTATATCTTAAAATTAATTCATCAAGTTGATGAGAAAATTCATGGACGTTCTACTGGGCCCTACTCACTTGTTACCCAACAACCCGTTAGAGGAAGAGCCAAGCAAGGGGGACAACGAATAGGAGAAATGGAAGTTTGGGCTTTAGAAGGATTTGGTGTTGCTCATATTTTACAAGAGATACTTACTTATAAATCTGATCATCTTATAGCTCGCCAAGAAATACTTAATGCTACGATCTGGG
>Ga0182189_1000005_pt1 | contig 29584 bp, 44 predicted proteins | sample G6R1MG_44_FD_123223 | JGI IMG/M metagenome (GOLD analysis project Ga0182189, IMG submission 123223) | Miscanthus phyllosphere microbial communities from Michigan, USA - G6R4_MAIN_22AUG2016_LD1 MG | ecosystem: Host-associated > Plants > Phyllosphere > Phylloplane/Leaf | place: USA: Michigan... | reverse complement strand
GCTGACGTGGCGGGCTTCGCCACCCGCATAGACTTCGAGGGCAGCGGCCTGTCGCGTCCGCTGGCGGCGCTGCGCAATATGCGCGCGCTCGGCGGCAACATCCGGCCATTCATGGAGGATGCGAAAAGCGTCTTGCTCGATAGCACCGTCGAGCGGTTCCGCACCGGGCGCGGTCCTGACGGCATTCCGTGGGCGCAGACCAAGCGGCAGGTGCGGCAGGCGGTCGGCCCCGCCGGCCCGAACAAGGCCCGCATCCTCGTCGACACGGGCGACCTCCTGTCCAGCATCCGCGCGCAGGTGGGGCCGGATTACGTCGAGGTGGGATCGGACGGCCTCAAGAACCCGGTCAAGGCGCTTGCCAATCAGTTCGGATCGCACCGGCAGACGGTCGTCGTTCGCCATGAACGCACCGTCACCCGCGCGTTCGGCGCACCGCTGCGCCGGCCTGTCACGTACACCGTGCGTGGTCATGGCCGCATCACCAACCTGCCCGCTCGCCCGTTCATCGGCATCGACAAGGCCGACGAGGCGAACATCGAAAGCGCCTGGGAACGCCGCCTGATCGCCACTTTTGCAGAGGATCGCTCCAATGGCTGACCCGCTCGACTTCGGCGTTGACCTGTCCACTGTCGTCGCGCGCGTGGAGGCGCTGTCCTATTTCGTGACGGTGGCCGACATTACCGCCGCGACCGAGGCGCTAGACGCGGAAATTCCCGCCAGCGCGCCCGCCGCGTTCGTCGCCATATCGGACGAGCGCGCGCGGCCGAACCGCTATCTCAACGAAGGCGGCGGCCATGTGCAGGAGGTGGATTGCGACCTGACGATCCTGTTCGTCGAAAGCAGCGCCCGTTTCGCGCGCGACACGAAAGACGTGGTGGACACCGCCAAGCGCGCGCTGATCCGCCAGTTCATCGGCTGGCAACCGGATGGCGCGGGCAAGCCGCTGGACTATGTACGCTTCCGTGTCGTCCAGATTGGCGGCGGCTTCGTGTGGGCCGAGGTGGTGTTTACGACCCGCTATGTGGTCAGCACCCTGGCATAATGTACCCTTTCGCCCGTGGGGGGCGGGACGTATCACCGCGACGACTTCACAGGAGCCGAAGCGATGGCAGATGACACCCCCCAGACCCAACCGCCGGCAGTCGACGAGGCCACCGGCTTCGCGCTGCAAGGCGGTTATCCGCTGAACGCCCGCCTCCGCGCCGAGGCGCTGGCAGACGCCGGCAAGACGACCGATCCGGAAGGGCTGGTCGACGACGGCCTGATCGCTTCGACCGGCGAGCGACTGATCGCCGAGCGCGCCGACGCGGCGAAGGCGGAAGCGGACGCCACCCCGTCCATGGACTGGACGAAGGAACGGCTGCTCGACGAGGCCGCGACCCGTCAAATCCCGATCGAGGGCAACGCCACCAAGGCGCAAATCCTCGACGCCATCAACGCGGGTCCGCCCGCCACCACGGAGGCGTAAAAGATGCCCGGCGCAATCAAGAACTGGAACAAGAAGCTGATCCTGCTCAAGGCGGAGACGACCGAGGGCACGGATGCCGCGCCCGGTGTCGCCGCCGATGCGCTGTTGGTCCGCAACTTCACGCCGACGTTCATGAACGCGGACCAGAAGGTCCGGACGCTTGAAAAGGCGTTCTTCGGCGCGGACCCGGTGGCGCTCGCCAGCTTCCGGCGCGGCGCATCGTTCGACATGGACTGGATCGGCGCGGGCACCGCCACCGGCATCCCGCCCTGGATGAAGGTTCTGGCGTTCTGCGGCTTTGGCGCGCCGGTCGTGGGCGCGTCCAGCGTGTCCATTTCGCCGGCGACCGACAGCATCGCGGCCGGCACCTTCTACACGTACATCGACGATCTGCTGTTGAAGGCGATCGGCACGCGCGGCGGCGTCGGCTTCACGTTCCAAGACGACGAAATCCCGGTGTTCTCGATCAACATGCTGGGCCGGCCGCCGGCCTCGCTCGCCGATCAGGCAACGCCGCCCGCGCTGGTGCCGACCGGCTACCAAACGCCGCTGATCGCCTCGACGGAGGTGTCGACGTTCACCATGGGCGGCTATGCCTTCCCGCTGCGGTCGTGGACGATGAGTGACAACGCGCAGCTCGCGCTTCGGTCGCTGATCAACCCGCAGGACCGTATCAACTATGGCGGTCGGTCGTGGAGCGGGACGCTGGTGGTGCGGGTGCCCGACATCACGATCGCCAACGCCAACCCGTTCGCCACGATCCGCAACGGCGCGACCCTGCCGGCGACCGCCGTCCATGGCACCACGGCCGGCAACATCGTGCAGGCGGATTGCCCCCGCCTCCAGATCACGGGCGACGTGTCGCTGTCCAACGAGGACGGCGAGACGATGGCGACAATCCCCGTGACGGCGCTCCCGAATGTCGGTAACGACGAGGTGATCTTCACCACGAAATGACGGAGCGAAACCCATGTCGTTCGACCTTCTCGACAAGCCGCTGATTTACATTCCGGTCAAGTGGCCGGGCTTGAAGGCGAACGACAATGGGGACGCGGTGGCGGTCGAGCATACGGTAGATGTCCAGATCGAATTGCTCGACGTGGACCCGCTGAACGACTGGATCGCAGCCGGCGGCATGCTCGCAGACGATGCCGATGCGGCCGCCCGCGCCGATCATGCGCGATCAACCTTCAAGGCGGTGGCGAAGGAATGGCGCGGCGTAGTCGCCAACGGCAAGCGCCTGCCGTTCACCGACGCCAATATCGACAAGCTATTGCAGGTGCCCGGCTTCGCCGACGCATTCGGCAATGCGTACCTGAAAGCCTGGAGCGGCAAGGCGGAACTGCGGGAGGGAAACTCCGCAGGCTCGCCCGCCAATGGGCCGGCGGACGAGCCTACCGACGCGACGCAGAAGGCCGCGACCGGCAAGAGCAACCCGCCCCAGAACTGACCGAATGGGAACAGGAGTGCGCCCGGTTTGGCTTCAAGCCGGGCGACTTCGGCGATGCGGGCGACGATCCCGACAGCATCCCGATATGGCCCGACATGCGCGATGCCTTCGCCCTGCTGTGTGATGCGGAATGGGTGTGGCTCTCGGGCATGGCGGGCTTCATTCGCGCCGGGATCAGCCGCCCTGGCCTAGAGGCGTCGGCCCGGTTGCTGGGCATCAAACCGAAGAAGCTGCGTGCCGCCTTCCCTGACGTGCGGATCATGGAAGCAGCCGCAATGGAATATTGGGCGCGGAAGCGGTAGGAGGGGCCACCAGATAGGGGTTCCGCATGGCCTTTGACCTTTCCGCCCGCATTACCGCCGACGCCTCCGGTATGGTCAAGGGGGCGGCAGACGGCGAGGTTGCGCTCCTCAAGCTGGAGGCGGCGGAGAAGCGTCTAGCCGCCGCCGCGACCAGCCTCGACATCGCGCATACCAAGCAGGCGGAAGCGGTCGGCAAGAGCGCTGAGGCGCAGCTACGCGCTACCGCTGGCCTTGCGACAGCCGAAGCCCGGTTCGCCAGTGCGCGCGCCTCCTTGTCGTCGTTCAGCAAGGCCAGCAACGATGTCACGGCCTCCGCCAACCGCCAGCAATACGCGATCCGCAACGTCGGGCAGCAGTTCGGCGACTTCGGCTTGCAGGTGGCCGGCGGGACTTCGATCGCCCGCGCGTTCGGGCAGCAGGCGGGCCAGCTCGGCTATGCGTTGTCGGAAATGGGCGGCCGGCTGGGCAAGGTCGGTGCATTCCTGACCGGCCCGTGGGGCATCGCGCTGACGGTTGGTGCGGCGGTGTTGGCTCCATTCGTCGAAAACCTGTTCAAGGCCGGCGAGGCGGCAAAAGCCGCCGAATTGGGATCAACCGGGCTGGCCTCCGCGCAATCGGCGCTTGGCGAGATATTCGACCTGACGACTGGCAAGCTAAAAAAGCAGAACAGCGAACTTGCCGCCGCCAACGACCTGCTGCGCTTGAACGCTCGTCTTACAGCCATCAATCTGCGGTCAGAGGCGCTGGCGGAGCGCGCTTCATCGCGCGAGGCATTCGACAATACCGGCCGTGTTTCGATCACGGATAGAGTGCGTGGCGCGCTTGGTTCGCAGGCCGGTCTTACCGGAATGATCCTCGGCGCGACCACAGGCACTGATCAGGGGCGCACCAACGCCGGCAATCTTAACCGCGTCGTTGCCGACCTCCGCGCCGGCCGCACGACAAATGAGCAGGTGCTGCGGGCATCCGAGCGGCTGGACTTCACCGGGACCGGCGTCACGCGTGAGCAGTTCCAAAAAGCCTTGCTCGACGATGTTTCGTCGCAGTCGAAAACGGCGATTGCTGACCTGATTGACAAGTCGCTGACCGATGAAAAATTGGTCGGGGCGCTGCGTCAGGACGGCCGCACGAAGAAGCCGCCGAAGCCAAAATCGACCGCCGCGCGTGACGAGTTCGGCCGTGACGCCGCCGATCGCCTCGCGTCCATTCGCGAGCAGTTCGACACCACCCCGCCGGTCATCGCCAACGTCAACAAGCAGTTGCGTCAGCTCGACGACCTGATCGACGACCTCGGCCGCCGCAAGCCGCCCAACTTTCAGCGGTTGATCGACGACGCGAACGCACTGAAACCGCTGATCGAGAACAACCTGACCAAGCCGTTCCGCGACTATCTCAAGGCGCAGGACGAACAGCTTGCGGTGCAGCGCCTGACTAGCGCCGGCCGGATCGACGAAGCCAACGCCCTCCGTGTCGTGCAGCAGCTACAGGCGCAGATGGGGCCGCTGACCGATCAGCAGAAGGACAGCGTGCTTGCGACGGTGCAGGCGATGCGCGCGCAACAGCGCGAGTTGGACGTGCTGCGCGAGAAGAACGCCAAGTATCTGGAGGCGCTTGGCGGCATCAAAGGCGTGGTCGAGGATGCCACACAGGCGTTTGTGCGCGGCGATCTGGGGCAGATCATTAAGTCGCCTCGCAAACTGCTTGACGCGTTCCAGACGCTTCAAGGCCGCGCGCTGTTCGACAAGGTGTTCGGCGACCTGTTCCGCGACCTTGAGGATCAGGTGAACGGTACGAGCGTCGTCAAGGACGCGTCTGACCGGATGGCGGAAGCTGTCAAATCCGCCAATTCGTCAATCGTCAGTCTGGGCGACGCTGCGGCTAACGCTGCACAAAAACTTAACGGCGGCACTGGCGGGGCGGCAGGCGTGGCAACCGGTGCCAGCCTATCGAGCCTGCTTGCGCAGTATAAAGGCGCGGCGGGACCGGGTGCCAATGGTGGTTATGCCGATGATGCCGGCGGCACAATTTCTGTTGTCGCGCGCTACCGCCGTGATCCTGCCGCTTTTTTCGAAAAGGCGCTCACCGGCATAGGTACGAAAATTGCCGGTGCTTTTTCCAACCCGGAAACGGCAAAGAAAATCGGCAGCGCATTCGGCCAGTATAGCGGCAAAGCCTTGGCGGGGGCAGCCGAAGGCGCGGCAATCAGTGGCATAGCGCGGTCGTTAGGTGTAAAGCTAAATGGCACTGGATCAGCCGCAGGCGGCGCGCTTGGCGGCATTCTCGGCGGCATCAAGGGCGTAACGTCCGCACTTGGGCCGTTTGGCGCTGCCCTGACGCCCGTCCTGTCTGTCGTCGGCGGGCTGGTAGGAAACCTGTTCACCAAAACCAAACAGGCGTCGTCAACGCTCAATTTCAGCGATGGCGTGGCATCGGCGGGCGCTGCCACCGGGTACGGGAAAGAAGCGCGGAACACCGCGAACGCGTTGGGCGGCGGCCTCGCCGACAGCCTCAATCAGCTTGCATCGCAACTCGGCGGCGGGCTGGGCACGGCGAACGTGTCGATCGGCTACCGGCCGGGGCACAAAGCGGGTGCGTACCGCGTCGATACCACCGGGCGCGGCAATCTGACCGGCGTGCAGGCGTTTGACACGCAGGAGGAGGCGGTAAACGCCGCCCTCCGCGACGCGATCCTCGACGGCGCTATCACCGGCCTGTCGGATGCCATGCAACGCGCCATTCGCGGCAGCAGCGACGTGAACAAGGCGGTCAGCGAAGCCTTGGGCGTCAAGGCGCTGGAAACGCGTCTACGTGGCCTGAACGGCACCCTGGCGGGCATCTTCGACACGGAGGCGAACAGCGCCAAGGAACGGCTGCGGCTGGCTAAGGCGTATGGCCTCAACGTGGCGGCGGTGGAGCGCGACAACGTAGAGACGCGCACGAAGCTGATTGAGGACACGCTCAAATCGCGCATCGGCGGCCTGTCGTCGTTTCTCGACGCGCTCAAGTTCGGCGACCTTGCGGAAGGCTCCCCGGTCGAACGGTTGGCGGCGCTGTCGCGGCAGATCGCGACTGTGCAGGCCGATGCGGAGGCGGGCAAGGATGGCGCGGCCGACCAGCTAGCCAACCTGCTCGCGCAGAAGGTGGCGCTGTCCCGTGACAGCTTCGGCACGGCGGGCGGGCAATATTCGGGCGATCGAGCCGGCGCGCAGACAGCGGCAGAGCGCGTGATCGAAATGGAGCGCCAGCGGGTCAACGAAGCAGCCGGCGTGACCACGGCGGCACAAGCGGCGACCACGGCGGCGGTGAATGAGACGAACGACCTGATGGCTATCCTGATTGCCAAAGTGGACACATTGACAGGCACAGTTGCCGGTATTGGCGGAGTGCCGGGTGCTACACCCAACTACAACGGCGTGCTACGCACCCCCTCAAGCCTATAGGAGACAGCGCCTTGACCACCGTCGTTCTTGTCCAAGCGAAACCCCGCATCGCCGCGACAGGAGCGACGGTGGACGTGCGGGTGGCAGGGGGCGGATCACGCGCCTACGATCAACTCGGGTTTGCCGACTGGCGGGGCGGCGTGGCGACGGTGCCGCGCATGTCGGCGGCGATCGGCTTCGACGCTGGCGGGTTCACCAGCCGCACGCTTCCCTCGACTGCCAGCCTGCGCATCTTTCCCAGCGACAAGGCGTATGCGTCCTATCTCGGCGGGCTGGTGTGGGATAAGGCGGCGATCACCGTTCGCATGGGCGATGACGCGACGGCTACGACATATCCTGTCGTGCTGGCGGGCACGGTATCGTCAGCGGTATCGGAAGGCGGCGCGATAACGCTGACCGTTTCTGACCTGTCCGTGTCGCTCGATACGCCGATCGCATCCAAGACGTTCGCCGGCACGGGTGATCTAGAGGGGGGTGATGACGCCACCGGGCGCGTCAAGCGCGTCGCATTCGGGCGCGTGTTCAACGTCGAAGGCTTCCTGCTCGACAAGGCGAATAGCATCTACGAGTTCGGCGATCCGACCGCGCCGAACGCCGTCACCACGATAGACGCCGTGCGCGACAAGGGCCTCGCGGGGCCGCTGACCTCCGTACCGTGGCAAGGATCGGCGGCGGCAACGCTGACCGCTCTACGCAACGCCACCGCACCGCAGGGGGGCGCAGTCGTCGCACCGTCGATCGCGTGCGTGAAGTGGTGGACGACGCCCGTGGGGCCGCTGACGGCCGACCTGACCGGCAGCTACGCCAACAACCTGTCGCCGGCCGACCTTGCCGCCCTGATCGCCGGCAAATATGCAACGGGCATCACCGTCGCGAACCTGCCGACTGCTACCGGCTGGGCAAACTATGCATCTGGCATCCTCGTATCAGACAGCAACGAAACCGCCGCGCAGGCGATCGACCGGCTGTTGAACCCGCTGCTGATGGCCTGGACAGTGGACGGTGCCGGTGCGCTCACTTTCCGCCGCTTCAACTTCGACACGCCCGCCGCCACTCTGACCGCCGACACCATCAAGCGCGAGGTGATGTTCCCGCCGCTGCGCACCCGGCGCGTCGGCTTCCAACGGAACAACCGCATCCATTCGCCGTCCGAAATCAGCGCCGCGATCCTCGCAACCGATGTACTGTTCCCTGACGGCACGACCGGCGCGGACCTGCAAATCACGGTCGGGCAAATCCTCGACACGATTGACGCGATCATCAGCGACGGCATCCTATCGCGCGGGGAGAAGCCGCCCGAAATCATTCGCTGGCAGCAGTCGCATGACCAGTTAAATGCGCTCAATCAGAAATACGTCACGCTCGGGTCGCCGTCCGACCTGACCGCGACACGCGACAGCGCCAATGCGTCCGTGTCCGCGCTCGACACGTACCTTGGCGGCCTGTCGCCGGCATGGAACGACACCACCGTCGACACGCCGATCGACGGGCCGACCTATCGGCAGAAGTGGCGCGATGCGCTGTCGGCGCTAGAAGGGTTCACGGCGGCTATCACGGGCCGGAAGGGCGACACGGGTGCAACCGGGGACAAGGGAGCAACGGGGGATAAGGGCAACCCTGGAGACAAAGGCGATAAGGGCGATACAGGCGGGCCCGGCCCGCAAGGCCCACCTCCCTTTGGCTTCGTGCAGGACGCTAATCCCGGCCCCGGTCAGTTCGACCGTCAGACATGGTATCGCCCCACGTCGAAAGAATATTATTACTGGCTCAACGGGCAGTGGAATAAGGTTGGCGGCGACCTGTTTTCGCAGAACCTGATCACCAGCAGCGCGCAGATCGCGGACGCCATCATCATCAACGCAAAGATTGGCAATCTCGAAGTCGACACGATCAAGGTCAAGAACAACGCGATTACCAACACGGTAGGGCAAACTAACGGCAGTGTCACATTCTCGACGCAATCAGTGCAATTCGCCTCCATAGGCATCAATCTGTATGGCGGCGGCATGGTGCGCATAGACGTAGGTGGTATCGTTACCCTTGGATCACTCGCGCCGGCCGGCACTCAAGCCTTGCTCACGGTGGCCGCCAATCAAACTGTACTTGCAAGCGGCGTGAAGGTGTCGAGTCTGCGGGGCAATCAAATTGGTTTCAGCATCTTGATCGCACGACAGGATTTAGGGACAGGCCCATTCACCTTCACCGCCAGCATAGGCGCGAACAACGGCTATGGTAGCGGCGACCCGCACCTGATCGAATATGGAACAATCTTCGTGTCGGAGTTCAAAAAGTAATGCCCCGATATGCGCAGCTCGACGCGAGCAACACCCTCGTCAGCTATGTGGACGTGTCGGATCAGCGCGACCTCGCGTTGAATACGCCGCCCGGCGGAAGCACGGTCCTATCGAACACCAATTTCACGCCCGGCACGATGCAATACAACCGCGCGACCGGCACGTTCGTGGCGATGGCACAGGCCACCCTATCGGCCGCGCAGACGCTGCAAAACATGTTCGACGTGATCGACGACGAACGCACGATGCTGATGCGCCCACTGCTGACGACCGGGCAGGAGATCAAATACGAATATGCCAACAAGGCGCGCGAGGTGCGCGACTATCGTAGCATGTCGGCAACGCTGGTGGCCTCAATCCTGTCGTCGCTGACCAGCACGGAGACGCGGCAGCGGTTCGCTTGGGCATTGGCGGAGGTGGACGACACCGGCGACACTCTGCCTACGGTCATCACACGGTACGAAGATGCAATGAAGCGAACGGCGCTGACGCAGAAGATCGCCGCCCGCGCGCAGAAGCTGAAACGCCAGATGCGAGCGGCCACTACCCCCGCCGCGCAAAAAGCCATCTTCGACGCGCGCACATGGCCCACGTCCTGACCATTGCCGCGCCGCCTCGAATGCGCGATTAAGGCGCATCGTCAACCGCCCAAGGAGCCGACATGGCAACGGTCGATCCTGCCTTCGCATCATGGCTGAAATCCGATGCGCGATATGTCAGCGCGACCGTCGCCGGAGCGGACGGCAAGTGGTCGGCGGTGGCAGGAGACAGCGACGTGATCACGCCGCTCGCGACGCAAGCCGACGCGCGGACCGTGGCGGCTGCGCAAGCAACCGCGCTGCAAGGCCCGCTGGTGCGCGATGTCGTGACGGTGCCTGGGCTGCTCGGCGGGCTGATCGGGCAGTGCGTGCGGATAAATGGCGATCGGCTCGGCTATGAAGGCGGAGCCAATGTGTTCGTCGTCGGCGCATCGGAAAGCGATGGGCCGCAGGTGACGACGCTTACCGTGTTGAAGGCGCTGTAATGGGTCGGGGCATCTGCATAGTCGAGTCAACGGCAGCTAAGACTGTTTTGGGGCGGCAGGAGTTGGCGCGGGCGTTAACGCCGAACCCCAAAGAGGCGGCAACAACCGATCAAACCGGCAGCATCGCCTTGGATTTTGGGGCACCCGTTACCTTCGACACAGCATATATGGGCTACCATACCGCCACAGCCGGCCAGCAATGGTCTGTTGTTACGACTGACGCGGCCGGTGCGAATACGGGCGTGCTGATGCCGGCACAAATTATAGCTGCCCCTGGCTACGGCCCACCCTATCACGGGTTTTCCCAAGGCACGCCGCTTACGTCTCGCTATTGGCGGATCGACACGAACAACGGCCCTAGCAGCATTCCGTTTCAGATCGGCGTGCTTGCCCTCGGCCTATCATTTCAGACCGAATACGGCGAGGAGCGCGGCGGCGGCGGCCTGATCGAGGATACCGGCAGTGTCGAGCGACTGTTCGGCGGCGGCTTCGGCATTGACGAGGGTGTGGCGACGACGGGCTATCAGTGGGTGTTTGGCGATTTGCAGGAGGCCGAGCGCCGCCAGCTATTCCAGATCGTCAAGCGGCTGCGCACGACGCGATCGTTCCTGATGGTCGAGAACCCGGCGCAGACGGATGGGCTGAACGAGCGCATCCATTGGGGAAATCTGAGGAAGTTGGAGGCCTATGAACGCATCGATCCGCGCAACAGCAAGTGGGCGCTGTCAATGCACGATTGGGCCTAGCGGAAACCGGTGATATAGCTGCGCCTCCACCAATGGAGGAACCTATGTCCGACACCCCGACCAACCCGAAGGCCGACCCGGAGCCGCAGAACAGCGGCGGCAACACCCCCGGTTCGCCCCCGCCGCCCCCGCCGCCCTCGGGCAAGTAAGGGCCGCCGATGTTGCAGTCGTTCGCCTCCGTCTTGACCGGCAACCAATGGCTGACGGCCTCCATGGTCGCCGCAATAGGCGTTGCCCTATGGAAGCGCGATGCGTGGATAGGGGCGACGACTGCAATATTGGTCGTGAATTGGCTCCTCGCGACCGTCGTTACGCTGGCGACCTTCGATCCCCAGCAGCCTTGGGCACCGCGCCCTTGGGCGTGGTATGGCGCGATCGACTATCTCGCAGCCTTCTTCCTGATCGGCTTGGCAACCCCAAAACCGCCACAGGCCCTGATCGGGCTAATCTATGCAATGATGATTATCCTCCATGTCGCGTATTGGAAGGCGGGTACAACAGAGTGGGCTACGTACCAGTACGACAAGCACCTGACATGGGCGGCGACTGCTCAGTTCCTAGTCGTAATAGGCTGGGGGCTGCATGGAGTATATCGCCGCCGTCGCGGGGCTGTTCGCGGCGCACCAACTGATCCGGCTGGCGCTGCCAGTTCTTACCGAAAGGGCGCGTAGGCTATGGACACGTTGAACGTTGTTAGGTTCATTTCGGTGGTAGGTTGGCTGTATCTTGGATGGCGGGTATCACGTCCCGCATTCCGCGCTTTCACCCTAGCTGCGCGTCGCGATGACCCATGGTTCGCAATCGTGCTTGGCTTCGGCGCGGTGTTCCTGATCTTCGCCAGCCGCTTCTATTTCCTCGACCTCCCGCCGCTCGACGGCGCATCGCGCGATTGGCTGATCATCGGCTATCTGCTGACGATCGCGCTCCAATTGGTGGTGCTGCGCTTCGCCGCTTGGGGGCGCACCGATGCCTCCTAGTCTCGTCAAGCCCGCCGTTGATGCCGCTGTCGAGGCGGGCAAGTTGCAGACCGCAGACGGCGGCCGGATTTCCGCCGGCATCTGGGTCTTGGTCGTGCTGGCGTCCATCGCTGTCGGCGCGATCGTGCGCGCGTTGCCCACCTTCACCCGATGGAAGGAAATTGGCGTTGGGCAGCGCAATGCGGATTTCGACCGGCTCTATGAGCGCGTCACCGAGCTTGAGGAGAAGGTGGACAAGGCCGACGAACGCGCACGGTTGGCGGACGAGCGGGCACGCCTTGCCGAGCAAGCTTCCAACGAAATGCAGCGTCGCGCCGCTGATCACGTCCACCAAAACGACATGCGCCTGATGTCGGCCGTATCCGCATATCAGCTTGTCGTCGGCGAGCTGATCGCGCGCGACCCGGAAAACAAGGTGCTCAAACAGGCACAGGCCTTGATGGCGACGGCGGTGACGGGCGACTTCGGCGTCGGCGACGGCATCCGCAAGCTGTCCATGATGCCCGGCGTTGGCGAACACCCGAAAGGAGCGACAGAATGACCGATTGGCGACCGATGCAGAAGCGCCTTGGCGTGACGGCGGATGGAATACCGGGGCGCGGCACCTTCACCGCACTGTTCAAGGCTATGGGCGCGACAGCCGCGCGCGCGTCGTCGCTCGCCTTGGGCGCGAACGTCCACTTTCGAACCTACGGCATCGCCGACAACCCGCTGCGGCTCGCTCACTTCATGGGCCAGACCGCGCACGAAAGCGCCGGCTACGCTTACATGGAGGAGATCGGCGGGGACGCCTATTTCCGGCGCATGTACGACATGGAGGGCGACCGCCCGTTGGTCGCCAAACGTCTCGGCAACGTCGTCGCCGGTGACGGCACCCGCTACCACGGGCGCGGGCCGATCCAGCTAACCGGCCGGGCCAACTATCGCGAATACGGGCAGGCGCTGGGGCTCGATTTCGAGGAGAACCCGCAACTGGTCGCCATGCCCGCGATCGGCATTCTGGTGGCCGCGAAATATTGGGCAGATCGTGGTATCAACGCGCTCGCGGACGCTGACGATCTGGAGGCGATCACGCGGAAGATAAACGGGGGCGTGAACGGCTTGGCGGATCGTCAGGCCCGCACCGCCAAAGCGAAAGGACTGATCCTGCCATGACCGAAACCACCCCGATCGTCGTCAACGCCAGCGCCGCGCCGGCCATTGCCGGCACACTTGCGCGCGATATTCTGGTCGTCGCAGTGACCTTTCCCATCCTGATCAAGATGGCCGGCGCGCACGATCTGACGGGCATCCTCCAGTATCTGCAATCCTCGGATGGCGCGACGTTCCTTGCGATTGTCGCGCCTATCGTGGTCGGTGCGTGGCGCGCGCTGTTGTCGCTGCGGACCAAGCGCAAGATGGCGCAGATCGCCGATCACGTCGACGACAGCATCGCCGTCGTCGTAGGAGGCAAGAGCGCATGAGCCTGCACGTCAAACTGCCCATCGGCATCATCGCCCGGTTCGCTCTCAAGCGCATCGTCCTGCCCGCGATCGGTAAGGCGGCGGCGAAGGAAAAAATAACCCCAGCGTCCGCGAAGGAGGCGCTGGGGGAGGCATTGGAGGCCGAAGCCCTGCGGCAGATCGTCAAGCGCAGCGGCTGAATAGGTCCGGCATCACCTCGGGGGTAGGCGAAGACCGAGCCGCCCCCGGAAGATGCATAACGAACTTGCGCTTTCCGAACGTCCCGACGTTGCGATAGCCCAAGTCACGCATCTCCTGATCGTTGCGCGAGACAGTGGATTTACGCGCCACCTGCCGCCCTTCGGCATCCTCCCAACGCGGCGATCCTTTCATGTCGCCGACGAACTGCCAGTTGGTAGCCTGATAGATCGCGCCCGAATGCCCCATAAAGTGGTCAGCATACGTCACCAGCGACAGCCATTCGCCCGCCTGCCTGATAATGCGGATGCTTCGCCCCATGAGAAACGACGCGCCGTTAGTGGCAACGTCAGGATGAACCGCAAGGCGCGTCAGTGACAGGACACGCCGCCAGTTCTCCCGGTTCACGCTTTCGGCGGCAACACGCGTAGGGGGCAACCATACGGCCACCCCCATTAACTCATTATCGCTGCGCCTGTAGAGGCCATGGGCATAGACGCATGTGTTCGAACACCCCTTGCTGTAGTGATAGCGGGCGACGAATGCGCGAGCCTTTGACAGCGGGACAGGCGCGACCAGCCAATCGGCTTTTCGAAGATGTGTCACGCGCGAGCCTTGCGCGGCGGCCGGTTCTTGATCGCCGCCGCGCGCCGTTTTCGATACTGGCGGATAGCCGGGCTGTTGCGCCGCTCCTCCGCCATCACTTCCAGCCGATCACGGGCGTCGAGGATGCGGTCGACTGCCGGCCCGTGAACCGCCTCCGCCGCGTTGATCCGGCGATGCATTTGCCAGAGCGCCAGCTTGCGCCACAGATACCCCACCATGTTCCACCTCCTGCCTGAACACCTCAGATCGCACGGGCATTAGATAGCCCTGCTGCTCGCTCCACCTGCGGCGGGCCGCGTCGAGGTAGACATCTACCTCGCGCAACTGCGCCACCAGCCGGTCGCGGCGCTTGAACAGCGCCGCTGGCGACTGGTCGGTCATGTCGTAATCCGCTGGCACCCCGTGCCCTCCATCGCTGCGTTCCATTCGGCATCCGTCAGCCTGGGGCGCGGATCACGATAGATCGGCTTATGCACCCGGCACATACCACCGGGCAGCGTGATCGTCGCTTGCCGTTGGGGCTGTTCGCTGACGCACTTGGGGCACTTCACCCCAAGGCGCTCACGCTCCATGCGGCGCATTTCCCGCATGTCGCGGTACATCTCGCCCATGTCGCCCATTACGCCTCCCCCCGCACCCGGCGCTTCGCCGTCTCGATAGCCCGCTCGACCTCCGCCACAATCTCGTCAGGCGTGGCGGCCTTGTGACCGGCGAACTCCGCCTCGATCGCGATGATGTCGCCAAACACCTCCGCGCGCTGGAGCCGAAGGATCATGTCGTCGGCCTTGGCGCGCATCGGATGGTCGTCGAGCGTATCGTCGTGCTGGTCGCCGTGGTCGGCTTCGGCGCGGCCCTCCTGCGCCTCCTCCTGCGCCGGCTCGGCCGCCTGCTCAATCAGCGTCGCCGCGCTGATCTTCGCCGGCTGCGATTTGAGTTGCCCGCCGTCCATCGGCGCATAGTCACGCACCTCCTCGGCCGACTTCATGCCGCGCAGCACGTCGGAAAAGGCATCGCGGAGCGCGAAGGCCCGCGCGCGCATCTGCCGCATCCGCGCCGGATACTGTGACCACGGGCCGGACTTGCCCGCCAGCCCGGCTTTCTTCGCATCGTCTACGGAGAAGGTGCGAACGATCGGCGTGGGGCGGCCGACGCGCACAACCCGACAGGTTGCGGTCGTCCCGTCATCCGTCTCCTCAATGTCCTGCAACTTGCCGGACGCCTCGACCAGCCCGAGCATCCCGTCGCCCCAGACGGCGGGGTTATTGCCGATGACGGCGATCGATTGGAGTGCCGCGAACGGCGTCAGGCCGAGTTCGGCACCGGCGAGGATGCCGACCATGACCTTGTTCTGATCGGTGCCGTATGCCTTCGGGCACATGCCGGACGCTGCCAGTGCGCCAGCGAGCCGCCACGCTTCGTCGAGGCTCTGCGGCACGAAGGCCGCCAACTGGTTGCCGCTGGTGACGGGGGCCTTCACGACAGCCTTGGTTTCGGGGTTCGTAGCCATGATCAATTCTCCTCTTTTGGTTCGCGACGTTCGGTTTCGGGTTGCGCGCCTCTGTCGCGTAGCTCGCAATCAATAAGGTATCTTGCCGCTGCCGCTCTATCCCGAGACAGCATCCCGGCTTGCGCCCACAGCGCCCGCAGGCTGCGGATATGCCAGTTCCTCATGCGGGCGGCATGTTGCTTTTCCGTTGGCCGGCGGTAGGGATCATGCACCATCGGTGTCGTCCGCTGCATCCTCGGCACCATCGCCCTGCCCGCCGTCGTCAATGATCTTCCGCAGATAGCCGGGAATGCCGCACATATCGGGGTTCGGGGTATAGCTCGGCCACTCTCCAGCCTTCACGCAATCGGCGAACACGCGAAGGCCGATCCGATTGAGAAATTGACCTCGCACGATATCCTCCTCCGGCAACTGCCAAAGCGCGGTCGCGATGAAGTCGCCCGGCTTCCAGCCCGCGCCCGGCTTCTCGACCACCGGATGAAAATATGCCTCGGGCCGGCGACCGAACACCCGCTCGTACCCTTCCAGTTCGAACGCGGCCGACTGCGCATAGCCATACTTGCCGATCGACGACGAAAAGCCATCATAGCTGGCGTCCGTGTCCGTCTTGACGTTCATCCCGAAGCGGCGCGTCTCCATCATCCAGTCGGGCCGGGCGCGGCACCACACGCCGGTCGCTTCGTCTCGCCACGCGAGCGTCACTTCCGGCTCACCCTTGGCGATCAGCGCCGAGATCATCTTGTCGGCGCGCATGGCTGCGACCATGGCGTCGATCCGCGCCACCTCGTCCACGTTGACGATGCACTTGCCGGCTGCGATCGCAGCGTCGGCCTCGGCAATCTCGACCGCCATCTTGACCTTGGCGGCGCGGGAGAAGCCTTCCGGCAGGCGGTGCCAGTTCGCCGCCCATTCCTCTGGCAGCAACAGCGCATCGTGAAAGCCCTGCCCCAGCCGCAGTGCATCGGTCTGTTCGGTCGGCCGGCGGTTCGGGTTCAGGCTCGACGTTTCGTAGAAGTGGCGCGGCGTCATGCCCTTCGACCGCTTGGCCTTGCCGCCGGACAGCTTTTTCAAGCCGGTGGAGGAGATGGACGGGCCGTCGCAGATTTCCTCGCCGTGGTAGCGCGAGATGGGCACGCCGATGTACGCCCCCGGCTCCGTGATCAGCCCGCCGTCCCAGACCTTGAAGCCTGGGGGGATGGGCCGCTCGCGCTTCTCGCCGGACAGGTTGAAGTCGTCGCGGAACTGGTCATCGCTGACCGTGGCGGTGTCGTCGAATGGATTGGTCATCGTTACGCCCTCAGAACTGAATGGTCACGGCGGGCACCAACCCGGCCTTGATCGCCGTCACGATTGACCGCGCCTGATCTTCCGTGACTCCGCACGTCATGATCGCCTCTTTCGCCGCGCCCATAACCTTGCCGACGTGCGCGCGATTGGCGGCGCGCTTCGCATCCTCGGCGGCGATGCGCTCGCGCTCGCGTTGCGCGGCGGCCTCCGCCTCCTGCCGCTGACGCTCGGCCTGTGCAGCCCGGTCGCGCTCCTCCTGTGCCTCCCGCTCGATACGCTGCCGCTCCGCGCGTTCGGCGGCGAGCTGGCGTTCGTGTTCCGCGTCACGCTCGCGCTGCGCAGCCTCGGCGGTCTGTTCGGCGGCAATGCGCGCACGGTCCGCCGCCTGTTCCCGCTCGCGTTCCAGACGTGCGGCTTCCGCCGCCTCGGCCTGCCGCTGGCGTTCGTTCTCGCGCTCGATAGCGGCAAGGCGTTCCTCCTCCGCTCGCCGGGCCGCTTCCTCGGCTTCGCGTGCCGCCTGGGCTTCTGCCTCGCGCGCGGCGCGCTCCTCGGCCTCCTGCCGCAGCCGCGCCAGTTCCGCCTTGTCGGCTTCCTCCTGCCGCAGGCGGTTGCGCGCGGCGACCAGCGCCTGCACGGTGGCCGCCTTGACCGCGACGGCTTCCGCCTCCTCGTCGGCCGTCCAGCCTTCACCGAACGTGATGCCATGGATGCGCCGGCCGCGCTCCTCGACCGACGCAGACGTGTCGTCGAGCGTGACGGTAGCGGCCTGCCGCATATCGTCGATCACCGCGCGATTGCGCGCCGCGCGCGCCGCCTCGGCCTCTTCCCACTCCGTCACCGGCCGGCGCACCTCGGCCGCCAGTTCCGCCAACTTCTCCTCGATCGGCTTCCGCGCCGCGTTCACCGTCGCCGTCTGCTGACGCCACGCTTCGGTCAGGCCTTTCGCCGCCGCCGTGATGGCCGTCTTGGTCGTCGTCACGCGCCGGGCGAGCGCGATCACCGCCTTGCGCCCCTTGTCCGTCGTCACGTCGGGGACGTGCTTGTCCGTCTCGGCCTTCATGCGAGCGTAGAAGGCGTCGAACGCCTCGCCGTCGAGCAGCACGACACGCGCCTGATCGTCGACAGTCGGGGCCGGAATATTCGGGGTTTCGATCAGTGCCAGCATCGGCAGATCGTCGGGTTTAGATGCCATCGGTTTGCGCTCCTATGGGGTTGCATGTGTTGCGAAACCCTCTTATGACCATATCACGTTAGTTGCAACACCATAACGCGGAGATTTCACAATGCCCTTGAAAACGCCGAGCGAAACGGCCGCCGATAACCGCGCGAAGCTGGCCGATTACAAGATGCGGCTGTACCGCGCTTGCTCCAGTCTGGCCGGGCTGTCGCGGCATTCGGGCATCTCAGAGCCGACGATCTGGCGCGCGATCAAGACCGGCAAGGCGATGCCGGCGACCATCGTGGCGCTGGAGAAGGCGATGGGGGAGATTGAGGCGCAGGCGGTGGCGGCGTGAGGGTGCTTGTCTGCGGCGGGCGCGATTTCAACGACCTGGGGGCGGTGTGGTCACAGCTCGACACGCTGCACAATCTTCCGCGACACCTCGGCGGGACCGGCCCGATTACGCGCATCATTCAAGGCGGGGCTGGCGGAGCGGATCGGCTGGCATCACAATGGGCGTCGTCCAATGCAGTTCGGCAACTCGAATATCCTGCCGACTGGGGGAAGCATGGAAAGGCCGCTGGTCCGATCCGCAATCAGCAGATGATCGACGAGGGAAAGCCCGATTTGGTCGTCGCATTTCCCGGCGGTCGGGGAACCGCTGATATGATGGCTCGCGCACGCGCCGCCAATATCGTGGTCGTAGAGATCGCCGCATAATTCAGAGATCGCAACGGGGCGGGCGTCATCGCCCCACAGGAGACACAGAATGAGCGAACAAGACCCCTTTGCGCTGCTCGGCACGCAACTGAACGAGGACGCGAAGGCTGATCGCAAGACGGCGGCGAAGAAGGGCAAGCCCGACCGCACGGAGGAGGCCGTCGCCGAACAGGCGCGCGTCGAGGCGGAGCGGCCGGCGACCAATGTCCCGGTCGACACGGACGAGCAGACGGTGTTCGACCGGCGGATCGAGCGACTGAACACGATCGTCGAGGAGTCGCGCTTCGAAGCCGGCAATGCGTTCGGCATCCTGCGCGACACCATCCTCGACCTGTTCAAGCACCGGCCGTTGCAATGGCAGGGCATGGACAATCAGGCGCAGCGCGACACCATCCGCGCGATCGAGGAGGCCTCCAAGGACATCATCGGCAAGCTGGTGCTGGTGATCGCGCAGGAGGATTGCCCGACGATCCACGCGACGATGCTGGACAAGCTGGCGGTCAATGGCGAGGCGCTGGAGGCCAAGCTCAAGATCGATCACGTCAACGCCGGGGTGCTGCTTGACGTGTACAAGATGGCCGGGCAGCGGGTCGTCGTCGTGTCGGCGGACGATCGCCGGTTCATGGGCGCGCGCACCACGCCGCAGACGGACCCGGACCAGCCCGACTTGCCGATCGAGGCACCGGCCGAGCCGGCGGAGCATCCCGTCGCCATGACGATCGACGATGACGCGCTTGCTGATGGCGACGACACCCCCAGCGGCGTCGATCTGGCGATCCAGGCGGCGAGTGCAGACCCGACGCTGACGCATGGCGTGTTCGACGAGATGACCACCGAATGGCTGGCGATCATCAAGGAACCCCCGAGCGAGGAAGATGACGTGTGGACGCCGGACGCGTCGCAGGCGAAGCGCATGACCAAGGCCGAGGCAGAGCGCATCGCGGGGCAGGTCAACGATCCCAACATCTCGGCCGCGCCGCTCGACGCCGGCTGATCGGCTACCGGACCCCGCGTGCGATGCGGGGCGAGGATAGCCAATCAGGAGCGGACGATGCAGCCCAACAAAGCGCGGCTTGCGATGCTGGCAAAGGGCCGGCTCAAGCGCGGCGAGATGAACGACACGGAGAAGGGCTATGCTGAGCACCTGACGCGCCTGCAACTATCCGGCGAGGTGCTGTGGTGGCGCTTCGAGGGCATGAAGTTCCGGCTGTGCGACGGCGCATTCTACACCCCTGATTTCGCCGTGATGCTCGCCGATGGCGTGATCGAAATCCACGAAACGAAGGGCAATTGGGAGGGCGACGCCAAGCTGAAAATCCGGCTGGCGGCCGACCAGTTTCCGTTCCGGTTCCTTGCGATCCAGACCGTGCCGAAGTCGCGCGGTGGCGGGTGGCAGGTGATCGATTTCAGCAAGGATGACGCGCCGCTGTTGCCTGGGTTGAGGGACAAGTCCGTGGTGCCGCCGCCGGTGAAGCGGGTGAAGGCGCTCCCTGCGCCCGAGGCAACTTTAGCGCGCCGCCGTCGCCGGGTGATACCGGCATGACCTTGCGCGATAATCTGTTCGGGAGCATGAGGGGGCGGGCGGGCGACGCTTCCAACGTCGGCCCGCCCATTCAACCGCCTGTACAGGAGGCGATCGACGTGCGTGATTTACCGGCTGTTCAGCCGTCTTACAATCTTAATATGCCGGTATCGGCATGACCGGAAACGTCTGGCACAAACGCTACCATGGCGATGCCCTGAACGGCTACATGGGCCTGACGCTTGAGCAGCGCGGCGCGTACACGACCATCCTCGACCTGCTGTATGATAGCGGCTGGGAGGTCGGCATTCCCGATCGCGAACGCTGGATCGCCGGCCATCTCAACGTGTCCGTTCGGCGCTGGCGCGGGCTCCGCGACGAGCTGATCGCAGCAGGCAAAATCGACATCATCGACGGGCAAATTTCAAATTTCAGGTATCGAAAAGAGCGCGAAAACGCCGCGAGTTTGTCTCGAAAGCGGAGCGAAAGCGGCGCGAGAGGCGGAGAAAAATCCGGCGAGACGCGGCGCAAAGCCGCAGAAAACCGTCATTCAGGCGAAGCAAACGCTTCGGATTTGCCGCTGTACGCGCGCGCGTCAGAAGCAGAGTTAGATACAGAAGTAGAGAAGAGCGTAGCTAAAGCTACGCAGCCACTTCGCGGCTTTTCGCTGCCTGACGACATCCCGAAAGACGCATGGGATGGGTTCCTCGAAATGCGGAAACGGAAGCGCGCCAATCCGACCGATCGGGCCAAGGGCGGCATCGTGAAAAAGCTGCGGGCGCTCGCCGAAGCCGGGCACCCTCCAGGCGAGGTGCTGGATCAATCGACGAACAACAATTGGACTGACGTTTACCCGATCAAGGACACGATGAATGGAACAGCTCGGAACGGTAATGGGCAGGCTGGTGGATCAGGCGACGGGTTCATTGACGCCATCCGTGAGGCGAGAGCCAACCGAGAGGCCCGTGGCCGGCAAGCCGACGACGATCGAGGAATGTCGTATTTTGGCGGCATGGGCTGAGGCGCAGCCGAGCGGCAAGCCTCGCCCCGCCAGCGCTGAGCAAATCGAACGGCATCTGGAGTTTCTGGCAACCGCCTTGCCGAGCAAGCGGGTGGACCTCGACACCGGCAAGCGGCGGTTCGCGGTATACGTGTCGATGCTTGGGGGGTTCAGCGACGCGGCGTTGGCGCACATGTCGCGACGGGCCTGTGAAACGCTCCAGTGGTTCCCGGTGCCGGCCGAGTGCATCGCCCTGGCACGGGAGCATCGGGAGCCTGTCGACGATCACGCGGCGATCCTGCGGCTATGCGAAGACACCGCCAACGATCTGTTCGAACGATGGCTCGTGAACATCGGCGAAGGCCAGCCGATTGGTGACGTGCCCGACCGGTGGCTGCGGATTGCGGTGGAGCGGGGCACGCTGCGGCGGCTGGAGCATGACCGGTACGTCACGCGGGCGCTATACCACGGGCCTATTCGGGTGCTGTCTAGCTCTTGAAGTGCGACACTACATGATATACTCGTAAGAGGGGTGTGAAGGGAATGCGCGATGAAATATGAGGGATTGCGAGCGGCGATAGACCGCGTGACACATGAGGCGCTGCCGCTGGCGAACGCCACCGTGCAAGACGCGTCAAAGGCCCGCGCTCAAGCACAGGTGGATATCGCTGACGGCATCTTGGCGCTGCTCGACGGCATGGGCGGGGAGGCCGGCTATGTGGGCGCATTCTTCGATATTGCCTCGATCGCGGGCATCGGCACGGCGCAGACGTTGAGCGCCCGTGAGGTGTATGAGCAGCAGCTCAGACCCAAGCTACAAGCTGCATTTTCTTCTGTCACGGACGAGGAAGTGACTTGGCTTTTGGAACATGTGCGAGGCCTGGAGGGGCAAGACGAACGCTTCATGGTCAGCCCCGAGGAGTTTAAGCAGGCGGATGAGGATAGCGAACGAGTGAAGTCGATTATTGGGCGGCTCGCCAAAGCGCAACAGCGAGACGCGCAGGCGTGAAGCGCAAGGTTTCCGTCCTGATCGAACGCCTGGGCGCGGATGACGCGGCCCGCGTATCGGCGGTCCATGGCGGAACCCTGATGCACGTCCCGGCGGAGACGGCGCGGGCGCAGCGGTTGGCCCGGCAGTTCGGGGAGAAGCTGGCGGCGCGGCTGGTGATGCACTTCGGCGGGGAGCGGATTTACGTTCCGGTGCTGCATCCCCTGCGCTGGGGCACGGTTGATCATGGCGAGGTGCAGCGCATGACGAGCGCGGGATATTCCGCCGCAGGCATCGCGCGAAGCCTCGGTTGTTCAAAGAACACGGTTAGGTCGATCCGGCGCAAAGCCCGCGCGTCGGTTCAGGGCCAGATTTAAGCGGGCGAGCGAAGCGAGACGGACAATGAGCGATCAGAATAGCGAAAATTTGGGCGGAAACGGGGTCTGTGGCGTGATTTCGGGTTCCGAGGTAGGTCGGGAAGGGTCGGGGGATGGGATGGCCTCAGCGTGGGCCGTGGGATGGGGGCCAGAATTTCTGTCGAGTGGCGAGCGACCGGAGTTGGTAAAGCCGTGGGATGCGGTTCGGTGGCGGAACAATGGCGGGATGCCCAAGCACGCCTTCGCCGGCAACATTCGGCAATGGGGTGATCAAGACAATTGCGTCACCATTCAGCTCCGTGCCGACCACCCGCATTACCGTCAGCCTGTGCAGGAGAAGTCTTACATCACCGGCCTAAAAGGCATGTCGTTCCGCCCCATGGACACTCAAGCGGCGTTCGAACGTGGCATGAAGCCATGGGATGGCGGTGATGCCGCTCCCGATGATTGGGACGGCAAGGAGGTGCTGACGCGCAGCGGCGAGATGGTCGACCCGAAAGACGCACGGGACGCCTTTACGTGGGGCCATGCAAGCCCGGACGACAAGCTGCGGATGCCGCATTTCGACATCGTGGCGTACAATCCGAAGCCTGCGCCGATCGACTGGAGCGGCGAGCTTGAGGCGGTCCATGAGGATGGGCGGGTGGTGCCGGCTCGATATGACGGCGTGCCGAAGCGCTTCAATGGGCACAAAGTCAGCTACGATGATGGCGAGGGCGAGTGGTCATGGTGCGTATTTGAGGATGGCCGTACTATGATCGACCAAAGCTGGCGCATACGCAACGTCATCCCCCAGCCCACCCCCCAGGCAGACACCAAGCCTGATGTGACGGTGCGCGCACCCTGCATGACGATCAGCGAAGTCCGCGAGATGGTGGCCAAGGGCGAGGGTGCGGTGATCGCGACAATGCTGGAGCGGGGCTATGCGCTGCCCGAGCCGGTGGACGAGGATCTAATCGAGGCGCGGAAGCTGGCGCATGAATTTGTAGGCGACCGAGCCGGCTGGCAGGGCATTCTTGAGGGCAAGCACGATAGCAGTCCCGCGATCACGCAACTCATCACCGCCATCAAGCGCGGCCGTGAACTCGCCCTTGCCGGGAAGACGGGGAAGTGAGGAACAATCGGTTCGCCCGCGTCCGTCATTACGGGCAGTGGCCTAGCGAGCATGAAGGCTGGGTGATCGAACACCCGCTTCATGGCATTTGCTTTGCTGATCGCGTCAACCCGCATTTCGAGCGCGATCGTCGGATGCAATCGTGGAGGCGTCCGCTGTGACCCACCCCCAGACACAGGATGACGAGGCGCTGGTCGAGGTGATGGCGGAAGCTATGGCCATTCATCACGTCGCATCGTGGAGCAGCTTGGCAGATCCTTTCGGCTGTGATCCAGGCACCTACGATCCGCTCGAAAAGCCTTGGTGGCGAGAGTCCGCCCGAGCCGCCCTCACCGCTCTCCGCAATCATGAAGGGAGGAAGGGATGACGACCGATGACGCCCCCGCAGGCTGGAACCGCATCCCCATCCCCTTCCACACCGTCAGCGAAACGCTACGCCGGCACGGCGCACCCGACACGCTAGGCCAGCCTGTCAAAGCTGTCGGGTGGTTCGATCCAGACCGAGGCATGATGCGAATGCTGGTCGCGGATTATGACGATGGGCAGTGCGCTGTTCTGCTCAAGGGACAGTGGCGCATGACGGCAAGCTATCGGGAGACAGGCATATGACGACGGCACCGGCTTTCAACGACGCGGCTCTTGTCGCCGCTGTCCGCCGCATTCTCGACGACAACCCGAAAACGGAAGCGCAGGCGTTGCGCGAGCAGGTTGCGACCCTGACCCGTCAGCTCGCCGACGCGCTCCAGCAACGCGATGCGGCGGCGGAGAACGCCCGGCGGGAAGCGAAGCGGTCGGACGCACTCGGCGAACGGATCGCAGGCGCACGGCTCGGGCTGGTCGCGCGTATGGACCCGGCCGAGGTGATCGACTTCCTCGACGTGGCGATCGACGAGCATACGCCCAAGCCAAGGGTGGCGGTGGTGATGTCGCCACGGTTCGTCACGCAGGAGCAGTTCGACGCGGCGGCCGAAGTGGTCGAGACGTTCGCATTGGGGCGGTCGGAAGGGTGGGGAATTTTCCCCAACGAAACCAGCGACGCGCTCAAGGATATCATGCTTCCACTCGGCCTCGCCGTCGCAAACTAGCCCCTTGCGAAACCCTATCACACCAGCTACGTAAAGGGCCACGGAAGGGAAGCGCAAACCCTCCGTGGCCCTGACACGATCGCGAGCGAAAGGACGATCATGCAAGACAACGATATAGACGGTTCCGGGAAAGCGGCAAGCGCGGGTGTGACCGCCCCTCAGACTGTGGCCGATGTGCAGCATACGCCGGGGCCGTTCGCGGTTCACCCGGTCAAGGCGTGGATCATGTGCAGCCAGCTTGACGAGGAAGGCGAGCCGACACCGGTTGCCGCCTTGGCGCATCCAACCGCCTATCGGTCAGAGGTTGAGACACGGGCGAACGGAGCGCTATTCGCGGCCGCCCCTGATCTGCGAGCTGCGCTCCATTCAATCCTGCCTAGTCCGCTGTGCGGCGAGTCTTGGGATTTGCCCGACGAAGAGATGGTGCAGATCACGGTTACGCTTGGGGAGCTTCGCGCCGCCCGCGCCGCCCTTCGCGCAGCCGCCACCTCCGCCCGTCAGGGAGAGACGAAGTGACAGAGAACCCGGAAGCTTCCGACATGACCCTGCGCGACTATTTCGCGGGGCAGGCGCTGACCAAGTTGGTCGACAAGCCTTTGGCACGCGGAATGTCGACTATTCAGCCCGGCTCTGAACTGCATCCCAGCACGGCAGCGCGTCGAGCATATCTCCTCGCCGACGCCATGCTCTCCGCCCGTCAGGAGACCCGACATGGTGAGTGAGAAGCTGACCGGGTGGCAGCCGATTGAGACGGCTCCTGAGCATGAGCCTATTTTGGTGTGGGTTCCCGAGGAAAATCGAGGATGGGACAGCGCCGAGGTTGTGATCATCTATCGCACTGAGACCGGCATGTCGTTTTGGACCAACGGCGGTTCAAATGGCGGTTCTGATGTGTACTTCCGTAAAGAACCCACCCACTGGCAGCCTCTCCCCGCACCCCCAGGCACCACCCGCGCACCGGCAGATCTGCGGTCGGCGCTGGAGGCGGAGACGATCGAGCGGGCAATCGCAGATGCGCAAGAGTTTTCATCGGCCGCTCGTTCCGATGGGTTCGACGCTGCCGATGCGCTTGATTTGATTGAGCAATTTGCCGCCCTCGCCCCGACCAAGGAGCCCGCAGCATGAAGACGTACACTGCAGCAGAAGTAATCGAGCGGATTGCCCAAGTGGCCGGGGCTGTTGGAATGCAGGCCGGTGTCGGTGGCATGGAAACGGCCGGCGCGATCGTCTCGTATCTGGCCAATCATCCCGACCTGATCGAACCATTCGTCGCGGGCAAGATTTCCACGATTGATTTCAGCCCCCGTTGGCTGGTCGAAGGCCGCCTGACTTGGCTGGGCCGAGACGACAAAATCCATGACGCCGGAGATGTGGCGCTCGGAGACGCAGCATGACCAACACGACCACCGATGCCGCAGAGGCGCGGGCGCTAGTTCGGGAAGCCTTGGAGCCATTCGCACAAGAAGCTGACCGCCTTTATGACAGCATTAGCGATGACGTCGGTTATTGCGATGACATTACGTATGGCGATTTGCGTCGTGCGCGCACCGCTTTGAACCGTCTCGCCACCGCCGAAGCCGCGAGCGGGGCGGGGGAGCGGGAGGAGTGCGGCGCGTCACCCGATCATGCCGACATTCTGGAGACAATCGCCAACGCGGCCGATGATTGGCAGAAACAGGGCTATGTCACCGCCCTAGCCGAAGTGCGCGATATGGCGAATGTCGGCCGCGCGCTCATGGAGGCGTTGCCGGACGGCTACCACTACATGAATTGCCCGTCCGAGATTGTCACCGACCTCCAGAACGAACGGGACGAAGCCCTCGCCTCCCTCTCGCCCGCGACTGACCCCGCGATGGTCACGGTGCCGAGGACCAAGCTGGAATCAATCAAGGCGGCCGGCCGGTACGTCCCTGTAGGCGATGGATACTTCGACCCCTACGGCAGTGTGTCGGAAGCTGTTGACGCTGCCGTCAACGCCGCCCTCGCAGCCGCCCCGACCATCCCAGCTACGGGGGAGGGGGGACAGTGACATCGTTTCAAAAGGTGGCGGACCTTGACCCGCCGCATCTCGGGCCAAATGGCGAGCGCTTCGCCGTTCTTGCCATCTATCCGACACAGCGCGTCGGCGACGGATGCAGGGCGATCGTCGTTTCGCTTCACCACAAGAGAAGTGATGCGGAACGGGCTGCCACCATCCCAGCTACCGGCCATGCACCGACCGAGGGGGAGGGCTGATGGCGTGGTTTCTCGCTCTGTGCGTCGTGACGGCCTTTGTCTTCCTGCTGGCAGTTTACGGCATCCTTCGATCAATGAAGGTAGACATTACGCCAAAGAAAGAGGTCGCGCAGCCGGATAAAGAGCATTTCACCTGCTGGAACTGTGGCACCGGGGACTGGCATCGATCTTGGGACCCGGTTGAGGACGGTATGACCAGCTACAAACGTGCGTCTCTTGGTCTCGGACTGTGCCCCAATTGCTCAGGAGCGGACTGATGACCCCGCCAGACCCCCAGCAGGTAGCCGAGATCGCGGGGCGCGGGTTCGACATCCCTGACCATGAACTGCTTCGCCGGGCAGTGTTCACGGCCCGCGCCACCCGCAGCCGAGGCTATCAGCCGCGTTGGGTGGCGGTGATGGACGTGTTCCTCCTCGGCAGCACCTTCGCGCATCATCTTTGCCAACGCTTCGGATACGACCCGGACGAGCAAGTGCGGTTCGGGCAAACCACCCCTCGCAAAGGAAACCACCATGACTGATCTGATGGAGCTGGCCTCGCGCGTGGAGGCGGGAATAGCGTCGCGTGAGCTTGAGATGCGCATCAAGGCTGCTGTTTATGGCGGCGTGGCGTTGCAGTCGCCTTTCAACGGCGAGTGGTGCATCTACCGGGCAGGGACTACCGATGCCCGGACTGGCAAAATCATGGAGCGGCCGCGTTTAATTGCGCATGCAGACTGGCTGAGGGATAGCTATATGACCTCCGCTGACGCCGCCATGCAATTGCCACCGGGAGACGAGTGCTGGCGTGTCGGCCATGATGCGGATGACCCAAGCTGGTTCATGGCACAGTGCAGCTACACGCCCGAACCCGGCAAAATGGGCTTCATCGTAGGGCGTGGTGATACAGCCGCCGCCGCCCTCACCGCAGCCGCCCTACGCGCCCGCGCCCACCAAGGAACCGTCCATGTCGAACAGTGAGATGGTGCAGCCGACGCAGGGGGCGGAGTGAAGCCCTCCCCCACCGCGCGCCGCATCCTTGCCGATGCGATCGACGCGCAAGGCCCCGCCTGGGCAAACACCGCTTCGTCAGTGCGCGCCGGCTCCTACAGCAACGTTTGGCTTGAGGCCGCCCTACATGGTATCGAGACAGCCTTGCGAACAGGATATGACGATGCCGAACCCGACCCTCTATGATCCGAAATATTGCGACGAGATTATCGCCTTCATGCAGAAGGGCTACTCGATCGGGGCGTTCGCCGGCAGCATCCTTGTCCACCGTGCGACTCTGTATCGGTGGCGGGAGGATCACCCCGATTTCGACGAGGCCATGAAAATCGGGCAGGCCGCGCGAACCTACAAGCTGGAGGTGGACTTGCTCTCCGCGCAGAACCCGGCCGTCGTGCGGTCGCGAGCTTACGCACTCAAGAACGCTGACCCGATCGAGTGGCGTGATAAGCGCGAAATTGAGCATAGCGCTCCCGGTGGCGCTGCGCTTCCCGGCATTGCTGTCACGTTTGTAAAGGCTGGCGATGCTGCCGAAGATTGACGCGAAGCTGCCGGCATGGGCGGAGGCGCTTTGGCACCCCCGCCGATACAAGTTCATCAAGGGCGGTCGAGGCAGCGCGAAAAGCCGCTCTGTCGCGACCGCCTTGGTCATTCAGGCCGCGCAGGAACCGCACCGCATCCTGTGCGCGCGCGAGGTGCAACGGAGCATCCGCGACTCGTCGAAACGCATGATCGACGACGAGATTGACCGGCTTGGCCTGCGCGGCATGTACGACAGCACGGATAACGAAATCCGCAACACCGTTACCGGGTCGTTGTTCATGTTCGGCGGATTGCGCAATGGCGCGGCGTCAGTTCGGTCTATGGAGGGTATCACCCGCTTTTGGGCGGACGAGGCGCAGGCGGTCAGTCAAGCGTCAATCGACACGGTGACGCCGACGATCCGAACGCCTGGATCGGAAATCTGGCTGACATGGAACCCGTTGGAGGCTGACGATCCGGTGGATGCCATGTCGCGAGAAATGGAGGGCGATCCGTTCTGCCTGCACCTGACCGTCAATTACGATCAGAACCCATGGTTTCCGACCGAACTTCGGCAGGATATGGAGCGCGACAAGCGCCGCGACCCCGACAAGCACGCGCACATATGGCTTGGGCAATATCAGCAGAACAGCGAAGCGCGTGTGTTTCGCAATTGGTCGGTGGTTGATTTCGAGACGCCAGCCGACGCCATCTTCCGGTTCGGGGCGGACTGGGGCTTCGCCGTCGATCCGACTGTGCTGGTGCGATGCTTCATGGGCCGATGGGTGCGCGGCGAGGCGGTGGCCGATCCAGATGGCGATGTGCTGTTCGTTGATTTCGAGGCGTATCAAATCGGCTGCACGATCGACAACACGCCGGCTCTGTTCGGCGGCACGGATGCGTCGGACCCGGTGCGATGGCCCAACCCGCTGCTGTATCGGGGCATCCCTGGCGCGACGACATGGCCGATCGTAGCAGACGGCGCACGCCCCGAGCTGATCGCGTATATGAAGGCGCGGGGCTTCCGCATCGAGCCGGCCATCAAGGGGGCCGGATCGGTCGAAGATGGCGTCGACTTCCTCAAGTCGTATGACGTGGCGATACACCCGCGCTGTATCCATGCGGCGGCCGAGAT
>Ga0182189_1000004_pt1 | contig 38320 bp, 64 predicted proteins | sample G6R1MG_44_FD_123223 | JGI IMG/M metagenome (GOLD analysis project Ga0182189, IMG submission 123223) | Miscanthus phyllosphere microbial communities from Michigan, USA - G6R4_MAIN_22AUG2016_LD1 MG | ecosystem: Host-associated > Plants > Phyllosphere > Phylloplane/Leaf | place: USA: Michigan... | reverse complement strand
TGGGGCCTTGGGCGCGATCTTGCGCGAGCCATCATTCGTGGTATATTCCGGTAATGCCCGCAGGACGCCCCACCACCTACGATCCAAGCTATTGTGAGCTCGTGATTCAGCACATGGCTACCGGCGCTTCTGTCGCCTCGTTTGCGGCAGAAATTGAGGTTGCCCGCGCCACTATTAACAACTGGATGGAGCAGCACGAAGAATTTTTGGAAGCCGTCTCTATCGCGAAGGCGAAATGCGCCGCTTGGTGGGAGGCCGCTGGTCGAAAGATTGTTGTCGATGGCGGTTCCGCGCCTCAGGCCACGATGATTACGCTGGGCCTGAAGAATATGGCAGCAGATGACTGGCGCGAGAAGTCCGAAGTAAAACAAACCATCGACCTTAGCGAAGAGGCCGCCTCATGGCTGGGGCACAAGTCCTAAACCTTGCGGCAAAGCGCTGGCCAACTAAGCGTGACCGCTTGGCTGACGGTTTTTACAGCATCAAAGACAAAAACGGCGCTACTGTCCCGTTTCGCATGAACGAGGATCAGGCAAAGTTTATTGATGAGCGGCACGGCATGGATGTGGTGCTTAAGGCGCGGCAGAAAGGATTTACAACGGTCATTCAGATAGACATGCTGGATGACTGCCTGTTCATTCCGAATACTGCCGCGGGCGTAATCGCGCACAATCTCAACGACGCTAAGGCGTTCTTCGCGGACAAGATCAAGTTCGCTTACGATAAGCTGCCGGTAGAGTTTCGCGCCGTGGTGTCGGCTGAGCAGGACGCCGCGGACAGCATGAAGTTCAGCAACGGTTCCAGTATCCGAGTTGGCACGTCATTGCGCTCAGGTACACTCCAGCGGTTGCACGTGAGCGAATATGGCAAGCTGTGCGCCAAATATCCTGAGAAGGCCCGTGAGGTGCGTTCTGGCGCGTTTAACACGGTGCAGGCAGGGCAACGCATTGTGGTGGAAAGCACGGCAGAGGGGCAGGCTGGGCATTTCTATGACCTGACGCAGAAGGCGCAGCAGAAGGCCGATGCGGGTACGGCGTTGACCGCGCTCGACTTCAAGTTTCATTTTGCCCCGTGGTGGACCAGCGCGGAATATGAGCTGCATGAGGACGTGACCGTAACGACCGAGATGCAGACGTATTTTGATGACCTGCTGCACAAGCACGGCATCGCGCTGACGCAGCCGCAGAAATCTTGGTACATCAAGAAGGCTGAGCAGCAGGGCGATGACATGAAGCGCGAGTATCCCTCGACGCCTCAGGAAGCGTTTGAGGCCAGCGTTGAGGGGGCGTACTTCGGCACGGAGATGCGCAAGATGCGCAAAGAGGGCCGCATCTGCCGCATTCCGATCATGGAAGCGCCGGTCTACACGACGTGGGATCTGGGTCTCAACGACAGCATGACGATCACGTTCTGGCAGGACCATGGGTTCGAGCGGCGTGCGATCGATTATTACGAGAACAGCGGCGAGGGATTTAATCATTACGCTGCCGTATTGAACCGCAAAGGATATAACTACAGCCGTCACTACATGCCGCATGACGCGGATCAGCGTTCGTTGACGGAGGTCGCCGATACTCGCCGCATGCACGCTGAGCGCGCTGGAATAAAGCCTACTGAGGTACTGAAGCGTATCGACACCGAGCAAGCTGGCATTGACGCTAGCCGATCATTCCTCGCTAAAGTGTGGATCGATGAGACGCGGTGCGCACGATTGATCGCCTGCTTGGACAATTATCGCAAGGCGTGGGACGACAAGCTGGGGCAGTTCAAATCTTACGCGTTGCACGATGAGTTCTCTCACGGGTATAAGAGCTTTGAGAGTGCGGCTATCCGGCCTGAAAAATCCGGTAGCGGGGCTTTGGACCTAAGCAAGTTGCGCCGGGGAGTTGTTTGAGCATGGCACCATTCGATAGCGAGACTGCCACTCTCAACGGCTGGGACATGCCCCCCGAGCCTGCGCCCGGCATCGACATGGACGAGTTGGTCGATGCGCTGGTGCGCGAGTCCGAAGCCGCCGACAGTGAATGGGAGCGGATGCGGGGGTATCAGGATCTCGCCCGCGACTATTACGAGGCGCGTCCGTTTGGTAACGAGGTCGAGGGCCGCAGTCAGATCATCCTGCCTGACGTGCAGGAGACGATCGATTATATGGTTCCGTCGGTGCTGCGGACGTTCATCAGCGGCGATCGGGTCGTTGAGTTTGAGGCCACGGACGAAGCCGATGAAGCCATGGCCGATGAGGCTACCGCGGCAATCGGCTACAGCTTCATGCGCGATCAGGACGGCTATCGGGTGCTGCACGACTGGCTGACGTGTGGGCTGATGGAGCGTTACGGCGTCACCAAGACGATGATGGTGGACGAAGAGCGTGTGTTGCGCGAGCGCGTCACCATTGCGGATCCGGTGGAGCTGGAAGGCTTTGACGGCGAGATTGAGGACCAGCAGGACAACGGTGATGGCACGTTCACGCTATCGCTGAAGACGGAGACGCGGCGCAAGCGTTTCGTGGCGGAGGCTGTGCCGGCGGAGGAGTTTCGCTATTCTGCGCGTGCCCGCCATGAAGACGAAGCGGACTATCTGGCGCATGTGTCGATCAAGACGCGCTCCGAACTGGTAGACATGGGGTTCGAGCGCGAGCAGGTCTATGCGCTACCGACCTACAGCCGCCTGCCCGATGGCCGTAACGACGATCGTTACGATCCCGATCCTGAAAGCACACCCGCGTTGCAGCAGGTGCAGCTTTGGGAGGAATACGCCCGCATCGACATCGATGGCGATGGCATTGCCGAGCGCGTGAAGGTGTTCCGCGTCGAGCGGGATGTGATGCGTTGGGCTGATGGCGAGCATGCCATCGAGACGGTCGATGAACAGCCATTCGTGGTGTTCTGCCCGTTCCCGCGTCCGCATCGACTTGTTGGCTATTCGCTTGCCGACAAGGTGATGGACATCCAGCTTGCTCGCTCGACGGTGGCACGGCAGTTGTTCGACGGCATGTACAACGCCAACATGCCGCGGCCGATCGTTGCAGAGCGTGGTTCCAGCGAAAACACGATTGACGATCTGCTGTCGCCTATCGCTGGCGCGCCTATTCGTGTGCAGGACGTTGGCGCGGTTACGCCGTATCAAAGCACGTTCGACGTTGGCAAGTCTTTGACTGTCATGGAGTGGATGACTGGCGAGCGTGAATCACGCACCGGCATTACCCGCCTTAACCAGGGCCTCGACGCCGACGCGCTCAACAAGACCGCCACCGGCACCGCCATGATGCAGGCGCAGGGCCAGCAGCAGGAAGAGTATATCGCGCGCAACTTCGCGGAAGGACTGTCGCGGTTGTTCGGCAAGTCGTACCGCCTGCGCCGCCGTGAGGGTGACCCGTTCAAGATCAAGGTGGACGGGCAGTATAAGCTGGTCGATCCGTCGAAGTGGCCGGAGGAGGTTAACCTTTCGATCCGTGTCGGCTTGGGCACGGGCAGCAAGGACAAACGGGTGCAGGCGCGCATGGCCTTGGCGCCGTTCCTTGCCGATGGGTTCCAGAATGGGTTGGTGAAGCCCAAGCAGCTATTCCATGCCATGGACGGGCTGGTGCGCGATCTTGGTATTGGGCAGGGGTCCGACTTTTGGCAGGATCCGGACGCACCGCCCGAGCTTGGCCCTGATGGCCAGCCCGTGCAGGAGCAAGAGCAGCCCGACCCCGAGGCCATGGCGGCACAGGCTGAGCAGCAGCGTGAACAGGCCAAGATGGAGTTCGAGCAGCAGAAGGCGCAGGCCCAGATGCAGCTTGACCGTGAGAAGGCGGAAGCCACGCTGACGTTGCAGCAGCAGAAGGACGCCGCCGACATTCAGGCGCAGCGGGAGCGTCATGCGCTGGAGATGGAGCAGCAGCGGGAGAAGGCGGCTCTGGAGGCAACGCTGGCGCGCGACAAGGCGTCTGCCGAGGCTGATATTGCCATCTACCGCATTGACCGGGAGGCTGAGGTCAAGCGGTACGCTGCGGACCGCAATCAGGCTCAGGGCGATAACATCGGGCAGAACCGTGAAGGTGGAGCGTTAGATGCGTAACATTGCAGTCTGGATCGTCACCTACCTCGCCCACCGCTTCAACATCGCACTGGTGGCAGAATCGCGCATCGCCAACGGCACGGACAAGGTTGCGCGCGGCCAGCGGTATGAGGCCTTCTATCTGGAGGAAGACGGCCTGCGCGACATGTTCACCGCATTGCGCCGCGACTATTTTGAGAAGGTGGGCGATGTGAAGCCCGGCGACACGGATAGTCTGAAGGCGCTTGCCATGGCGGACAAGATCGCGCGCGAGATCGAGCGCAAATTCCAGACTGTTATTGAAACTGGCAAAATTTATGGTAATGATACCCGCCATACGCAGAAGATTGCCAATATCAGGTAATCGCGCGTATGGGAGTTAACCGACGTGGCCCATCCTGAAACGGAAGCCGCATTTGTCGATGACATGGACAGTGCAGCCGCAGCAATTGGTGATTTGAACCTAGGCGACGATGACAACATCCGCCGGGTAGAAGCGCGGGGGCAGGACGCCGGAAACGGTGACGATGCCGGAGCGGACGAGGATCAGAGCGACGACGGGGACGACAGCGACCTCGATGTCAGCGAAGATGAGGATGACGAGAGCGACGAATCCCAAGGGACCATCGAAGCTCCTGTCAGCCTGACTGCCGAAGAGAAGGCGAAGTTTGCCGCGCTTCCCAAAGAGGCGCAGCAGTACGTAGCCGAGCTGGAGGGCCGCAGGGCTTCCCAGGTCCAGACGGCAACCACGAAGGCAGCAGAGGCCCAGCGGACGGCGGAAGCCGCAGCAGCCCGTGCCGACGCAGTAGCGCAGGCGCGCTTTGCCGAGCAGATCAAGGTGGTTGCGCAGGCGTATGCCCCGCAAGCTCCCGATCCGGCTTTGGCCTATAGCGATCCTGGCGCTTATATTGCCCAGAAGGCGCAGTACGACCATGCCAAGGCCCAGCATGACGAGCTTATGCAGCAGGCAACGTCGTTAGGCACTGACGCCGATACCGCGATGAGTGAAGCAGAAGTCGCACAGCGCGATCGTGAGCTGTTGAGCATCCCCGAAGTCCAGAACGAGGCCACGCGGGAGCAGTTCTTCAGCAAGGCGATTGAGGCAGGCAAGCAGTTGGGTCTGGACATGAACCAGATTCAGCACGCAACGGCCAGCGAGCTGAAAGCGCTTCGTCAGGTGTCGGATTGGCAGGAAAAGGCGGCGAAGTATGACGCAGCCCTAGCCCGCAACATGCAGCGCGTTCGAGATGGCAAGAAAGCGCGGACGACCCGCCCCAACGCCGCCCAGCCTAGCAGCGGCGAAAAGACGGGATACCGCGAAGCACGGCAACGATTGGCAGCGAGTGGCGATGTTAAAGACGCCGCGCTGGCTATCGGACGCCTTGGTTAGCCCTTCTTTTCAGGACCAACGAACATGGCAGTTCCATCCAATACCATTCAGACCGTTACCCGCGTGGGCAACCGCGAGGACCTTTCGGACATCATCAGCAACATCTCGCCGACCGAAACCCCGTTCGTGACCGCCATCGGTCGTGAGACGGCTTCGGCGGTGTACCATGAGTGGCAGACGGACGCGCTGGTTTCGGCCAATGCGAACAACAAGGCCATTCAGGGCGACGACCTCAGCAACGAGAATCGTCCCGCAACGACCCGTCTGGGCAACTATACCCAGATCTTCACCAAGGTTGTCGGCACCAGCACGACGCAGCAGGCGGTGAAGGCTGCGGGCCGTTCGAACGAGCATTCCTATCAGCTTGCCAAGGCGGGCAAGGAATGGAAGCGCGATCGTGAAGCGCGTTACACCGGCAACTTCGCGGCTGTTCCCCCCGCTGCTGGTACGGCTGGCGAGTCGGCCGGCGCGCTGGCGTTCATGCGTACCAATGCCAGCCGCGGTGCTGGTGGCGTCAATCCGGTGCTGTCGGGTACGACGACCGGGTATCCTGTCACTGCGGCCACCAACGGCACGCAGCGCGCGTTTACGGAGACGCTGCTGAAGGCCGCTGTGGCATCGGCATGGAACGCAGGTGGCGATCCTACCCTGGCAATCATGTCGTTGGGTCAGAAGCAGATCGCGGCGACGTTCTCGGGTCTGGCGACCCAGCGTCGTGAGACTGGCGACAAGCGGCTGACGATCATCGCAGGCGCCGATGTGTACGTGTCGGACGTGGGCGAGATTCAGTTCGTGCCGGATCGCTTCTGTTCGGCGCGTGACGTGCTGATCGTGGATCCGGAGATGTGGGCGATTGCCACGTTGGACCCGCTCCAGAAGCGCAAGCTGGCCACCACGGGTCTTGCCGATCGTGACGCGATGTACTCGGAGGAAACTCTGGTCTGCCGAAACGATGCCGGCAATGCCGTGATCGCCGATCTGACCTAAACCCTACCGGCCTGCCATGCGTTGTGTGTGGCAGGCCAACTTATAGGAGTTGAGAACATGGGACGACCCCGCAAGGATGCCGACGTGAACCCGAATACGGGCGTCGAGGAAGACAAGATGCAGGACAGCTCGCAAGGCAAGGAATTGCCCGAGACGCAGGGCGATGGCACCGATGCCCCGTCTGTGCGTGATCTGCCGCCCGCAAACCCGCTGGGTGAGCCGGTCAAGCCCGTCGAGGAATATGCCAACATTTCGGAGGCCGGCAAGCAGGCCGCGGCTCTTGGCGTCGTGACGGAAGAAACCGAGCATATGGGAGACGATTATGTCGCGGGTGAAACGATCGTGGAACATCCCGTTTCCCCGACCGACTCCAATCCCAACCCGCACGGCCAGCGTTCGAACCCGGATGCGAACCTCACGGTCGAAACGGACGACAAGGGCCGTGAAACCCGTTCTGCTCGTGATGAAGCCGACATGGTTGAAGTCACTGGCGCCGACGATCTGCCGGCGGAAGTTCATGTGGGCGATGGGCGCACCATTGGCCGTGGACAGACGATGAAGGTGGACAAGGACACCGCCAAGCTTCTCCGCGATAACAAGCAGGTGAAGTAAGGTGGCAGGGGACGAGAAACTGCTGAGTTACGATCCGCTTACCGGGATGCGTGAGTGGTTCTCGTCCGACGATGAGGGCGATACGTGGCATGTTCGTTATGAGCAGGACGTATCGCCCTTGTTGGATGCGAACAAGGAAGCCCAGAACGAGAGTTGGGACAAGCGCGACGACCTGTGGCACGCTGCTAGCATTCCCAATGTTGTTCTAATGGAATGGATTACAAAACACGGGATCGAGTATTTCAATCCGAACCATAAGGAAGGTGTAAAGCGCCTTCTCAATTCGGACGAATATCGCTACCTTCGGGTTCGCAATTTCATCATTTAAGGGTGTGGGCAGATGACGGCACTACGAGGAATCTATATTCAGACGCCTACTGCCATGGCGGACCGCCAGCAGCGGGAAATCCGTATGGATGGTTTCGGCGCCGTTGTGGTCAACACCGCCAATGCAGACGGCACTTATGCTCCCGGCGGCGGTCCTACCGACCCTGCATACACCCAGACGGGTTACCTTCCTGCTGCTACTGATCGTAGCGGCACGACGAACGCGACGGCGAACACCTCGCAGCAGCTTGCGGCTGCGAACACGACGCGGCGCGGCCTCAACATCCAGAACATCAGCGCGAATCCGATCGGCATCAATGAGTTCGGTGGCACAGCAGCTATCGGCACGCCGGGGACCTACACTATTGCGGCGGGTGGCACGATCAACGTGCGTACAAACCGCGCTGTAACCGTTGTAAGCGGCACGGCATCTCAGCCGTACACTGCGACGGAGTTCTAGCGATGGGTGAAGTCACGACGCCGGGTGTCTCGGAGCAGCAGCTTCTGGACAAGTTTCGTCTGATGCAGGCAAATGACAGTCTGACGATTGACGATATGTACAATAACTTCATGGGCGGAAAGATCGCGTTCGTTTCTCCTACGCCGATGACGGTTGCGTCGTTGCTTTCGACTTATCCGGCCAGCGCGCCGTATCTGAGTAAATATGCCCGCGTTACGGATCTGTGGGGTTCGGTGACGACGGTGATGGTCTGCGAGGCGGATTCTACGGGCTTCTACTGGCGCCCGCAGCGCACGGATTATGCACCCCCGCCTATTTCCATGAGTTCGGGCACGCTGACGCTGACGCCTTTGATTACGGCACCGATCGTCAACCTCACTGGCACGCTGACCGGCACAGTCAATGTTACGCCATCTTCGACCAACGCATGGCCTGGGGCCACGTTCACGGTGTCGTCCAATAGCGTCCTTGGGCTGTTCGGTATCAACCTTACCGGCCTTGTCGGCGGCGGCACCGTTCCGCTGTTAAGCGGCGGCATCAGGACGTTGACGTTTTTCTCTGGTAGTGGGTGGAAGGCTGCCTGACATGCGTGATTTCGAAGTAGGCGATATGCTATTCGGCTATCCCATCACCAAGCTTAGTGCGGATTACGTGGAGATTACGGTGCCTAATAGCGGCATCCAGTTTTCATTTGACCGCGCTCAGTTTGACGAGGGCGCACGTTATGCGCTTTCCCTCGCCGGATCTTGGGTGATGCACAGCTAATGCACAATGAGCCAAGCGTAAAACCTTGGGGCAAGACCATTCGTGTCGTGCTATGGGCGGTTATGTCCTTTGTCGCTTGGCTCATTGCAATTAAGGTATCGCCATAATGTCCATCGCAATCCCGACATATGCCCCCGGTGCCATCACCAACTATTCGGAGCTGGTGACCGAGATCCGCGACATGATGGATGACGTGGATTACGATCAGGAGGCGATTGATCGGGCGCTGCGCAAGGCGGAGGCGGAGTTCAACCGCTCGCTGCGCACGCCTGATATGGAATCTCGTGCGGTTTTCACGATTACTGACGAGCTGACGCAACTGCCGGACGATTTTCTGGAAATGCGGTTTATCTTCGTTGAAGGTATGCCTGACCAGCCGCTATCGTCCATGTCGCCCGCAGGCATGCTGGCCAACTATTATGGGCGGTCGGGCACGCCGATGGCCTACACGATCGAGGGCAACTCACTGCGAGTGGGTCCGGTTGGCAATACGGCAGTCGAGATGGTCTATTACGCGCGCATCAGCGCGTTGACCTCGGCGCAGGTGTCCAACTGGCTGCTGCGCAAACATCCCGATCTGTATGTTGCCGGCGTTATGTATCACCTTGCCCGCCGTGAACGCGATAGCGATGGCATGGCTCAGGCGGCACAGGAAGTGGCCACGCTTACGACCGGAATCAACAAGGCGGCACAGAACGCGCGGTGGGGCAGCGCGCCGCTGACGCCTCGGGGTGTTTCGCAGGTTTCTAGTCGGGTGCGGATTTGATGCTGCGGGCCTCTCCGATCAATTACGGAGCAACGTCGATCTGGTGGGTATCGGCAGGGGTGCAACTACCCGCAGCATCGGCGGGGGTGGTTGTGCCCGCAGCATGCGCAATCTGCTATAAGGGATAGGCAATGTCAACCAAGCGCCTCCCCTTTCCCGCATATCTGCCGGACCAGCTTCCCCGCAACGTCCTGACGTCAGCAACCAATGTGCTGCCTGCGGCGGATGGGTATAGGCCCGTCAAGGCGCTGGTGTCGATTAGCGACCCGCTACAGGCGACATTCAAAGGCGGGGGCGCCTTCATCGCCAGCAGCGGAACGACGTTCCTGATCGCTGGCACGGCCAACGGTCTTGAGCGCTATGTCGGCGGCGGCTGGACGACTCTACTTGCAGCCATGTCCGTTACCGATCGGTGGCGGTTCACGCAGTTTGGTGATTACGTCGTCGCCGTGAATGGTACTGATACGAAACAAGTCGATCTGACCACCGGCGCGGCATCCGATCTTACCGATGCGCCAACTGGTACCGGCGTTGCGGTGGTAGGGGATTACGTCGTCATCACGCAGGCAGGCGGCAACAAGCTACTGGTCACGTGGTCGGGGTTCAACGATCACACCAAGTGGACCGCTGGTGTCGATCAGTCGGGGTTTCAGCCGATGCTGACTGGCGGTGAGGTCAAGGGCATTGCGGGTGGCGAATACGGGGTCATCCTCCAGCGCTTCCGTTTGGTGCGCATGGAGCGCACCGGGGACGACAAGGCGCCGTTCCAGTTTCCCGAGATCACCACCAACGTCGGGTGCGCCTCCAGTGGCAGCATTGCGCAATCGGGGCGCACGGTGTTCTTCCTGTCGGACCGCGGTTTCATGGCTTTGGAGGACGGGCAATCGCTGCGACCCATCGGCAACGAGAAGTTCGACCAGACCTTTCGCGACAGCGTATCGCCGGAGGATTACGAAAAGCTGTGGGCTGCCGTCGATCCTAAGCGCTCGCTAGTGCTGTGGGGCGTCCCCGGCACACCTGGGCGCATCTGGGTCTACAATTGGGTGTTGGATCGCGCCAGCACGATCGAGGTGCCGTTTTCAGGGCTGTTCGCAGGGTACGAAAGCAGCCTGTCGCTCGAAGGCGTAGCGGCGCTATATCCCGACCTTGATACGATGCCCTATTCGTTGGACGACCCGCGTTTTCAGGGCGGCGACCCGCGGCTGTACATCGTGGACCGCAACAATCGTATCGGGGCATTCTCTGGCCCTAACTTGCAGGCGACACTGGCCATCGGCTGGCAGGCGCCGTCCGACCCAAATGTTGCTCGCATGCGAGCGCTATGGCCCATTTCCGATGCCAATTCCGGCATCTCGTCACGGATCGATGCGCGTCAGCAGATGGGTGATCCTGTCGGATTCGTTCTGTCGGGTGATTTGCAGCGTTCGGGACGTATTCCTATGCGAGTGCGTGGACGATACATGCAAATTACGGTAACCATCGATAGCGGCACGCGCTGGAATTATATTCAGGGCATCGATATGGAAATTGATGCGGGAGGAATCAGATAATGTCGAAGTCCAACACATACGAAACCGCGCAGCTTAAGCTGTTGCTCAATGGCACCCCGATTGCGGGTGTTGCCGACAATGCCGCATCCTCGCCACTGACGAACCTGTATCTTTCGCTGCATACAGCAGATCCGGGTGAAGGCGCATCGCAAACGACTAGCGAGATTTCCTACACGGGATATGCTCGGGTTGCCGTGGCTCGCACGACTTCTGGTTGGACGGTGGATTCGACCGGGATAGCAACGCTGGTTGCTGCGGCGAATTTTCCTGCCAGTACGGGCGGCACTGGCGGCACGGCGTCGTTTCTTGGGCTTGGTTCTGCGGCGACCGGCGCTGGCGTGCTATTCTACAGCGGCCCTATCTCGCCCACCATTTCCGTCACCAGCGGTGTGACGCCGCAGATTGCGGCCGGCAGCACGATCACCGAGGATTGATATGGCCAATCTTCGCGACAGGGTTAAGGCAGCCACCGCCACGACAGGTACCGGAACGGTTACGCTTGGGGCGGCTGCTACCGGGTATCGGACGTTCGCCAGTGCATATTCGGCCGATCGCGTCATCACCTATGCCATCGAAGATGGCGCAGCGTGGGAAACCGGCACCGGTACGTATTCGGCGTCGGGGAATACGCTGACACGAACGATGGATGCCAGTTCCACCGGCTCGCTGCTGAATCTTTCCGGCAACGCAACGGTTTCGGTCGCTTTCCTTTCGCGTGAAAACGTGACGGATTGGCCATTCCTGAAAGTAAAGCGCCTGAGCGGCACCGGCGGCACGGATGGCAGCTTTGTGCAGATCACGTATGATACGTTGGTCACCGACACGGCGGGCGGGTGGAACAGCTCGACCAATATTTATACCATCATGCAGGCCGGTGTTTACGACATCACCTCGAAATTCCGGATCAGCGATGGCGACAGGACCGGGAAATCATACGGGCTGGGCGTAGATACATCCAGAGCTGACAGCCCGGATTTTACGTGGTTCCAAGGCGCTCCCAATCGCCAGGGTGCGACCTATCTTCGGCGTGACTATTTCGCTTCTGGAGCGCAGCTTCAGGCATTCTATTATATGGATGGCATTGGGGCGGGTTACTTCCAGGCTGATCTTTCAATCGCCAGGATCAGGTAGCCAATGGTTGGGTCGTTCCCCATTGGCGGCGCTCCTGTAGGCGGATCGACCGCCGCAGCTGCCGGTGGCGGCACGGTAACCGGCATAGGCGCCATGACCGGTGCCGGAACGCTGGCAGCAAGCGGTTCTGCGATCGTTACTGCAACGGCGGCCATGGTGGGCGCTGGTGCGCTTGCCGCTATGGGCGTGACGATTGCTACAGGCAGCGCGTCGATGACGGGCAGCGGGTTTTTGGCTGCGTCCAGCCAAGCTACAGCGAGCCGTACCGTTACCATGGTTGGTGGCTCGTCAGTGAACGGCATTGGAGCTGCGGCCGGTTCCGGGGCTGCGGCTATGATCGGCTCGGGGTCGCTTGCGGCGTCTGGCGCAGCTCTGTCCTCACGCGTCGTATCGCTGACAGGCACTGGCGCCATCGCAGGTGTTGGTGCGAAAATCGCGCGTGCATCGTTCGCGATGATGGGCGGCGGAACGCTTTTCGGCAAACCGGTTCCGCCACCTGCCCCGCCTGCCAACCCTGCTGACACCGCAACGATTGATATGTCGTTGGTGCCGGTTGACGCCAAGCGTACCGACTGGCCACGGTTGGTGGCAAACGCCGTCAATGCACTTATCAAACAATACCGCGTATCCGTGAGGAACCCATTCATGCAGCTTGAAACGGAGCCGCTGGAGCCGACAGAAGGCCAGACATATTACGACCTGACGTTGCATCAGGTGCGGGTGTATAATGGTACGTCATGGGTCGCCCTGTCATGATCGAATACCCTCCCAAAAGCTGGAATGACTATCAACGCCATCGGGATGAGATCGCGGCGTTATTGGATCCGCGGTGCCACACAATTGATTGGATGGACGTGCAGTTGCTTTCTGGTGACGCGTTGGCGTTCGGATCAGAACGCGGTGTTATAATCGTTACGGTCAAGCAATACCCCGCAGGAGGCAGGGAATTGCATGGTTTGGTAGCTGCCGGCGACGTAGCGGAAATTTTGTTTCTGATCGAACAAGCGGAACAATGGGGCCGCGATAACGGCTTGGATTTTGCCTGCATATCGTCTCGCCCCGGATGGGCTAGATTATTGAAACCTCGCGGATATTCTGTTAACCGTGTTGAAATCGTAAAGGATTTGTGAAGTGGGCGTGTCATCCTCCAAAACCAAGTCCACCAGCAAGCCTGTTTACAGCAGCCAGATTGAGGGGGCTGCGAACAACGTCAACAGCGCGTACAATGCTGCTGCGCCGGGTATCGCCAACACAGCAAATGCCCTAGGCGGGCTGGTTCCGGATCTGGTGTCCAAATACACCAATGGTGACCCCGCCGTGCAGTCGGCGATGCAGTATAATCAGGATGTCACGTCGGGTAAGTATCTCGACGCAGGTAATCCTTATTTGCAATCTCAAATCGATCAAACCAATGCTGGTGTCCGAAATGGCCTGTCGGCATCACTTGGCACGCGCGGACTGACGGGCGGCTCGGCATTCGGTGATATCATTACTCGCAATCTGGCGCAGAACGAAAATAATCTGCGTTATACTGATTATTCAAATGAGCGAAACCGAATGGACAGCGCCGCTTCGGCGGCAGCCGGCATTTCGGCAGGGCAGTACCAGCCATTGACCGCGATTCAGAGTATCCTTCAATCCCAGCAGGCGCCGATACAGGCAGCGGCGGGGCAGGCGTCGAGCATCGGAGGGCTTTTGGGGCAATACACCAATACCACCCAGAAGCAGGGTACGAATATCGGCATGCTGCTAGCTCAGTTGGCTGGTAACGCCGCCAGTGCGTACGCGGGAGGCTGATATGGCAATTTTTTCCAAGCCGAAGGGGCTGTTCGGCGCGCCGATGATGGGGGATCTTCGTGCCGCGCCGGCTGCTGGTCTGGTGCAGCAGGACGCCACCGTGCCGACGTACAAGAAGCCGTCCACAGGGCAGATGATTGCCGGTGTCATTGGGGACACGCTGGCACAATGGGGCGGCGGCAAGGGTACGTTCCTGCCGAGTCTACAGATGCGTCAGCAATACGCGCTGGAGGGCCAACGTCAGCAGCAAGAGCAGGCGGCCAAGTTCGCCGGGTTCAAGCAGGAATACGATTATAAGTTGGCGAATCCGGAGGCACCGAAAGACGATACGTTTACTAGAACGCTTATCGGCGCTGGTATCGACCCCGAGTCTGCCCAAGGTAAGGCGCTATTCGCTCAGCGAGCACAGGCGCTTGCTAATCCTGCGCAATTTATCCCCGATGGCATTGGCGGAGGCCAGTATGCCCGCCCCAATGCTACGCCCATAATGCCACAAGCGCCTGTTGGCAAACTGACCCCCCTCGGCGGTAACGCAGGAGGTGCGCCCCGCGGTGGGGCGCGTACCTTTCCAATCCGCTGACATCCTGCCGCACCTTATCCAACAGGAAAGCGGTGGCCGTGCTGGCGTATCAGGTCCACAAACGCAATACGGGCAGGCGCAGGGGTTGACGCAGGTTCTGCCCTCGACTGCGCAAGGTTTGGCCAAGCGTCTTGGCGTACCGTATCGTGCGGACCTCATGTCCGGTACTTCGGAAGCAGCAAAGCAATATCAGTCGGCTATCGGCCAAGCGTATCTGGACGAGGCGCTGGATAAGACGGGAAATGTTACGGACGCACTAAAATACTACCATGGTGGCCCAAATCGTCGTATCTGGGGACCGAAGACGAACGCTTATGCAAACGGCATTCTTCGCCGCTTGGGGGTATAATGGCACAGCAGCAGGCGCGAGACGAAGCGGGCAATATTTGGTACGTCGATGACGCCGGCAATCCTGTAGGGCTGGCGCAGGCCGCACCGCAGGGTGGCGGCAGCGTCGTTGCGCCGAATCCTGTGCAGGCGCAGCGCCAACAGACCGAATTGGGTGGCGCGCAGCTTGGCAACCAGAAGACAGCGCAGCAGATTGCACTAGAGGCGGCAAAGGTGCCGTATGCACCCCGACAGGCTGCGGCGGATACGACCAAGTCGGAGGCTGAGGCTGCTGCTGCGCAGTTGACGCTTGAGAAGGCTCGTCGGGAAGCGGCTTTGCCGGTCGCAGGCCAAACGGGACGCGCCAACCTTCAGCGGGCTATCGATGATATCCGCCAGCGGTTTGCGGCGGGTCCTGGTCGCACGTCTGGAGTTGGCGGCCTGCTCGACTATCTGCCGACGACCGAAAACCAGCAGTTCGACGCGGCCGGCAATGCCGTGCGCGGCTTCGTTGGGCCTGCGCTCGGGCTGACCGGTGGCCAGCTCAACACCGAGAAGGAAGCGCAGCGCGCGGTCGGCCCATATATCCCTCAGTCGGGTGACCGCGACCAAGTCATCTTGGACAAGATCGCGCGACTTCAGGGCCTTGCGAATGCCATGGGCGGCAATCGTCAACAGCAGGCGCAACAGCAGAACCAGCAACAGCCGCAGATGATTGCGGCAACGTCCGGTGGTGGTGGCGGCGGTAATCCCCCGCCCCCTACCGGTCCGGCCGGCTATGACGTTGCCGGTGTTGCTGGTGGCGTGTCCGGTGGTCCGGGTGGCGCAGGCTCGACGTTCGCAGATGCGGCTGGCGTTGCGATGGCGACGAAACTGAAGCAGGCGTACAATCAGGGTGCAGGCGTACAGCAGCTCAACCAGCTTCTCACCGAGAATGGCTATCAGCCGTTTGCGGATCCGCAGGCGATCGAGGCGATCAACAAGCGTGGGCCGCTGAATTTTGCACCGCCGCAGGCCGCGGATAACCGTAGCGGCCTGTCGCAGATGCTTGGGGGTGCTGCGGACAGCTCGGGCGGTGCATATGCCATCAGTGCGGCTGATGCGCTGTCTGCCGGTACGCTCGACAACATCGCTGGCGGCAATGCCAAGCTAGCAGAGGAATATGCCGCACAGAAGTTCCCCGGTGCAACGCTTGCGGGGCAGGTAACGGGCGGTGCTTTGGCCGCTGGTGCGGGCGAGTTGGGACTAGCACGTCTGGGCGTTGGCGCTGGCCGCGCTGCGCTTGGTGGCGATGCGCTTTATGGCGCAGCCTATGGCGCCGGCAGCACGGACGACGGTAGCCGTCTATTGGGCGCTGTCGGTGGCGGTGTCGGCGGCTTGGCTGGCGGCATTGCCGGGCGTGCCGCGGCACGGGGTATCGGCGGAGCGCTTACTGGCATCCGCAACGCCGATGTGCAGGGCCTACGTGCGGCGGGGGTGCCGCTGACGGCTGGACAGGCCGCTGGCGGCGTACTGAAGGGCGTTGAAGATCGCCTCTCTGGCGTGCCGGTATTGGGCAACGTCGTGAACGCGCGCCGCCTAGAGGGCATGCAGGGCTTCAACCGCGCGGCGTTTGACGAGGCATTGGCGCCGATCGGTGCGAATACGGGCGGTGTGACGGGCGAAGCTGGCATCGATGCCGCACAAACAGCCACTCGGCAGGGTTACGATCAAGCGCTAAACGGCGTCAATGTGCAGCGCGATCCGCAGTTCACCGGAGAGTATAACCGAGCTTTGGCGACTGGTGCACAGGTGCCTCGCGTCGGCCCCGAGTTTCAGGCATGGGCGCAGGCCGATCTAGATCCGTTGGTTGCGCAGCCCGCGTTTGACGGTCGCACGGTGCAGGATTTTATTCAGCAGACGCGCGGCGCCGACTTCGGCAACGATGCCATGGGCAATCTTGTCGGGCGTTCGGTGACGGGCGCAGAAGACGCCATGCGCGGACTGGTGCAGCGCCAGTCGCCGGGGACGTTGCCGGCATTGGGGCGTGCGGATCAGGCATACCGACAGACACAGGTCTTGAAGGATGCCGTCAACCGCGCCCGCAACGGTACGCGCGTTGGCGAAACTGGTACGTTCGCACCATCGCAGTTGTCGGATGCCGCAGCCGCGAACGCCAAGAAGTTCGGCAACAGCCAAGGTACGACGCGCCAGCCGTTCTTCGACCTGTCGCGAGCTGGGCAGGCGGTGTTGCCCAACTCAGTACCCGATAGCGGCACCGCCGGTCGCTTGTTGACGCAGCAGGCATTGGCGGCTGGCGGCCTTGGGGTGTTGGGCGGAGGAGCTGGTTATGCTGGTGGCGGTGAGGATGGCGCGCAGGCTGTTGGTGCAGGCGGGTTGGCTCTGGGTGCCATCTTGGCGGCCGGTGGCTCGCGCGCAGGGCAACGCGCCGTCACGCGCGCCCTTCTAGACCGTCCAGACGCCCTTGTGCAGCTTGGCAACCAAGTCCAGCGACGCGCGCGTATCGGTGGGTTGTTCGGCGCCCCCATGCTCGCTGGCGGCGGCGCCTATCTGGCGGGACAGTGAGCGCTCGCGCCAACGGTGGATCATCTCGAAGATGAAGCCTTTGAACACGATGCCTAGTATAATGCCCCACATGCGGGTAATATAGCACAATTGTGGAGTGGTTGCGATGCCTAGTGCAAGCGAATTCAGTACAGACCCGAATGCCAACACCACTATCGGCGGCTTTGACGTTTCGGAAGGTTGCTCGCCGGCAAGCATCAACAATGCATTGCGCTATGTTGCGGCGGTCATCCGCGATAGCGCTGACAAGGTGCCAGCAACAGGTGGCTTCGTGCCGACGACTGGCGGCACCTATACTGGAGACATCCTGCGGCAGGGCCGCGGTGCCTACCTGCACCATGCCGGCTCGGGTCAAACCGATGGCCGCGTCAATTTTCTGCCTGAAGGCTCGGCGCGCCCCGCCGCATCCGAAGGTACGATCGTGTTCTATTATTCCTGATGGACGCATTCGTATCAGGTGATTGGCGGACCGCCAAACGAGCTGAAGTGCTTATCAACGGCAACTGGCGGCAGGTAACGCGCGCAGAATGTTACTTCAACGGGCAATGGCGCACGATTCTCTCTTTTGCCTCGCCGCTGTCAGTATCGTCGTATGACGTTGATGGTGTCGTTTATAACCGCAAGCCGGCTTTGGTCACCTCTCGTACGGCGACTGCAACGCCGACAGGTGGGTCAGGTCCTTATTCTTACTCATGGGTAATAACCAGTGGCGGGGCCACGGTGGTATCGCCCAACATGGCAACGACTGCGTTTCGTGAAGTCATCCCACCGGGTGAGTATATGTTTTCCACCGCGCGTGTGACATGCACCGATGTTTTTGGTACTGTGGCCACAGCTGATATCACGATTACGCTATCGAATGAGGGGTCGTTGTAATGCACCATTTCTTTGAGGCCATCACCAATACCAGCGGCGATAGCCTCATCGGCTATTATGGGCGCGTGATCGATCCTGCGACCAACAACACAGTAACAATTGCTGCCGACGACAATGGCACTCCCATCGTAACGGTATCAGGCGTGGACAATGCCGCCAAGACGGATGCTTATGGCAACCTCGATTTCTATGTGCAGCCGGGCACGTATCACCTCGACATCTATGCGCCCAACGCCACCAGCTTGCAGTTGCGAGTTCAGAATGTCGCGATGAACTCGTCTAAGGGTGACAAGGGTGATACTGGCAATCAGGGAGAGGTCGGCGCGTCGGATGCGTCGTTCACGACGCTTGCGGCGATGAAGGCTATCGATCCTGTCGCCTATCCCTCGCCTCGCCTTGCCGCCCCTTCGGGGGCAAATGGCGGCGTAACCAATGGCCTGTTCAACTATCAGACCGGTAATTTCACCGGACGTACCGACGTAGTGCAGGTCAATGGGATTCCGTTGACAACGGGTGCGCTGGTCCGCCAGAATGCTTCCCAGATCGCCGCCACCCTGCCCGCTGGCGTGGTTTATGCTACTGCGAACGATGCCCTCGCAGGGGTCGTCACGGCGTACCTCGATAGCTATAACGTCAAGACTGTCGGGCTCCAAGTTGCGGCAGACGCTGCCATCGCAGCTGGTGCGCGCCGGCTCATCGCCCCCAACGGCATCATCCCTGTCCCCACCGTCTGGACGCCGCCAAATGGTATGGACGGGCTAATTCTCGAAGGCAGTGGCGCCACCGTGTTTACCTGCTCGCAGCCGGGGGGCGCTGGCGGTTTCCGCTTGGCGCCGATTGGTGGGTCGATCAGCAACATCACGTATCGCAATTTCAATATCAACGCGACTACCGGTGGTGTCGGCGCCCTGCACTGGTATTTCGCGCAGGGCAGCAACATTCTGGTTGAAAACGTCGTATCGCGCATGGCGAGCGGGCTGGACATGAACGGTGTCCTTATTGCCCTTGCTGGCGGCGGTGACGGTATCGCTGGCGGCGTTCTTTCGAACATGACGCTGCGCAATATATTCGCGGTGAATTCGAACCGCATGGCCTTCGAGTTTCTGAACCAGGGGATGGCCGGCACGCGACCTATCTTCAAGAATCTTGTTGGCGAAAACCTTGTCGCTGACACCCCCGGTTCGGTCAGCTACGGCTATGGATTCTCGTTCGACGGTGCCAATATGAATGGCGCCAAGATGAATGGTCTTGTGGCGCGTGGTGGCTACGGAGCAGCAATTGAGCTGATCGAGTGCAGCAATATCGAACTGACGAATACGGTCTGGGATGCGTGGACCGGGCGCCCGATTCAGGCCACCAACAGCATCGTCAAGGATAACTGTCGGTTCGTCGGTGGACGTAATATCAACGGCGATCTGATGCAGGACGCCTTGTTTGGGGCCAGCACGAATCTTGTCTGGCAGAACATGGACATGACGTTCGCCACGGGTGCGATCAGCGTGCTGTCCAACGCTGTTGGCATGAAAATCAAAGGTGGCAGCACGCGGGCTACTTCGACGGGTGTTTTTGCACCCATCGTCGTCAATGGGCCGAACACCGAGATTTCCGGCCACACCATCAACGCGACCGCGGCAGCAACGGCTTATTGCGTGCTGTTTACCGGCGCCTCTGCTACTCGGGGCAGTGTGTCAGGTTGTCGTCTCATCAACAGTTCGGCAACCATGCCACTGATTGCGGATACCGGCGCGACATTCCTTGGATCCGCCAATATCCTCGATGGTACGAACTTTGCTGTAGGAGCAGGCTCATGACAATTCCGGGTTTGGAATCGGCAAAGATTTATATCAAGTGTCCCAATACGGGAAACGATGTATGGACCGGTTCCTTGGTGTTGCCCGCTAACTTCGCGGATTGGGAAATCAGCTATTCAAAGATGGCCTGTTCCTGCGGTGAAGAGCATATGTGGTCGAAAGCAGATGCCTTTCAACACAGTTGAGCAGCGGCAATGATCCAGCTATTAATATGCCTCATCGCACAACAGGAGCAATGCGACATGACTGACCACAAGAAGCATCCGCACAAGGACAAGCACTGCGAAGAACCGGATTTCACCACGCAGGACGATGAGGCGAATGCGGTTCCGGGGGAAGGGGATAGTGGCGGCGGTGGCACCAAGAACCCTCCCCCTCCCGGTAAGTAATGCTAAAGCTGGTCACATTCGGCCTGCTGTGTGCCGTCGCCTCAGTGGTGGCGGCACATGCGTATGAGGAACGGCGCTTCGCCAAGCTATGCGCCGCCGTCATCACCGCGAACTGGCTTCTGTTCGCGATGCCGTGGATATACAATTCGCTATCTCCCGCGCACATCTTAAAAGTATGGGGACTGCCAGCCACTCATGAAGATATGTGGGCGCTGGCAGATCTATTGAGCCTTATTGTTGTAGGATGGGCTGGTCGTGCTGTATGGTGGTCCCCGATGATCTGGACCGTCTATCTTGCAACCTTGTCCATGCATGCATTGGCTTGGCTTAACGGTTTCCAGTATGTTGAATATGAGACTGTTCTTGACGCGTGCCTTGTCGTCCAGATTGCGGTCCTGTTCGTAGTCGGGGGTGATGGAATTGCCGATCGTTTGTCTGGTTTGCGCGATAGGTTTCGTGTTCTGGGCGGGGCTTCCTGCCAGCGTTCTTCGGCAGTTTCGTCGTATGAGGCGCAGTGATGATTGAGCAGCAGGATATGCGCCATGTGTGGCTGGTGATGTCGGCCATGGCGGGCGCTATCACTGCTCTGGCTCAGATGAAGTATAAGGAAATGACCTGGGCCGACATCGGCTTTACGCTCTTCTCGGGCTTCGGCTTTGCGGTGTTTTTCATGCCATGGGCCGCGTCTAAATTCGGCATCATGCCCGACGATATCCGCGGCACGAACGCGGTGGTTTATATCGGCGGCACCGGCTGGAACATACTGATGCCTTTCGCCATCCAGAAGGCCAAATCGTTTTTTGGCGGAAAGGACGAGGCATGAGCGTTTTCGACATCGTGAACACGGTTGGCCGCGTCATACTGACCGTCGTGGTGATATACAAGCTGGCACAGTTCCGCGAGATGGCGAACGTCACGGAACGATACGGTCTTGGCATGATGGGAACCGGATCCTTCCTGACCGTGCCTGTCATTCTCTACAAGAACAACAACCCGTTTGAAGGCTGGGCCGTCACGCTGCTGACTGTCGGTGCTATCATGTTTCTGGTTGGCCGCACGTGGCGCGATCGTAAGCATGCGCGCAACAACAAGCTGGCTGTCGAGCAAGGGCGCCTGTGGCAGGCGCAGAAGGGGAAGCCGTGAGCGCGATCAAGATAGCCGCTGAGCTTATCAAGAAATTCGAGGGCTGCCGCCTGAAGGCGTATCCCGACCCCGGCAGTGGCGGCGATCCCTGGACCATCGGGTGGGGCGCAACCGGCCCCGGTATCCGCCGCGGCGTGGTATGGACGCAGGCGCAGGCGGACGGGCGCCTAGCTACTGATCTGGTGGGCTATGAGGCCGGTGTAGTGAAAGCGCTTGGTGGTGCTCCTGCCACGGATAACCAGCGTGGTGCGCTTATTTCGTTTGCCTACAATGCCGGCGTCAACGCCATGACTACCTCTACGCTCATCAAGAAGCACAAGGCTGGCGACTATGCCGGCGCGGCTGCCGAGTTTGCCCGCTGGAATAAGGCCAGTGGCCGCGTGCTGGCAGGCCTGACGCGGCGTCGTGCTGCTGAGGCGGCCGTATACCGGATGCCACAGTGACGGAACGCCACGCCCTCATCGCTTTCAGCACGTTGGTGTTCGCCATTTGCTATCTGGCAACGATCGCAGCTCTGCTGGCCTACAACGGCAAGTACGCCGAGGCGTTAGGATTCGGTGGACTGACCACCGGTCTTGTCGGCGTGCTGGGTACGTTCAAGCCCAAGAATAGTGGAACCGAACCGGCCGGTACGCCGGCAGATCCAATCTCGACTAAGGACGTGGAACCATGAGCATCTTCAAAAAAATCGCAGGCATCTTCAGCAAGAAGAACATTGCCGCAGTCATCGAGCTTACCGACGCGCAGAAGGCCATTGCGGCCCTCAAGAACACCGAAGTCGGCGCTGCGGTGGCTGCGGACATCAAGGCGCTCACCAGCAGCACGCTCAGCGGTCCTCAGAAATTCGAAGCGGTGGTCGTCAACACGCTGCCGCTGCTGGTCGATGCGCTCAAGGCTGGTGGCATTACCAAGGGCCTGAAGGAAGTCGAGGACATCGGCCGCGCATTCGTGCAGGATGTGTTCAACTCGACCGTCAGCAAGAAGGCCGAGACGATTGGCTCGCTGCTGCTGAAGGTTTTGGGCCTCAAGTGAGCAATCTGGACCGCCTGCTAGGCAAGCTACCGCCGGAGATTCCGGCAGGCGGTCGGGCTTATGTTAAACTGCATGATGGCCAGTGGTCCGTCTGGGTGGACGCGGGCAGCACCTCCAAGAGGGTAAGCCCGACGTTCACTCAGCAGGTGGTGGCTTATGCGTATCTAGATTGGGTCGAAGGGCTGGCGGATAGCTTCAGTTATCCTGAAGGTTCTGCCTGACCCCTCACCTGATCGAGCGCTGCGATGGCGGCGCGGGGTGTAGCGGCAAAAGACGGTCTTCCGCCTCCGTTGCCAATCCGCGCTTCCAACGCGCATAATCGTCAGTCAGCTTGAACGCTGGCTGCAACCCTAGCCATACCAGAAACCTCACCACTCCCCCTCCCCACCGGCGTCGATGCCGCGGATGGCGGTAGCGATTCCCAGAGCCGCTTCATTGTGACCCGCAAGGCGCTCTAGCGATCCCGGCCGCAGTGAAGACCGCCATTCTTCCGCCACTTTTGCGCACCGTCTCTTCATGGCTTCTTCTGCTTGATGGCGGCGACTGGCGAAAGCTTGTACAAAAGGGTGATCATCAAAACTTCCAGAACGAAGCTGCCGAGCATGCCAATCTGCGCCGGACAGACCTGCCGCAGCCTCCCTGTCCTCCTGACTCACCTCAATCATCGCTGCCCCCCATGTTGGCGGCTCGGGCGCGGAGGGCTGCGGCGCAGAGGGCGAGTGAGGGAGTAGCGGCAGGATGTACGTGGATCACGGTATCATCGTGATAGCCATGCGCCCAAACAGCAGCGTGAGCGCCGTCCTCGCCATGGCTGGTGACCTGCCAGTCCCACCCTTCTGACACCATCGTCATGGCGACGTCAATCGAGGCGGTGAAGTATCTGACGCTGCGATCATACGCAGGAAACTGGAGCATCTCGCGCGCCTGCGGCTCAACGCCGAGCGCCACACAAATTGTCGCATCCAATTCCCGGTCCGCCCCGCTCGCCGTCTCTACGCGTTCCGCCAACGCCAGCAATTCAGCGTCACTCGCCATCGTCAGTGTCCTTTGCGGGGCGCCAATCGCGGTTATGCTCGTCGCGAAAGTCGCAGTTGGGTGGGGCGCCGAAGAACATCGGAGCGATCTGTTCACGAGTGTATCCAGCCAGCCCGCAGCCGATCGGCGTTACCTGAAACAGCACACCGGGGTTCTCGTCGGCATATCGTATGAACCGGCGCACATGTGTGGCGATCTCTGGTAGCGCCAATGTGCGCAATCCACCGTCTTTCGTTGGGATAGCGTAGGCGTTGCCCGTTCGCCCCTCGCCTACGCCGTAGCGTGCACCGCGCTGACGGCACGCGAATAACGCCGCGCCTGCACCGTGACGGCCGGCGAGGTTGCTGCCGAATACGAATACTGGGTCGCTCATCGCGCCTCTTCCTTGTTGGGGGTGGGTGGGGTCAATGCCCCTTCGTCGTTCTGCTGGAGGGCGGCGCGGACTGCTAGGCCGAGATTTGTTGGGCTGAGCCTGAACCGATCCGGCGCGTCTTTGATGATGCAGTACCAAAGCGAGTCAAGCGCTGGGTCGGTCACCTCGCTATGATTGCCGGACCACCGCATGACGGTTTCCCGCTGCGCCTTCGTCAGCCCCGCGCAGATCGCTGCAACGTCGGTGGTCATGGGCGCATTTCCCCGCGATAGGTGATTGATCGGATGGGCGCCTCGTAAACGTGGCCGCTCGACTTTATGCCGGCCTGCAAAACGACTGCCGCAGCGTAGGCGCCATCGAAGTCAGCGTGCTTGCTCGTAAACTCGCGCTCACGGGGGCCGGCACGCTCTTGGTCCGCCTTCTGACCATCGCCGGTCTGGTAGGGCCAAGCGTCGATGCGGATCGTGTACCAGCCGCTCATGCCTCACCCCCGTCGCCAGCGGGCTTGAGGGCGCGGGCCATGATCGCTCGCAGGTTCATTGCCGTATGGTCGGCCCACGTTCCAGCTACGAAAAACGTCTTGCGGCCCTCACGTCGGATATCGCCGGGGATGGCCTGTGCGTCATCGCAGAAGTTATCCCAAGCATCCTGCATAGCCTCGCGAACCTGCTTGTCTGTCGGCACGCTCGCCGCCTGTTCCAGCAAGTCCCCGCCGGGGGTGGTGGCGGCGAGTTGTGTCTCCAAAGCATGAGCGCGCTCGAACTCGCCTTGGAATGCCTGCCAGAGAACGTCTTCCTGAGGCGTCGATGGTCGGATGCGTTCAGCCTCAACGCACTCGCCGCTACGCACCGGGTGGTCTGGGGTATATTCTTCCCCGCTATCGGGATTCCATGAGACCCAGCCGGTTCCCACCTCCCCGCCGCCCGTCGCCCCGTCCGTCGCATCGGTGGGGGTGGCTAGGGCTGCATCAATGCGCTTCAGAAGATCGCGGCCGTCGCTATGTTCGTGCGCCTCAAGCGCATCGTTCACATACCAACGGGCTTCCCGCAGCAACCCCGCCCCGATGCCGCTAGCTACGGCAGCGCAAGGCCCATCATGCCCCGGTTCGCGCGTGCAAACCCAACCGGCCGGCGGCAACTCGCATTTGGTGCGCAACGGGTGGTCGAGTGATCCGGCTCCAATCTCCTGCCCGGCTTCCAAGTCTGCCATTCGCAGGCACCATTCCGGCGTTATCGCTCCGGTGTCGCTCGCGACCTTGGGGGCTGCGGCGTACAGCGGCACGATATTGCGACGGTGCGAGTCCGGCCCTTTCGGCTTCACGGCTGAATAACAGGTCTGCCATTCATCAGCCGGGGCGAAGCGGTATTCGAACCGCCATGCTACTGGGTTGGTCACAGGTTTAACCCCTTCTCGTCGCGTGCGTATGCCTTCTCGGGCGTGAGGAAATCGCCGTGCTTGCGCCAAGCCTTCTCGGCATCTTCCCATATGCTGCTGTCATCCCAGCGCAGTTCGTGACGATCATCCGCACGCAGCAATCGCTTGTATGCCGCGATCCAACGTTCCTCCGCGTCGAAGTCATCACCGGCACGCTGCTCGGCATCCACCTCCCCCGCCGGAACCGCGGCATCGCTCGCGGGCGGGGTGGCGAGATAGGCGCGCCCGGCGTCGGTCAGGCGGACGATACCGCTGTCGGTGTCGCTGTCATGGCTCACCGTCGTGTAGCCGACGTCATGGGCCGTATTGAACGTGTCCGGCTCATAGCCCTCATGCTCTCCGCAGAAGGCGTTGATCCAGTTCCAACGGTAATCGCTCGCATCCGCCTGTCCGCAGCTTGCTTGGAGGATTTCGAGAAACATGCGCAGCCGCACTTCACGCGCCCGCGCATCGGGCGGCACAGCGGGAGTGGGGGAAGAGGTCATGCTGTGGGGTCCTGTTGGGCGAGGTGGCGAAGGCGGCGACGCTCCATGGCGGCATCGGCTTCCGCCTCCGTAATGAAGCCCGCCGCGACCAAGGCAGCGGCCATGCTTTCCGCACCCATCGGCTCGAAGCCTTCGATGTTGGTTTCGATCGTGGTGCCTCCGCCGAGCGACCATTTGCGTTTATCACCCACGGTCCCCGCCCTCCTGCGTCGAAGGGTGGCCGGTCCGCTTGTGAGCCGTATAGGCTTTGACCGTTGCCATGCGCTCTTGTTCGGTCTGGGCGTTACACACAGCCTCATCCGGCCACTGGAACCCCTCCCCCGCCATCGGTGCGGGGCTATGGGTGGCGAGGGCGGTGAGATAGGCGCGGACTTGTTCGCCAAGCGGCGTTAGACCCAAGCCGTCCGACCAGATAAGGCGGAGCGCGCGAACATAGTTCCGGGCAAGCGTGCGGGCGCGGCGATTGCCAATTTCGTAGTCGCGTTCTTGCACAATAAGGCGCTGATTTGGCGTAAGATTATCCGCAATTTGCTTGGCCTCCCCCGCCATCGGTGCGGGGCTATGGGTGGCGAGGGCGGCGTTTCCTTCAGTGATGAACCGAGACGCTTCGTCCCAAAGCAGGTTATCCCGCTCGTAGTTTTTGCGAAGTGAGCAAAGGACGTTGACACAATTTGACAACGCCTCCCGCAGACCTTCCGCAACCGGGCGGGGATCGGAGTGGGCGATGCGGTGGCGGGCGAAGGCTTGGACGAGATCGCCGGCGTCACCTTCGTCTTCACCGAGGCGTGCGCCCGCTTTCTCGTCCTTGATCGCCTCCATCAGCTTGTTCAGTCGCAGGCGATGGAACGCTTGCACCATGTCGCGATCCGCCTGGATCACCGCCACCACCTCGTTGCTTGCGGCGGTCATCACAACGAAACCACAAGAGCGACGACAGCCGCCACCAGTACCGCAACCGCCAGAAACTCCTTCAGGCTTACGATATAGTCCGGCTTGCCCTCCAACGGGATCAGCTCGCCCATCGTCTCCTTCTGCCACTGCGACAAGTTGGCCGGCTGATCGGCATCGTAGCCAGAGCGAGTTACGCCGAAGCTGGCGCGCTTAGTGGTTTTGAAAATACGGGGTTCCATCAGATTAGCTCCTGTCGAACTGCATCGAGCGCGCGACGTGCTGCGCGGTACTCGACATCGAATGTGGTCGAATGGTGGATGAAAGCAAACTCAGGCTCCAGCCCGAGCCGCGCCTGTGCATCATGGACGGAGCGCATGATGTCTGCGTTGGTGGGGGTGTCCAACAGCATCAGAGAGGATTGCCGTGGAAGTGCGCCGCACGAAACGCATCCGCCTCGCCGCGCTGCACATCGCCGGTGCCGCGCAGTGCGCTGCCGTACTTGGCGAACGCACCGGTCGCACGCAGTGCTGCCATGTTGCGGGCGTGGTCGGCGATCAGCTGGCCAATGTCGCTGCGGGTCATGAGGTGGGGCATTTCGGGTCTCCTTGTTGGGAGCTTTATGGCAGGAAAATATTTGACCCGCAACCCCTTGCAGGAAAATATTTGGCGCTGTACTTAGGGGCATGGACAAACTGCACCCACATGCCGCCGCCATTGATCGCTTGGGCCATCCTCGAATCAAAGCGCATTACAACATCAGCAAGCAGGCAATTGCCTACTGGCGCAAGAAGGGGGTGCCTAAGATGCACCATAACACCCTTTTGATGCTGGCGGCATCAGCGGGCGTGCAGATGCCGGAGCTAAGCCAATGATCATCATAGGGTACGACGTAACCCGCGAAGGCACCGTGTCATCCACAGTGTCTAATTGGCGTGGATATGGCGAACGCGAGATGCGGCAGACGCTGAACGCAGACGGGTATCCGTCTGTAAGAATTATCGTAGATGGCCAGCACAAGAGACTGGCTGTGCATAAATTGGTCGCCGCTAGATGGTTGCCACCTAAGCCCTCTCTTCAGCACGAAATTCGTCATCTCGATGGCAACAAGATGAATAATCACGTCGACAATTTGGATTGGGGAACACCCAAGGAAAACGCTGCCGATCGCGAACGCCATGGGCGAACGTCGCGCGGCGAATCTCATGCGCTAGCAATCAAAAAAGGATTGGAGAAGGCAAATGCCTAATTGGACACCTGGACCGTGGTTTGTTGATAGCGCTGGTGACGTATGCGCAGGTGAATTTTGTGTATCTATCACCGCTGGTCCTTGGGACGAGCAAGACCTTGAAGCCAATGCCCGCCTGATTGCTGCCGCGCCGGAGCTTCTGGAGGCTTTGCAAAACCTGCTTGCTGTTCACAATGGCGAGGGCGGCACTCGTTACCACGCGGGCGACATTGCCCGCGCGGCCATCGCGAAAGCTACCGAATCCTAAACCAAAACATAAACAGGAGAGAATGCCATGATTGTATTCATAATCGCAGCCCTCGCCCTCATCGCTGGCATAGTATTTCTATACGTAAACACCGTTGAAGGCTGGGAAGACGATGAAGGATTCCATGCAGGTCGCAAACCAGATCAGGATAAGTAAAATGCTCCCCACCATCGACATCATCGACGAATACGTCATGGAAAACAGCGCAGAAGCTGCGTTGTACGAGCTGCGCCAAGAAGGCTACGAACTCAGCATCCACAAATTGCACCAGCGTATTTCGCAGCTCATCTCTTCGGGCGTTCGCAAGCCAATCCCGCAGAAGGATCGCTTCACCGGCGACAGCTATTCTACCGAAATCAACCGTTACGAAGCCGAGCGCGGTTGTGAGAAGCTGTTGGCAGCACAGATCCGTTCGGGGCAAGTTATGGGAGTTCCTATGGCGGCTTGGGATCGGAGGCATGGGGCATGATTCTCTCCCTAGCCAAGGTGCAGGACCCGAGTGCCCGTATTTACAACGGCAACATCGGGTACAACTTCCACACCATCAGCGAGCCGGTACGGGGCGGGTTGCCTATCTACCGGCTGGCCAAGCCTCGGAGGCGGAAATGACCTCCATAACAACCAAATACCCCGACGAAGCCGTATCGGCGTATCTCGCATCGCAGCGTGTCAGGAATGCCCGCGTGGTGCGGGAGTGCCTAAAGGCTGTGGCCGGTGAGACGAAGGATCCGCGGTTGATGACGGCTTTGCTGGTTGTGGCTGGGGCTGGTGACGAGACGCTAGACAAGATCATGCGCAGCCTAAAGTGAGGAGCGCATAGGCCACAGCCTTTTAACCTCATCCTCCACCGTCACACGAAGCGGCGCCGGTATTTTTGCCAGCGCCGCTATTCTTTCGTATTTGTCGTCCATCAACACGATCTCACGCGCGCCTTCGAAGATGAAGAAGCGCGACCAGCTCAGGACGGCTGGAGGGATCTTGTCCGCGGGGAGGATGCCGGTGAGGTACTGGCGCAGCCACCACGTTACAGGGCGGATTTCCATGTCTCAAACGCCTCCCACGCTGCCACAGCGCCCAGCGCAACACACGCAAACGCCCCGGCATCCTGCGCAGCCTGAAGGTACTCCAGCTGCCCCTCCTGCCAATGCGACTGCGTGTGATCCGCGCGCTTGATCTCGCACACAAAGCTAGGTGAGGCGGGGATAACCACGTCGGACGCCCCAACCGCCATGCCCTCAGCCTTGTGCTTGACGACGGTCGAGAACTGTCCGCCCTGCTTCAGGCCTTCATTCCTAGGGTGCAAAACCAGCCTCCCCCAGGTGTCGGGATGCTCGCGGCGAATGCGGTTGATGATCGAGGTTTGCTCGATATGCTCCAAGAAGCATTTACCGCGAAACGACTGATCGCCGTAGACGGGCAGCCACGGGGGGAACTTCATGCCGCCATCTCCTGTACGGTGTCGGCTGGCTCATTGAATGCCAACACGCGGAAAAACCCGTTCATTTCCTTGACGTAGCTGATCGTCTCCGGCTGCCCGTGGCGCGTCGCTTCGTCAAAACGCTGCCAATCCCTCTGGGCTTTCGCAAAGGTTGCTTCAGGCTGGTGCCATGTTGTGAAACGGCGGTAAGGTGTTACCCAATCTGCGCGCACTACCGGGTTGCCTCGTTGGGAAACAGAGTCTTTCCTAGACACAGAAAGTACGACATCAGTTTGTGGTGCGTAGGGGTCCTTCTTCAGAGCCTCGAATTGCAATACCAGTCGATCATTCGGGTTAATGATCTCTGCCTTGCAGGACCGGCAGAAGCGCGCGGCAATGTCGTTCTTCTCACCGCATGCCTCACATTCCTTTGAGGTCCAGTAATAGCCGCAGCGTTCGTACTCCGGGCCAATCTTGACCAGCCCGTTGCAGCGTCTGCCGAAATGTCCGGACATAGGACCATATTCGGTTTCCACCCGCGCACCCCATACGTCGAGGCAATAGCCGTGCTTGTCGAGTTTGTACTGGGAGCCGTCGGGCGTGGCGGTGAAGTTGTTGGCATAGCCACAGGATGGGCATTGCGCCTCAATACCGTCACCGGCTTCGGAAGCTTTGCCGGCCTTGATGGTAGGTTTGTAGATGTCACCATCAGGGAAGTGACGCTCGACGTTGCCGGCATAGTCCAACCACAGCGCGTCCTTCTTGCCCTCGAACAGCCGCCATGCCCGCCCCAGGATCTGGGTCAGGAGAGTAGCAGACTCGGTGAAGCGTAACACGGCAATGATCTCTGTCCACGGGGCATCGAAGCCTGTAGTGAGCTTGCCGACCGACACGACATAGCGAGCCCTGTGCGCTTTATACGCGGCCACAGCCCGCTTCTCCGCCGCCGGGTCCATATCGCCCGTCACCAGCACGGAGTTACCCGGCGGCAGGCTGGCCATGATCTCATGCGCGTGCGCCACGGTGGCGGCGAAGAGCATCACACCTCCCCGCCGGGATTGTGCCTGCGCCACGACATCCGCCACCACGTGCGCGGTCTGGCGTCCGTGGCCCACAAAGGCGCGTTCGACCGTCGATGCGTCCAGATGCCCGTTAGGCAGCAAGACAACCCCGGAGGTATCGTAAGCATCAGTGTTGATCGCGCCGACGACCATGGGGGTGATGTAGCCGGCATCCAGCATCTCGCGGGCGGACACTTGGTACACGCATCGCGTAAAATACGGGTCACGCGTCAGGTCATCGCCGTTGACCTTGCCGCTTGGATGCTGGCGGAAGATGTAGCCCTTGCCTAAGACGTAGGGCGTGCCTGTCAGCCCCAGAACGCGTAGGTTGGGGTTTTCTGCGCGCATGGCGTCGATAATAGCGCGGATGGTGGGCGTCATGCCGTGGCACTCGTCCACGACGACCGCGCAGTAGCTGCCGTCGCCAAAGCGGCTGATGGCATTCTTGACGGTGCCGGGGGTGGCGAACACGATGTTATGCCGGGTACTCTTAGCGCCTGCACTGGCGGAAAAGATGGATGACTTATGCCCGGTCAGGTCCATCTTTTCCTTATTCTGATGCACCAGCTTGGCGTTGGGCGCGAGGCACAAGATGCGCTTGCCGCCGCTGATGTCGTGGAGGCGGTCAGCGATATGGGCGATCATGTGGCTCTTGCCTGCCGCTGGTGCTGCGTCAATCAGGCACGGGCTGGTGGTGGTGCGCATGTAGTCCAGAGCGACGTTGCAGGCGGATTGCTGGTAGGGGCGGAGGTTCATAGGTTTTCCGCCTCCAATATAGCGCGTCCGATTAGTTCTGGGATCTGTGGAACTACGGCGTTTCCACAGGCTGCAAGTCTGTGTGACCAATCGGAAACCCCATAAGCCATTCGCTCAGGACTGGGTTGATCCATCCATCTACCAGGTACGGAACGGCTCTCCGTTCCCACTTTAGATCGAAACCCATTTTGCTGCCCGATGGTCGAGTTTCGCCTCGCGATTTGCGCTGCATAGTCAGCATCGAAAATGGGGCGAATCCGTTGCTTTTGTTTGGGGTAGGCCATAACCCATACCCTATCGCGCAAGTGTGGAGCACCGACAGAGGCCGCGGGTATGCAATCCCACTCCGCATCATACCCGACCTCGGCCAAGTCTCCAAGAACTCTACCGAACCATCTGCCGGGCAATTCTCCGGGGCCAGCAAGTAGACCTCCGACGTTCTCCACAAGGAGGTATTCTGGTCGTAACTCGCTAGTGAGTCGGACCATTTCACTCCATAATCCGCTACGGGAACCTTCGATTCCGGCACGTCTACCAGCGACGGATAGATCTTGGCACGGGAACCCCCCGCTGATGACATTGGGACGGATTCCGTCATTAGCCAATCGATCTGCGGTGAGTGTTCGAACGTCGTCATAGCAAGGCACCTCCGGCCAATGTTTTGCCAACACGCGGCGAGGGAATGGTTCAATCTCGCAGAACGCCACGGTTTCAAAGTCGCCCGTTCTCTCTAGGCCAAGGCTAAAGCCGCCAATGCCGCTAAATAGGTCAAGAAGCTGAAATTTGCTCACTTCAGCCCCCAATAGCTCGACGGCTTCCCCGTCCATTTTGACAGATCCGCCCCCGGCGCCAGTTCCTTGATCGCCTTGCCGTAAGACACGGAGCCGGCGCGCGTGGTCAGCGTCAGCTTGCGGCCACCGAACACGGCGTTCCGCTCCCCCGCGAGCGCCACCATCTCCGCCAGCAGATCCTTCTTCCTTTCGGTCGCAAGGTCGATGGCTTCGGATAGCTGGTCGTATTCAGCTACCATGAGGGCGGCGGCGGGGGTGTCGATCGTTACCCGCAGTGGTTCAAGGTATTCCGCCGGGTCTTTGCAGGCGTCGAGGAACTCGGCGTGGAATTGGCGTAGACGGGGGATGTTGGTGGCAAGCCAATCATAATCACGCCCCACAATGTCATGCTTGCGGCCATGCGGGGTCCACTGCCAGAAATGGAGTTCGGACCAACCGCAACAGAACATCTCCACCATCACCTGAGCGCGGTAATGTGGCTGATCGTCTAGCGTTTTGAACACGGGTTCAGGATCGTTGCGGATGTAGTAAGGCGCTTTTACCTCCATACCGCGATCATCTGATACCGCCCCATCCGGCGACGCGCCCAGCCAGTCCTCAAACGGCACGAACGGCATGGCCTTCACGTTGAGGCCTGTTTCCATTTCAAACTCAGCGATGGCTCCGGCTTCCATAGCCGTACCCCAGGCCGTCGCAGCGTTACCAGTAAACTCACGCGGCGCGTCGTGATACTCGCGCACCATGGCGCGCATGGCACCATCCCTGTCGAGGTAGGGCGACAGCCCCAAGATCGCGCCGACCATGCTGCCGGTGACGCGGCCTTTGCGGGCGGCGAACCACGCATCCGACCTTTGTTCGATCATCTTTATTCCTTTCCGCTTCTAATCCTCGCCCCCGCTTGCGCAGGGGTCCGGTTAAAAGCGGATCAAAATGGAACGCTATCGAAATCATCGTCTACGCCATCCGCAAACGCCGCCGCCTTCGGCTTTGCCTTGCTCGCGACTTCCGTCACCGGCGCCGACTTCGGTTTCACCGCCTGCACCCAATTGCCTCCAGGCGTCTTGCCGCCTGCGCCATCGTCCTTGTCCCACACGCCGAGCGTCAGCACGGCCTGCGAGTTGGTCAGCGCAAGCGCCAGCTCATCGTCGGTGGGCGCGGTCGTCAGTTTTGCCAAGCGCCCCTTGCTGTTGGCATCGATCGCCATGAGCATCTTCTTGTGCTTGTCGCGCTTGGCAGGCATCTTGTCGGGCGGGGTGTTGGGATCAGCGTCCGACACGAACAGCTTCTGGAACAGGATGCGGCCTGCATATGCTTCCGGCTTCATGACCTGCCACTTGACGTTCACGAACTTCTCGTCGCGCTGATAGACGGCCTTCCATGCCGCATCGGCCACCAAGGCCAGCACGGATGTGCCCTTGGGCAGTGGCTCGAAGTCGCCGCCACCGGCGTTGTATTCCTTTTCGGTGCTGACGGCGCTGCCGCCTTCGCTGAGGTCCCAGAACGACATATTATGCTTCCTTCTCTGCCAAAGCTTCACTAATTGCTTCAAGCAATTCGTAATTAGACCAATCGTTCACGTAATCCCTTACGTAACTTTCGCCCAGACCATGCTTGTGCTGTTGATGAACAAGCCATCCTGTTACTCTCTCAAGCAGCGTCGGCATTTTCTTCCTCCGTTACCTTCAGCTTAGGTGTGTTTTCCTTCATCCAGCGGTAAATCGGGTTCTCGCCAAACTCGAACGGCAGATCCTCGGTGATTCCCATGCGGTTCTTGCTGACGTTGGCGGGGGTGAGGTACGCCACCAACACGCGATTATTGGTGGTGATGGCCTTCTTCTGGCCTTCCTCACCCTTGAGGATGGTTTCCTGTTTGATGAAGCCGACCAGATCGACGCAATCGACGTAATGCCGGATCGATTTCTTGTGCAGACGCAGGCTGTGCGACGTGTACCCCTCGCTGTCCGGCGGCTCCAGACGGATGATGTCCGAATGCGCGATAAAGATCGTGGACATGCCGCGGTCACGGCGCAGGATCTCCGCCATCTTGCGCACCCGGCCATGCATTGCGGCAACGGCCTCATAGCCGGCGCCGTAGCCGCCAAGTGCGGTGGCAAGCGTGTTCTTGCCGCTGTCCTTCATAACCTGGTTGGCGAACATCTCGTCCAGACCGGACGTGCTATCCACGATCAGCGTCGCGAAGTCGTGTTCGTCCTCATGCAGTGCTTTCAGCTGCGTCCACAGCTCGGCTGCATCCGCCATTGGCTCTTCGGGGCCGGCGGGGAGACGGGCGTCGGGAATATCGCTGGGGACGTTCTCGCCCTCAGTCCGCAATAGGTATGGCTTGCGGAAGGTACAGGCGAGGGATGATTTTCCGGTATTGGGACCGCCGACCAGCGTGGCGATCAGGGGGCGCCGGGTCGATACCCGGCCAGTGGCAAGGACGCTCATTTGGTTTCCTTTCTCTCTTGCGGGGTTGCTTATGCCGACACGCCGCGCTATCCGTCAAGCCACAAATTTGATGCGAGGGAAAATATGCTTTCGATAACGGAAATTAGGGAGATGCTGGCGGATCGCAATCTAAGCGAAGTTAGTCGGCGCAGCGGTGTCTCTTACCCTGTTGTTTACAAGCTCGCGACCGGTCGAGCTGAGCCGCGATACGAAGCGGTGAAGGCGCTTGTCGAGTATCTGCAAGGACAAGCCGCATGATGTGCATTCACGAAGACTTGTGGATCAATCCGGCACATATCACGGCTGTCGAATGGGTCGGATACGCTCACATGAAAATCGTGTTTGTGGGCGGCAGTGAAATAGAAGTGAAGGGTGAGGCTGCTACCAATGGTTGGCTTCCTCTTACAGAGGATTTTGGCAAGTGACCCCCGCCCCCAAAGGCCACGAGTTTGACGCCATCCGCGCGCAATACCCCTTGCTGGACGAGGTGCAAAAGACCGTCAAACTTCGCCGTGCTGGCAATGAGTGGCAGGGATTGTGCCCGCTGCATAACGAGAAGACGCCGAGCTTTTCGGTCAATCCGGCAAAAGAGAAATTTCATTGCCACGGTTGCGGGGCCAGCGGTGATGTCATCGATTACGTCGCGCAGTTGCACGGACTGTCCATCACCGAAGCCATTGAATCCCTAACCGGGGGAAGGGTGGCCGTCATGTCACCAGACACACAACGGGAGCGCGACCGTCTTCGCACGGCGCGCGAGGCAGAAGAAAACCAGCGTAAGGCAGCAGGTACGGCGCAGGCTTCGGCGCGTTGGGAAAAGGCGAGGCCCGCCGATGCCAACCATCCGTATCTCATCCGCAAGGGTATTGCCGAGCTGTTCGATGATTTGCCGGTCATCAGGGCGGAAGGCGCAAACCTGCTGCTGCCCGTCTTCGACACCGAAGGCGAAATTCTGACGGTGCAGACGATCCCGCCCGAAGCTGGCGGCAAGAAGCTGTTCGCCACTGGTGCGCCGAGCGCAGGGGGGCGCTTCAACATCGGTGTCAGCATGGGCCGCACGTTGGTCTGCGAAGGATTTGCAACTGGCGCATCGCTATGGATGGCGCAGTCGGATCAGGTCAGCATTGCGTTTAGCGCCGATAACATGGAGCGCGTCGCGCGCGAGATTCACGCCAACGGATCGTTCGTCGTACTGGCGGTGGATCAAGACAAGGCGGACAGGTTTACGGCTCTTGGCCAGGAGCTGGATTGTGCGGTCATCATCGCCCGCGGCCCCGACAAGGGTTGGGACTTCAATGACGAACAGAACGCGCATGGCGTCGATGCTGTGCGCCGGCAAATCGATGAGGCTTTATCGGCTTTCGCCACCCGCAAGGTACGTGCGCAGGCTGAAAAAGATGCAGAGGAAGGCCCGCTGGACCTGTGGAAGCGCACGGCGGCGCCCGCGTTTCCGGAGTCGCTCTTGCCGCCGCTGTTGGGGCGCTTTGCCAAGACGCGGGCGGATATGATTGGGTGCGATCCTTCGGGGATTGCGATGGCGGCGCTGGCAGCGTGTAGTGCCGTCATCCGCGATACGATCCAGCTGCGTATGAAAAAGCATGACGCAGGGTGGAAAGAATCCGCCCGTCTATGGGTCATGCTGGTTGGCGACCCCAGCCGCAAGAAGACGCCGATGATCCGTGCCGCTACCAAGCGGGTTGCGGATCTGGATGCGGGCCTCATGTCCGAATACCAGCGCAATCAACAAGACTGGCTTGCGGATGGCAAGAACGGCGTTCCCCCTGTGCCCCATCGGCTGCGTATCAGCGATATTACCATGGAGGCGGCAGCCGAGGTGTGCGCCCACAACCCGGACGGCGTGCTGGCCTTGCAGGACGAGCTTAGCGGCTGGTTTGGCGGCATCGAGAAATACAGCGGCGGCAAGGGTGGCGCCAAGGACAGATCCTTCTGGCTTCAGGCGTTCAACGGCGGTCATTACGCTACCGATCGTATCGGTCGCAATGCGGCGTTCGTGGACAATCTTTCTATCTCCATCGTCGGCGGCGTGCAGCCGGATCCTATTCGCAAGATCATGGCTGATGCATCGGATGACGGCCTCATGCAGCGGTTTTTTCCGGTCATGCTGGGTGATCCGTTCCCCGGCAAGGATGTGGAGATGCCGGACGTTGCTGGTGAATATGACGCGCTGATCGATCGACTGTGGGCATTGCAGCCGCCGGAATCATTCCTGGGTACGTTGCCGCTGACGTTCAGTGATGAGGCGCAGGCGTTGCGGTCGGAGCTGGAATTACAGCACCTCGATATGGTCGCCAGCATGGAAACGACCAATCGCAAGATTGCCTCGCACATCGGCAAGTATGATGGCCTGTTCGGGCGACTGTGCATCATCTTTCACTGCATCGAGCATGTCACGCATAGCTCGGATACACCCCTGGAGGCGGTGGTGGGGATCGACACGGCGCGGCGTGCTTCGCAGTTTCTGCACAAGTTCCTGCGCCGCCATGCATCGGCGTTTTACACCAACGTTGCAGGGCTGACGGACGACCATGAGATCATCAAGGACGTGGCCGGCTACATTCTGTCCAAGGGTGAGGAGAAGGTTACGCTGCGGACGCTGGCACGCGGCACTAGGGCCATGCGGCGGATGACCAAAGCGGATGGCCATGCCATTTTCGAACAGATGGTTTCGTTCGGATGGTTGACTGAGATCCCCGCTCGCGCCGATTCTGCGGCTTGGGAGGTCAATCCGATGGCGCACAAGCTGTTTGCTGATCGTGCCGAAACTGAGCGGGAGCGCAGGGCAGAGGCGCAGCGCAAGGTTAAGGCGTTCTTTGAAGATTAACGGTTCGGCGTGGTTTTAGGGCGTTTTGGCTTATGGAGTGTCACCGAATGGCCCTTACGCAGGAAAGATATAAGAAACTCTTTTTTTTTATATATCTGGACGGAGTTGGCCGCATCGCGCGCGCTAAGGGACATTTGGTGACACTCCTTCGGCACCCCTCCCCCTGCCGTGGTTGTGGGGTGAGAAAAAAGTTGGTGCTGGGTGAGATAACTGTTGACGGGTTATCTAACTGGATGTAGAAGGGGTGCAACAAGACGGAGACAGACGATGGACAACTACTCAGCCTTCAACCGGCCTAACAGCTTCCCCGCCTACACGCTGGCCGACCTCAAGGCGAAGGTAGCAGCGGGAAACACCAACCCGCTCATCATTGCCGAGATCGCCTATCGCGAAGCCAACGGCCTCTAAAAAGGAACATTCATCATGCTCAACGCTCGCTCCGTTCAGATTTTCTCCTCCGCTTCCGCTGCTGTCGCTGCCGGCAACGCTGCTCGCAATGAAGGCTTCGTTCCCACCATCTCGGTGGTCGATGGCATCTACGGCCGCACCTACCACATGACGGTCGCTCGCTAATGCCCCTAACCAACGCACAAAAACAGGCAGCCTACGCCGCACGTCGGAAGATCAAACTCCAACGGCTGGCGGCGTACGAGGCGGCGCTGGAGCGCATTGCCAATCTTCCTGATTTGTTGGACGCCTCGTATCATTGTAAGACCATCGCCCGCCAGGCCCTCGCCGCGGCTAACGA
>Ga0182189_1000002_pt1 | contig 55777 bp, 90 predicted proteins | sample G6R1MG_44_FD_123223 | JGI IMG/M metagenome (GOLD analysis project Ga0182189, IMG submission 123223) | Miscanthus phyllosphere microbial communities from Michigan, USA - G6R4_MAIN_22AUG2016_LD1 MG | ecosystem: Host-associated > Plants > Phyllosphere > Phylloplane/Leaf | place: USA: Michigan... | reverse complement strand
TGATGGCGCGCAAGGAGTTCAGCAAGAAGACCAAGCGTGACGCGTTCTTGCGCGCGAATGGTCATTGTGAGGGCGAGGGGTGCACTGCAAAGCTCTCACCAAACAAGTTCGCATACGACCACATCGACCCGGACGGCCTCACTGGCGAGCCAACGCTTGAGAACTGTCAGGTGCTCTGCGACGCCTGTCACAAGGTAAAGACCAAGCTCGATGTGAAGCACATCGCTCAAGCGAAGCGTCGCGAAGACGCCTCTCGAGGAATTCGCAATGTGTCCAGGATGAATTCGGCGCCGTTTGCCAAAGCCCCGCCTCAATGCAGCGCCTCCCGCCCCCTCTCCAAGCCCCCGCTCCCCAGAAATGGAATCCTGTGATGGGAACGAGCCCCGCCCGCCGCGCAAGGCTCTATGCCCGCCGCGCAGAAAAGGCGGCTCTTGCAGACGCGCGCGCCGAAGAACTCCGGTCTCAAGGCCATGCCTGCCGCGATTGCAAGCATCGCCGCAAGATCATGGATAAGCACGTCTGTGAGCTAGACAGCGATTTCGGCAGCAAGACTGTCGTCCCCCTGGAATATGTCTGTGAAAAATGGAGCGCCCGCGCATGACCACGCTCACCCCAGGCGGGCAAAGGCTCGCGGATGCTCTCGCTTCCGGTCCGACGAAAGAGCACCGGGGCCACTGGCGCTGTCCGGCTTGCCCAAGCCGCTCCTACGACGTCATCTCCGAGCGCAAGGCTGACGGCAGCTTCGCCCCGAGCCGCTTTGTCCGCTGCCTCGACTGCAAAGGCGTGTCTCCGGCCCTCGAACCCACCGCTGGTGGCGATGGGGGCCTGCGGGAGGCGCTGATCCGCCTGTCCTCCCTTGAACCGCTTGGCGGCTCTGGAACGGATTATGACGAGCTTGCCGCGCGAGTGAAGTTTGCCCGCAACGCCCTCGCCCAACGGCCCGCGCCCCAGGCGCTAGTCGCCGATGCGGCGGGGCTGGGCCGTATCCCATTCCAGACTCTTCAGGCGGAGCCAACACCACCGGAAGAGGCAAAGCGGCTGCTAGTCCAGCACGCAAAGAATGCGCTCGCCGACGTGCTGCTCAAGTATGCCCCACAGTTCGACTACGACAACGCGGCCATGGCCGACGCCCTCTTTGAAGCCGGAGCCCTGGTTGACGCCGCCCTCACGCCCCCGCAGGCGGCGCGGCCTGGGGATGGGGAGGGCCTGACACTGAGGGCGCTTCACACGGCCAACATCGACCGGCAGGCCGAGTGGTGCCCGGATCAGGTGCCGGACCTGTCTTTCCGGGGCAACGAGCTTGCCGGCGAGACGGGAGAAGCCTGCAACGTCATAAAGAAGCTGGAGCGCGAGCGTCAGGGCTGGCGCGGCTCGCGGGCGACCCTGAACGACCTCGCCGAGGAACTGGCAGATGTCGTGATCCGCGCGGACCTTTGCGCGGTGACGGCCGGCATCGACCTCGACGCTGCTGTGGTCGCCAAGTTCAACGCCACGTCGGACAAGGTCGGCATTTCGGTTCGGCTCCCCGCCCCCGTCCAGACCGATGCAGCGGAGGGGCGGTCGTGAGCGCAATTCCCTGCCCCCACTGCCGCAAGCCCTTCGACATGATTGAAGGTGAGCGTCTTCAAGGTCACGTCTCATATTGGGGTGAGGACGGGCCAACAGCCATCGACTGCCCATCCTGCGGCGTCGAAATCTACCTGAAGGAGCACGTCAGGCGCGAATGGTCGGTCGGCCGGACGCCGGCCGAAGCCGATGATCTCATGGCCGATCAATTCGATGGGGTGCCCGCATGACCCCTCCCGGAAACGACCTACGCGATGCGGTGGCGGCGCTTCGCAAAGAGGTTCGCGAGTGCATTGGCGAGACGATCCCTCTGCGACGGCGGTGGGTGTCCGCCATTATTGCCGGGCCGATTACCCGGCTGCTCACCCGCGCCCTCGCCGCCGAAACCGACCTCGCCAAGGCCCGCGCCGACTTGGAGCGGGTGACGGCGGAACGGGATGAGGCGGTGGCGGGCCTTACTCAGGCCGCGGCCAACATCGAGAAGCTGAGTGCCGCCATTCACAATGCTGCACCCGTTCTTGAGGCCCGCGCCCTCACCGCCGAAGCCGAGAACACCCGGCTCACCGCTCAACTGGCTGGGGCGGTGGAGGCGCTGACCGACATGCTTGCCGGCTGGCGGTACATCCGGGAGCACCACGGCGACCTTTACGGCGTCGGATGGGATCGGGCCGAACACAAAGCCGCAGCCGCCCTCGCCGCCTTTTCCCCGAACCCAAAGGACTCCACCCATGGCTGACTTGGGGAACCTGGCTTTGCTCCGTCAGGCAGCGAAAGCCGGGCACTTCCGCATCCGCTGCGAACCGCGACGCGAAGGCGCCGATCTAAACGCAGGCATGGTCTGGCCTATGCAGATTGAACTGCCGTGCATCAATGGACTCTCGTGCTGGTTCACGGTCGGCAACATCTACACGCCAGATCGTGCGGCTCAGGGCTACACGGACGGCGCTTTGAGCGACGACCTTGCTCGTGATTTTGCTGCGCACATCGTCGGCACTCTCGTCGCCCCGCCCGACGAAGCCCTCGCCCAGGCTGTCGCCGCCGCACGGGCTGAGACGGGGTGGCGACCGATTGAGACGGCACCGTGTGACCCCATGGTCGACTACGACTTCGACTTGCCCGGCAATGCTGATGAGGGGCTGGGCTACGCCACGGACACCGACATGGGCGTGATCGCGTTTCTCGTCTGGTGGACCCGCACCGGCCCAGGGAGCTCAAAGGTCACTCACTGGCGCCCCCTCCCAGCCTCACCCACGCCAGCCCAGACCGATACCGCTCCCGGAGGACGGGCCGATGGGTGAGCGCAAGGGACTGACGGAGGCGCCCACCGAGATCATGGTGCAGAACGACGGGTTCTTGGCGCTGCTCGTTGACGCCATGGAGGGCTACGACGGGCGCATCCAGGGTTTCCTGTATGCCGATCATCATGTGATCCGCGACCTGAACAAGCCGTGGGCCGAGCAAGAGATCTGGCGGCGCTCGGGTGAGTACGAAGTGACCCATGCCGCCATGATGAGGCAGATCGAGATCGAGAAGTTGCGGATCGCGGTCCAGCGCGCTTTCGCAATGATGGCAAACCCCTGGCCCGGCCAAGAAGATGAGGCTGCTCAGGCCCGCGCCGCTCTCTCTGAACGCGGGGGACGGTGATGAACAAACGAGCGCAAGATCGCATCGATCGGATTATGGGCGAGGCGTTCGACAAGGCCGCCACAGTACTTGAAGTCGAGTTTCGCAAATTGCTGGACGCCAAGCCGAATTGTTATTCGCGGTTCGTGCTGGCGGTTGGCTGGGGACCGTCACTGTTCGACGTAAATGGCAAGATCGTGGATGAAAGCGATGCCAACTGCTGTGCGTATGCCAGGCGACTACTAGAATACGCCGGTGATTTCTATGACAGATACGGGGCCGACAACCGGGAAGTCGTTCGTACCCCCACCGCACACCAGGGAACCGACGCGATGCAGGGAGGGGATCGGAATGGGTGAGGTGAAGCTGAACGAGATGAGCGACGCCGAACTGGTTTCCCTCATCGGGCGCGCGAACGCGATCCTGAGCGACCGCCGTCGCGCGCAGAACGCCGATGTCCAGCGAGCCGTGGCCGCTGCCAGCCGGTGCCCGCGCTGTGGATGCCCTGGCATTTCCGAGTGCCGCGCTCAGTCGTGGAAGTCGCAATGTGACGGCGGCGCCCGAACCAAGACACTGTTGGCCTCTCGGTCACTCGCCGGCCGCGCCGCCATCGCCAACATGGAAGCTGATGACCAGGGAGGGGAACGCAATGGGTGAGCACATGAGGCCGATTGCCTACCGACCCAAGGATGCCGCGACGGTTTTGGGCGTCAGCAAGTCCACGATCTACCAGATGATTGCGGATGGCGATTTGGAGGCGCGTAAGCTCGGAGCGGCCACGCTGATTAGTCACGATGAGCTAGCACGCGTGCTGGGCTCCGCGCCGCTGACGCCGTCTGCGAAGGCTGCCCAGGCGTCCATTAAATGACGCCGCTTCGCCAGGGCGTCACCGCGCCGATAGGCCCGTTCGGTCTCGTCTCCCGTGAGGTGAGCAAGTGCGGCCTCGGCAAGCTCCCCGGGGAAGTCTGTTTCGTTGTCCACCCAATCGCGGAAGGAGGATCGGAAGCCATGCGTCGTGACATCGTTTTGTCCTGCCTTCCGCAGCAACATGCCGAACGCCATGTCGCTCAGAACCTTCCCGCGCGGCGACGGGAACACCAAATCGGTCCGCTTTGGGTTTGCCGGGCGCATCTCAGTGAGGATGCCAAGAGCGGCGGACGGAAGAGGTACGCGGTGCTCGCGTTTGGCCTTCATCCGAACGGCTGGGACGGTCCAGAGCGCAGCGGCCAGATCGACTTCACCCCAGGCCATGCCGCGCACCTCGCCGGATCGCGCCGCCGTCAGGATCAGGAAGCGCATGCCGGGCGCCGCCGATCCGCCGCGCGCGGCCAAGGCTCGGTAGAACGCCGGCACCTCGGCGTATGGCATAGCAGGATGGTGGCCTCGGGTGAGCTTGCCGGAGCGGGGGAGCAGCACATCGAGGTGCCCGCGCCACCGTGCCGGGTTCTCCGCGATCCGGTGGCCGCCGACGCGGGCCGCGTCGAGGATGCGTTCAATTCGGCCGCGGATGCGTCGGGCGGTCTCGGCCTTTTCGTGCCACATGGGCCGCAGCACGGCGAGCACGTCGTCGGTGCCGATGGAGGCCACAGGCATGCCCCAGAGCAGGGAGCACTGCTCCTCCAGGGTTTGGCGCCACTGCTTCCGGTGGGCTGCGTTCCGCCACGTCTTCTCGCGGTCGGCCATGTAGACCAGGGCCACGTCGCTGAACGTCACGGGTGGGGGCGGAGCGGGCTCCGGCTTTGGCGGAGGGGTATGCTTTTCAGCCAGCGGATCTACCCCACCGGCAATCAGCGCACGCGCTTCTGCAGCAAGCTCACGGGCTCGCGCCAGGGGCACGGACAACACCGGCCCAATTCCCATTTCTCGCCGCTTGCCGGCCATGCGATAGAGCATGACCCATCGCTTGGCGCCGCTCAGGTCTACGACGAGGTAGAGGCCGCCGCCATCGGCGTGCCGGCCGGGCGCCTTGAGGGTCTGGACGGACCGAGCCGTCAGCCGATTGACCGCATTCGCCATTCCGCCCCACCAGCTACCCCACCAAACGACGCCGATTGTGGCGTTCCGCTGTGGTCTGCGGTGGACTGTTTGTGCTACAATCGACCTAGCTGGCAAGGCCCCTTGTGCCTGAGCGATCTCACGAATTTTGAGCCGCTAGACCCCTCCGTGGATTGCCACGGAATTTCAGGAGCCGGAATGATGGACGGACACCCCTTCCGCCAAGAGGGCCTGATTGCCAAGGGAAATTTCCCGCGACAGGCGCCTTACCCCACCAAATACCCTACCGAGCGACATCGCCCCTTCGCCACCGCCACCCCGCTCGCCTTCCGCGACGCGCTTCTGGCGATGGCACGCTCCGTCTCCTCCGCTCCCCGGAGGGCGAGCGCATGAAAATCTGGTTCGACACCGAGTTCATTGAGGACGGCAAGACCATCGACCTCATCAGCATCGGTCTGGTGCGCGAGGACGGTGCCCGGTTCTACGCCGAGAACAAAGAGTGCGACCACGGCCGCGCCGACCCGTGGGTGGTCAAGAACGTGCTGGAGCACCTTGAGGGACCCGTCACGCAGTGGACACGCGCGGAGATCGCCGAGGGTATCCGGGTGTTCGCTGGCGAGAAGCCCGAGTTCTGGGCCTACTACGCCGATTACGATTGGGTGGTCCTCTGCCAGCTTTATGGCCGGATGATCGACCTTCCGACTGGATGGCCGATGTACTGCCGGGACTTGAAGCAGGAGGCGGACCGCCTCGGCGTCACCCTGCCGAAGCAAAAAACCACGGAGCATCACGCACTCGCGGACGCGAGATGGACGCGCGATGCGTGGTTGTGGCTCCGCAGGGTCGAGGAGGAGCGCCGCTCCGTCTCCGTCCCCTCTCTGTCCGGGAGGACGTGATGGGCACGAACTACTACGTCGAGACGAAGGCGCCCTGCCCGTGCTGCGGAGCGGGTGGCGAGCAAGCCCACATCGGCAAGTCGTCTATGGGGTGGGCGTTTCTATTTCGGACCTACCCTGACGAGGGGATCAGGACGCTGGCCGGGTGGAAGGCGTTCCTCGCCTACCGGAAGATCGTGGATGAGTACGGGCAGGCCGTTGCCCTCAATGACTTGATCGCCCTCGCCGAAAAGAAGCGGGGCGGATGGAACTCAAGGACCGCGCCGGCCTCCGCATGGGGACCAGGCGTCGTGATGGCGAATGGTCCGACCCGGAAGGCTTCCGCTTCACAGAAGCGGGAGTTCTCGTGATGCGTGTCCTCGTAACAGGCGGGCGGAACTATGCGGGTCGGGGTGCGGTGTTCGCCGCGCTTGATGCCCTTCAGGCACGGCACGGCGATCTGACGGTGATCCAGGGCGGGGCCTGGGGCGCGGACAACCTTGCCCGCTTGTGGTGTTGCCAGAAAAAGCAGCGCGACAGAGTCATGATGATCAACATGCCTGCCGATTGGGACAGTCATGGCCCCGCCGCCGGCCCGATCCGCAACACCCGCATGATCGCCGAGGGCAAGCCCGATCTCGTCCTGGCATTTCCCGGCGGGCGCGGGACGGCCGATCTAGTCCGCAAAGCTGAAGCCGCCGGCATCCCGGTACGTCGCGTCCCCACACTGAGACGGAGGGTTGAGAGTATGAGCGAGACATTCAGAATTCCAACCGTTCGTCTGCCCACGCCCGAGGAGTCGCGGGCCGTTAATTTGGAGCACTACGAGCGCGTCGGGTTCACCTACCTCGACCAATGGTCGCCGGGGTTGACCGCGCTCTCAATGCCTTCGAAGCGCATCGAGCTATCGGCGGCTGACCTCGACGCCTTTGTGGGCGTGCATGACGGCAAAGGCTTTTCGCCGAGACTGGGCGAGATCGCCGCCGAACTGGATAAGTTGCTCGACTGGCGCGAGGCGTTCGTGCGTCTCAACTCGCGAAGCCCGAAGGACAGCGCTTATCCGGGCTTGCCCTGTACGTGCGCCGGTCGTCAGGCGGTGTCGTGGATCTTGGGTTCAGAGCGCTGCTTCGATGATATGTGCCGGTTCATTCACTCGAAGAAGCCGCTCTTCATCTACCTCCGCGAGTGGGCTTACATCCCTGAGCAATGGGAACTTCGCTGTTTCGTGAAAGACGGAGAGATGATCGCCGCGACGCAGTATCATCGGGGTGTTACGAACGAGCAGTGGCAGAGCCCAAAGGGTCGGGCCAAGACCTGGGATGCAGTGCGGGCATTCTACCGAGATCAGGTGAAGCAGCACGTCTCGCGCGATACGTTTGTGCTCGACCTTTACCCAGGGGGAAGCGGCTGGCGAGTGTTGGAGATCAACCCCTACGGCATGAGCGACCCCATCCTCTTCGCGGGCGGGTATGCGGAAATCGAGGCAGAGGGCGGCTTTCGGATCGCCGCCCTCCCCACCCCTTCCCCCGTAGACGGAGAGGCGCCGTGAGCGAGCCAACCCACGACCTCATCGCGATCAACGAGCGGGGCGTCTACGCGATCTGCTACGACATGCCCGGTGACGACTATGCCGCCGAGTTCCGGCGGGAAGCCCTGGCCGCTGGCCATCGGGTCGAGCGGGTCACGACGAAGGAAGCCTGCGAGCGGCACCTTGCGTACCTCACCAGTCTGCCGGCTTTCCGTCGTGTCTTTCCGTCCCCTCCCTAGTCAGGGGCTTTCGGATTGGGGCGGCGCTCGTGGCGGATGAGTTCGGGAGAGGGTTCAGGGGTCTGCGTCAGGGCTTTCAAGGATGCCTTCGCGGGCCGCCTTGTCCGAGACTTCCCAGAGCCGAATGATCGTCCGCAGGTAGGTCGGAACACCGCCCTTTCCCTTCCCGCGCAAGCCTTCCGAGATTGCGTTTTCCCGCTTGCCAGCGAGGCGCGCGAGTTCTGCCTGAGTGAGGCCGGCGCGTCGAGCGCGCTTTTGCCAGGGTTCGTTGTCCACGGGCGGCAGCATTAGCCACCGGGGCTGCGGCGTACAATCGGTCATCCCGAAAATCGATACTCCGATGGCGATTTGCGGTGTTCCGCTATCGACAGGAATACCGAAAATCGGTACTCTTGTCCAGCAAATCAGGAGATTACAGATGCTCGACAAAATCACGCCATCGTTGACCGAGTTCGGAGGCGCCGTCCGCGCCATGTGTGACTGCCCTGACGTTACCCAGGTCGATGCATTCGCCGCTGGGCGATCCGTTGAGCAAATCAAGCCGAGATCACTAAAGACGCGGCGGATGTTTGAGGACACCACGTCCAAGGGATGGCCGCTGTGATGGCCGCGCGGGAGAAGCCCATGCCGGGCCACAAGCTCGCGGGCACCAGCTTTGGCGTGTCAGTTCGCTGCGAGTGCGGTTGGCGCTCTGGAACGTGGTTCGGGAAAGGCGCTCGCGGTCAGGCGCTCACCGAGTGGCGAATGCATCAGGACAAGGTCACTCCGGCCTGTAAGGCTGCCTAATGGAAGTGAGATTGGCGTTGGTAGTCGCTGCGATGAACTCTCTGGCAATGGTCTGCGGGTTCCTCGTTGGCGTTCTCTATCAGAAGAAACACCCTATCCCTGAATGATGGCTAGATGGCCGTCCTCGCTGCCGATTAACCCCGAACGACGAAGCGGACATCAAGCCCGCTTCTCAGCCATCAACCCCAAATGACGAATGACCGAAATTTGCTCGCCTTCCTCGATCTGCGCTGCCACGCGCATGCCCAGCACGAGATCAGAGTCTACGCAGACGCGATGCGGGAGCTGGTTCGGCCTATCGCGCCCGTTGCACTCGCGGCTTGGGCCGAGGGCAATTCGCCAGCCCCCTAACCTCCCCCCAACAGGACACCCCACCATGCCCGACACCGCGCACGCGCCCACAACTGACGACGCTCTTCCGGTCGGATCGCTGATCTCAGTGTCCATGGAGGTCCGCATTCCATGCGCAGCGACATTCGAGCAGGTCGAGGAATGGCTTTCCTACGAGGTCGGCGGCGTCGGCAGCATTTCCATGGACAACCCGCTGCGGTCCTACGGCCCCGAGCCGTGGGGCTCCGGCAGTGTCGAAGCCGAAGACACGGGCATGATAGGCACTAGCGAAGAATACGGCCATGAGACGCTGCCCGGCGGCGGGCGACGATACAAGGTCCGCCACACCCGCGCCCGTCGCATTCCCTGATTTGGAGCCTGACCCCATGCCCGACACCACCACGATCTACATCACCAAGGGAGCGGAGACGCATGGGATACGGAAGGTGGAGGCTGTGCGGATCGGGGGCGGGTTCTGGAAAGACATCGCCACCAACGCCTGCTTCGCCTCATCGCAAGCACACGCGAGCCTGTCCGAGGCCGTTAGCGCCGCCGAGGCCCGCCGCACCAAACAGATCGCCTCTCTCAAGAAGCAAATCGCCGCCATGGAAGCAATCGATCTGACCAAGGTGCGGGAGGGCTGAGACGATGGCAGCGTGCCCGCATACGATGAAGGCCGAGGACGGCGACGGCGTAGTCTACTGCTGCGACTGCGGCAAAACTTTCAAGCCGAAGAGACCAAGGGTCGTGAAGTCCCCGCCCGATCTTTCGTCGTCCGTCGAGGGTAAGGGGCGATGGCGGGCAATCCCGGCAACTTCCTCCTAATCGCAGCGGGCGCCGCGCTCGGCTGGATAGCCCTACTCATGGGTGACGCCGATCCCTTGCCACTGCCGCTCGGGATCATTTCCCTCGGGGTCGCGTCAGAAGCCCTGGATCGTTTCACTGCCTATCGATTGGCGAAGCTGCGCGACGGCGACGAAAGCCGTCCCTAACCCCTCCCCGGAGCCCGTCATGACCCCACCAACCGCAGACCGCCCTCTGATCCTGCCGCCCCTGCGGAGGACGTGGAAGAACGCGCGGGATTTCGCTCACGCGGCACACGAGGGGCAGTTCGACAAAGCCGGAACGCCCTACATTGAGCACTGCCACCGCGTTCACGGAAAGCTCGTCGGATTGATGGGCGGGTTGCCGCGAGATCAGCAGGATCGTGCGATTCAGATCGCCTACCTCCACGACGTGATCGAGGACACGCCGTACGATGAAGATGACCTTCGACGCGAAGGCTTTGCCCCCGATGTCGTGAAGGGCGTAGAGATGCTGTCCCACCCCGGCACCAGCTACTCCGCCTGGATCAGTCACCTCGCCAAGACCGCCCCCCTCCCCGTCATCCTCGTCAAGATCGCCGACATTGAGGACAACTCCGATCCAGAACGCCTCGCGCTTCTGGACGAACCCACACGCGAGCGGCTGAAGAAGAAGTACGGGGCCGCCCTCCCGATCTTGAAGGAAGCCGCCGCGCGCCTGACGGCGAAGGACGAAGGAGAGACACGATGATCGAACCAACCGGAATGGCTGCGATCCTGACGCGCTCGGACGGGCGGGTGATCGCCAGTGTGATCGACTGCGATCTAAACCGACCGGGCGGCTTCACGGTCGAGGAAGCCCAGACGCAGCGGGCGCGGCTCAAGCTCGCCAACGAGACCGTCCGCACCCTGTGCTCGGACGATGTGGCTGCCGTTCTGCAAGGGTACGGAGCCGAAAAACTGATGGATTCCCTCGTCCATCAAAAGGGCTACCGCGTCACGGTCCTGCCCGTCGGCGGCGCCTGACGCCCCGATCTTAAAACACGCCGCCGCGCGGATGGGATGGAGGCAGGGACATGGGTGAGAACATGAAGCTGACGAAGGCGCAGCGCGATTTCCTTCAGAGCATGAGATCTGGTCGCCGAGGGGCCTCTGATGCCTACAAGCCGGCCCAACGGCTGACCGCGCTCGGGCTTATCGCGCGAGTGTCCTCAAGTTTCGGAACTTCCCGTTTCGAACTCACAGATGCCGGCCGCGCCGCCCTCCCACCTACGGAGACCCCCGATGATCGGCTTTGATGAAGACGTTGAACCGCTGCGCGAGCCGAAGAGCGACTTTCAGAGGCTCGTCCGACGGCTCGCGGAAGCCGCCATGCAGGTGGCGCATCACGACGCGGCCGATCATGAGCCGGGCTACATCCACGAAGTCCAGGCCATGGAGCGCCGGTTCGGCCCGATGCTGCGTGGGTATCTGGCAGCGAAAGGCCGCTCCGATGCCTGAACCGAAGCTGGTCGAGGCCGCGGCGCGGGAGCCTGAGATGGTCCGCCGGGTCGCTGAGGCGATGTTCGAGGGTTACCGGCGCCTCATCAACGATACCGTTGGCCCCGATACGGCGCCAATTCCGTGGTCTGAACTTGATGGGTTCTCTGCGCGCTGCTATTGCGCCGCTGCGCGTGCGGGCATTGAGGCGATGCGGAGACCGACCACTGAGGCACAGATTGCCTGGGCCGCCATCCGAGTTCCGTCAACTGAAGGAGATTGGAACGAGACCCTCGAAGAAACTGCTGCAATCCAAGTCTGGGAGGCCGGCATCGACGCCGCTCTTGCTGCGCCTGACGAGGGAGGACAGGAATGACCGACTGGGCAGGAGCGGCGCGCGCCGCAATCGCAGAGGCGCACCAAGCGCTCCCCGAGCGCGCCTCACTTGCCGAGCGCAAGGCCGCCGTGAATGCGGCCTATCCCTTCGGTCAACGAGCCTACAGCCCCTACAAGACTTGGCTCAAGGCCCGGCGCGAGTACCTGTGCCGGTACGGCTATCAGCCGAAGGGCGAGCCCCTGGTGGAGAGCCCTATGGAGCGAATGATGCGGAGGGGCGCACCATGACCGACCCGAGAGACGCACACATCGCCGAACTGGAGGCCGAAGTGGCGCGACTGCGAGATAGTGCGTCAAAAACTTGCCCGTGGGACGCTCCCGACGATCCGCGTGCGGACATTGAGCGAGACGTTCCGTGCCCGGTCTGCGGGATGCTCGGCTGGACCGACGCGGAGGATCTTTGCGTTGGCGGATCGCGCACTTCCCCCGCTCCCGCCTAGCCTGACCGAAGGAGAGAAGCCTTGAGCGACGATCCAAACACCACCGTCGAGAGCGCTCGCCAGCACATTCGCGAGGCGTTGCGCCAGTTCGTGACTGATCCGAGCGATACCGATTTCCAGCAAGGGTTTCTGGAAGCCCTCTACGTCATCGGCCGCGAAGGGCTCGGCATGGATCTGGGCGACGATTCGGCGGCGCAGTGGCTACAGCCCAAGCCGCCCGTAGCGCACCTTAAGCTGGTGACGTAGCCTTCCGCCCATGACCTACACCCCCTCCCCTGAAACCCGAGCCGGCCACCGCCGAATGCTCCGCGCCATGGGCGTGGTTTTCGCTGGATGGATTATGATGGCCCTGGCGATCACGGCGGTACTGACGTGGTGGCAGTGACCCTCACCTGGGCACGGACATGGCCGGATCGCCCGGACTCACGGCACGACTTCGTGGCGATGGAAGACGGGGCTACCATCGGCCGCATCCGTCGCACCCACATGGCAGAGGGTCATGCTTGGTTCTGGACCGTGACGGCTATCCCGGCTGGCCAGAGCGTCGTCGGGTTCGCGCTCACCGGGCATGAGCCGACGAAGCAGGGCGCCACAGACCGGGTGAAGGCGGCCTGGGCGCGCTGGGTCGAGATGGGACGGCGTGTGCCTCCGCAGCCATAGCCCGGCGCCCTTCCCGCACCTATGCCGGCCCGATGCCAGCCACACCCGCCATCATCCCTGCCGATCCGAAGCTCTGGCGCCAGGGGTTCCTCAACCTGCGGCCGAGCGTCGTTCCCTGCCCTGGCCTGACGGCGCAAAGCTGGGCGAGCACCCATGAGAAGTGCATCGACTTCCTCGACCGATGGGCGGACGAGGCAGTCGGCCTCGGCTGGACCACGCTCGAACTTTTCGGGGTCCACCCGGAAGCCGGATTGATCCGGCCCGACTTCTGCGGCGGAATCGTCATGTCGGGCGACAAGGTGTCGGCGATCACCGCCAACCGGATCGTGTTCGTGAACACCGCGCACTACCGCGACACGCCAGGGCGGCCGACGGGCGCCGTGCCGATTTGGCTGTTCGGGCGGTAGCGCAAACGAAAAACCCGCCACGGCGCGAGCCGGGCGGGTGAAAGGAATCCTCGGGAGGAAGATGCTGGGTGAACGGCTCAGGCCGCCGGGCGGTTCCGGCCTACCGCCTCACCACTCCTCCCGCGATGACCCCGGCAAGGAACGCCATCAGGGCATAGACGGCAGTGAGGTCTTGTTCGAGGGGGGCGGGGGTCAGAACGGTTGCCCCTCGACGCGAAACCGGATCACGGTCTCATCGCGCGTCAGCGGCCAAATGTACTGGTGCACGAGGTTGCAGGCATAGACCGGCACGGCGCGGTAGGTCGCCTCTCCCGGCTCGAAGTAGCTGGGCACGTCTTCCACGAAGGTAACGACGTGCTCACCCAGGCCGCGCGGCGGGCGCTCATAGTCGATGTCCGCCAGCCACTTCCGGTGGGTGTGCGCGTCGTAGAGCACGCGGTCCACATGCCCCCGGCAGTCCCGCGTGTACCGGATCGTCTGCCGAATGACGAGCTTGCCGCCGGGCTTCACCACGCGGGTCACCACCTCCGTCCTGAGAACGTCCACGGGGATGTGCCGATCCCCCAGCCACCAGCAGATGAGTGCCGAGGGGACAAGGATCGCCCCGCAGACCATGGTGAGCGTGACGAGGCCGAGAATACGCAGGTTCATCCCTTGCCCCCTCGGATGAGTTGGAAGAGGTCGATGCCGTTCTTTGCCGCCGCGACGACGAGGCCAAACGCCGTCCCGGCGGTGACGAAGCACCATGCCAGCACCTTCGCGGCGGTGCGGGACGAGGTGACGAACTCCACCGCGCCATCGAGGCTTTTCAACTCGCGCGGGCTTTTCGAGGACAGCCAGCCGATGGTCTCCGTCCTCATGTCTAGGATGGTCTGAAACTTCTTCACATCGTCCTCACTGAACGAGGCGAAGAACGTCCGAACGTGTGGGTGGGGCTGGAAACCCGGATCAGGGGTGGGGACTAGCGGCGCCAGTCCGCATTCGTGGTGCGGGTCCGGATACATCGCCCTGACACCGCGCTTTGGCTGATCCCGATACTGATCCCTGATGTGTTCCCACTCGGCAGCCGTATAGCGTTCGTCATCACGGGCCATGGCATCTCACTGCTTGCTGCCGACCGCGCGGCCGAGAGGGCGGGCACGTGCGGGTCAGCGCCGTGCGACAGCGGCCGCGCCGGTCCGGATAGCCTGGACCACGGGAGCGACCACGAAGAACGAGAGAAGGATGTTGCCTTGCCACTCGTCGTACGGAGGGGGCGGCTTCGGCACGCCCCAGGAGCCGACGACGTGAGCGCCCCAAGGCGTCCAGAACGGCAGGCTGTCGAGGAAGATGCCGGCCGAATGCAGGGCCGGCGGGACCGCGATGAGGTACACGATCCACGGGTAAGCCGCCTGGGACGCGACCTTCAGCTTATTGGCCTCAACGACGCCCTGGAGCGTCGCAAGATCGCGCTGCCGATCTGCATCAATGCCCGCGACCGCGATGTCCCGGCCGGAGGCGTCGCGCTGTTTGAAATACTCCAGCACCGGGGCGGCGATCCCGCTGCCGAGCAGTTTGACGAGGAAGCCGCCGAGAAGCGCGAGCATCACTCAGCATCCCGCTTCACGGTGATATCGGCCGGCGGGTCGAGGACGATGGGCTTCACGCCGAATGCGCGCAGGACGAGTTGCGCCACGTTGATGGCGACGATCCAGAGCAGTGCCCGATCCGGCGGAAGGACGCTCTGAAGGTTGACGCTCCCGAGGTAGCCCAGGACCAGCAGAATGATGGAGGCGCCGCCGCTGATCGCTTGGAGCGCGGTCGTTTTCCACGCCGTCCGCAGGGCGACCGTGGGGGCCACGCGCACGCGCAGGGCGTCGCTATCGACGGCGACGGCTTTCACATCTTCGGGCATGGAATAACCTTATTGCTAAGTAATTTGGCTGTGTTATCGTGTCGCCTTCAAGGGATGAACGCTGTCGCGTGTCACCCATTCGGGGGTCGCCAATTGGTCCGCGACTTCCGTGTTTTCTCGGCCAGCGAAGCCCCGGTGCGCTACAGGTTGCGGCCGGGGCTTTCGCTTTCTCACCCCCACGGCAGCGACAGCTTCGACAGCAGCCAGGAGCCAAGGGAAGGCTTCGGCGAGGCAACAGGCCCCTCCGGCGCCGGAACCGGCAGAACCCCGCTGTTGCGCGGCGCGGGCTTGACCAGCGGGCCGACCGTGACGGGCGGGATGGGAAGGGGCTTGCCGACCGCGCTCGTCTCAGGTGACCAGGGCGTGTCCCTGATCTTCGACCACTTCGCGTAGGCAGCCGCGAGCTTGGTGTGATAGCCGTGCTTGGCGTAGGCCGCGCCGTTGTAGCCCCGAGCGAAGCTGGCCCAGTTGTGCGCCCGCAGTTCGTCGTCCAGCCCGTTCGCCTTGATGAACCGGACCATGGCGGCAAGGTGCTCGCTCTCGCCGCCCTCCACGAACGCCAGAACCATCTGTTGAGGGCTTTCGTAGCCGGCCGCGACGTAGTTCTCTCCGAGGATCTGCCCGAGGCCCCACGAGGCGGCCTTGAGCGCCGCCGTCTCATCAATCGCCATCGCGGCGACGAGCCGGGGATAGCTGTCTTTCGGATAGCCGCCGGCCCGCCACGAGGCATAGGCCAGCCCGGCCTGGACGGCGTGTGCCCGGTCGGCTCCGGACAGGTTGCGGAAGAACACGTGCGGCTCGAACAGCATCTTCGGCCGCCCGCTGCCGTCGAAGCCGGAGCCGGCCGCCTCCACGTCGATGACGGCGTGGATCTCATCCTCGCCGACGCCGATGGTGTGCCCGATCTGCGGGAGGTCGATATCGGCGAGCGGCGTGGCGCGACCGACAAAGCCGGCGGCACGGACGCGCGCGAACGCCTCCGCAATCGCTGCGGGTGAGGCCATGGTATCTCTCCGGTGTGGGGCTAGAATGCGCGGCAACCGATAAAATTGCGCGATATGGCCGCTAGTGGATACGCCAGCTACGGGCTAGGCTGGCGCGCCGCTCGCGAATGAACGGGCGAGTATAGGGAGAAGCCGATGACTTCCATGAGCCGTCAAGAGGCGCAAAGAATGGTGGACGCCCACCCGTCTTGGTATCATCGCTTCGAGATATTCCCCGGCATCACGACGCCGGGGGTTTACGATCCATCCGGAACATTAAGTATGTTGAAGCTCCCGGATCGAATGGACGGAAGATCTGTTCTGGAGATTGGCCCTGCTGACGGTTATTTCACCAAAGCTATGCATGATAGGGGCGCAAGCATAACTACACTTGACTATGCCAGTAGCCTGTCTGGTTTTTCAATTACACAGAAGCTATCTGAGCTTGATGTAAATAAAGTAGATTCAAACATATTCGACGTGGACAAGCATGGATTTGAGCCGTTCGACCACGTGATTATGCTCGGTATCCTCTATCACCTACCGGATCTGGTTCGACCGTTCTGGTTGCTGCGCCCTCTCATCAAGGGCGAACTGATCATTGAGACCGTCGTCAGTCGGAAGTTCGATGATCTGGCCTATGCGGAGTATACCCAAGGCGCGACGCCGAACGGCGACATGACGAACTTTTGGGCGCCCAGCCCGAAATGCGTCGAGGGCATCCTATTAGACTGCGGCTATCTCATCACAGAGACGTGGCTGAATGGAGAGCGCGGCATGTTTCGGGCCGTGGTGAACGACACTCCGAAGTCTGAAAGCAAAGTGGAATTTGCCTACTCGTTCGTTGAGCCCTGACAAGCGTTCGCGATCAATAAGCGCGCGAGCATAAAACGTCGGCGGCATAGCAAAATCTGTCGCCGACGTGCGTACCGAAGCCATCTCAACAAGTGGCTTAGTTAGTTGCAGGCGGTCGCGGTGCCCGGCGACGCGACAGTCCCGGCGACGCGACAGCCGGGGTTGGTGAACGTGCCGCCCACCGCCTGGACCGGGCCGAAGGTCGTGCCGGGGTTGAATGTGCCGGATACCACCGTCGTGGCGCTGTCAGTTGCCACTGACGTGGAGTTGGTACCACCCTTCAGCAGCGCGTTGGTCAGAACGTGGCCGGTGCCGAAAAGCGTGAAGGGCGAGTAGTTCGCGCCGTCCGTCGTCCAGTTGTAGACCCTCGGACCGTCCACGAGGATGTCCTTGGGCTTACCGCTTCCGGGCACGTCCTGACGCAGCGAGATCGCCGTAGGCCCGTTGCCGTTAAGGACTGTCAGGCCGGTGATGCGGCCACCCTGGACGTTGCCTTCCATGATGATGCCGCCAGCGGTCGTAACCCCCGCCGCATCGACCGTATCGTTCTCGCTGACCGCGTTCACGGTCGAGGAGCCGGCCGAGAGTTGGTTGAAGAAGACCCCGGACTTGCACGCCCCATAGAGGATGCGGTTGCCTCGGCTCGTCGGATTGACCGTCTGGCGGTTCGCGAGTGTCGAGGATGCCCCCGAGAACATGATGCCCGCCTCCGAGGCCGTGGTGGGATCGCAAGTGGTGGTGGTGTTCTCGACCAGGGCGTTGCTAGAGCCCTCCCAGTGGTCGAACCCCACATTGGTGACCAGCGTCGCGGTCGAGTTGCGGACAATGCTGCGGTCGGTCGCCTGGAGGGCCGTGCAGTCGCCGACTCGGACGCAGTGGACGTTTTCGATGAGGATGTCACGCGCCATCCGAAACTTGATCGCGTGGAACTCACCCGTCGAGGGGTGGGCACCGTTCGCCGTGATGTCCGTCCCGTCGAACCGCACGTTCGCCACGAGGAGGTTCGTGTCCGTTATCTGCCCGGCAAGGTAATTCGGGTTGTAGAAGAAGCTGCCGAAGGGCTCGACGCCGCCCACGTAGGGAAACCCAGGACATGCCTTGATAGTGGCGATGCCACCAAGGCCCACCAGCCGCGTCAAGGGCACGGCGGCGCAGAGGATGTACGTCTTGCCGTCTTGGAGCGCGATTGTCCTGCCGGTGGCCGCCGCCCTCTGGAACGACAGGGTGTCGTCGGGGTCGGATGCGAGCTTGTATTGCTCCGGTCGAACGGGGAGGTCGGCGAGCGACGTCGAGAGCGCACGCGCGACCATGCCGGGCAGAGGCGTCACGCTCATCCCGTCCACCGGCCCTGTCGATCCAGGCCCCTGGATCTGGATCGCGTCCGGCTGCGAGATGAACTTGCCGCCCTGGTAGCGGCCGATCTTGAGATCGTCGGACAGGCGAACATCGCCGTTGTCCTTGATGCGCGGGGCCGGCAGCACGCGGTCGAGGGCGAGCGCGGGGCCGACCTGGAGGAGCGCCAGGGCCGTTGCGAGGATGCGAAGGGTCTTCATCGGGCGATGATCCACAGGTTGGCGGCGCCCCGGCGGAAGCCAAGGCCCTGATAGGCGTCGGTGATCTGGATGGCGACTTGGCCGGCGATGGTGTCGTTCGTGCCGGCCCCGGTCGTGACGGTGATGGGGCGATCCACGGAGCACTGGCCCGACTCGTCCGCGATGAAGAGCACTTGACCCATGGGATAGAGATCCACGTCGGGCAGCGTGACAGTGCGCGCGGCAGTCAGGACAGCAAAACCGATCTGCACGTCGGTGACGAGGGCTTGGTAATCGGCATCGGGCGCGGGGGTGTGGCCGATGCTCGCCTTTCCGCTCAAGGCCGTGGGAAGCCCGGGAACATCGGAAACCGCAGCGATCTGCTTGCCGCCGGAAACGAGCCGCCAAGCCGGCGCCGAGCCGACCAGCACGGACGACCACGCGACGGTGTAGAGGACCCCTTTCCGGATCGAGCCCGCCGGCAGGGGGGCACCGTCTCCGTTGAGCCATTGCCTCGGCCCGGTTCCGTCGATGTTTAGGGATGGCGAAGCGGTATTGTCGCGATCCGCCCAGAACGAGATCGTGGTTCCGGCCTGGGGCGTGGTGACGCCCGAGAGCGTCGCGACGACATAGGCGTTGTCCGTGCCGGTCGAGACCAGGGCGCCCCCTTGATCGGCGGCGAGGGCCGCGACCCCCGCCATGATGCCGCGCGACTGCCCGGGAAACTCCCGAGCCGACGCGCCGTCGCGGGCGGGGATCGCGGGATCGGTGATCGCGTTCTGGGCCGGGACAACCGACCAGTCGAGGACGCCCATGGGTAAGTTCTCCGGTCAGGCTTTGATGGCGAAGGACAGCACGAGGCCCGGCGGGACGTTCGGGTGTCCCTGGCCGCCACCAGCTGCTGAGATCGTGAGCGAGTGAGCGTGATCGCCGACAGCGGGTATGCCGTGGGCGTGCTGGCCGTCTGCGACGATGGAGTGCGCGTGATCGCTGACACCGCTGGTCGTGAAAGAATGGGCGTGGTCGGCGACGCCCGACGTCGTCAGCGAATGTTGGTGCTGCCCCGAGGATGTCCCCTCGCTGTCGGTGGCGCCGCCCGCGTTCACCACGCCGGGGTAGATGTTCGCGACGGCAACCCCGGACCCTCCGGTCTGGTAGATCGAGACGCGGTTGTAGCCGATGGGGTGAATGTGAGCGCCGCCCACTTCGGTCGTGCCGGTGTGGTTGTGTCCACCCGCGTTGCTGGTCGTACCCGTATGGTTGTGGCTTCCGGCTCCACCCGTCGTACTGGTATGGCTGTGCAGGCCGTTTGCCGTGACTACTCCACCGTGGTCGTGCGCGCCGGCATTGCCGGTCGAGCCCCCGTGACCGTGAGGGGCAAGTTGCGCCTCCGTCAGGGCGACGACCTGGGACCCGCCCACGTTACCAAGGTCGCCACCGAGGCCGCCCGCGCCGGTCAGGCGACCGGCTCCTCTGTCGACGCCAAAAACTGTGCGCCCGTTTGCGTCCGGAATGTTGAAAGTGGTTGAACCGTCCCCCGCGCCGTAGGTCGCGCCGATCCGCTGGAACAGCGCGGCATAGGCCGCCCGAGACAGCGACCGCCCATCGCAGATCAGCCAACCATCCGGGACGCTTTGCGAGGCGAAGGCCGAGACGGTGCCGCACTCGGCGAAGGTGGGCGCGACGATGAGATAGACCGGCGCCGTGGCCGAGCGCACGACGCGGTAGACGATGCCGGGGCGAAGATCGCGGGGGCCGAGTTCGATGTTGCCCGGCCGGCGCAGCGGGAGCGCGGCCTGCCCGTCGAGCGAGAGCGTCGCCGGCCCCTCGTTGAACGCGGAGACGTTGAACGAGAGGGTGTGCGCCCGAGCGGCGCTCGCCGCGCTGAAGATCTGACCGGTGGAGACCGTGTAGGCGTCACCGGCGCCGCGCGTGGCCACGAGCCCACCGGCGTTGTCGTCCCGCCAGTTCGCCATGGCGGCCATCATGGCGCGGTTGGAATCGTTGACGGTACGAGCGGGCTGACCCTCCTGCCAGAGAATGGGAGGATCGGCCGTATCGTTCGATGCGGCGTCCGTGGACCAGTGAATCAGGCCAGGCATGGCGGCTCCATGGGCAAGGCGCGCCGAGGCGCCGCGCGAAGACGCGCGGGCACGGGGACGGCCGAGAAAGGTCAGGGGTGGCGGCTAGCGATTTAGGAGCGCGAAGAACGAGGCGGCGTCAAAGGGGGCGGACCGGCGCGGCATCGGCATGAGTGGCTGCACGGCGGGGGCGGGCTGCGCTTGCGGCTGGGCCAGGGCCGATCCGCCCTGGGTGAAGGCAGACAGGATCTTGGCGGCGCTGATGGGTTCATCTGCGGCCGGAGCCGGCGTGGTCATGGCAGGCGAAGGAGTGGGCGACGGCTCGATACCGGAGGCGCCGAAGCGGCCGGCGGGGGTGGGCGCGGTGTCGGGGATCATCATGGCCGGGCCGCCCCCGCCAAATTTGCCCGTCCAGCGCCCAGCAAATTGTGCAGCGGTTTCCTCCGATGACCCGCCGTTTTGCGTGACAGCCTTCGCCCCCACCAGGGAGGCTGCCGGCGCATCAGGGTTCATCAGCAGCTTCGCGGCCCCGCCCATGCCTTGCTGGTGAGCGAGATAGAGTTCTCCGGGGGTTGGGGCGCGGCCAAGCGCGCTGGTAAGATACGCGCCGTTGTCCCTGGCGAGGCGAGCGGCTGCGTCGGATGCAGCCTCGGGATCGAATTTGTTGGACAGTCCGTACTGCTTGGCGGTGCTGTCGATGAACTGGAACAATCCACCAGCGGACGAGCGTGGGTTTTGCGCCGCCGGATTACCGCCGCTCTCGATCTCTGCCTGACGCAGCATGTACGCCGGGTCCTGGCCATACTGCCGCGCCTTGGCGACAATGATACTGGCGATGTCAGGGGGCATAGCCATGCGGACATCCATCGAAAGTGTTGCCGCGCCATCATCGACAGCCGCGCAGCCGTGTGCTTCCTGCCAAGACCGGGAGGTGAGGCCAGATGAAGAAGCTTGCGGTGATGATTGGTGCGGCGATGCTGCTGGCTGGCTGCAACTCGGCGAGCAAGCCGGGCCGTGGTGAGTTGTTCATGAGCGATCAGGATGTGACCGCCAAGGATGATGCGATATGCCGGGGATACGGCGCCGAGCCTGGAACGCCCGCCTACATCCAATGCCGTACGCTTCAGGATCAGCGCCGGGACCAGGCCGCCTATGAGCGCCGCCGCTCCTGATTTGCCGATTGGCAGACAACCGGGCATTTTGCCGGGATGAAAGCCCCGTCACGCAAGCCGCCCGATGAAATCGAGGCGGTCCCTTTCAAGGATTACGTGGCGAAGCCTGATCGGGGCGCCAAGGAGCCGATCATGGCCCCCGGCGGCTGGCTGGTTCTGATCGGTTTTGCGGCCTTCAGCGCTTATGGCTATTTCGGATCTAAGGTTTTGCGTCCCCTTACCGAGCCCGTTGGGAATTGGGTGACAAGCCTCTTTCAATGAGAGGAACAGAGCCGCCAAGCAGCCCACGAAGCGCGGTAGCGCCCGTATTGCTGCGCCGCGTGCGTTGGGCCGCCAATTGACTGAGCAGGGCGCGGATCTCCTCGGGATTGCCCCGCAGGAGTTGACGCGCCAGTTCCGCCCGCACCGCCTCGGTGTTGCCTGTCAGGCCGGCGGCACCTTGACGGAGAGCACTGCCGGCGGCCCCGACCACCTGCCCCCGTAAGAGCTTGTCGATGATACCTGTGTCGATGCCGGTACCTGCGTTGTCGGCAAGGTTTTCGGCCGTGGTCGAGCCGCCCGTCGCCTTGGCGCGGGTTAGGAACATCTCCCCTTCGCGCCCGAGACGGCGCATCATCTGATCGCCCTGTCCCGGCGCGGCGAAGGCCGGGAGTTCCGCGCGCGCCGCGAGCGAGGTGAGCGGGCGGGCCGCGTCCGAGTTCATTGGGGTTCGCTGCGCCCGCTGGATCAGCGGATCGGCATAGCCGGTGCGGAAGCCCTGCTGGGCTTGCGGGCGCAACGCGCCGAACGCCGCGATTTTGTCCTCGGTTCGCCCGCGCGTTGCCGCTGTCGTTCCGGTTTCCACCGCAGCCACGTCGCGAGCGGCTTCGCGGGAAGCAGCCATTGCATCCCGGAAACCGGGGGATGACCGTTCGAGGCTTTGGTCAAGCTCATCGCGAACCTGCCTGAGTAAACGAGCCTTGTTGCCCTCGCCGGCCCGATGCGCCTTCTCGACGGCATCGGCGATATCGCCACGCGCCCGCTGAACCACAGCAAAGTCCGTGACTTGTGAGTTCCCGTCACTCAAGATCGCGCGAGCACGAGACAGTGCGCCTTCCACGCTATCGTAGGCGATTCCATTCTCAAGGTTGAGCCCAGCGGCGCGCGAGGGGCGCAAGGTATCGTCAATCCGCATCAAGGCAGGCGTGACGTTGACGGCCTGGGCATCGTTTCTGACCGCGCCGAACGCCGCATCATCCATGGCGCGACGTTCGGCGCTCATGCGCGCCGCCGCCGCCTGGGCGGTCTCAGGAGCCCCAAGCCCCTCTGCCAGCGTGTTGGCGACGCGCCCACCCTGGCCCGCCTGTCGGGCATCGAGGAACTCGGTCAGCGCCTCGCGGCCCTCGCCAGGGTTCTTCGCGACCACAGCGGCCTTACGGCGGCCCGCGTTACCGAGGGCATCCACAAGACGGAATTCACCCTGACCATCCGCAGCGGCCTGCGCGAGACGGTTCGCAACGTCGTCAGGGCTCAACCGCATGTCGGTCGCGGCTTTGCCGATTTGCCGCTCCGCGTATGCGGCGGGGTTCAGACGGGCAGAAATGTTCGACACAACGGGCGCAGCGGCGGCTCCGATGGCCGCGCCCGCGAGCGGGATGGCGCCACCGAGCGCCGCGCCTGTCAGAGCACCCGTGACAGCGCCGCCTACTCGGCCAGCCCCTTCGCCTTCGGTAGCTCCGGATAAAGCCCCCAGCGCGGCGCCATCTGCTGCGGCCCCCGCTGTGGTCCCGAGAAGTCCGGTTCCCAGACGGCCCGCAATGGCTGGCGCGAGCGTGACGCCCGCACGATAAAGGCCAGCGCCCAAGCCGCCACCGCCCGCAATCTCAGCAACCGAGCCAAGGGCGCCGGAGGCTTTGCGCTCGTCCTCAAGCCGCAAGTTCTCCTTGGCCTTGGTCAAGGCATAGGCGTCCGACAGGCCCATGCCGCGATGAAGGGCCACGAAAGGCGCCATCGCTCCAGCAAGCGCTTCGTCGGCAAGGCCGAACGTAGCACCTTGAATGAACTCGCGCGCGGGTCCGATCCGCTGCGAGCGGCCAGCCGCCGCCTCGGCGTCGAGTTCCTTTCGGGCCTGTGCCTTGACCGGATCGACCGGCGCGGACTTCGGGGCCGGCATCACCACCTTGTCGGCGTCCCACCAGTTGCCGGCGGGGGCTGGAGTAGGGCTCGCCCCCGCGCTTGGAGCGGAGGCGACAGGATCGTTCGACCACCAATCCGTCACGGCTTCGTCCTCAGAGATCCATCGGGGGCGATGTACGGGGTGTTGGGCGGCAGGGCGTCGTAATCAGCCTTGCTCTGGGGGCGCGCGGGGGCGTTGCCTGGAGCGACGGCGGGCACAGCGAGCGCGGAAGGGGCCGGGGCGGCTCCGCCTCGGTCGGTCTTGTAATATGTGCCACCACGAAGCTGCGCGGCGCGTTCCTCGTTGAACTTCTGCCGGCGCTCGGCGGCAGCAATGGCGCGGCGGTAGATCTCCTCGCGAACTTCCGGGGCCTGAGATGCGGCGCCCTGCACATCGAGAAGGATTTTACGCTCGCCCTCGGTCGGCGCGCCGCCAAACGTGGCCTTCAGGTTTTCGAGGGCCTGGCCCGTGACCGTGTTTGTCAGGTTTTCGGTGGCGATACCGGCCTCGTTGCCAAACAGGCTTGTCGCGTAGCCGCGATAGCTGGCACCTGGCCCGCTGTAAGCCTTCTTGGAGAGTTCAATGGCGCTCCGCAGTTGGCCGATGGTGCTCTTGTTGGCGGCCACGGCCTCGTCGGCCTCAAGGATCGCGTTCTTGTCCGTGACCGTAAGCGTCTGCTGATCCTCCTTGGGCAGTTTGCCCGTGGCAACGAACGACTTGTACTGGTCGCTATCGGGCTTCCATCCGAGGCTGTCCGCGACCTTGCGGCGCTCTTCCGTGACCACGGCGACATTGCTGTTTCCGGACCGCTCGGGAGCGCCAACGGGCTGGCCAGCCGTTTCGCCGGGCTTGATCCACATCTTCTGCGTGGTGCCGTCAGGCTGCGGCACGTCCACCAGCGTGGCCTTGTCTTTTTCGGCGTCGGCGGGTCCAAGCAAGTTGGCCTCAGACGGCTTCTCGCCGGGTCGAAGGCTGTATTTCTGCCCGCCGATCTGGACGACAGACGGGTCCTTGTTCAACTGCCCCATGACGTTGCTCAGGATGGACGGATTGGACATCGCGGCGTCCGCGAGGTTCGGGTCCATGCCCTTGCCGAGGAGGTAGGCGCGCGTCGCGTTCTCGCCCTTCGTCTCCCGCGCCAGCTTGCCGGCCTTGAGCCCGTATTCCGCCCTCGCAAGGTCCGTCGCGGCCTTCGTGGCTTCCTGGCGCTGGTTGGCTTGCAATCCGACCGCGAGACCTTCCCCCCAGCGGGGGGCGCTCAGCAACCCCATGCCGATGTTGCCGAGGAGATCGAAGCCGCCGCGATCACGGAAACGGCCCAGCGCATCGCCGAAGCCACCGCCCTCGGCCGGAGCCGCGGTGGGAGCGGCGGCAGGCGCCGGAGCCGGAGCCGGAGCGGACGTTCCTGGAAGTGCGCCGAAGCCGAACGCAGGCATCTGTCCTTGGGTCGGAACGGCGTTCGGAGCCGGCATGTCGGCTTGCGGCGTGGTCAGGTCAGCCGGGCGCGAGGGCGGCAGCGGGCCGAACGACAACGGCGGCGCCTCCGCGTTCTGCGGTATCACCGTACCCGACGTTCCGGTGAAGGATTGCGGCGCACCCATCGTGGCCTGACCGAACAGCCGAGCGATGTCCGCCAAGCTCATATTGGCCGGTAGGCCTGAAGTGAGATTGGCGCTCATGGGTGAGTCCTGCGTGTTCGAGGGTACTTCTGGGCGGACCATGGCTGCCGCCGCAGGGGCTACGCCTCCGCGTCCGCCGCTGAAAAGGGCCGTACCGGAAGGACGCACGATCTGCTGGGCGTCCGGCACGTCCTGCGTCTCCCAAGGCGGGATGACGCGACGCTGCTCGGGAGTGAAATCGCGACGCGTCTGGACGTTGCGCGCTTCCACCTCGCCGGCAGTTCGATGGTACTGATCGCGCGCCCACCGCTCTTGTGCCTGGGCCGCGTTTTTGCTCTCGGACAACATGGGCAGACCGGCCGCCTCCCATTCCGTTGCCGTGAAGCTGCGCGGGTTCGCACCGCGCGCGAACCCCTCCTGGGACTGGATCGCGTGCTGAAGCTCGTGGAGAGCGACGCTCCGCTGGTCCGCCGCCGTCGGTCCCTGCGCATGAATTACGCCGTCTTGAGCCTCGTATCGCCCCGCCATAACGGGGGACTCGCGGATGCTTTGCTGCGTGCTACCCCAGAGTTCTGGATAGGCGTCTCCCAAATCGTCGTGGTAGAGGCGCGAGTATCCTGGGGGCGCATTCTTGGGGGTGCCGAGCGTCGCGAGGTCGTCAGGGATTTCGAAGCGCCAGTGCTTATCAGGCCCCTCGAACCATCCCGTCTGGTCCCAAATCGCCTGCCGGTCGGCGCCCGTCGCTTTCAGATTTTGTGCCTTCGACAGGGCGGCATGATCGGCGGTCTCGGCATTCCAGCCGCCGAACATCCGCAGAGCCCCTTTCGGCGCCCCGAACGGCAGTGAGCCCGTCATAGCCGTTCCAGCGATCCCCGCCGCCGCGCCCATCGCCTCGTCGGAAACGTGCCCCGTGGTGGGGTCGAACACGCCTTTCTCGCCACGCAGGACTTGGCCTGGGAAGCGGGCCGCATCGACCGCGTCGAACATTGCCTTCGGGAAGGCCGGGACCAGGGAGCCGCTATCATCGCGGCCTATGGGCAAAACCTGTGTCCGCTGCTGGATCGCCCCGGTTGGCGCCGAGGTGATGACCGGCCGGCCCGTGTCCGGATCGATCACGGAGCGGCGCAAGGGTGGGAGCGGACCGAAGCCGAAAGCCATGGCGGGTGCTCCTTAAACGAACTTCGACGCCACATTCGCGCCAGCGAGTGCGGTGCCGAGGATCTGTTGGAGGATCGACGGCTGTGGCGTCTTCTGTACGGTGTTGCCGACCGTCGTCCCGCCCATGCCCGCAATGGGGTTGACGATGCCCGAAGCCAGACCAAGCTGTTTCCACGGGCTTGCCTGCTGGTCGGCGAACAGGGCTTGTGCGGCGTCCAACTGTTCCTGCCGGGCCGCGTCCTGAATGGCGCCGACGCCGGCTAGGGTCTTACCGGGTTGGGTCAAGGCATCCTGAACCGTAGAGATCTGCCCCAAACCGGCTTGTGCCGCAGCGCGGTCGGAGGCGGCCGACGACAGGGCCGTCCCGTACTGCGAAAGAGTCTGCGCGTTGTTGCCCTGGATGAGGTTCGCCAGGGTGTTCTGCCCGGTCAGCGCGGCGGCATCCGCGCTCGACGTGAGGCCCGCGCCCGTGACCGCCTGATTGGCGTTTTGGCTGCGGACGTTGTTCTGACTGTCGAGGAGACCGGACTGAACGCCCGTGCGCGCGTTCGCGGCGCTGTCGATGGCGCCCGCCGCTGCGGCCTGGCGCGCCCGCTCGGCGTCGTAATCCTTGTAGCGCAGTTCGGTGCCGACGCGATCCGTCGCATCGGCTATGGCGGCGTTGAACCGGCCGGAGCCATATCGACCGGACGCGGCCATGCGGGCGGCAGCAGCGCTCGCCGCATCACCAGCGCCCCGTGCGATCATCGCCTCTGTGTAGGGATTGGCTCCACCGAGGAACTTGCCGTCCGCCGCGTCCTGAAGGGATCGCTGGGTCTGAGTGCCAGTGCCGAGTTGATCCGCGAGGATCTTGTAGCCCGAGCCGTCGAGGGCATATTTTCCGTCGATGAGACTGTTGCCGACCGTGGCCGCGCCGCTGTTCGGGGAGGCCATGCGGTTCGCCGCAGCCGCCACGCCCGAGGTATCGACGCCCTGGACGCCCATGAGGCCCTGAAGCGCGGTTTGAATGCCGCTCGTCGTCCCGCCGTTGCCCAGCAAGGTTTGGAGATAGTTGGCCCCGTTCGCCGTCGCGCCGCTGGTGCCCCCGGCGCTCGCGGCCATGGCGTCGAGGCCGGCATTCGTCGTCGCGCCCAGGCCCGCCGTCCGGTCGCCGCCATAGACCTGAGACCCGACCCCGCTGTCGTACGCCTTCGTCGCGCCCGCCAGGATGGACTGAAGCGCGGGCTGGGCCGGAGCCCACGGGTCCGAGTTCTGGGTCTGCTTGGTCTCGGTGGTCTTGCTCCCGCCGCTCATGACAGATCCTTGCGGTAATGCGTGCCGGCTGCACAGGGCTCGGCGTCATAGGTGGGAAGGATGCGCGCCCACCCGCGACGGCCGACGAACTCGACGGTTCGACAGCCCATGGCAGCCGCGCCCGCCTCGATTTGGTTCAATGTCCCGGCCCATTCCGTGACGCGATGACCGCCCATGGAGAGCACCCAACACGAGCGGCCCGAGGCGTATTCGCGGACCTGGGTGACGCCTGCCGCAACAGGTGTGTCGTCGTCGAGCACGGCAATGAGTTGCGCCTCTCCCGCGAGGCACGCCAGCAGCAGCGACATTTCGGTCTGATCGCAGCCGGGACGCTCGCACGCCTTGGCGACAAATCCGCCGAGCGCGGGCCACGCCCGGATCAGCCCCGATGCCGGGACCGGCGCGAGCCGCATCAGTTCCGCCTCAACTCGTATCGGAACAGGCACCCCGGCGGAACGATATCGTGTCCGATCATGAAGGCGCCGGGGCCGACGCTCTTGACGTACCAGCCCGACTTGCCCGCTTGCGCCGTTGTCGGGATTAGGACCGGAACCGTCCGCTCGGCGCAGAGCTTGTCCAGAACCGTCGTTTCGGTCGCGCCCGATGCCAGTTCGACGATGGCCGGCGACATGGCGTTGGTGCCGCCGCGCGCGAGATCGGAAATGGCCTGGATGATCTTCGGCAGATCGGTTTCAGTGAGTGACGGGACGTTCACCGTATCCCCTCCTTGCCCGCGTCAGGCTCGACCGCGCTGGCGTAGCTCCAAGCGGTGCCGGCCGGGATGCGAACGCGGGCGCGGTGGTAGCGCCCCGAGGCGTGGCACGGTGCGAAGCCCTCGGCGTTCGGCGCGGTTTCATCGCGAAGGCGGGGGCTTTCGGACTGCCGCAGCGTCTCGCGCGTACCGACGCGAACCCGCCAGTCGTCGGCATCCGTATCGACCCGTAGCCCCCGAACGTATGCCCGATCCGGGCGGGCCAGCATCGCTTCGGCGGTCTCGATCCGGGCCTCAAGCGGAGGTCCGGTCAGCGTCGAGAGGCGATTGTCCGCCGTGATGACGCCCAGCACCGGCACGCCGCCGGCATAAGAAGGATCGTCGAGGGGCTTTTGCCCCGCATCATCGAGGGAGCCGGGAATGTTGTCGATGGACGCCGCCGGGGTGGCGGCGGCGAGGCCGTAGCGCATCGCGACTTCGATGAGCGTCCAACGATCCAGCAGCCAATCGTACAGCAGTGCCTCCCCGAGCAGGCTCGGATCGGACACGTCGGCGCCGTTCAGTCGGTAAGCGAACAGAACGCGCGGCCCTGTCGCATCCCGGATCGCCACGGTGCTCGCAATGGCGTTGGGGTCCAAACGGCTCGCGAAGAACCGATTGACCCGTTCCGCTCCGATGGGCGCCGAGGCGCCGCCATTGAACACGAAGAACCCCTCTCGGTCGAGGAAGAACACCCGCGCGCCGACCTTCATCACCGACCAGGGCGCGACGGCGCCTCGGTTCTCTTCGAGGATCGAGAAGTCGAACACCTCCTGCGAGCCGGGCGAGAACACCATGCGGCGGATCTTGTTCTCTTGGAACACAAGACCGAACTCGCCGCCCGCGAAGGCCGTGACCGCGCCGCCGTCCGGAAACACCTGAATGTCCGACGTATGGCCGCCGCTGATGACGCCCGGCTCCCAATAGGTAATATCGCCGAGGTCTGACCAATGCACGGCGGACGGGTTCGAGGCGAGGCCGGCGAGAACCAGAAACTCGCTAACGATGCCGAGGTGCCGCGCGCGGGGCGGATTGCCGCCGAGGTCGGCGAACCGCTTGCCCGTGTCAATGTCGATGACTTGGACCACGGTGCCGAGGCACGTCGCCACGAGGCGATTTCCGTAGGCCGCGAAGGACCAGAAGTCACCCGGCGGCACGCTGTAGGTCGCGCCGTCCTTCGACACGTCGTCCCAGGCGCCGGAACCGTTGTTGTAGCGATAGAGCCTGGTGCGCGTCCCGGCGAAATAGACGGGAAAGCCATAGGCCGGGCTGAGCACCTGAATGGCGCCGCGACAGTCCTCAGGCAGTGCCAACGAGATCGGGACAGGGGACCGGAACGGGGCATAGCCATCCGCGCGCGGCACGACATTGGACGCGACGGCCGACACTGAGGCGTCGACCGATGCGGTGTCGGGGGCGTAGGCGGGAAAGGCAATCCGCGCCATCAGGGCGTCGGCCCGCTGTTGACGACGCGGGAGCGCCCGCGCCGTGCCTCACGATCAACGGCCTCGATGTCCTCGATCTGCTGGTTCATCAGGCCGCTCAATTCGACTGCGGCCTGGGTGTTGCGCTCGAACAGGCGAAGCTGCATCAGCGCGGCGTTGAGGTAGAGGTCGGGCGCGATCTTCAGAAGCCAGTTCGTGGGATTGCCCGCGCCGAGGGGCGGCAATCCCTGGCGATAGACGAGACTGACGGGCTGCCCCCAGGCGGGGCCGGTCAGGATGAACGGACGGTCGAGACCGGCGGGCCAGATCGACACGTCGAGATCGATATCGTCGAAGGGGATGGAGCCAATGATGGTGAAGCAGGCCGGAGCCCCGCCGAACCTGCCGGCGGCGACGTAATCGTAGCCATCGCCCTGCCCGCTCCGCGCGAGACCGTAGCTGGGTCCATACAGGCTCAGAAATCGGTGGGGCGGCGCGTAGTCCAGCGACCACCCCTGTGCCGCCGTGACGGACCGCCAGGACACATAGTCATCCGGCAGCGGGGCTCTGCCGGCCACGAGATCGAGCCGCGCCAGAACTTCGTTCTCGACGAGGTTCATCCGGCGCTTGAGCGTCGCTTCCGCGTCCTCGATGAAACGCGGAACGCGCGCGGCGAGGTCGGGCCGGTCGGCATAATCGACAACGTCGGCGACGAGTGCGGCGAAGGTATCGCGGGGCATCAGATCCGGCCGTCTCGAACACGAAATGCAGCGTGATCGCCATCGTTGAGCCATCGGCGTACAAAGGCGTCGTCGCCCTGGCGCACGGCCTCAGCCAGCCGATTGTGAAACACGTGGATCGGCACGCGGGCGGCGAGCGAAAGCCCGTCGCCGTACCGCGTGCCGGCCAACTCGCCGCGAATGGCGGCGTTCTCGGCGACGAGCCCCTCCACGTCCATGACTTCGCGGACGCGCATCTTGTCCCCCTCGTCGAGGGCATGGATTTCGCGTCCGGTCTGGCGGTCGCGGAAGACCACGCACCAGCCGTCGTCGGTGTACTCAAGGGGCTCGTCGGCCATGGTCAGCCCCGGCGGTTCGCGCGCTTCGCGACGCCGGCCTCCATGAGGTCTTCGGCCTCGGATTGCGGCACGCTGAACGTCTCGCCCGCGCGGACGCGGTACTCGGCCTCCGGGTCCATGCCCTCGGGGCGCGTGCGGGGCCAGTAATCGCGGTCGGCGATCATCTCGACCTTGCGCCCTTTGGGCTTGCTGTCGTCAGCGGTGGGGAGGACCGGCGGGTTGACCGGCTGGTTGCTGGTCACGAGGGCCGCCGTCACGCCATCGTCCGCCGTCAACTCCTCCGGCAGATTGGTGACGGGGTTGATGCCGTCCTCGGCCGGCTGGTCCGGGATGACACCGGGACGGTTGTCGCCGCGCGGATCGGGGTTGGCGCCCGTCAGCTTGGTTGTGTCGATGACCGGCGGGGCGGGCTTGTTGGTGACGGTCTTGGTGTCGTTCGCCATGACTAAATCTCCATGCGGAAGCGCCCGGCAAATGGCCGGGGCGCTCGCGGATCAGGGGGAAGGATTACTGGAGGTCGAAAATCCCGAAGTGCCCGGCCTCGTTGCTCACTTCCAGGGTGTATTCGGTGAGCATGACGCGCTTCCAAGCGTCGCCGGTCTTGGCCGGCTTGTCGACGAACATCGGGCGAAGGTAGCGCAGGCGAGCGAGCTTCGGGTCGATTCCGAACACCGTGCCGGGCGTCATCTGACGGTTGGGAACGGCGGCGAGGCGCCCGAAATCGCCGACGTACACGTCCGCCGCCGCGACGATGGTGGCCTCGCCGTCGCCGGTCTCACGGCGCTGCTGGGCGATGCCGGGGAAGCCCGAGAACGACCGCTTCTGTGCCGGCGCCATCATGATGATGGTGGGATCGCCGCCCGACGTGTAGGCGGACTGCTGGGCGTCCTTGACCTGGGTCTCGGTGAAGGCGCGGGCCGTGCCGGCGGTGGGCGCGGCCACGAGGCCGGTGCCCGAGTTGAAGCCGCCATTCGCACCACCCGCCCCGCGCGAGACGTTGGACGTGAGCCACGCCGCGAAGCCGCCGAGGCGACGGGCCGCCGCACCGGCTGCACCGCCCGCGTTGGACGCCTGGGCCGAGAGCAGAATGCCCTCCATGTCCTTCTTCAGTTCCAGGCCCTTCTTCATGGCCTGGTATTTCATCTCGGACTTGCGCCCGGCCTTGTTGATCTCCTCCAGGGTGCCGGAGACGAGGATCGTCTTGCGGGAGATTTGGGTGTAGTTGCCCACGCGAACGGTGGGGGCAACATCGGCGTAAGCGTACTCGTCACCCTCGATGAAGGCGTTGTTCAGATCGATGGCGGCGAGCTGATCCACCTGCCATTCGTGCTTGACCGCATCGGCCTTGGCGCGGCCGATGTTGGAGATGAAAGGGGTGTCGGCCTTCGAGATCATATAGATCTTGTCCTGGAGGTCTTCGCGACCGCCACGGGAATCGAAGGTGTCGGTGGTGCCGGCAAGCTGTGCCATGGTGTCCTCGGAGGGTGTTCCGCAGCCGGCGCTCAGGGCGCTCAGGACAGGCGGAAAGGGTCAGTCGAAGATGCTGTCGTCCAGCGTGGCTGCGGCGGCTTCGACCGTTCCCTCTCGACGGAGGCGGTCCATGGCTCGCTTGTGTGCTTCGCCGTTCCGTGTGCCCGGAGCCTGCCTGACGGCGGCGCGGATCGGAGGGGCGGCCTTGATGCGCTCTTCGACGGTGGGTTTCGCCGCCTGGAGGTCAAGGTATTTCGTCGCGAGTTCGATCACGGGGAACGCGCGGGGATCGATGATCTGGCTGAAGGCGTCGAGGTCGAGGCCAAGCAGCTTCGAGTGCTTGGAGACGCCCTGACGAAGGTCGTTCCAGCCCTTATCGGTGAAGAGGTGCGGGTGGGTCTGCTGGACCGCTAGGGCGGCTTCACGACGCTGTTCGAGGTCGCGGCTCTCGCGCTCGGCGGCCTCGGCTTCCTGCTTCTTGGCGGCAGCCTGCTGCTCTGCGGTCTGCTTCTGGCCCAGGTGTTGCTGGGCGCCGAGAAGCTGGTTCACCTGGGCCACAGCCTCGTTGTAGGCTTCGGATTTCTCCATGTAGCCCATGGGATCGGTACGGATCAGATCCTTGCTCGGCGGCTGGGGCATCCGCGCCCGCAGCACTTCGAGCGACACGTTGAGGATCGTCTGGATCTCACCGCGCTCGGCCTCAGTCTGAGATCTGACGGCCTCGAACTCGCGAACCTGCTCGGCGAGGGCCTGCGTCTTGCGGGTGTAATCCGCCTGTCGCTGATAGCCCCGCCGGATTTCGTCGGCCGTGAGCTTGTGGCCGTCGATCTCGATGAAGTCGGCAGACTTCTCGTCCGTCTTGGCCTTGGGCTCCGGCCCATCCTCTGCATCGTTCGCGCCTTCCTCGCCCTCGGCAGCCTCGCCGGCGTCCGAGCCGTCGTCTTCGGCTTCCGTGGCGGGCTCCTCGGCCTCGTCGCCGTCCTGGGGCTCCTGTGGCGCCTCTCGGCGGCGCGGCTCATTCGGCGCGGCCGACGTGTCCTCGGTGTCGCCATCGTCGAAATCGAGCGCATCGTCGGGCAGGGTGTCCGCCACGGCGTGGAGGTCGTTCGGGTTGATATCGCGCGCGGGGGCGGTCTCGGGGGAACCCGAGGTATCGCGGTCAGACATGATGGGTCTCTCGGTTTAGGCCCTGTCCCGTCAGGCGACGGAGGGCGGAACTCGCTCGGCGGCTTGGCCGGTCGTCACGATGGACTCGGCAGCAGCGCGAAGGCGGCGGGCGGCTTGCAGATCGGCGGCGGCGCGGATCAGCGAAGGGGTGTTGGCGAGGTCTGCGGCGTCGAGGGCATCGACGGCATCGGCCTCAAGGCGGGCAAGCAGGGCCTGGAAGGTTTCGTTATCCAGAAGCTGTTGCGCGGCGATGGCGCGGGCGCGAGGATCGGTCATTGGCGGGGTAGATTGCTACTGACGCCCTGTTGCCCGGCCGCGACGGCCAGAGCACGCAACTGCGCCTCGCTCTCAAGCTCCTGCCGACGAAGTTCGAACTCGCGGTTCATCTCTTCCATCTTCAGGTCGTACTCCTGTCTCAGGCGCTCGCGGGCCATCGTCAGTTCGGCGTCCTGCTTGGCCTGATCCATGGCAACATCGGCCTGCATCCGCTGCTGGTCGCCCTGGGCTTTCATCTCAAGCGCCTGCTGGTCGATCTGGGCTTTGGCTTGGAGTGCCTGCACCTTCGGATCTGGTGGCGCCGGGGGCTTCTTGGCCTGCCACTCGGCGAACTCGGCATCGGTCAGGCGGGCGAAATACTGGTCCGGATCGCGCAGGCCCGAGGCTTCCACCATCTTGTGGAGCGTCGATACCACCATGGCCGGGCGAACCACGGGGTTGTCGACGCCGAACTCGACGACGATTTCCTTCTGGCGGGCCAGGACACCGCCGAGCATGGCGAGGTCCCGCTCCCGCGAGCCGGTGCCGAGGCCGACATTGATCGACACATCCATGCTCGCGTTCCAGTCGCGGGGATCGAAATCCACCCACTGGTCGCGGAGCCGGATCGTGCGCGGCCGGTCCTGATTGCGAACGATGATGCGCAGCAGTTTCGCGAACAGCGGCTTGAAGCCGAGTTCCGCCATGTTGCGCGCGATCAACTCCACACGGGCGTAGGAGGCGTCGTGCTCAATGGTGGCCGCCGTGGCGGTCTGGGGGTCGAGTGCGGTACTGTCGAGCGATGCCGTGGCGTTAGACACGCCCGTGCGGCGCTGAATCACGCTGTCGATGTAGTTGATGGACGCCAGGATGCTCGGCGAAACGTTTGGCGCGGCGATGTCTGCGATGGCCGCCGAAGCGGGCGTATCGCCCTTGATCCGGATGATGTTGCCGAAAGCCCGCGTCCGCACCTCATCGGGCTCGACCAATGCCTTTTCGTTCACCACCCGGTCGGGCATGTTCTGCGAATAGGTGTTGTCGAGGAAGCCGCGCAGCAGGGCCGTCTTCACCCGCTGAAGGTCGCCGACATTGTCGAACGTGCCGCGCCCCATCCATCGATGCGGCACGGGCTGGCCCGTCATGGAGACGAACGGCACATCGTCCGTCCAGGGCTCATTGGAGAGCCGCTCGCGGTTGCCCGATAGCCCCGCGATGACGACCTTGCGCATCTCCGCGATGCCGTCATCGTCGAAGTCGAAGCGCACATACGCCTCGATCACCTCGATTTCGGCATTTGCGCCGGTCGGGTTGGCGCTCTTGTCGTCATCCTCCTCGCGCTCGGCATCGGAGCCACGATTGCCCGACCCGTAGGCCGGCAGGCGATCCACCACGTCCCTCGGATAGCCCTGCTTGACGAGATCGGACCGGGTCAGGCGCGAGCGATGCCAGACCGCGCGGGCGGTTTCGATGCCATGCGCTCCGCGCGAGATGCCGAAATCATCTGGCGGCACGTTCTCGACGACGAGGCGTCCGTTCGAGATGGTCCGCTCGATCCGGAGGTCGTAGACCGTGATCGGCTGAACCTGCCCTACCATCTGCGCCGGAACGATCTCCTCGCGCGTATCGACGCCGAGCAATTCGATGCCTGGGTCTTGCATCAGCATCACGACCTGATCCATCGACAGGCCGCGCAGATCCTCGGTCTCGGTGTCAGGGGTGGTGTCCCAATACGCCTTGACGATGCCGTTGCGAACGTCGAGCGCGTCTCTGATCCAAGTCTTGGTGACGAGGTAGCCGTTGCAGTCGTTCCACCAGACATGGTTGATGTAGTCGGTGGCCTGCGCCGCCGTCGCCTCGTCCCCCTTGCGGGTCGGCGCGTAGCTGACGACGTTGTCCGCGCCCGCGAACACCCGAAGCAAGCCGGGCTCCATGGTATCGGTCACGTCGGCCACGTCGCGCGATACAGCCGACGAGCGCCCCTTCTCGCTTGGAAGGTCGAGCATCACGCCGTCGTAATAGTCGAGCGCCGTGTCTCGGGCGCCCTTGCGGCCCTTGATGCTGTCGTGCCCCACGAGTTCGTCGTTCTCGAACGTGATGCCGCTGGCGATTTCGTCGTCGAGCATCCGGAGAAGCGCGGACGTGGCCTCGCCGGTCCGGGCGTCGTCGACTTTATCGCGGCGCATGACGGGTGGAGACATCAGGAGCGGGCCTTCATTGTGTCGGGTCCGCAGCCCAGAGGTTGACCTTCACGCCGTTGGCGACGGTGCCGAAGACGTCGAAGCTCAGGAGGCTCGCGAGGCTCACCAGCACTGCCGGGAGCGTGCGCGACCGCTGCGCCTTGACGGTGATCGCGGTGTGGGTGTCGTTCGTACCGTCCGAGGTCGAGGCCCGCGCGACGATCTGCACGACGACGGGCGAGCCGGTATCCTCGACCATGTAGGCGATGGGCGGGAGCTTGCCGGCGGCGACCACGATGGGCCGGGCGAAGGTCCACGTCGCGGTGCCGTCCGTCGCCGTGGTCAGGACGGTGCGCTGCACCCGCGCGGCGTGGGTGTGGTCGGCACGGGCATAGGCCGAGGAGGAGCCGGTCGCACTGTCGATGGCCGTGGCCGGCGGCGTCGCCGTGCCCGCCGCTGGCATCCGCGACTGGATCGCGGTGACGGCATCCTTCGTGGCGTAGGCCGAGAGATCGATGGCGTTCTCACCACCGGGTCCTGCGGCCTGGGCGCCGATGGCGAGGAGCGCGCCCGTCAGGATCAGAGCGATCCGCTGCATGTCAGGCGGCTCCCACGGCCTGGAGGTAGGCGAGCAGGGCGCTGTAGATCTGCCCCGGCTCGTTCTGGTTGCCCGTCGTGGTCAGGGCGCGCCCCCAATGCACGAGGGCGATCCGCTGCGAGCCGAAGGACACGCCGTTGACGCCGCAGGCGTTGAGGTTGGCGCTCGTCAGCGCGGCGGACGCATCCGTGCCGGAGCGAGCCGCCGCGCCGTTGAAGAAGCTCGCCCAGGCCGCCGATCCCGTGCGGTTCCAGAGGACGTGACCGGGGCCGGATCCGGAATTGACCAGCGTCACCGTCGAGGACTGGTTCGGGCGCCCCACGAAGGCGCCGGCATTGTTCATACCGATGGCCGAGTTGGCGTTGCCGACCTCGAACTGCTGCGCCGCCGGGGTGCTCGCGGTCAGGAACCACGCGCCCATGTGGCCGCTGTTCTGGGTGAACTTGCCGGTCGGGGTCACGGTGACCGGGTTGACGTTGAGGTTGAGATAGGCGGCGGAACCGTCGCCCGCGAACCCCCGGTCGGCGGTGAAGCCGACGTTCCCCGAGATCGTGGCCTTGCCGGTCGCGGTCGGGACCGTCGTGGTGAACCCACCGGGGAGGTTGAGGCCCAGGCGGGCAATCTCGCTGTCGGCGGCGGCGAAGAGATAGAGGCCGTCGAGCGCGGGCGTGCCATCGACCGTCGAGAGCAGCCCGAAGCGGCGCAGCGTGGCGACGAGCGTGTCTACGGCGGTGCGGCGCGCGTCGGTCGGCGCCGTCGTGGCCCGAGCGAAATACGCGGGCGTCTCGGGCTGCTCGGCGTAGGTGCGCCCCGTGCCGTTCAGATTGTCGAGGAACGCGGCCCGCGACAGGTCGTAGGCGTTGCCGCCATCGGGCGTGAGGCGGCACGGGAAGGGATAGGGGCCGGGTGCGGCGGCGCCCGCGTTCTTGTTCCAGTAGCCGTGATACCAGACCCGGTTGGCCGGGTCGGCGATGAACTGCGCCATGTCGCGGATGTAATCGGGGCGATCCGCGCCGATGCCCCACTCGTCGATGGACATCATCTTGTTATGGGCGCGGGCGAACTCGGCCATGTATTTGAGGCCGAACCGGAACCCCGCCGCGCCGACCAGATCCTTGCCCTGCGACGCGCGGGCGAAGGTCACGGCCTTGGAGACGTCGGCACCGATCAGGTAGGCGTCGACCCCGATCACATCGACGAAGGCGTCCCCCGGATAGGCCGTCGTCGGATCGAACTCGGCGCCCGTCGAATCGAAGTTGTAGGCCGAGACGCACAGGATGACCTTGAGCCGAGGCGAGCGCGCCTTCAGCAGGGCCGCCATGACGCGAAACGCGTTGAGGAAGTCGGTCGAGCCGGATGCCGTGGTCGCGGCCCAGGGCCACGCGCCGGGGGTGTATGCCTCCCAGCCGATACGGACCGGGATCGGCCCGACCGGGTTGTGGGCCAGGATGGCGTCCGCCATGGCGTTGATGACGCCGTTGTAGGTGCCGGCGGTCGTGTCGGTGAGTGGCTGCGTCGTGGTGCAGAGCGGGAGCGCCCAGGCGAGGGGGATACCGGCCCAGGTCTGGCACAGCGTGCGCACCTGCCCGAGGCAGGCGTCCCACGTCCCCACCGGGTTGGCGAAGGAGCCGCCCGATCCGCCGGCGTTGCCGAAGGCATGCACGAAGTCCGGCGTGCGCCCGGCCCATGCGGTCCAGGCATCGTAATCCGAGCGCGCATCGCAGCGCACGCAGAGCTTGGCGCTCGCGAGGGGGCCGTTGGCGCGGGAGAGGGCGGCGCTTCCGCCGGAGGGGCCAGCCATGACGCGCTCCTCAGTAGCTCAGCACGGCGACGGTGCCGCCGGCCGATGCGCAAGCGACGTAGAGAGCCGCCGTGGTCCGCCCCGAGGCGTCGAAGGTGAACGATCCGCCAGCCGGAAGGGGGTAGCCCGTGCCATAGGCGGCGGCGCTGCCCATCAGTTCGCACGCGATGCCGCTGGTGTTGGTGACCGTGCGGCGCGCATCGGCGGCCACCGGAGACACCAGCACGCCCGTAGTGCCGATGCCGGTTGTCCGCTGGGTGTTGATGGCTGAAGATGCGCCGCCGGCCCCTCCGCCGATGCCGGCAGCCGAACACAGGGCGCCTGTGCTGTCCACGAACAGGCTGGTGGAGTCACCGACGCGGAGGCTCTGTGCCCCGCACGTCGAGACCGTGCGCGCCGTCTGGGCATGGGCAACACTGGAGAGGCCAGCGGCGAGAACGGCGGCCAAGATCAGGCGAAGGCGCATGAGATACCGATGCCTTGTGTCAGACGGATCAGGCGCTGCCGCCATGGAAGTGGCAGCCGCCCCGGCAGTGGGCTGGGTGGCGCCCGCATGGGCAAGGCGCGGTCGCATGTGGCGAGCCGTACGTGCCGATTGGATAGGCGTGAGGCCCACATGCTAATGGATAGGTGTTTGGCGGCGACGTTCTCTCGCTCAGCGCGGCTCGAATTTCCTCGCGAACAATCCGCCGCACGTCATCGAGACTGACGGTATCGGTCATCACACCACCCACCGGCTATCCGGGGCCTTCCACTTCGACTTGCGCGGCTCGACGATGGCGTGCCGGCGCATCATGAGGGCGTAGCGCGTGGCCGATAGAAGATCGTCGCGGAGCTTCACCACTCGCCCGTCCTCGCGGTGATAAAGGCGGAACTCCTCGAACCATTCGTCGAGATGAGCGAACACCCGGAACCGCCCGGTCTGCATCCGATCAAGCATATCGAGGATGCCGGCCTCGACGCCGTTGCCGCCCTCTTCGTGCGTCGCGTGCTCGGCGAGCATTTCGAGGCCCTGAGAACGGTATTGCTCGGCGAGGGCGAGCCCTGAACCTTTGTCGTGCTGGAGGCCGTCATGCGGCCAGGCGCAGGGTATCCAATCGCCCCACGGCTTGATCGCGGCGGCGTGCAAGACGGGTGTGGCCTCTTTCTTCCGGTATGCCGCGACCACGTACCAAATGTCGTTGTCGCGGTCCCAGGCGCAGCGGACGGCGGCGAACGGGTGATCGTACCCGAAGTCCATGCCGACGATCTGCGGCCAACTCGGCGGGATCGGGAATGCCTTGCAGCGGACCTCTTCCTCGGCAATGGGGAAAATGCGGCCGGAGCCGAGAACCGGGATGCCTTTGGTGCGCGCGTCGCGCATGTGCGGCGGGATGGCGTCCCAGAGCTTTTGCTTTTGCTCCGCAGTCAGGTGGGGGACATCATCCCAGGTGGCTTGAACGCAGTAGGTCACAACGCCCTCACCGCTCCAAGATAACGCATCGTCACCTCTGTCATTCCGGACAGCGGCGTGAAGGTGCAGAGCATCAGCCCGTTCGTCGTCATGAGGCGCAACATACACTCGTCGAACACGTCGCTCGGCGGCTCTTCATCCAGCCATACGATGTGCTTCGATGTCCCCTGAAACTTCTTGCGCCCCTGATCGAAGCTCTTGAACCCGAGGAGCGAGGCGCCGCCGCTGACGTGTCGGACGTTGACCTGATCGAAGGCCCCCGTCACACCGGCCCGCCGCGAGGGGCTGCCGATGATGTCTGCTTGGGGGATCAGCCCCGTACCCAGGTCCTCCACCGGACCCATGAGGATCAACTGAACGATATCGCGCGTCGTCTCGCTCGTGTCGCCTGCCGCCCAAGCCTGGATCGGATGATCGAACCGCCGGCCCTCCCACCAATCGGGATAACGGCCCGTCAGGTGAAGCGCCGTTTCATAGCCCCCGACACCGAAGCTCTTGCCAACGCGGTTGGCCGCCAACATGCAGCGGTCGTATTCGGTCGCCCCAGCTTTGAAGAACGCCATGTGCTTGGCGTAGAGGTCCCGCCGAAGCGGGCCGGTCTCGGGATAGAGCCGCAGGAGCTTGGTTCGTTCGCGCCGCCTGGCGCGCTCCTCCAGAAGCTCAAGCAATTCCCGCTTCGCCGCGATCCGCTTGGCAAGATCGGACATGGATCAGTGCTCTGTGTGGTCCCCGGCCACGCCAGCCGCCACAGCCGCCGCTGCAATCCGGGCGTCGAGGTCGTCGTCTCCGAGCCCGCTATGGGTCGCGTTGAGGTCGACCTTATCCACGAAGATGCCGAGCTTCTTGCCCAGCAATTCGAGGGCGCGGTTTGCGACGTTGCCCTCGTACTTGAACTCGCCCTTGGCCTCGCCGTCGCCGCCGATGACCGGCTCAGCCTGCATCGCGCGCTCGGCGTTCTGCATGAGGCGGGAGATCACCCATTCTTCGGTGAGGACCGCTTTGTCGGCCCCGAGTTGCTGAAGTTCGCGCACGCGCGCGGAGACCTCAACATTCCTTGACAGCCTTGAAGCCGACGACCACGCGGAAGAACCCTCGCAGTCGTATCCAGCCTCTTTGTACGCCTCAGTGCAACTGCGGCCTCGGGCAAGCTCCTGAGCGAACCGCTCATGGCGGGCATTGGCGAGGATGGGCATGGGCGTTCTCAGTTCGTCCGAAGGGCTGCCAAGAGCCCAAGGACCATCGTCGCCGCGACGAACTCAGCGAGGGCGGGGGTGGCTAGGCGTCTTCGGGAAGCTTGACGCGCGTCGGCTGAAACACCGCGCGGTTAAGCGCCATGAACGCCTGCTCAATTCCCGTTCGACCGATAGAAAACCAGCGCCCATCAATGGCGCCGGCCGGAAGGGATCCGAGCTTATCGAACTGACGCAAGACCATCTCTTCCAGAGCTTTGTTCTCGTTGACCAACGCCACTTTGTCGGCGCCCTGATCCACGTACCCGCTAACGGGTAGACCCTTGAACTTCTCAGTCATAACGATCTCCTACTCCCCCACCGCCATACGGTCGGATGTGGGTTTGGGGCGGGCGGCGAACTTATGAACTACGAGGCTGCCGTTGCTTAGGCGCTCAATGCTGTCGTCGGGCTCGGCGATAACACGGCCCTCGGGAGTAAGGACGGACCACAGAGCGTAGTCGCGGTCGTCAGGCTTGATATCAATCGTCTTATCCGCGACGGCATCTAACAGCCATGCCGGGGCGCGATCAAAGGGGCATCCATCCCAACTGTCGCCGTTGAAGTCGGCAGCGGTGACGCGAACGGTGTCTGTCATCACCTCTCCTTGCGATCCAGGGCGGTGGTGGGGATCGATGCGGGGCCAACAGCCAACCTGCCAGTGCGTGCTATGACCGCTTAGCGATGCCTACCAGCGCGACCCATGGTTAGAGGCCGGTGCATCGTTACGTCAGGGAGTGCTTCTGGGTTCCTGCCCCGTGCTCGGGTTGCCGCATCGAACTCGTGTGCCGCATCGCGGCGAAACTTGGGGCGAGCTACCAAGGACGCTAGGCATCCCCGGTTGTCTTCGCCGATACCCTCGCCCAGCATCAGCATATCGCCTGCGCTATGCCCCGTCGGGCCAACTCATTGCCGCCAGACGATGCAGCGCAGAGGATATTTCGGTGGCTCGCCCGCATCGCGGGGTACTACACCGAACTATTGTCCCCAGGGGGTGTGCGTTGAGCGCAGTGACCGTTTCCTGGGGCGAAACTGTATGAGGCAGCCCCGAAAGGCTTTCGGCGTCGCTGCTTATCCGAGCGGAAAGACCGGGCCTCTGAAGCAGGAACCGCATCGCGGCCCTGATTGCCCTACGGAGCGACCCGCTGAGCGATCTCGCGGCGCTGGGATCTCTCCCACTTCGGACCTACCCACCCAGGCTAGAGGTGCACTTGCCTGGGCCTCTCGGTTGCCTCGGACGATCTCTCGTCACGCCAGCTGTGTTGCCGACATCGCGGCGAAACTCTAGGGACAACTCTCCCATCGGCAGAAGCGGTTTTCGGCCTGTTGGCGGCCCGCCGTTCCGTCGAGGTGCCACGCTTTTGCGCGCTGACATTGACCCGTCGCGCGCTAAGTTAAAGCACGACACCGGCAAGTCAAGCTCTTCGTAACGCTGCCCCCTGCATTTGCGGGCGCGTCAGGTTCTCCAACGCATCCAAGCTGACAGTCATGATCGTCTGTCGGCCGAACAGCGTAACCGCGATCCGCGCGGCCTGTTGATCGTTGTCGTTCTCGGCGACACCCTCCTGTCCAGCGAATGCGCCCTCCACGATGCGAACCTTCTCGCCAGCCAATACGAACGGCGCAGGTTTGGCATCTCGCCCGGCAATGAGCCCAGGCCGAAGATCCTCGTTGAACCAGCCTTCGCGTTCCTCGTCGGCAAAATCCGCGATCCCGCACCGTACCCACACGCCGTCACGCATCTCCCGGCTACGCAGCGGCATCGCCACAGGAGCCCCGTGGGCGCCAATGACGCCGATCACCCCTGCCCTGCTCCTTTGAAAGGCGTCGCGGGCGTACACGGGCTCCCAATCGCACGGAGAGGCGATGCGGGCGAAGAGGTAACCACGGAAAACCGGCGTCTGGATCTGTTCGCGCCGCTTCTCGCGCGCCCTGATGCGTGTGGCCCACTTCGTATCGGTTGGCACGTAGCTCGCCACGCCGGCATCGGACAGGGCATCAGCGCAACGATATTCGCCCTGCGGCGCCGTCACGAGGCAGAACCATTTCACGCCGGGCTCGGCCATGATGACCGGCGGGTGGCGCCAGTCCTCGGCCTTGATCGGCACGTCCTCCAGGCCCCCTTTCGGCTTCGGGGTGTTATCGTTCAGGCGGCGTCCGTTGAAGTTGAGGCCCATAGATCAATCCTTCAGCGAGAAACGGAGAAAGAGCGGTCGGAGCCGGGTGCCGCAACGTACCATTGCCACCGAGGGAGCAGGAGGCGCCCACCGAATGTCTTGCCCCAGACCATAGCATCAGGGTCGGCGTTGATGGCCCGGCAGTAGGCCCGCGCCTCAACCTCTGTCGTCGGCTTGTTGAACAGGTTGAACATTCGGTCTGTCCTGTACGGGGGAGAGGGTTAGGCGGAAGGCGGGCCAACTAAAACAAAATGACCATCCCCGCCGACCGGAAGAACCTCCGGCAGGATGTGGCCTTTCTCAACGTGCCTAAGCATGGCCCTGGCTTCATGAAGGGCGAGAGCCATCCGCAGATGGTGCAAAATCTCGTCGTTACCGGCCCACGGTACTTCAGCATGCAGAAGCTGAACGCGATCGATTAGGGCGCGCAGGACCTCTTGGTTAATGACGCCCTCAACTGGCTGGTGAAGCGGCGCCCGGCTAACAAACTGCAATAGCGTCTTACCACCCCCATCCAAGTGGTCGAGTTCGTAGAGGTGTCCCGGCTCTAAAACCCTCATCACTCCCCTCCCCCTTCGTTCGCCCGCTCAATCAGCCACTCGCCAAGACGGCGGGCGTCACATCTCGGTATCTCAACTTCTGTGGTGTAGATCTGATTGCCAACCTTCAGTAAAATTCGCCCATCAACTTGTTCCAAGCGCAGGCAACCGAAGCTGTGGTACACGCTTGGCCTAATCGGTGCGTCTGATGTCATGGCGTGGCCTTCATCTCGCTTTGACGCAGGCCTGCTTTCGGGGCGCGTCGCGTAAAACCGCGATCCCACATCATCCGCTCAAACTCGCTGGCATATCGCCGGGGTGCGCCGACCGGTTTAAGTCGAATGTGAACGAGAGAAACGGCAAGCGGCGTCACGACACTCACCGCCCAATCCCGCTTCGGATAAATGCCGCCACGCCCGCCCATCACTGGATAGGAGAGTGCCCACCACTCCGGCTTCAGTCGGACATGGACGGAGAAAGCGGCACCACGCTGAGAACCGTACAGGCCTTCGGGATCATCAGATTTCGGGCCGACCTTTCCGTTTGGGTATACGTTCGCCCACCACTCCCTCATCTCACCCATGGCTGTCCGCTCCTACCTTCGCCTTACGGGTGGCCTCTGAGGCGGCGAGACGTTCGGCGAGGGCCTTGTTCTCGGCGGCGCGCTCCACGGCGGCGGCCTGCCCCTCGACTTCCCGCTCATCGCGCATCTTGGCGGCGCGAGCGGTATCGGCCACAAACTCGTCGTAGCGCCGGGCGACCTCGGCCCGCTCCTCGTCGGTGGGAAGCGTGTAGACCTCGGCATCCAGCACGGCGTTAATCTTGGCGCGCTCTTCCTGCGCGGCGGCGAGCATTGAACGACACACGGCAGCGATCTCGCCGGGCTTGGGCGCATGGATGCCCTGCCCGCTCGTGCCGTCGAGGAATTGCATGCAAGCCCGCTCAACGGCCCAGGCCGGAAACTTGGTGAGCACGGCAAGGTACGCCTGCCGCTGAAGCTTCTGCGTCTCTAAATCGACTGTAGGGGCCGCCATGACGCTTCGGAGCATCCCGACCGACCGACGCACCACGGCGGCGTCGCAGCCCGCCAGCGCCCCGTCCAGGGCGTTTCTACGGCCTATCAGCAGGGCACGTTGTTCCTCGTTCGGCTCATAGGCCGCCGACAAGGCGCAGCGGCGGTAATTGCCGGGGATCGTTTCCAGCAGATTGTGGAGCATCCCGGTAAGGTCTGCCGTCCGCCTGTCGGCCGGCGCGATCCCAGTTCCGGCAGTTGTCGTGAGAGCCGTGGTCATCGTGGCCTCCCTGAAGTTCTGAATTTCCTTCAATCGCGTCGGCGGCCCAGAAATCGGCACCGTTGCGGGGCTTGTCGGTCTGAGGCGAGCCGAGCTTTTCGTGCTCACGGTCCATGAAGCCGTGCAGTGCCAGGGACCAGTCCGCCTTGGAGGCGACTTCCCGATTGGCATTCTCATGCGACCAGTGGATCATCCGCCGGCAGATTGCGTCAGCGAAATCCCTAGGCCGTCCTAGGCGTTCGGCCTTGGCGTAATGGCTTTCGGCAGGGGTGAAGGACACGGGGCAGAGGCCGCCCTTCGGCTTCTTTCTGCGGCGCGAGCCCGAAGAACCTTTAGGTTCTGAGTTCTCTTTCTTCTCTACCTCTACCTCTACCTCTCTCTCTGCTTGATTTTGCTTGTCGGGCGGTGAAGCAGAAGCTTGATCGGGATCGTTATTTTCCAATACGTTACGCCGATTTTCTTGCGCCCGTGTCCCACCTGTCTTGCCTGCGTCTGCCTTCTGTCTCCGCATGGTCTCACGGTCGTCTAGCTCACGTGTCACCCTCGTGTTGGTCAGGTGTCCGTCGATCTCAGCGACTTTCCCGGCTGCCAACAGGTCGCCGAGCAGCTTGCGAGCCTTGTTCGGGTGGCAGCGCCAGATGCGAGCCAGCGTTGCCGGCGCGCTGGGGATTGCTGCCTTGCGGCGGTAAAGCTGATGGCATAGGCGCAGATAGGCAGCCTCAAGCTCCAGGCTGAGTGCATCAGTGCCCTCGTCCCAAGCCTCGTAATCCATCTTGTAGAACTCGCCCTTCATGAGTGAGCCTCCACGCCTAGCGCCCGCTGAAAGTTCGCGGCCTGCATGCCGAAGAAGTGCACACCGTCGCAGAAGAGCACTCCGGTGGCGTAAAGCGGGCAAACGTCAAACCATTCGCCAGACATTCCCCACTCAGCCAATGTCGCGTGCATCTCCTGCTCAAGCCCGAAAGCATCGGCCCGCCGATCAAGCATCACCATGCTGCAAAGCATCAGTTTTCTGGCTGAGCCAACTTGAAGCTCACGAAGGCGTCCGGTCGGATTTGCGCTGATCCCAACTTTCGTTGGAGAAGTCGCAACACCGTCGATCACCGTGCCGATGATGTAGAGGAAACAAGGCTTCTCGCTCATCGCCCGATAGCCTCCGACGCAGAGTTGATGTGAGCCTGCATGGCTTCAGGAAGGGCCTGGAGAGCCCTCAGAGCGGCAGGGACGGCGGTCTCGTCGTGCATGGCGGCAAAGACCGCGTTGCAAGCTGTCTGAGCCTCTAGAGGGCAGACAGCGCGAATGTCGTTGAGGCTGGAGCGACGAAGCTCCCAAGGGCGTCGGGTGTCGAAGGCAGGGTGATCGCGGAGCGGGCTCAGCAAGGCGCGCTCTCCCCGTTCCAGATCATCAGCACGGAATAGGCGCCGTGCGTCGGGCCAAGATCGGCGGCGAAGCGCCAGCCGGCGGCTTCGTAGATCGGGATCTGGCTGTGCGGGACGTAGTGGAACCAGGAGATCATAGCAGCGCCTCCTGCACCGGAGCGACGCGCGCAGCAGCCGCGAACATGTCCGGCCGCTGCACAGCCCTCTCAAGCCTGCGGCACGCGGTGTCGAAGTGAGTCTGGTTAAGCTCGATGCCGACAAACGGGCGGCCAAGCCGCACAGCCGCCACGCCCGTCGATCCAGACCCAGCGAAGGGATCGAGGATTAAGCCCTCAGTCCATTCGATCACCGCCATCATTAGCTGAACCGGCTTCTCGCTCGGATGATGCTCATTCGTTGTGCGCGGCGCCATCACAACGTCATTCGGGCGCCCCTTGGGCCAGCGATGCTGCGGACCAGGATAAAACAGCGCGACCTCCGTCTGCCGGCCGTGCTCGTGCTCAAGATCGCCCATGGACCAGTTGTTCTTGACCCACGTCACCATGCTTTTCGGCTTGGGTACCGAAGCCAGGTTGTCCCATCGGCAGAAAATGTATCGCGAATGCAGGACAGGTATGGAACAGGCCCAGACAAGCGCATCGTCTGTGCAGTCGTTCTCGATCTTCGCGTGACGAACCTTCCGATAATTGGATCGGAAGTCCATGCCGTAAGGTGGATCGCAGACCAGACATCCCGCCACCGGGAGCGTCGATACAATCTCACGCGCATCCCCAAGGTGCATCGTCACGCCCTCGGCGAGGTGTTCGACCCGGCTCATGCACGCCCCTCCGAAACCGCAGCGAGGGCGACCGGAAGACGGCGCAGGACTTCAGCCAGAGCCGCAGCGACCAGGGCGGGAGGCTCGTCAAACGTGACCTCGGCGATGTCGCTTAGGATTTCGCGGATCTCGTCTTCGGTCATGCGGATGCAGTCTCCGTTTTGCGGGCACGCTTCGGCTTCGGCTCGACGCGGGGAATGAGATCGGCAGCAGTCACGGTGACGACGGCGCCTTGAACACCGGTTGCCCAAGCAAGGTCGATGGCCTGGCAATCGCTGTCGTTGCGCACAGCGCCGCAGGACTGAAGGAGGTCGTTGACGGGCTTCAGGTAGTTGTCGAGGTCAAGTCGCCGGCCGGTCATGCAGCCGACCCGCAGAGACAGCGCATAGGGGCCGTCGATGTGCTTGCCGGCAGCGGCAGCGTTCAGGATCAGGCCAGCGCTCGCCTTCCATGTCTCATAGGCCGGCGCCGGATAGACCCGGTTCCGGGCCTTCCGCCACATGCGGTTGGCCGATGGGGGCAGCGGGAGCGTGGCGCAGATCATGCCGCCACCACACTGAATGTGCCGTCAGCATTCTCGTGACGGGACGTATGGGCCGCCTTGGTTTGTCCGAGATACTTGCCTTCGTACGGCGAGACAGTCGGCGCATCGAGTTGCGTGAACAGGAACTGGCAGACCGGATCGCCCTTGCGGAACGTCACCGGCTTGTCGCCGAGGTTCACCAGTTCGAGAGTGGCGTTACCCCAGAAACCCGGATCGAAGAACGTATTGAACGCACTCACAAACACGCGGGCGTAGCTGCTCTTATCGCAGACCGCGCCAGAGAGATCGGGCGGAAAGTGGAAGTCCTCTGCCGTGAAGGCGAGGGCCTGCATGGGCGGGTTGGACCGCAACGCGGCCTGTAGGCGCGCCTCGTAGGCGAAGCTCAGACCATACTCCATGACGTGCGCAGCGATGATGTGCGCCGGGTTCACACCGAGAACCAAGTCATGGTCGATGGTGCAGTCATACGAAGCGCTGGACAGGCCGGCGCTCTTGCCGTTGACGACCACTCGCTTCGGATTGAACGGCGAGATCAGCGGGCGCGGCCCCGAGCACCGAGCCATGATAGATTGCGCAGACAGGATCATGGGCGTCCCCTAGTCATCCAACGGAGGAATTGAGCCCACACCAGGGCGGCGGTGGCGCGTGCGTTCAGCCACAGCGCTCTCAACAGCCATACGATGAGCGGCGATCTCGGCGCGGATTGCTGCGGCATCGGCTTCCTTCCGGGCTGTTGAGGCTTCAAGGCGGACACAGATTGCAGTGAGGTTCAGCCAGTCGTGGGCGGCTACGGTCGCCTCTTCGCGGCGCCCTATGATCCGGCGCACCCAGGCAGGCGACCGACCCACATCCCGCGCGGCGCGGTCGTAGGCGCCCATCTTGTCGTGCCCGGCCGAGAGGTAGTGACCGATGACGGTCAGCAGCTTCGGTCGCGCGTCTTCCAGCACCTTGTCGGCCGTGAACATCATTGCCCGACCCCTGAATTTTGCGCGCATCCGCTCAATCCTCCGTGCTCAACTTGACCTTGAGGACGGAGGAGCTCCGAATGACGAACAGAAAGGATCTCAGACGCGGTACGCTGGAACTTGAGGAAATTGCCGCTGACGCATCCTGGCTGGAGCACGTCGAGCGGGTACGAGAGAGCGGGCGACGCTACAGGCCGGCAAGCCATGGCAATCGTCCCGCTTTGAGCGAGCGTCCGTCCGTGCCCGGCAAGGTGCGGCGGACGCCCGAACAATTGAAGCTGGATCTGAGAGCGGCCCATCAAGCCTTCCTCTTCCAGTCAGACTTCCAGAGAACGGGGATCAATTTTTCCGGGGGCGTTTCCGGGTCGAGGCTCAAATCCGCGATGAGCCTATCGACCCGACGCACACCATGAAGAACCGAAGTATGATCGAAGCCCCGCATCGCTGCGCCCGCCTTCGGCAAAGACATTTTCTGTCTGCGCACGAGCATCCAAAACATGATGTGCCTAGCGCGCCCGACATCGAGTGTTGTTCTCGTGCGACCGCCTAGCCTGTCTCGACGGATCAGCTTCTGATGAATGCCGCTCGCTCTAGTAACGATCTGCATCAGACGGCAAGTTTTACCACTGCCGCCCTTTCTGTTCTCTGGAGTTCGCTCGTTCAGCAGGTTCCACATGGCGCCCTTGCACGAGCCGAACTCTTCCGCGATCTCCTCGTAGGTGAAGCCGGCGCGACGCATCCTCTGAGCTTTCGCGAGGGGAAACCGCGTCTCACGGGCACCCGTTTTCCAGCCGCCCTCAGGCTCCGGAAGGTCCTTTGTGTGCCGATGCACGGTCATGTGGGCTACGCCGCAATCCGAGGCGATCTCATGAAGCGAGCGGCCCTTCGCCCGCTCTTGCCGCATGAACGCAATGGTCTTCACGGTGACGCGCTCGCCCTGCTTGCGCTTGATCGGGGAAACATCACCCGGCGAAATGAAGGCTGGGCGAACCAGTCGGATATCGACCACAGGCGTCGGCGGTCGGCCACGCTGAAGGCTGATATTACCAGTCGAAGGAAGGTGAAATCCGACCATCGCTCAGCCCACCATCCAGCGGGCGGCAGCGCCGACGAACACGAAGGGGGTCGAGGCCAGGACGAGGATCGCGAGGCAGAACAGACGCTGTTCCGCAGGCATGTCCTGGCAGGCTTCGGGCTCGTCACCGAAGGCGACGGCCGACCAATCAGACGGTCGGCCGTCGAAGTCGGGGAGGATGCCCGAGTGGGCTTCGGGAGCGCCGTAGCGCGAAGGGTAAAGATCAACGGGGGCCATGAGCTAAGCAGCCTCGTCGTCGTTGCGGGAGGAGCGAACGCGAGCCCAATCAATCGGCTCGTCAGACTTGGCACGGTCGCTGCTACGCGCCTGCACGTGCGCGGGGTCGCTGGCTTCGACCTCAGCGGCCTCGTCGGCCATGCCGAGCGTGCTCAGGTACAGCGCGACCATCGAATTGTGCGCGGCGCGCTTCGATGGGTCCTTGCGGCGGATGCTAAGAACCGTCTTGATCGCCGCCACATCAAAGCCGTTACTCTTCGCCTCGGCGAAAAGATCCTTCTTGTCGGCGTTGAGGCCCGCGATCTCTTCGTCCAGGCGCTCGACGCGCTCAATGTAGCTGCGGAGTTGGCCGGCGGAATTGCTGGTCGCGTCGGACATACTCAAGCTCCCGACAGCGTGCCGACATGGGGAAGGTCTTCAACTCTCTCCGCAGGCTCGCCGTGCAACCGCTCCAGCAGCTTATGCGTCACACCATCAATTCCACGACGGCTCGCACTCAGAACCGTGGCATCCCACCACTTTCGAGGAATACTGTTCCGAACCTTCATGACGCGGGCGTACGAGGGATATTTCAGCCCGATGTCACGGGCATACACCTCGGCGCTCGGCCACTTGGCGATCAGAGAGCGGGGGTCATGCGGGATCTGGTGCATGACGGTAGCTGTATCATTAGTAGCGATACAGCGTCAACACCAACGATGCAGGCAAGTCGATACAACAGCGCGAGACGACGACGAACGAGCGCAGTGGTGAAAATGAGTGCGAATGACGAGCGACGGGAGAGGCTTCAAACCGCGAGGGTGGAGGCTGATTTGTCGAACGTGGCCATCGCGGCCGATCATTTCGGTGTTCCGCAGAGTACCTGGCGCGCTCACGAGAACGGCACTCGGGAAATCACGAAGAACGCAGCCCGGAAGTACGCGAAGAAAATGAGCCTAAATTTCGAATGGCTATGGAACGGTGAAGGCGAGATGCGCGCTAAAGTGCCTTATCTGCCTGCGCCGAACGCGAAGCCCGAACCGCGCGAAATCATTGCCGGCCTTAAAACTTTACCTATTGTGGGTCGCGCAAAAGGCGGAAATGGGAGCGCCATAGTGCTGGACGGTACGGTAACGGACCATATTCCCTCGCCTAGGACCCTTGACGAGGTTCCGGGCGCCTACGGCCTAGAGGTAGTCGGCGACAGCATGGAGCCGCGCTATTTTGCCGGAGAGATCGTTTACGTCCACCCGACGCGAACAATCCACAGGGGTGCGCACATCGTTCTTCAAGTGAGAGACGGCGATGGCGATCTGCACGCCTATATCAAGCGGTATGTCGCTACCTCAAACGATCACGTAGTCGTGACGCAATACAACCCCGTTGAGGAAATTCGCTTCGAGCGGGAATCCGTCGAAGCCATGCACCTTATCGTTAAATCCGGCCTCCGCTGAAAAATATGCATCGTTTGTATCGATACGGGTTGACCTGTAGCGATACACAGCGATACAAAAGGGCATCGCCAGACGCGGTGGAGCCCTTCCGTGCCCTTCGAAACCTACCTTCTCTCTCTCCGGCCTGACGACGCCCTAGCGCTCTGCGTTCTCGCTGTAGCTCTCGGCTCATTCGCAGCCGTTGCCAGCCTCGCCGCCGCCTTCGGTTTCATCGTCTCCCCTCGTTCGGAGGGCTGAGACGTGCTCGCCAAAAACCCTCTCATCCAGCCTGACGCCTGGACCGATCTCGCCAACGGCAAGTCCGAACTCACCCGCGACGGCAAGTCCATCGGCGGTATCTACCGCCTCTACGGTCGCTGGTATGCGCAGATCGTTCCGGCCGGGGCTCATTCGCCGACCACGCGCCGCACGCTCGATAAGGACGGCTTCACCAGCCGCCTTGCCGCACAGGTTCGCGTTCAGGATGCGGTTGCGGCCCTCGACGCCGATCCGAAGGCCCTGGACGCGCTTCTAAGTGGTCGTCGCGTGGTCATGCCCGGCGGACCTGGCCGGCGGTCGTATGACGAGGGCCACCTCTTTAAATCTGATCTGGTTTAGGAGGCTGCGTGATGGCTCAACTCACCATCATCCCCTGCGTAACCAAGGGCGAGGTCGGGACCGCCCTCAACCGCATCGCCGATCATCTGGTCGGTGCCGAGTGGGAAGCCAAGAGCATCCTAGCGGCAGTCGCCGAGGGCATCGCGACCCCGGATCAGATCCTTCGCGCCGCCGAGCTTCGTGCCGAGGCCCTGAGCCTTGCCGGCCACCTGAGCGCGATCTGCGCCGCCGTCCCGGCAAGCCGCCCTGTCATTCCCCAGAACAAGGCAGCCTGAACTGGCGCCTCACGCCTCCACCCCGAGCAATCCGCTCACATCGAAAGGCGCACCATGTCCCTCGCACGTCTTCTTGCCAGCATGGACAACGAACATGACGATGATCGCGATGAGCGTTCGTCTCGCATCACCCCACCCGAAGTGCTGTGCTTGACGCTCCGCGAAGTAGCCGAACGCTACAACTCCGACTGCGCATTTAAGGTCGGCGATCTCGTGACTCCGCGCGCCCACTACAATGTTCGCGGCGCGGGTCGGCCGCATGTCGTTGTTGAGGTCTTTGCAACGCCTGTTCGCAATTACGATTGCGTGGAAAGCGTGAGCGACATCGCAAGTCAGGCGTTTGGCTCGAAGAACGATATCCGGGTTGTCGCCGAAGACAGAGAGCAGATCGTCCCGTTTGTGGTCGAGAGCTGGAAATTCGAGCCGTACACCGGACCCGGCTCCAAAGCCGAAAAGAACTGATCCGCTGGCCGGGCCACATCATGCCTGTGGCCCGGCACCCTTATTCTCACAGCAAGGCTGCCTGACATGAGCGCCGCACAGCAAGACAGGGCGGGAGCCTGCACGCTCCGTCGTCGTATCGGCACCGAAGGCTTTTACATTGACCTCGACGGGAAGCAGATCGGCCAGCTTTTCTCGCCGGTTCGCGGCGTCGAGGCCGCCAACACCTGGGTCGTAAGCGTCGATCCGCTGCACGCGATCCATGCCAATATTCTGCCGCCCGGTGCCAGCCTCTATCGCGAGTTCGCGACCTTGGATGCTGCTGCGGATTTCCTTGGCGTCGAAGTGCCTCCTGCTCTGGTTTACGTGCCCTGGTCCTATCAGGACGGCTTCGTGTCGGGGGTGGCGGCATGAACGCGCCCCTCGCCCACGATGTCCTCATCGGACAGGCGATCATCTCCGAGATCCAAGCCGCTGGCATTGGTGAGGATGACGCCGACTTCGCCACGCTCGTTGAGAGTGAGTGCGATGTGCTGGAGCGGATGCGCCGGATCATCCGAGCGGCCCGTCACACCGAAGCGCAGTCAAAGGCGCTCGCCGAGCTTCAGGCCGAGATGCGGGACCGCAAGGCCCGCCTCGACAAAAAGGCTGCAAGCCTCCGTGATGCCTGCAAGTGGGCCATGGGTGAACTCGGCATCAGCAAGCTCGCGGCGCCGGACTTCAACGTCTCTCTGTCCGCTGGGAAGCCGCCGCTCGTCATCAGCGATGAAACCGCCCTGCCCGACGATCTCTGCCGGGTGAAGCGCGAGGCCGACAAGACGGCGATCAAGGCCGCACTGGATGCCGGCCGAGACGTGCCTGGCGCCGTGTTCGGCAATCCCTGCCCCGTTCTGACCGTGAGGGCGTCATGAAAGCTAAGACCATCAAGGCGGCGCTCCGCAAAAAAGTCAACGAGTGGACCGCGTCAATTGAGGACCAAGCCGTTCGCCATCTCGCCGAAGAAAACACGATGGTCACTGGAGGAGCTATTGCGTCGATGCTCCTCAACGAGCCGGTGAATGACTTCGACATCTATTTTCGAAATGCGGCATCCGCTGAAGCTGTCGCTCGATACTACGTCGGGAAGTTCGCTGAAGCCGGCCACCCGCTAGCGCTTGATATCGCGGATGGCCGCATTCGGATCACAACGACAAGCGGTCATCGCGGCGAAACCGCAGGCAGCGTTGAGACACTTGGCTCGGATCAGATTGATGATGTCTACGAGGCCGCCGAAGAAGCTGCGCTTCAAACGGAGGATGACGGTCTACCGAAATATAGGCCGGTCTTCATGTCCACGAATGCGATCACGCTTAGCCATAAGGTTCAGATCGTGCTTCGTTTTTATGGCGAACCAGACACAATTCATGAAAACTACGATTTCGTACATTGCACCAATTACTGGTCCTCTTGGAACGACAGTCTGACGTTGCGCCATCCCGCACTGGAGGCGCTTCTTGCTCGCGAACTTCGATACGTCGGAAGCAAATACCCGGTCTGTTCCGTGATCCGCTTGCGAAAGTTCATCAGACGCGGATGGACGATCAATGCCGGCCAGATACTGAAAATGGTGATGCAGATCGCCGAGCTTGATTTGACCAATCCCAAGGTTCTTGAGGACCAGCTTACCGGTGTCGACTCCGCATACTTCATGCAGCTGATGACAAAGCTCCGCGAGAAGGATCCTGAAAAAGTCAACGCTGCCTATTTGGTTGAAATCATCGACAGGATGTTCTGATGTCTTTCGCTCCGCAGCAAATCGACAGCCTTAAGGCCGGCCTCGACCGCAGCAAGGTCCGTCAGCGCGAGCAGGCAGGGCGCAAGTTCTCCTACGTTGAGGGCTGGCACGCCATCGCCGAGGCTAATCGCATCTTCGGCTTCGGCGAGTGGTCGTCTGAGACAGTCGAGATCCGATGCGTTTCGGAGGCGCCGCGCAAGATCGGCAAGAGCAATCCGCGTGACGGCTTCGCTGTATCGTACATCGCCCGTGTTCGGGTGACCGTGATGGCGGGTGACACGCCAATCGTCCGCGAAGGCGTCGGCTCTGGTCATGGCCTCGACGTTGACCTTGGCCTCGCCCACGAGAGTGCGATCAAGGAAAGCGAAACGGACGCTCGCAAGCGCGCCCTCATGACCTTCGGAAACCCCTTCGGTCTCGCCCTTTACGACAAAGACCAGACGAACGTCGTGGACACACCAGCCGAGCCCGAGCCCACGTCCTCGCAGCTTATGGCCGACGCGATGATCGAAGCGCTCGTCAAGCGTTCCGGCCCCGCCGCCGTAGAGACTTTCTTGGCGAAGGAAGCGATCAAGCGCGATCTCGGTCTCATGGACATGGAGGACTACACACGGGTGATGCGGGTCGCTGCCGAGCGCCGCTCCATTGTGGTCGCACAGACGGAGCGCGCGGCATGATCCGGCCGCACCTCTTTCTTACAAGCCCCGAGGTTCGGCAGCGCGCCATCCGCTGGATCATGGCCGCCCCCCACGGGATGCGCGTCGAGTTCCGCGAGCCCAAGCGGTCGGACGAGCAGAACCGGAAGCTCTGGGCCTCCCTCAATGAGGTGTCCAGGCAGGTCGAGTGGTACGGCACGAAGCTGCCTCCCGAAGACTGGAAGGACATGTTCACTGCGTCCCTGCGTAAGGCTCGTGTTGTTCCTGGTATCGACGCCGGAACCTTCGTCCCGCTTGGAATGCG